>Ga0210390_10000718_pt1 | contig 34458 bp, 26 predicted proteins | sample IncBWH11OmetaG_FD_161050 | JGI IMG/M metagenome (GOLD analysis project Ga0210390, IMG submission 161050) | Forest soil microbial communities from Barre Woods Harvard Forest LTER site, Petersham, Massachusetts, United States - Inc-BW-H-11-O ...
AACAAGGAACAGTAAAGTGGTTCAATGCCAGCAAGGGCTTCGGATTCATCCAGCGCCAGTCCGGCGAGGACGTTTTCGTCCACTTTTCGGCCATTCAGGCGGAAGGTTATAAGTCGCTGAACGAAGGCCAAGCGGTTGAGTTCGAAGTTACCCGTGGACCGAAGGGTCTGCAGGCAGCGAACGTCACTAGCCTCTAGTCGAAGAGGGGCGAGCCGGCTTCTGCCGGTTCGCCCTTTTTTTTCGCACACGCACCATCAGTCTTAGGAGCCTCGTTGAAAGCACTTCCCGAAGGGCAGTACATCAAGCACTTCCAATACGGTCTGGGCGTTATCACCGAATCCGACAACGACCGCACTTCGATTGACTTCGATCTGCATGGAATGAAGAAGTTCGTCACCAGCATCATGGTGGTCGAGATCGCCGAAGGCACCCCGCCAAAGCGCAAGCGCGCCAAGCGCGTTAAAAAAGTCGCGGCGCCGTTGGCCGTGGCAGCCGTCGGAAAATGAGCAACAACAACACCGTCATCGTGCAGTTCGTCGGTTTCGAGGCCAAGCCTCAGGGCCGTGAATATACTTTCACCGTTCGCGAAACCGCGACCGAACCACGCGAATTCACTCTGACCATTCCAAATGAAGCGTTCAATACCCGCCGCGTCCGCTTTCAGGATGCGCCGGATATCTGCTCGCACCGCCTGCACCTGGAGCTCGCCGCCACGGAAAATCATCCGGTCAAGACCCACTTCAATCTGACCGACGCGGAACTGGAAGCCTACCGTACCTCCCACATGCAGAAGCCCCCGAAGTATCCCTACGCACCAAAGAAAGACGACCAAGAAGCATAATTTTCTCGGAATGTAGTAACCGAAAATTCGAGCGCTGCTTTGAGGTTTGCGTAAATCAGTTGTAACGGCGCACTTTAGTGCGCCATCGCTGTTACGCTGAGACTGTCCGCCTTGCGGGATCACCGCTACGAACGGCTCGCGACTACGCAACCTTCGTTACTACCCGCCGCGCCGCCAGCGAAATCATCAACCGCGTCACGCCGCTGAAGAAAATGCTGATCCCCACCAACGTTCCCAGCACCCATTCCACGCTCGAAGGCCACGTCGCCCAAATCATTCCGCCCAGCACCAGCGTCACGATGCCATCTATCAGAAACCAACCCGAGCCCGCCGCCGGACGGTGCTGAAAAAATAGCACGATCTCAAACACTCCCTCGATCAATAGGTAAAATGCCAGCGCCAGCGTCAACGTGGCCAGCCCGCGCGCCGGATGATCCAACAGATAAACCGCCACGCACAAATACAAAATCCCCAGCAGCACTTTCAGCAACACGCTTCCGGTGCGCCGCGTGTACCACGCAAACACAAAATGCGCCACTGCCGCAAATATCAACATCCAGGCCACGAAAATATTCGCGGCTAGGCCGGCCTCGTACGGCAAGGCAATCGCCAGAATTCCGGCGACAATCATTACCACGCTCACAAAAATAGACCAGCCCACCGCCTTCTTCGCAATGTCCGAAATATTAGGATCGCTCATCGCTGCCCTCCCGCGCGTCATCGTATCTCGTCGCGCCGCTCCGCCATCCTTATACCACTACTCACCGAGCTTCGGGCACATTGCTGGAGCCCGCCAAAACAATGTGCCGGTTCGGGTCCGCCGCAGCCAACTCGACTCGTGATATGTTTGCAGCGATGCAGCGCATACTTTCGCACCCGCCGAGGCGCCCTTCTTGACACAGCACAACCACGCAAAGTCGGCCAGTGCTGCTGAAAACGAAATCGTGGAAAGCATTCTGCGAACCGAGTCGCCCGCACCCGTCCTCCCGCGGGCCTTCGCCTTCGTACGGCAGCACCAGCTGCGTCTGTTGGCAATTTCCGCCGCGGTCCTAGCACCCGTTTTCTGGCATCGCAACATCGCTGCCGGCGACCTGGGCAGCCATTTATACAATGCCTGGCTTGCGCAACTAATCCGCCACGGATACGCGCCCGGCCTGTGGCTCGCGCCGCGCTGGAACAATGTGCTCTTCGATCTCCTACTCGGCGGGCTCGGACATTTTCTCTCCCTGCACGCGTCCGAAAAAATCGCCGTGTCGCTAGCCGTGCTGATTTTCTTCTGGGGTACGTTCGCCTTCGTCTGCGCCGCCACCAGACGCGTGCCCTGGCTGCTCTGCCCCGCCATCGCGATGTTCAGCTATGGCTATTCGTTCGCAATGGGCTTCTTGAATTTCTATATTTCGCTGGGCCTCGCGTTTTTCGCCATCGCTATTTTCTGGCGCGGCCGCGGCTGGGAACGTTGGATCGCCATCGCGCTCGCGCCACTGGCGATGCTCGCCCATCCGCTCGGTTTCGCGTGGTTGGTCGCAGCGTCAGCATACGTCGCGATAGCCGAAGCGATTCCCCGGCGCTATCAGATTTTGCTGGTCGCTGGGGCCGGCCTGGTGCTCTACGCTGCGCGCTATTATTTTTGGCATCACGATATCGTGCAGGCGCGCGACGATCAGTTCTATTTTTTCAACGGCTCGGACCAGCTACTCCTCTTCGGTCCGCGCTACGCAATTCCGGAATTCGCGCTCCTGGTTTTCATCCTCTGCGCGCTGGCCGCGAATTTCTTCCGCCGCCGCTGGGGCCAAATTCGCTGGGCTGATTTTCCGCTGCCGGTGCAACTCTACGTCATCGTCTGCCTGGCGGTCATCCTGCTTCCAGACGGCATTCGCTTCCCATATCAACCATCCGCGCTCGCGCTCTTGACCGAACGCCTCACCTCCGTTTCCGCCGCGCTGCTCTGCTGCCTGCTCGGCGGACTGCAGCCGCGCCGCTGGCATTTGCTCGCCTGCAGCGCGATCGCGGCAATCTTCTTCACATTCCTGTACCAGGATACCGGCACAATCAATCGCATGGAGGCGCAGGTCGAGCAGCTCGTGCGAACCGTGCCGCGAAACTCGCGCGTGCTCGCCACTCTCAAGCCGCCTTTCCCCGATTCGCGCGTCCTGGTGCAACACATCGCCGACCGCGCCTGCATCGGCCACTGCTTCAGCTACGGCAATTACGAACCCGCCTCGGCCCAGTTTCGCGTGCGCACAACGCCGCACAATCTCTACGCGATGTCGAGCTTCGATGACGCGGTAAATATGGAAGACGGCTCGTACGAAGTTCAACCACAGGATTTGCCAGCCTATCAGGTGTATCAATGCAGCCCGGACGGCAGAAAATTGTGCATCCGCCCGCTCGCAGCCGGCGAAATGAATGATGACCTCGGCGTCCATCCCGACGAAGAATAATTGCCGGCGGGCCGCGACGCTCCGCCCCCGCGCAGAATCTAAATTGGCCGGAATTGCGGCTCGCCTTGCGCTGCTGTATCCTTCTACGCGCATCCTGGCGCAGCGACCAGGAGACCCTGAGGAGACCCGAGGAAAAACGATGCGGATTTCGCGAACTGGAATTTCCCGCGCCTACTTTATAGGACTGGTGGCCCTGCTGATGAGCGCATCTCTTTTTGCAGCTTCAAGCATTTACGCGTTCACGCTTCCTTCGATTGACGGCAAGCCCCTGCCGCTCGTGAATTTCAAAGGCAAAGTGGTGCTGGTGGTAAACGTCGCCAGCCGCTGCGGCTTCACTCCACAATACAGCGCGCTGGAATCCACCTACGAAAAGTACAAAGACCAGGGCTTCGTGATCCTCGGCTTCCCCGCCAATAATTTCGGCAGCCAGGAACCCGGCACAAATCAGGAAATCAAAACTTTCTGCCAGACGAAATACAGCGTCACCTTCCCCATGTACGCCAAAGTTTCCGTGAAGGGCGACGACCAGACTCCGCTCTACGCCTATCTCACTACGAAAGCCAATCCCGCCCTTGCCGGCGATATCAAATGGAATTTCACGAAATTTCTGGTGGACCGCAACGGAAACATCGTCAAGCGCTTCGAGCCAGACGTCACGCCCGACTCTCCCGAAGTGATCGCTGCGATTCAACAAGCACTGAAGCAGTAGCGAGAAGTTTCAAAAAGGCTAGCGGCAAGGGCGGGGCTTCAGTTCATCCTGAGATCCTGGCAGCGCCAGGGTTGAAGGGCCCCGCCATCAGGCCCGGCGAGAGAGGGGGGCTTTAGCCCCTGAAGCCACACATTTCGAACTCCCAACCTACGGCAGCAATCCAAAAACAGCCACGCTGTTGGGCGTCCCCACATAAACTTTCCCATTCGCAATCATCGGCGTAATAAATTTATTGTCCGCGAAATGATCCCGGCTGTTCGCCGCCTGATTGCTGTTGTACAACTCCGTCCCGAGGTTCGTCGCGTCGTAAGCGTGCAGCACGCCCCCGCCGTTGTTCTCCACCGCCCAAACAATTCCCGCGGAATTCCCGTTAGCCGAAATGCTCGGCGTCGTCCCCGGATATCCAAAACTCTCCGACGTCAATGAACCAGCAGGCGTCGTCAACTTCGCGCTCGCAATCGAAAACGCCCGCAAGTGGTCGCCCACCGCGCCGTAATACACTACATTGTTGAAATAAGCCGGTACCGACCACACGCCGCCGCCCAACCCGTTCGAATCAATTTCCTGATAAATCGCGCTGTCGTTGCTCGTATTAAATTTCCCCATCAGGTCGCGATTCACCACGTAGATATGCCCGTCCTTGCCCGCGCCCACTGCCAGATGCCACGTGTTGCCCTGCGTGTCCTTCACGTCGGGCAGCAGCATCTCTCCGCCAGATCCCAAATCTTGATCCGCATTCGATTCCGCGTCGGTATTGAACATCGTGAAATAGTCCGCCACGCTCAAGCTGTTGCCCGCCGTCGAAAGCTTGATGAACCCATTGCCGAAATCGCCGTGCTCGGGAAATCCGTTGCTGTTCAAAGTGTCGTCGAACGTTCCATTCCCGGCGAGGAAATAAATATTGCCCGAAGAATCCGCCGCCGGGCCGTCGCCCGACATCCATATCGCGCCGTCGCCGCCGTTGGGCGTCACGTCCAGCACGCTCGATTGCTTCAGAGTCGTTTCGTTGTAGCCCATGATCCAGCCGGTGTACGGTCCATCGTCACAATGCGAAGCCCACGTTGTATAAATCACTCCGTTCAGCAGCAGCAATGCCGCGCGTTCCTTATATTGCTTGGGATCGAACGTCGTCGTGCCACTCGTCATCGGGAATGTCGCCTGCACGGTCGCCGGGCTGCCGCTGATTTCTCCGCCCGTAGTCAGGTCCAGCGCGTGCAGCCGCTGGTGATAGCTTCCGCCGCTGTCCAGCGACATCGCCACCAGGAAAATTTCGCCGTGCGTCCCGGCGCTCAGATCAATCACCGGCGTCGAAGTAATACCGATGATCGGCGAAACCTGCCCGCATCCGCGGTTGTCGCTCGCGGTTTCATTCGCGCCAAGTACCGAAACGTGCCACAGCTGCGCGAACGTATCGGCATCGAACGCGTAAACGGAATCGTTTTCGGTCACCACATAAACAACATTGTGCATCCCGCCGGCCAGTGTGAGGTTCGACACGTACAGCGGCTCCGCATCCACCCCCGCATCCACCGACAAATTCCCCACAAGCCCAAAACCCGACGATTTCACATTCGTCGTAGTCAGAGTGCTCTCGTTCAGGTTTTGCCCAGTCCGCGCCACGTCATTGTGATACGTCAGCACGTTCACAGCGCTGGTCTGCGCCGCGTTCACAGTCAGCGTCACGGTCTGGCTGGTCGCGTGGCCGGCCGTGTTCGTCACCGTAACGAAAATCTGCGCCCCGGTCTGCCCCAGCGTGGTTTGCGAAATCGTGTAGGTGCTTGAATTCGTTCCCGCCGCGGTTCCGTTCAAGAACCACTGGTAGGTCAGGGGAGCCGTGCCGGTAGCCGTCACTGTAAATGCCGCGGATTGTCCCGCAGTCACGGTCGCATTCGTGGGCTGCTGCGTGATGTCTGGAGCTGTCGGCGCGGCCGCATTCACGGTGAGGGTCGCCGTGTTGCTCGTCGCGCTCCCCGCCGAGTTCGTAACCTTTACGTGAATCTGCGCGCCGGTCTGCCCCGTGGTCGTCTGCGCGATCGAGAAAGTATTCGAATTGGCTCCGCTGGCCGTGCCATTCATGAACCACTGATACGTCAAAGGCGAAGTTCCCGTCGCAGTCACCGAAAATGTCGCCGCCTGCCCCGCCGTCACCGTAATGCTCGCGGGCTGCTGCGTAATCGCCGGCGCAGTCGCCGTCGCGTTCACGGTCAAAGTCACGGTAACGCTTGTCGCCGATCCGACACCGTCCGTCACCGTCACATAAATGTGCGCGCCAGTCTGCCCCACCGTCGCCGCGGCAATCGTGAAACTGCTCGAATCGGTTCCCGCCGCCGCGGAATTCACATACCACTGATAACTCAGCGGCGCAGTTCCTGTCGCCATAACCGAAAATGTCGCCGCCTGTCCCGCCGTCACCGTCACGCTCGCCGGCTGCTCCGTAATCGTCGGCGCTGTGCCGCTAGGGGGGAGTTTGGCACCCGTAGAAGTGCCGGTTGACGCGCAGGCGAACAGGGAAATGCTCATCGCCAGCAACAGAGCGCACAAAAGTAAATTCTTGGGATTTCTCAAGTAGCAGTCCTCATCGATTCTCTGTAGTCTTGTGCACGAAAGCGATCTGAACCGCGGCGCCCGAATGCAATCACCGCGAAGCTCGCCATTCATAGCGCGCTTCACCCGAGAAAAACGCTTGCAACAATTGTACTCGCCAAGAGCACCCGATTCACCTGACCCACGGGGCAGTTTCGGAACAGTGTCCAACCGGAACAAACCACTCCTATTCGCGCGTTCCAGGCCAATTCAGCGCAGTTTCTCGCGACTCGTCTCAGGGTCGTGCGTGAAACTTCCAGGCAAGCGTCCCATTTTCACTAATTTATCCGACCGCAAGTATGGTTTCTCAGCAGAGCGCGGTCAATCCGTGGTTCGCTGTATATAAGGTCCGGCGCCAACATCAGGAGAAGATTACCTTACCAAAAATGCCCGCCAGCGCGCGATTCGCCGTTACCCCGTCTCTGCAGTCGAAGATTCAGCGCGAACACCGCCGCCAGCAGCAGCCATCTGCCCGCGCCCATAAATCCACATTCCCAACCGGTAGGCCAGCAAAATTCCCACAATCACCGCGTAAAGCAGCGGCTTCCGCACGTCCGATTTCACCAGCCAGCAATAATGAATCACGCCCAAGATCGCGCTCACATAAATCACGCGATGCAGCATTTGCCAGCGCTTCCCCCCGAGCCGCCGGATCATCCCCGCCGTCGAAGTCACCGCCAGCGGAATCATCAGCACGAACGCGGCATATCCCACGGTAATGAATCGCCGCTTCTGCACGTCCTTCCACATTTCCGACCACGCGAAAAATTTATCCAGCCCAATCCACGTGCCGAAATGCAGGCAGCCATAAAAAAAAGCGAAAAGCCCGAGCATCCGCCGAAATCGAATCAACTGCGGCTGCCGCAAAATTTTCCGCAGCGGCGTTATCGCCAGCGTGATCACCAGAAAACGCAGCGTCCAATCCCCCGTTGCATGCGTGATGAATTCGATGGGGTTCGCGCCAAAATCCATGTTGTCCGGGAATCCCGCCAGACCATTGTGAAACGCGCGCCACAGCAATTCCCCGAACGGAATCAGGCACGCCAGAAACACCACGAGCTTAGTCCATTTGCTTGTGAGGATGGAATTCACCCGAGGCTCACGCTCAATAATATTTCTTCAGGTCCATGCCGCTGTACATGCTCGCAACCTGATCGCCATAACCATTGAACATCAAGGTAGGCCGCCGCCGGAATTCGCCCAGGCGCCGCTCGGTGGCTTGCGACCAGCGCGGATGATCGACGCCCGGATTCACATTCGAGTAAAAACCATATTCACGCGCGTTCGATATATTCCAGGTCGTCGGCGGTTGATCTTTCACGAACCGAATCCGCACCAGCGACTTGATACTCTTGAATCCATATTTCCACGGAATCACCACTCGCACCGGCGCGCCGTCCTGGTTCGGCAAGGTCTCGTCATACATCCCCACCGTCAGCAGCGTCAGCGAATTCATGGCCTCATCCAGCCGCAATCCCTCCACATAAGGCAGCTCAATTCCCGCCGAGCCACCTTCCGGCATTTGCTTCGGGTCGTAATAACTTTCAAACGCCACGAACTTCGCCTTGGACGTCGGCTCCGCTAATTTCACAAGCGTGTCAAGTGGGTAGCCAATCCACGGCACCACAATAGACCATCCTTCCACGCAGCGATGCCGGTAAATTCGCTCCTCCAGCGGCGCAAGTTTCATGATTTCGTCCATCGAGTACTTGCGCTTGTTCTTCACTTCTCCTTCCACGGAAATACTCCATGGCGTGGTCACGAAATTCCGGGCATTCGCGGCGGGATCGGTCTTACTAGTTCCAAATTCGTAAAAATTGTTATAGTGGGTCACATCTTCCAGCGATGTTTCCTTCTCCGTCGTGCTGCCGGGCCATTTCGTTACGCCCGTCAACTTCATCGGCGTCGAACCAGTCGCCGGACCATCCAGCAGTCGCGTCAATTTCTTGTAGCCCACCACCGCACCATACGCCGCTGCCAAGCCAAATAGAAAATTGCGCCGCCCCATGTACAAGCTCTTTGGCGTCACATCCTTATAACTAAGATCCGGCGCTTTCTTGACCAGCATGATGCTCCCCGCGTGCGCACTTCCCTACATATATGGTACGCGCGTAACGAGAAATTGGATGCGGGAAATTCCGGAACGGCTCTCAGTATAGGTCGCGCGCAGGCCGTGCAACGCGACTCAAAGATCAAATCTTCAGCGCTTGCTAGAACTGTGCACGCCATCCACCTGGAAATTCTGCTGGCGCAACAGCGCCACAAATGCCGCCGCGGCCCGCGGCAAAGTCCGGTCGCGCCGGTAAACCAACCCCAGTTCCCGAGTGAGCTGCACGTCCGTGATGGGAACCAACTTCGCTTCGCCCGAACGCACTTCGTCCTTGGCAAAACTCTCGCTGATGATCGATACCCCCAGCCCCGCCGCCACGAAGCGCTTGATCATTCCCACACTAGCAAGCTCCATGGTGACCCGCAGTTTCAAACGGTACGGCCGGAAGAGTTTGTCGAACAATTGCCGCGTATAACCAGTTTTGGGCAGAATCTGCGGTTGGTCCGCAATCTCGCTCAGCGTCACGCCTTTCGCCCGAGCCAGCGGATTGCTTGCGCTCACCATCAGCATCAGTCGGTCGCGAAAAATCGAATGGATTTTCAGGCTCGGCGATTTTACCGGTAGCGTGACAATCCCCACATCCACGCTGCCGTCTTCGATTTTCTCAATCACCTTGCGGCTGAAATTCCGGTAAATGCTGATCTGCACTCCCGGATATTGCCGGTGATACGCCGCAAATAAATCCGGCAGCACATACAAGCACGTCGCTTCGTTCGCTCCTACCTGCAAGGTCCCGCGCGGCGAACTCGACAAATCAGACACCGCCCGCAGCGATTCTTCCTTCAAATTCAGCAGCCGGTTCGCGTACACGATCAACGCTTCACCAGCCGCCGTCAATTTCACCGTCTTGCCCACCCGATCGAACAACTTTTGCCCGTACTCCTGCTCTAGCTGCCGGATCTGCGCGCTCACCGCAGGCTGCGAACGGAACAGCTTCTGCCCCGCCCGCGAAAAGCTCCCCAGCTTCGAAATCTCCAGAAACGTTGTCAGGTGGTCGAAGTCCATAATTTGAGTACAGGATTATAGCAGACCCCACCCGCAGCACGTATTTCAAAGGGTTAATACAGGCCGTAGCAAGCCGCCAGCGCCTCCGATTGCGGCCCCCGCAAAATGTTAGGCATTTCTCCTGTTTTTCTATGCACCCTCTGACTCTCTGCGGTAAATCTTGTGCCGTCGCCGTTCGCTTTGCTTTTTGGTCTTAACTGTCAACTATCGACTCTCAACTCCGTCTCCCTCAGATTTTTCTCCGCCTTTCCTCTATGCCCTCTGTGTCAAATCTTTAACGTTTGAACCACTCAGCTCGCGGCCGCAGCTGCGCCCGAATCGTCGTGACATGCTCCGCCGGCGCAACCTCCTGCCTCGATCCCACAAAAATCGGATTTGAAAGAATCCACGGCACATCAGCCCGCAACAACGGGTGCCCCACCATAAACACCTCCACCCGATAAACTCCAGCCGCAGCCTCTTCCAAATCCAGATGATCCCCGACAACTTCGCGCACCGCGGCCCCATCCTTCTTCAACACCACGCGCACTGCCTGGTTCGCCACCTGCACCGAAACGTGCAAGCTGGAATTCACCGGCGCGTCGCCACCGTTCGGAAAATCCTGCAAACCGCTACGCGCCGAAAACTCGAATCGCTCCGGTTCCCCCGCCCCCCGTATGCAATTGAAAAAATCCCCGCTGCGCACCCCGCCTCGGGATCGGACTCATAGCGTTTCGAAATCCCCATCCCCACAAACGAAAAAGTATCCGCATACGACGGAACTTTCATCGCAAGCCACGACCCAACGCGAAACCCGCCATGCGCGTCCGACGCTTCAAATCCCCATATTTTTCCGCGCTGCAGGAAGCCATCCCAATGCGCCAGCGATTCCGCAGGAATCGCGATGCTCTTCAAAAAATAATAATGCGAAAAAGGATAGTACATCCCCAGGCGCAACCGCTCGCCCCACGATGCGCCGCGCAAGCTCGTAAACAAATTCAACACTTCGATCCCGCCGGGCCGCAAACCTCGATCCCAATATCGCCACCCAAAATCCGGATCGTCCGGATAGGCCAGCACCGGAAACGCGCCCCATCCGCGCGCGTCATCCATCGCTTCCGGCGGAAACGACGACAAAACAAACCCCGGCGCCTCCTGTGCTCCAAAAAAAGTCAAATGACCATCCGGCAAACTCGCTTCCGATCCGCCCACGATCGTAACTCCATCAATAATCTTGTGAAAACTTGATGACGCCACGTTCGGCCGACCGTGATCCGTCAACAAAACCAGGCTAGTCCCCGTCGCCCGCGCCTGCTCCGCGATTTCTTCCGGAGATTGCAGCCCGTCCGACATCGTGGAATGAACGTGATAAACGCCCCAAAGATAGGTATCGGACCGCTGCGGCGCGTAAGACGCGTAACGCAAACCCATGGCGACATAACCGGCCATCGCCAGAACGATAATCCTCGCCACCCAAAATTTGAATTTCGTCATTCGCCGTTTCTCATCGTTAGCTCCACGACACCGCCGCTAGCATACCCTCCGGCCGCGTTATCGTTCGCGTATTTCCGCCGTCAGCTCCACGAAGAACAGCCCGCTCCTACGCCGCACTCCAAGTGGAGTTTTCCCCTCCGCGGTGCTACCTTGTCTGTTCTCGATTCCCCGCGCAATAATCCTCAACGAGGTGAATGCCAATGACCTGGGGCCAGCGCCGTGCAATCATCATCATCGTTCTAGCGGTCTTTCTCGTCATTCTGTTTTTCGCGGCAATGAAACCCAGCAGGCTCAGCTTGCCTTCGAACGCCGTCCTGGTAATTGACGCCACTGGCCAGATCGAAGAACAGCGCTCCCCCGATCTTTTCAGCGCCTTCAGCGGCTTCACCACCCCGGTCCTGCACGATTACGTGGACGCCATCGACGCCGCCGCTAAAGATTCGCACATCACCGGCCTCGTCGTGCGCATCGCTCCGCTGGAAACCGGCTGGGGCAAACTCGAGGAAATTCGCAGCCATCTGCTCGCCTTTCGCAAAAGCGGCAAGCCCAGCATCTGCTACCTGGGTTACGACGGAATCGGCAACCCTGAATATTATCTCGCCTCCGCCTGCCAGCAAATCTGGCTGGTTCCCACCGCGCCCGTCAGCATCCGCGGCATGATGGCCGAAGCGCTTTTCTTCCGCGGCACCCTCGACAAATTAAGAGTCGTTCCCGAGTTTTATCACATCGCCGAATACAAAACCGCCGGCAACACCTTCACCGAGAAACAGTTTACGCCCGCGCATAAGGAAGAGGTCGAAGGCCTGCTGCACAGCATCTATGATCTATATCTCAACGACGCATCCAAAGCCCGCGGAATGGATCGCGCGCAATTCGAAACGCTGCTAAATCGCGGCCCGTTCTCATCCAGTGACGCAGTAACCAACAAAATCGTGGACCGCCTCGGCTACTGGGATCAGCTCCAGGGTTATTTCAAGGATCGCAACCGCACCTGGAATCCCATCTCGCTGAATCGCTATCGCTCCTCAATCTCAAATGACGGCAGCGCCAGAATTGCCGTCGTCCACGCCACGGGCCTGATCGTTTCCGGAGATTCCAGCAGCACGCCCGGCGGCGGTTCGGTGATGGGCGGCGATTCCGTGGCCGCCGATATTCGCGCCGCGCGCACCGATTACAGTATCAAAGCCATCGTGCTGCGCGTGGATTCCGGCGGCGGTTCGGTGGTAGGCAGCGAAGTGATTCGTCGCGAAGTCGAACTCGCCAATCAGGTCAAGCCCGTCGTCGTTTCCATGTCAGACGTCGCCGCTTCCGGCGGCTACTGGATCGCTGCCCCCGCCCGCAAAATAGTGGCTGACCCCGGCACCATCACCGGCTCCATCGGCGTGCTCATCGGCAAATTCAACGTCTCAGGACTGTACGCTCTGCTCGGCATGAGCACGGATTCCGTAGCCACGAGTGACAACGCCACGATGTTCTCTGCTCAGCAGAATTTCACCCCCGCGCAGCGCGCCTACATTCAAAAATCTCTGAACGACACCTACGCCGATTTCACCAAAGGCGTCGCGCAAGGCCGCAAAATGACCGTCGAAGCCGTGGACAAAATTGGCAAAGGCCGCGTGTGGTCCGGCGCGCAAGCGAAAGAACTCGGCCTGGTTGACGAGCTCGGCGGCCTCGACCGCGCCATCGAAATCGCCAAGCAGCTCTCCAACATCCCCACCGGCGAAAGCGTGCACATCGTCCGCTACCCCGAAGAGAAATCATTCTTCCAGCAATTTCTCGAGCGCGAAAAAGACAACAACATGAGCGAATCGCAGTCCCTCGAATCCATGATCAATCACATCCTAAGCCAAATGGATCCAGTGCAAGCCCGCATGCCCTACGAACTGCACATCCGGTGAATCGCCCCCGCACCGCGCGATCGCAGGGTAGCGGCGCACTTCAGCGCGCCCTTCGCAACGCCGCAACCACCGATCGCGGTTGAATTTCAACACCTGGAGGTCCTACACTCACGCCCGCACCTTCCGGGCTGAAAGTGCGGCACGGTTTCGATATACTGTACGACCGAGGCGCGGTACCCAAGTGGTAAGGGAGAGGTCTGCAAAACCTTTATGCGTGGGTTCAATTCCCACCCGCGCCTCCAATATTTCTTTCCTTCATGAAAATCCAGCAGCCGGGCCCTCCATTCCTCTCGCGTGTCACGCTCGCTGCTGCGCGAATCGGCTAGCCGGTACGCGCGCACATTCCAGCTTCCATCCGCTCTAATCTTTGCCCGGCGCAGTAGAAGCACACCACACAGCGCTTGCAACTTGGCGTTAGTCACTATAATGTTAGGGCCACTAACACAATATTGCTCCCGCACCCACCTCGGTGCGCTTTGTAGGAGGAACAGCATCATGCCCCGCGCAAAAATCTCCGTCAGGCAGCCATCCTCGACGGAACCCGTAAACGACAGCGATCGCGACGGCGACGCCGCCAGAACACGCGGCCACTCCGCTTCCAGAAAAGAACCGTCCGGCGGCCTGCGCGAACGCAAGAAAGCCCGGCTCCGCCAGCAGATCATCGAAACCGCCCTGCATCTTTTCCGCCAGCGCGGTTACGAAAAGACGCGCATTGACGACATCGTGCAAACCCTGGAAATCAGCCAGCCCACATTCTTCCGCTATTTCCCCAGCAAGGAAGCTGTATTGCGCGAAGTAGGACGCCGCGCTTTCGCCCGCCAGGCCGAAAGCCTCAAATCCGAACTCTCCACCAAGGCCCCCACCGAACAACGCTTGCGCCGTTTCTACGAAACTCTGGGCAACGTCACGGAAGTCGGACGCCCGCTCTGGCAAGCCGTAATTCTCGCCGGTGCCATGGACCCGGTGCGGTCGCCGGAATTGCGCGGCGCCGAAGCTGCCACCGTAAACCTGCTGCGCGAAATTATCGCCGAGGGCCAAAAAAACGGCGAAGTCACTCGCGACTTTCCGGTCGTGCACCTTGCCGAATTCATGGAAGGGCTTTTCAACACCGTCGTCCGCCAGTGGGCCGTGGACCTAACCGGCCCGCATAAACTCACCGAGCGGGTGCGCAATGCCGTCGAATTTTTCTTGCGAGGCGCTCGGCCGTAACCGGAAATCATTGTCAATCCGCGTGCCGCTCGCGGAAGCTCGCGCCTCTTCCGCGCAAGCTTGCTTCGCAACCATAATCTCGCTGAGGTTCACGCCATGAAAGCCGCCGTACTGCGCGAATTCAAAGCCCCACTGAGCATCGAAGAGATCGCGCAACCCCAGCCCGCCGCGCACGAAGTGTTGATCGAAGTCGAAGCCTGCGGCGTATGCCACTCCGATTTGCACTTGGCCGACGCCGACTGGCCGCAGCTCGCGCGCATCATCAAAAAACCGCTCATCCTCGGACACGAAATCGCCGGCCGCGTCGTGGAAAAAGGCGCCTCCGTTGAAAATCTGCAAGTCGGTGATCGCGTCGGCGTTCCGTGGCTGCACTGGAGCTGCGGTGAATGTGAATTCTGCCGCGAGGGCAACGAAAATCTCTGCATCAAACAACAAATCACCGGCGTCACCGTCGATGGCGGTTTCGCCGAATTCGTCAAAGCGCCCGCCAGTCACGCTCTGAAAATTCCCGAACAGCTTTCCGCCAGCGATGCCGCCCCTCTTTTCTGTGCCGGCGTCACCGTGTATCGCGCCCTGCAACATGCCAAAATTCAGCCAGGCCAGCGTTTGGCGGTCTTCGGTGTCGGCGGCCTGGGTCAACTCGCCGTGCAGATCGGCGCAGGGTTAGGAGCGGCCGTCACGGCAATTGATGTTTCCGATGAAAAACTCGCACATGCGACAGCTCTGGGTGCGTCCGCAACTCTAAACGCCAAAACCGCGGATGTCGCCAAGGAGCTGCGCCGCGCGCGGGGCGTCCACGCCGCCATCGTAACCTCCGCCGCAAAAGCCGCTTACGACACCGCTTTCCTCTGCGTCCGGCCCACCGGCATTCTCCTCGTCGTCGGCCTCCCCGCCGAATCCATCTGCTTCCCGCCCATTTCGATGGCCGCGTCGGAGGTCCGTGTCCAGGCATCCTCCGTCGGCACCCGCCAGGATCTGCGCGCGGTCCTGGCCATGGCCGCCGCCGGAAAAATTCACGCGCAAGTGACCACGCGCCCCCTGGCGCAAGTCAACGAAGCCATGACCGAATTGCGCAACGGAGCCGTCTCCGGCCGCATCGTGCTCACTCCGCGCTAGCCACCTTCCGCCGTGCTTGACGCTTTGCGTTTGCGCCACTTCGATTGATCGTCAGGCCGAGGTCCCAGTAAACGTATTCATCCTATCCAAAGCCCCACCAAGCTCCTCCGCGCCCCGCTCCCCGTACCTCCATCTGTAATTTCGATGCGCCGCATCAGCTTTCTAGTTGACGTTAGTAACTATGATGTGATACCTACACTCACAATTCTTGGGAAATGGGTTGGACGGGGGGTCGTGTGTCTTCGAAGTCGTGCAAAACATTCCGCCGTGATGCCTCTGGCGAATTCGCACACGTCGCGCTCTGTCATCGGCGCACCCGCACGTCCAGACCGTGCCAACTTCCAGTCCCTGAAATCTCGCAGCTGTCCCACACATCAGGAGGAGCCATGAGAGTTCTGATCTCATCTATCTGCGCCATTATGTTGGTGGCGTGTCTGTTGCTGGCGAGTCCAATCGCACACGCCCAAGGTGTGGGCGCTTCCGGAACCCTGAGCGGAACGGTGACCGATCCCACCGGCGGCGTAATCCCCAAGGGCACGGTGACGGCCGAGGATGTTTCCAGAGGCATACGGCTCTCGGCCAACGTTGATGCCAACGGCCAATATCGCTTCAGCAATCTGCTTCCAGGCACCTACGATCTCACCGCGCAGATCCCCGGATTTCAAACGCTACTTCAAAAGGGGGTCGTGATTACCGTCGGCCAGATCGCGAATCTCGATTTCCATCTCCAGGTCGCGACCACCTCCTCGGTGGTGGAAGTCTCCGCGGCGCCACCTGTCGTCGAAACCGAACGTGGCAGCCAGTCAAACACCATCACCCAAGGATATATTGAAGATCTCCCCATCGACCGCCGCGATTACCTCAACTTTACTTTGCTCCTCCCCGGCGTCGCCGATTCCACTCGCCTCGCTGACGACCAGGATTTTCGCGTCAAACAGACTCCGCAAAGCGGCCTGTCCTTCTACGGCAGCAACGGTCGCGGCAACAGCGTCACCGTTGACGGTGGCGAGACCGGTGACGATGCCGGCGGCGTTCGCCTCACCGTCAGCCAGGACGCCGTGCAAGAGTTCCAGGTGAATCGCAGCAATTATGGAGCGGACCTGGGCGGCGCGACCGGCGCATCCGTGAACATCGCCACAAAAACAGGCACCAACGAGGTCCACGGTACCGTGTACAGCTATTTCCGCAACAGTGGCCTGGATGCGCGCGATCCTTTCGCCTTTACTCAAGCGCTCGCGCCTGGTGAGATCTTCGATCCCACAACCAATTCTGTGGGTACACCTATCAAGGATTCTCTCGGGCGCTATCAATTCGGCGGCACTATCGGCGCCCCGATCCACAAGGACAGGACATTCGTCTTCTTTGCCTTTGAAGGCTTGCGCCAGGATTCTCAGAATGCCGTTCCGCTCATTACCAACACAAATGAGTTTCTGCCCACCGCCGCTCAGAATGCCGTTTTCGCCGGCCTCGTTGCGCAGGGCGCCACACCGGTGCCATGCATCAGCAATCCTGCCCCCGCGCTCCCCACGAATTTGCCCGCCAATGAGTGCGCCCTCTTTCTACAGAGTGCCTTAACCACCAGCCAACTCACCGGCCCTATCCCCGGGCAAACCGCCATTAACACCTACCTCATCAACCAACTGGAATCCAATGGCGGCCTCTTTAACTACAACACGAATCAGTACTTGTTCTCGGGACGTCTCGATCATCACATCAGCGAAGCAGACTCGATTAATCTCAGCTACCGTTACGGCCACGACCTGGAAGAAAATCCCGACGTCCAATCGCTCACCGGTTTTTCCGCCGGCAGCTCCGTACACGACTACGACAACAATCTTCAAGCGTCCTGGTACCACGTCTTCAGCCCGCGCACCGAAAATGAATTCCGCTTCCAGTGGGATTACAACAGCTTCGACGTCATCCCCAACGAGCCCGGACAGGTGGGAGTGCAGATCGCCAGTTTCGCGAATAATCTAGGCACCAATATATTCCTGCCCAATCTCACCATCCTTCGCCGCTATGAATTCGCAGACAACGTCACCCTCGTCCGCGGCAATCACACCATCAAATTCGGTGGGAATGAGATTCTGCGCGGCAATCACTCCGAATCTCACACCTTCCTCCCCGGTCGCTTCGTCTTCGGACCGCTTCCCGGCGTCGCCCTCAGCCCTCAACTTGACGGCGTAGAACTAAACTCTCTACAGGCCGCTTCTCTTTCCGCGCCCCAGGTCTACCAACAGGGCTTCGGCAATCCGGACTATCCCGCTTACACGCGGCCGCTAAGCGGAATCTATCTACAGGACTCCTGGAAAATCAGTCCCACTTTCACCCTGAACTATGGCCTCCGTTATGAAATTGACTCGCAATATAACCCGCTGAATACGTACTATGGCGACGTCGCTCCGCGTATCTCATTCGCGTGGGATCCGTTCAAGGATCACAAGACCGTTATCCGCGGCGGGTACGGAATTTTCTACGGCCCCATTGACGCTCAAATCCCCCAGGTGGACTTGAGCCTCGGCGTCCTGAACAAGAACCGCAGCACCGTCGAGAATCAGAACAACAAGTCCCAAGTTCCCGACCAGGTCAATAACGTCGTCGCCACTTGCGGCATTGGAGTCACGAATCCTCCCATACCCCTTGGGTTTCCGGGGAATGGAAGCAGCCCCTGCAACCGTTTCATTTCCATCTATGTAGATCCGGGCTTCAGTGCTCTTCCGTTCGTCCAGCCCGCAGGAGCGGTATTTTCCGGTCTCTTTAACACGCCAGCGCCTCCAGGAAACGCGCCCGGCGCAAACAAGATCACCTGCACAAACCCGGCGCCGGGAACCAACGCCTGCATCACACCGGCTGACGTTGCGAACTTCGGGATTTTCGTGCAAGACTCCGGTCAGCTCTCGCCCCTGACTGTATTGTTCAGCAATCCGCCGAACTACAGGCCTCCCTACTCGCAACAGGCGTCGCTCGGAATTGAACGTGAAATCACTCCCGGCTTCTCCGTTTCCGTCAGCTTCATTTATTCCCACACCCTCCACCTCCCGGTGGCGATTGATACCAATCTGCTGCCTTCAACTCCCATGAGCACGGTAACCCTGGCAAACGGGAAGTCTGTTTCTTACCGCAACTGGAACACCAGCCCGGTAACCGACCCGCTCGGCGGCACCGAAGGTCTCCCCTGCGCGCCGACTGCGGCGAACCCGAATCAGCAGTTCGCTTGCTTCGTTAATCCGCTGATCGTTCAAAATAACCAATACTCCTCCAATTCCTCCGCCCTCTACGAAGGCGGCATTATCGAAGTCCACAAACGCTTCAATGATAATTTCTCGTTCTTCGGAAATTACACTTACAGCAAAGCCTTCGACACCGGCACCGATTTCAACACCGACTTCGGTCCGCAAGATCCCACGGACTTGGCCGCGGAACGCGCTCTCTCCGAATTCGATGAACGCAACAAAGTCGTGCTCGCCGGCGTGTTCAACAGCCCCTGGAAGAACGCTTTCCTCTCGGGCTTTCAATTCTCGCCGATTTTCCAGTACCACAGCGGCCATCCGTTCAATCTGCTGGCAGGCGGGCAGGTCAATGGCAACAATCACATCACCAACGAACGCCCCATCGGTTCTCCGCGGGACACCGGCCTCGGCCCCGACTATGTTGACTTCGACGCGCGCTTGACCTGGCAGCACAAATTCGGCGAGCGGCTCAATCTGATACTGACCGCGGAAGGCTTCAACATCGCCAACCACACCAATTACGCCAGCGTTAACAATGAAGTGAGCCCGCTGTTCGGATTCCAGCCCGGATTCACCACCTTTAACGTGCACGGCAGCGCCGCCCTCTCCCCCACCACGCCGCTCGGCTTCACTTCGGCGTTGCCGAAACGGGAGATTCAGCTCGGCTGCAGATTTAATTTCTAATTGCGCGGCAGGACATCGCCGGCGGTCCCAGCTACAACCGCCGGCGGTACCGTCACGGAATTTCAGGCGAATAATTTCGCCGAAGACACAGCCCCACGAACTTCGCAGCAGCGGGAGGAATTGAAATGTGGCAACACATTAAACACGCCATGCTTTTCAGCGCGATCGTCGCAGTTCTCGTTCTATCCGTCGCAATTAGCTCGCACGCGCAATCCAATGTCATCACAAAAACTGGTGCGCTCGGCGACGGCGCCACCTACCTGATGCAAGTTCCCTACAATTGGAACGGAACTCTGTTTCTCTATAGCCACGGTTACGTCGAGCCGGGAACCGCCAATCCCGCGATGGATGTCGGCGATCCCGACACCGGCGCATTTCTCCTCGCGAATGGATTCGCACTCGCCGGCTCCTCTTACGCCACCACCGGCTGGGCCATCCACGAAGCCCTCACCGATCAGATCGCCACGCTCGATTTGTTTGACACCATGTTCCGCCACCCCACCGCCACCATCGCCTGGGGACATTCTCTCGGTGGCATCATCACCGCCGGATTAATTCAAAGGAATCCCAAGCGCTTCGCTGCCGCGCAACCGATGTGCGGCGTGCTCTCCGGTGGCGTTGCCACCTGGAACACCGCGCTCGATGCCGAATTCGCCTTCAAGACGCTGCTCGCACCCACTTCCAAGCTGCAACTGGTTGACATCGCAAACCCCACCGCAAATTTCGAGCTGGCAGAAGGAATTCTCGCCGCCGCTCAGGCCACGCCCCAAGGCCGCGCCCGCATCGCTCTCGGCGCTGCGCTCGGCGACACGCCCGGCTGGTTCACTCCCACCACACCAGAACCTTCTCCCACCGATTTCGCCAGCCAGGAAGCCAATCAATTTCTCTGGGATCAGCAAATTGATTTTCCATTCGTCTTCGCTTTCCGCGCCGAACTCGAAGCCCGCGCTGGCGGCAACGTCTCCTGGAACACCGGCGTTGACTACCGCGAGCAACTCGCAAAATCCGTGGATCGCGACGAAGTCTGGGCGCTCTATCAGACCGCCGGACTCAGCCTCGAGGCTGATCTCGAGACTCTGAATCGTGCCGCCCGCATCAGCGCGAATCCAAAAGCGGTCAACTACCTCGAGCAAAATATTATTTTCGACGGCCAGATAGACATTCCCGTCCTCACCATGCACACCAAGGGCGACGGCCTCGTCGTCGTGCAAAATGAAACAGCCTACAAAGACGTCGTGGACCGTGTGGACGATAACAGCCGCCTCCTGCATCAAACATTCGTAGACCGCGCGGGCCACTGCGCCTTCACTCCCGCGGAAACCATTGCCGCTGTTGAAACTCTCCTGAAACGCGTGGAGACCGGCCGCTGGCCCAGCATCGAAGCGAATCTCCTCAATGGCGAGGCCGCCTCTCTCGGCCCGCAATTCAATATCTTTGCGGTGGGCACCACCATCGTTCCTACTCCGCCCGCCTTCATAGATTTCACGCCCGCTCCCTATCTGCGTCCCTTCGACGCGTTCGCGCACCCATGCTTCTTCGGCATCGGCAACGATTGCACCCAAGGCTTCTCTTTCGGCGAAACGTTCTGAGCAGTTCAGAACCAGAGCGAATGCACGAAGTCGAGAATCTGAGTAGCTCGCTGCGTTTGAAGTTGATCTTGAATTTGTAGCGGCCGCCTTCAGGCGGGCGCCTCTGAGTTTTGTAGCGCCGGCGTCACGCCGGCACTTTTGCCGTTGCCGTTATGAATCGCCCTACAGGGCGATTCATCCTTCGACCTCACGGTGCGAGGTCGAACGGCAGCGGTCGCGTGCCTTTTAGGCGGTTGTCTTTGAATTTGGGGTCGAATTTGCCTTTGCATTCGCAAACTAGCGTTAGCCTCTAACATATGATATAAACACACGCTATTTTGAAAGGCCGAAAATTAACCCGGCTCCAAAACTCGCAACGTGACCACCTCCAAGATCTTCGACCTCTCCGGCCGCGTCGCCATCATCACCGGCGGCTCTGTAGGCCTGGGCCGCCAGATGGCCGATGGCCTGGCAGAAATGGGCGCCTCCTTGGTTCTCTGTGCCCGGAAAAAAGAACGCTGCGAGCAAGCCGCCGCCGAACTCCAAGGCGCAGGCACAAAAGTTCTAGCACTAGCCTGCGACGTCAAAGATCCAGCCAGCATTCAAAAGGTCGCCGACGCCACGCTCGAAAAATTCGGCCGCATAGACATCCTCATCAACAACGCCGGCACCTCCTGGGGCGCGCCCGTCGAAACCATGACGCTCGAGCAATGGAACAAAGTCATCGAAACCAATCTCACCGGAACGTTCCTGTTTTCGCAGACGGTAGGCCGCGCCATGATCGCGCAGCGCCGCGGAAAAATTATCAACATCGCCTCCGTCGCCGGGCTGCGCGGCTCGTCGCCGAAGTTTTCCGCCATCGGTTACAGCTCCAGCAAAGGCGGCGTGATCATCTTCACCAAAGATCTCGCCTGCAAATGGGGCATGCACAACATTCAGGTCAATGCCATCGCGCCCGGCTGGTTCCCCACAGACATGTCCGAAAAAGTTATCGAACGCAACAAAGAATCGCTCCTGGCCAGCATACCCTTGGGCCGCTTCGGTGGCCCGCAAGACCTGAAGGGCGCCGCGATTTTTCTCGCCTCCTCGGCGTCCGACTACGTCACTGGACACACCCTGGTAGTTGATGGAGGTCAATCCGCCTGATCCAGGAAAAATAAACCATGAACATTCCACTCACGCCACTGCGTTTTCTGCGTTACGCGGCGCAACAGTATCCCCGCCGCACTGCCGTCGTCTGCAATGACGAACGCTTCACCTATGCGCAAATGGCCGAACGAGTCAGCCGCCTCGCCGGCGCTCTGCGCAAAGCCGGCATTCAGCCCGGCGATCGCGTAGCTTTTCTCAGCAGCAATTGCCATCGCTTGCTCGAAGCCTATTACGGCGTTCTCGAAGCCGGCGCGGTTCTGCTTCCCCTCAACATCCGCCTTCAGCCCGCGGAACTCGGTTACATCCTCAACGATTCCGGCGCCTCCGCCCTCTTCATCGAAAAACAATTCCTTCCCGTGGTCGAAGCCTTTCGCAAAGATATTCCCACGGTAAAATTATTCTGCCAGCTCGATGGCGTTCCCGCAGCGCCCTGGCTCTCTCGCCAAAATTACGATGCGCTTCTCGCAGCCGCTACGCCTCATTTCGCGGACATTCCCTCCATTGACGAGACTTCTCTCTGCGAACTTTTCTACACCAGCGGCACCAGCGCCAACCCCAAAGGCGTGATGCTTACCCACCGCAACGTATATCTCCATGCGCTGCACGTCTGCATGGGATTGCAGATCGAAAGAGGCGCCGTCGAACTTCATACCATCCCCCTTTTCCACGCCAATGGCTGGGGTGTCGCTCATTTCCTCACGCTGCTCGGCGGCCGCCACGTGATGATCCAGCGTTTCGACCCCAAGGAGATCTTCCGCCTCATCGAAAAAGAAGGCGTGCACACGCTCAGCCTCGTGCCCATCATGGCCACTGCGCTCGTGAATTGCCCCGAGCGCCCCAATTACAATTTGACGACTCTCCGCCGCATCACCATCGGTGGCGCCGCTTCTTCACCCACGCTCATTCGCGAGGTGGAAGAAAAGCTTGCCTGCGAATGTTTCTCGGGCTATGGCCTCACCGAAACTTCGCCCACGCTTTCCGTTTCTCCCATGAAATCCGGCATGGATTGGCAAGGCGAGCAGCGCTTCACTGGACAAGCGATGACCGGCTACGCAATTCCCGGCGTGGAATTGCGCATAGTGGATGCGAACGACAACGACGTCCCGCACGACGGCCAATCCATCGGCGAAATCGTCGCGCGCGGTGACGGCGTCATGGAAGGCTACTGGCGCCAGCCCGAAGCCTCCGCCGAAGCTCTGCGTGGCGGCTGGTTTCACACCGGAGACATGGCCACACTCAACGAAGACGGTTACGCCCTCATCGTTGACCGCAAGAAGGATATCATCGTCAGCGGCGGCGAAAATATTTCTTCGCTCGAACTCGAAAAAGCCATTCTCGCGCATCCCGCCGTTCTGGAAGTCGGCGTAATTCCCGTCCCCGACGCCAAGTGGGGTGAAGTCCCCAAAGCTCTCGTGGTGTTGAAGCCAAACGCAAGCGCCACCGAACCCGAACTCATCGAGTTCTGCCGCTCGCGTCTGGCGCACTACAAATGTCCACGCTCCTTCGAATTCGTAGATAGCCTGCCTAAGACCGGCACCGGAAAAATTCTGAAAAAAGATATCCGCAAGAAATACTGGCAAGGTCAAGACACGATGCGTCAGGGCTTCGCCATGCCTACGCCGCCGAAGGCAAAAACCGGCGCCTGAAATAAGTTGAGGTCGTTCGACGCGGCACGTTTTGCAGAATTGTTTGCAGTCAACCCGAAGGAGTCTGAATCATGGATCTAAACCTAACCCCCGACGAATTGCAGTTTCGCGACGAGCTCAGGTCTTGGCTCGCGACCAACGTCCCGAAAGATTGGAACGAATGGCGCGAAAAACCCATTGAGGAATCCTTCCCCTATCTGCGCGCCTGGCAACGCAAGTTGCAGGAAGGCCGCTGGGCCGCGGTTTCCTGGCCCAAAGAATACGCGGGCCGCAGCGCCACGTTGATGCAGCAAGCGCTCTTCTGGGAAGAAATGGCGCGCGTCGAAGCCCCGCCCATGGCTAATTCTCTCGGCCTTGGCCTCATTGGGCCCACCATCATCGCCTACGGCACCGAAGCGCAGAAGCAGCGCTTCATTCCGAAAATTCTCAGCGCCGAAGAAATCTGGTGCCAGGGTTTCTCTGAGCCAAACGCTGGCTCCGATCTCGCCGGCCTGCAAACGCAAGCAGTCCTCCACGGCGATCACTACCTCGTGAACGGTCAAAAAGTCTGGACCAGCTACGGCTGGGTCGGCGATTGGTGCGAGCTCGTCGTGCGCACCGACCCCACTGCCGCGAAGCACAAAGGCCTCACCGTGCTCCTCGTGGATATGAAATCTCCCGGCGTCGAAGTTCGCCCGCTGCGCCAAATGACCGGCGAATCCGAATTCAACGAACTTTTTTTCCGCGATGTGCACGTCCCCACCGAAAATGTCCTCGGCAAAGTGAACGACGGCTGGAATGTCGCGATGAGCACCCTGATGTACGAACGCGGTTCCTACGGCGCGCGCCTTCATCTCATTTTCAAACGCTATATCACCCGACTCATCGAACTCGCGCGCAACATCCAGCGCAACGGCCGGCCCGCGGCTGAAGACCCCATCATTCGTCAGAAACTCGCGCAGTGCAGCGCCGAAATTGAAATCATGCGCTTCAATCAGATGCGCGCCTTCAGCCGCCTCACCGCAACGGGCGTGCCCGGTCCCGAAGGCAGCATCCAGAAAATATTCTGGAGCGAGCTCAATCAACGCCTCCAGCAAATCGCGCAGGAAATTCTCGGCCCGTACGGCCAATTACTCGGAGGCGATCCGCGCGCCGTTGACAACGGCATGTGGTCCTACGCCTACTTGCGCACGCGTGGCAATACCATCGAAGCCGGCACTTCGGAAGTGCAACGCAACATCATTGGACATTTTGTTCTCGGCCTGCCCAGAAGTTATTAGGCCAAAAACTCGGAAGGGGAAACTCCATGCAATTCGGATTGAGTGAAAGTCAGGAATTTCTGAAAGACAGCGCGCGCAAATTCTTTGCCGGCGAATGTCCTAGCGCGGAAATGCGCCGCCTAATGGAAACGGGCACCGCCTACGACGCCGCGCTATGGTCCAAACTCACCGACCAGGGCTACACCGGCATTATTTTTCCGGAAGCGTACGGCGGCGTCGGCCTCGGCAAAGTCGAACTCATGCTGCTCATGGAAGAAGCAGGCCGCGCGCTCCTGCCCGGTCCCTTTTTTTCCACCGTCGTGCTGGCCGGCTCGGTCCTCGACGCCGTCGCCTCGCCCGCGCACAAACAAAAATATCTCGCGCCCATCTGTCGCGGAGAAGCTCGCTCCACGGTCGCCATCCTGGAAGCCAACGCCAGTTGGAATCCCCGCGATATTCAACTCACGGCAGCTAACGGAAAGCTCACCGGCGAAAAATATTTCGTCTCCGACGCAGCCGTCGCCGATTTCGTCTTCGTGGTCGCGCGCAACGGCGTGTTCATCGTGAATTCCAAAGCCCCTGGCCTGAAAATTTCTCCGATGACCGCCATGGACCTCACGCGCAAACTCTACGTCGTCGAATTCCATAACACGCCCGCCGAAGAAATCGGCGCCACCGCCAATCTCGAACGCGCCTTCGACGTCGCCACCGCCGCGCTCGCCGCCGAGCTGGTCGGTGGCATGCAACGCACGCTCGAAATCACCGTTGAATACGCCAAAACCCGCAAACAGTTCGGCAAACCCATCGGTACATTTCAAGCCGTCCAACACCAGTGCGCAGACATGTATTTGGAAACCGAGAGTTCCCGCTCTGCGGTGTACTATGCCGGATGGGCTCTCGAGGAAAATTCCCCGGACGCATCGACCGCCGTTTCCATCGCCAAAATGTACGCGAGTGACGCCGCCCGCACGGTTGGCAATCGCGGCATCCAGATTCACGGCGGCATGGGTTTCACCTGGGAGAACGATGTGCACCTGTACTACCGCCGCGCCAAAGGTTCGGAAACGGCATTCGGCGACGCCACTTTTCATCGCGAGCGGATTGCCACAAAGGTGATCGATTCCGTCGTCGTAGATGCCGGCACCGTCACCGCGAAAAGCGCGTAAATTCGCAAACAAGGACTTTTCCATGAACGATCTCGTGCAGCTTACGAAAGAAAACGACATCGCCGTCATCACCATCAATAATCCTCCGGTCAACGCGCTCAGCCCCGGCGTCCCAGAAGGTATCTCCGAAGCGCTCGATCGAATTGCGCAAGACGACACCATCAAAGCCGCGGTGCTGATCGGCGGCGGCCGCACCTTCATCGCTGGCGCGGATATTAAAGAATTTGGCAAAATGACCTCCGGCAAATCGCGCGGCGCGGGCCTGCTCCCATTTCTTCTGAAAATTGAAGACAGCAAGAAGCCAGTGATCGTCGCCATTCACGGCACCGCTTTCGGCGGTGGCCTCGAAGTCGCCATGGCCTGCCACTATCGTGTCGCCGTTGCCAGCGCGCAAGTTGGCCAGCCGGAGGTAAAACTCGGCATCATCCCCGGCGCGGCCGGCACGCAACGCCTTCCCCGCCTTGCAGGCGTCGCGAAAGCAGTCGAAATGTGCACCACCGGCAATCCGGTAAAAGCCGCGGAGGCTCTGCAGTTTGGCATCGTTGATCGCATCATCGAAGGCGATCTTCTCCCTGGCGCAATCGCTTTTGCACGTCAAGTCGCCACGCGGCCCGCGCCCAAAACGCGCGAGCGGAACGAAAAACTCGGTACCGCCGCCGACAACGCTCCGGTTTTTTTCGCCGCGCGCGAAACCGTCGCCAAAAAACAGCGCGGCCTGCTTGCGCCCGTCGCTGCCATCACTGCGATCGAAGCCGCCACAAAATTGCCCTTCGCCGAAGGCTGCCAGGTTGAACAAAAACTTTTCACAGATTGCCTTTTCTCCGACCAGTCCAAAGCGCTCATTCACGTTTTCTTCAGCGAACGCGAAGTCAGCAAAATTCCCGACGTTCCCAAGGAAACGCCGCTCATTCCCATAAAATCTGCCGCGGTAGTTGGCGCCGGCACCATGGGCGGCGGCATCGCCATGGTCCTCGCAAATGCTGGGATTCCGGTGCTGCTAAAAGATGCGGACCAAGCCGCGCTCGATCGCGGCCTCGCCACCATCCAGTCGAATTACGCGAATTCGGTCAAGCGTGGCCGGTTCATGCAGCAGGATGCGGATGAGCGCTTGAAGCGCATTACTCCCACGCTTTCTTACGACGATTTCGCCAAAGCAGATCTGGTGATCGAAGCCGTCTTCGAAGGCATGGCGCTCAAAAAAGAAGTCTTCAAGGAACTCGACCGCGTCTGCAAACCCGGTGCAATCCTCGCCAGCAATACTTCCACGCTGAATATTGACGAAATCGCGTCCGCCACGTCGCGGCCCGCCTCCGTCATCGGCACGCATTTTTTCAGCCCTGCAAACGTGATGCGCCTGCTGGAAATTGTTCGCGGCAAAGCCACCTCCAAAGAAGTGATCGCCACCTGCATGCAACTTTCGAAAGCGCTCGGCAAGATCGGAGTGCTCGTCGGCAATTGCCGCGGCTTTGTCGGCAATCGCATGTTCGGTCCCTATCGCCGCGAAGCGCAATTTCTGGTTGAAGAAGGCGCGAGCGTCGCCGCCGTGGATAAAGCGCTCGCGGATTTCGGCATGGCCATGGGCCCTCTTGCTACCGGTGATCTCGCGGGCCTTGATGTCGGCTGGCGCATCCGCAAGGAATATCGCCATCTGGAAAAGCCCGGCACTCGCCAGCCGCTCGTGGAAGATAATCTGTGCGAGCTCGGCCGATTCGGCCAAAAAACTGGCGCGGGCTGGTACAAATATGACGAGCAGCGCCGTGCGATGCCCGATCCCAAGGTTGACGAACTGATCCGCAAATGGGTGACCGAAGCCAAGATTCCGCAGCGCGACATTTCCGCCGCGGAAATCGTGGACCGCTGCGTCTACGCGCTGGTCAACGAAGGCGCTCGCATTCTCGAAGAAGGCTATGCCCTGCGCGCTTCCGACATAGACATTATTTATCTCAATGGTTACGGCTTCCCTGCATATCGCGGCGGCCCCATGTGGTATGCGGATACGGTCGGCCTGAAACAAGTGCTCGCGCGGATCTCCGAATTCCACCGCCAGCACGGTGAAATCTGGCAGCCAGCTCCGCTGCTGGTGCGCCTGGCGGAGCAAGGCAAAACTTTCGCGAACTTCGGCAAGGAAGAAGGCGCCGCTGGCTAATTTGCGCGCGCGAATTCGCTAATCACGATGCGCGATATCCGAGTCTGGACCTGCGCGCGTTTCGCCGTCACAATATTGCCGGTGATTCAACTTTGAACAAACGGCCAACCTGACGATGGGCGTCCTCTATCTCGTACGTCACGCCCAAGCATCGTTCCTCGAGCCGAACTACGACAAATTGTCGGCGCTCGGCGAAACGCAAGCCAGCGTTCTCGGCGAATACTGGGCGCAGCGGAAAATCACATTTGACCGCGTGGGTGTTGGCCCGTGCGAGCGGCAAAAAGACACTGTAAAACTTGTAGGCACCGCTTACCGCCAAGCTGGCTTGAATTTTCCCGAGCCTCAAGTCTTGGCGGAATTCGACGAATATCAAGGCGAAGCTGTGCTCCGCGGCAGCCTTCCTGCACTGCTGGAAAAAGATCAGAGAATCCGCGACCTGCATGCCGCGTTCCAATCTTCCGCGACCAATGCTACAAAGCGCGCGACCTTTCAGAAACTTTTCGAAGCGGTTATCGGCGATTGGGTTCGCGGAGTAATCCATCTGGAAGGCGTCGAGACCTGGCCACAATTTTGCGCACGCATAAATTCTGGTCTGGACAAATTCCTCGGGGTCGGAGCGCGCGGCGAACGCGTCGCAATTATTACTTCTGGAGGGCCCATCGCAGTGGCTTCGCAGCGCGCGTTGCGCCTCTCGCCCGAAAGTACGCTGCAAATGACTTGGATGTCGCGAAATTCATCCTGGAGCGAATTTCTTTACGACGCGGAGCGCTTCACGCTTAGTAGTTTTAATATCCACGAACACATTGTCGATCCCGCAATGCGCACGTATCGCTAGGGAGACTTTCCGATGAGCGATTTCCTCGATCAACCAACAGCGATTCGCTCCGGCGAAGAGCTGAACGTAGCCGCTCTCGAATCCTATCTGCGCGGTCACTTTCCAAACGAAGCCGGCGCGCTCGAAATTCGTCAATTTCCCGCCGGCCATTCGAACCTAACGTATTCACTTCATCTCGGCGCGAACGAATTAGTTCTGCGGCGGCCGCCCTTCGGCAGCAAAGTGAAATCCGCTCACGATATGTCTCGCGAATTTCGCGCGCTCTCGAAACTTCACGGCGTTTACTCCCCGGCTCCGGAAGTTCTTCTTTATTGCGACGACGAATCCATCATCGGCGCGCCGTTTTACGTGATGGAACCGGTGCACGGAATCATCCTGCGCAGAACTCTTCCGCGCGGTTTGGACTTTTCCGCGGAGAAGGCGCGCCGCCTCAGCGAAGCGTTCATTGATAATCTGATGCGTTTGCATCATGTGGATTACGCGGCGGCGGGGCTCGCTGAGCTTGGCAAACCGGATGGATATCTCGAGCGGCAAGTGCGCGGCTGGACCGAGCGTTACTACGGTTCGAAGACGCACGATTATCCGGAGGTGGAAAAAATCTCCGCGTGGATGCAGCAGCACCTGCCGCACAGCGGCGCCGTTTCACTGATTCACAATGACTACAAGTACGACAACGTGGTTCTGGATGCGAGCGACATCACGCGAATTGTGGGCGTGCTCGACTGGGAAATGTGCACCATCGGCGACTCGCTCAGCGATCTCGGAACCGCGCTGGCGTACTGGGTGGATAAAACGGATCCAGAAGAGCTGCAGAAAAACCGCTGGGGGCCTACGACAGAGTCAGGAAGTTTCACCCGTGCGGAAATCGTGCAGCGCTACGCGCAAAAAACGGGATGCGATGTCGCGCACATCGCGTTCTATCTTGCTTTCGCGCGTTTCAAATTAGCGGTGATCGTGCAGCAAATTTATTTCCGCTATCACCAAGGGCTAACCAAAGACCCCCGCTTCGCTTCGATGCCCGCAACAATCCAAATGCTGCTGCAGGCTTCTTTGCATGCCGCGCAATCCGGCCGAATTTAGCAACTCGGAAATTCCCGCGGGCAGTCGGATGGCGGGAATGAAAGCTGTGTTTACTTCCAAGTACACTATTTCGATGGTTCCTTTTTCTCCTGAATCGAGAGTAGCTGCACTTCGAAAATGAGCGTGGAATTCGGCCCGATGGGGCCTTTGGCTTGCGGGCCATACGCCAGGTCTGACGGAATAAATAATTGCCACTTCGAGCCGACCGGCATCAGTTGCAACGCTTCGGTCCAGCCCTTGATCACACCGCTCACTGGAATCGTTAGCGGCTGATTGCGCGAATACGAGCTGTCGAATTCGGAGTTGTCGAGCAGAGTACCTTTGTAATTGCAGACCACGGTATCGGTGGCGGTGGGTTTGGGGCCAGTGCCTTGCGTCAGGATTTTGTATTGCAGGCCGCTGGGCAGCGTGACCACACCGTCTTTCGCTTTATTTGCAGCCAGGAACGCATCGCCTGCTTTTTTGTTCGCATCGCCGGCCTGCTGGGCTTTTTCGGCCTGCTCCTTGCGCATGTTGGCCTGCAAATTGGTCATCACAGTTTTTGCTTCGTCGTCGGATAGCACCGTTTTGCCGCCGGCGAGGGCATCCTTCATTCCGCGCAGCAAAATATTGGGGTCCACGTCCACTCCGTCTCTGTGGATGCTTTTGCCGATGTTCATTCCGATGGCGTAGCTCTGTTTATCTTTGTCGGTCTTCAGGACTAGGGGAGCGGCTGCAGTGTGATGTTGGGCTGCAGCGCCCGTGGAAGATTTTGCGGCCGTGCCAGTCTGTGTTTTCGTCGTGCCAGAAGTTTGTGCGGAACCAGAATCTTGTGTTTTGCTGGCGGAACCCGCGGCAGGTTTTGCGGCGGGCTTCGCGGGCTTTGGGGCCGGCGTGGAAGTGTCCGTTGCAGCGGGCGCGCTGGCTGGTGGTGGAGTTGTGGATGGATTTGTCGCTGGGGTCTGCTGTGCCGCCGCAGAGCCTGCGAAGATGATGGTTGCTGCCAATACGCTTGCTGCAATGTTGGGTAGTTTTCGCATAGGGCTAGTTTCGCATTGCTTCCCTGCAGGTGCAAACGGAGCGATTTGAGATTGGACTGTAGTGATACCTGATATGGAAGTGTTGCGGCTTATACGTAGTGCTCGGTAGTTTGCGCGGGGCGAAGGGCAAAGGTGCGCCAAAACTGCCAAAAATGTGTGATTAGAATTGAGCGCCATTGTTTGTTTTCTAAGAGTTACGGACGTTTCTAATAATTGCGACGTTGATTAGAAATGGCGAGTGCTCGAAGGAGAGTGGCGAGTGATTAGTGACGAGAGATGAGAATGGCGCCCCGGGGAGTTCCTGCCGATGGCATGAGCCTGATTCGGGATCAGTGCTTTGGGGCTGCCGACTGAAGCTATTAAGGATGCGCAGCATTGGCCGCAGTGCGGCTAACGGCGCGGGGCGCCTGGCTGCGGGGCGCGATTGTATGTTCGGTTTCATATTTTAGTTTTCGTTGGAGTGTAGCGCGATCGTGTGGCGGGAACAGCTGGGCGTGGGGACAGAATTGGTACAGAACTAGTACTCCCTGGCCGAAATTTAGTCGTACAGCTGTACTTGTTCTTTAGGCTGAGGTTTTAAAGATTTAACGCAGAGGCCGGGTAGGAACGCAGGGAGTGCAGAGGAAACCGAAGTCAAAGGCGCCCGCCTAAAGGCGGCCGCTACCCTACGATCCCGCGCAGCAGGACCTCAGGATGAATCGCGCTGCAGCGCGATTCACAGAGTTAAAGACAAAAGCGAAATCGGCCGTCAAAATTTGCTGACGCGCCGACTGGGGCGGGTCTGAGACCCGCCCCTACGGATTCAAAACCAAGATCGATTCGGCGGCTGCCCTGTCGAGCGCTACTCCGGTTTGTCGGATTTGGGCGTGGAGTTTTGCGCGTCGGTGTCTGAGTTTGCAGGTTTCTCCGCGACGACTGCGTAGGTTAGCATTTTCTGGTCATCACCGTCGGCGACTCTCAGGTACATGCGGTCCTTCTTTATTTTGAAGACGACTTCTTTACCGACGGGCAACACTATCGGGTGCTTGGTGTCCGTTGGACGGATGTGATATTCCATGTCGTCGCTAACCACCTCGTACTGCGGGCAAAGCTTCTCGTCGGAATTGACGTGAGTGATGCCCGCCGAGGCCCACACGGTGCCCAAGCCCGTCACGCCTTTTTCTTTTGCGCCGCAAGGAACGGCTTCCATTCGCTCAAGCATGGCCCGGTCGGGCGGATTCTTTTTTTTGCCGCCGGCGCTAAGGGGAATCGCGGCTAGCAAGATGATCGTCGGAAGAAGTGCTGTCTTAGCGGTCTTAGCGTTCATGGTTCCTCCTAAACTGGATTCGCCACCCAACACCGACCCGTGGGTGATTTGATAGCGGGCTGAGGCTAGCGCGGCGCATGGCCGCGCAGAGATAGAAGCCGCTCGCGAAACGAGAAGGCCGGTTGCGCTCGGCCTTCCCTCCTCGCGGCGTCGTTGCGTACTACTTACTGCTTCGGTTTGGCGGGATCCGTCGCCATCGGAGTCTTCACGGACGGCGCAGTATTGCTGGTGGTGCTGAACTGCTGCGCCGACTTGACGAAGCTCTGCGGATTCGCCATGAGTTCCTTGTTCACATCAGGATGAGACGACAGATACTGCTGAAGTTCAGGATGGTTTTCCAAGTACTCCTGATTCTTCACCAGAGACGGATTTTCGGAGAGGTGTTGCGAGATCTCCGAATGGCCGCCGAGGAATTCGCCGAAGCTGGCGGCCTGGCGGTGAGTGACGCCGTTGCGATCCATGCCGTCTTCACGGTTTTCATAGTGGGAATAACGCGCTTCCTGCTGCATGAAGGCGTTGGGATTTGATTTGATCTGATCGCGAAGTTGGGGATGGTCGTGGAGATAAGTCTGCAACGCCGGATGGCTGCGCACGAATTCTTCGTTATCTACAAGCGAAGGATCCTTGCGAAGCTGATCGGCGGTTTCGCGGTGGGTGTCCAGGAATTGATCGAAGCGGGCCAGCTGCTGGCGGTTGATGTCGCGATCGCGACTATCTTGGCCGCCCTGACCACCCTGACCGCGACTATCCTGACCGCGATCATAACGGTCTTCCTGATGCATGAATGCATTCGGATCTTGCTTTAGCTGCGCGCTAAGTTCCGGATGATCCTGCAGATAGGTCTGTAGCTCAGGATGGTTCCGCACGTACTCCTGGTTGTCCACCAAGGAAGGATTCTTGCGAAGCTGGTCGGCGGTTTCGCGGTGAGTATCCAAGAACTGATTGAAGCGAGCCAGCTCCTGGCGGTGAACGTCGCGATCACGATCGTCCTGACCGCGAGCATAACGATCTTCCTGATGCATGAAGGCATTCGGATCTTGCTTTAGCTGTGCGCTAAGTTCCGGATGCTCCCGTAGATAGGACTGCAGCGCGGGATGGTTATGCACGAATTCCTGGTTGTCCACCAGCGAAGGATCCTTGCGCAGTTGCTCAGCTGTTTCGCGGTGGGTGTCCAGAAATTGATTGAAGCGCGCCAGTTCCTGGCGGTGCATGTCGCGGTCGCGGTCGCGATCGTCCTCACGCCGATCGTAGCGCGTTTCCTGACGCATGAAGGCGTTCGGATCAGTTTTAATTTGTTCGCTTACCGCCGGATGATCCTGCAAATAAGTTTGCAGAGCCGGATGGCGGTTCACAAAATCCTCGTTATTTACGAGCGAGGGATCCTTGCGAATGTCGCTCGCGACTTCGGGATGGCTGTCCAGGAAGCGATCGAAGTTCGCGAGTTCCTGGCGGGTAGCGTCGTCGCCTTGAAGAGCTGGAGTATTCTGAGCGGACGCGGATTGCGCGTTTACGGGTGCGCCGAGGCACAAGAAACCCGTCAGAGCTGATATTGTGAGCCAGGTCTTCAGGTGAAAATGTGACTGTCTCATGCTACTGCCCTCCTGCGGTGAATGTGTCACCCGCGAAGAGAGGTGCAACCGCGATGCCAAACGGTTCGCGAAAAAACGAAAGCGAATAAGATTCAAGGAGTTGCAGAAACGGCCGCGGCGCTGCATCACGTAAACCGAATGATTAACTTGAGGGAAATTCGACATGCTGCGGGGAAAATCGCTGTACAGGGATGACCTTAAGAGGAGGCGTTGAAGGAAGAGCAAGAGGAGGCGTTGAAGGAAGAGCGCGCTCGCCTCAGACTTATCCCACGCTAGACAGCAGGCCCTCAACTAGCGCGGTCCATTCAGCCTCGAGGGTGGGGCGTTGAAAGGTGCGGCCGGCGCGGTGGTACCAGTAATCGGCATTGGAGGCGGAGCCTTCTTTGCGGTGCAGGTAGGCGTGGACCGCCATGCCGT
>Ga0210390_10000719_pt1 | contig 34449 bp, 28 predicted proteins | sample IncBWH11OmetaG_FD_161050 | JGI IMG/M metagenome (GOLD analysis project Ga0210390, IMG submission 161050) | Forest soil microbial communities from Barre Woods Harvard Forest LTER site, Petersham, Massachusetts, United States - Inc-BW-H-11-O ...
GGGGTGCCATCGCTTTGGTCTCACACGGATCGAAGACCGCCGTCCGCGCCGCGGTCACAGCCAGCCCGGAACCTTTTTCGAACATTGCTCTCAGCACCAGCGAAGACGTGCTGGCCGTCGGCATCACATGGCTGACCACCAGGCACCCGTGGTTTGCGGCCGCAATCGCTGCCACACTCATCCTGTTGGCCATCCTGGCAGCGCGATGGATCGTACGGCTTCTGCGCAGGCTGTGGCAGAAACCGCCCGCCCCCGCAACCACTGCATCCAGCTGATAACCAGAAGTGAGAAGATCATCTTTGCATCAGCGGTTACAAATGCCTGACCAGACCATGCACTTCACCGTTGCCCAGCACCTCACTGTAGCTATGACCGGAGCGAGCGGCGCCATCTTCGGCCAGGAATTGCTGCGCGCGCTCGAGGCCGACGCGCGCGTCGAGCAGGTCCACTTCATCCCTTCTGAAAATTCTCTGCGTGTAATGGCCGAGGAGCTCGAACTCAGCGGACGCAACCGTCTCCTTGAGAAACTCCTCGGAAGCGAATCGACGAAGATTCGCCAGCTTTCCGAGAGCGACATCGGCGCTCCCATCGCCAGCGGCAGCTATCCTTCGAACGGCATGATCGTGCTGCCCTGCAGCGCTGGCACGCTGGCGGGTGTCGCCAACGGCCTCGCTAAGAACCTGATCGAGCGTGCCGCAGACGTGTGCCTCAAGGAGCGCCGGCCGCTTGTGCTCTGCGTGCGCGAGACGCCTTTCAACAAAATCCATTTGCGCAACATGACACTCGCCGCCGACGCCGGCGCGACCATCTTTCCGGTCATCCCCGCCTTCTACAACAAGCCGGTTGACTCAACAGAAATGGCGCGGCAATTCGTTTATCGTGTGCTCGCCCACATCGGCCTGCCGCAGAACAGCGCTTATGTGTGGAAGGGCGGAGAATAATCCCGCCCTACTTCCCCGCCGGAATTTCCTTGATCTGCGCCGCCATCGGCGGATCAGCCTTCAGAAACGCCAGCGTATTCGGTCCGATGCGGTCGCTGCATTCGCGGGCCGCGAGATGTCCGCACCCGTCGTAGATCTCCAGCACCGATTGCGGTATCTGCGCGTGGAAAGCATAAGCCAGCGACACCGGAGTCAGCTGATCCTGCTTGCCCCACGCGATCAGCACCGGCATCTTCAGCGCGCCGAGCTTGCCGTCAACCACATCCGCACCCGTCAGCATCGACTCCATACTCCGCTGAATAACCCACCCATTGCGCTGCACCAGGCGCAGGATGTCCCACTGCATCAGCACGGGTAAATGCGGGCCCTGCCCCGGAGACAGCAGATCGTTCAACGCCGTCAACGCTGCCGGATTGTCCGGCCAGAACAGGGATGCCTTGAACGGCAGATCGAATCTCAGCCCGGCGCTGTCGTAGATCGCCAGCCGCCTCACCCGCTCCGGTTCATCGAGAGCCACGCGAATCGCCACCCATCCGCCCATCGACCATCCGCCCAGATCGGTCTGTCTAAGATTCTGTGCTGCGATGAACTTCTCCACGATGCCCGCTTCCTGCGGGATGGAATACGCAGCATCGCTGGGCCGCGCCGAGCGTCCGTACCCCAGCATGTCGATCGCATAGACGTGCCTGCCGCCCTGCACCAGTTGCGGCATCAGCTTGGACCAGTCTTCGGCGCTGCTGCCCAGTCCATGAATCAGCACGATAGGCGGCCCCGAGCCGCCTTCAAAGTAATGAATGCGATATCCGTCGATATTCCTGTAGTGGCTGCTGATTCCCTCGAAGCTCAGCTTTACCTGCAGCACCGTGAACAGCAATTCGAGCGGACGCAGGCAGGCAAAAAGCCCCAGTCCGACGACGAAGCAGATCACCACCAGCAGGGCTCTCGCCCGCACGGCGCTCCTCTCGCCCGGAGGCGTGCGGTAGGGCCGGGGCGGCGGCATGGTTACAACCTTGGGAGAATCGCTCACGGTACTCCGCTTAGATGATCCGCTGACTTGACTCTGCCGTTCTCGTGATTCCGCCGCTCGATGCGTGGCCACCGATGCGAACCCGCAAAACACTCGGGATGAGAAATATTGTATCCCGCCCGTCTCTACGCCGACGGCAACCCGGCTACCTGAAAAGCCTTGCGGATCACCTGCTCGGTGAACGACGCGATCGGCTCCAGCTCTTCCAGCGTTGCCCAGCGCGCATCGGCAGCATCGGTCGCGCACGCCAGCGTGCCGCCGCTCACGCGGCAAAGATAATCCACCAGCACGTAGTGGTACTGGACGCGGCCCTCCACATCGCGCGAAATGCGGTCGAACACCTCAACAATGGAGATAGGCTCAACGATCAGCCCCGTCTCTTCGAGCACTTCGCGGCAAACGCCCTCTTCCAGTGTTTCGCCCAGCTCGAGCGCGCCGCCCGGCAGCGACCACTCCCCTTTGAGCGGAGGCTGCCCGCGCTTGATCAGCAGCACGCGGTCCCCCTCGATGATCACCGCTCCAACGCCGATGATCGGCCGTTCCGGATATTCGCGCAACATGAAAGCCCAGAAATCTAAACCCCAGAATTAAAGCAGATATTAGAGTTTGATCGGCTTGCCGTACTCGCCTTCGAAGACCGTGGTCGCCATGCTGAATCGGCCGCCATTGAACTTATCTTCCCCGCTGAGATGCCCGACAGCTAGCAGTGCCACGACGTGATAGCTCAGCGGCAGTTTGAGCACTTCCCGCACCTTTTCCTGCTCAAAGCCCTCCATCGGAGCCGTATCGTATCCCAGCACTTCCGCCATCAGCAGCATGGTGGTGAAGGCAATCATGACGTGCTTGTTAAGCCACGCCGTCAGGTTGGGATGGTTCGAAAGGTAGTTGGGAATATTCTGGCGCGCCTGTTCCGCATAGTTTTCCGGCATGCCGCCTTCGCACCCCTTGCGCAGCATCTCTTCGAGATCGCCCGTGCGCCAGCCATCCGCATCGCCGCAGGCCACAATCACCACCGAAGCCTCTTCAACCTTGGCCTGATTGAAGCTGGCCCAGCGCAGCTTGCGCCGTTGCTCCGGCGTGCGCACCACGATAAAGCGCCACGGCTGCATGTTGTATCCGCTGGGAGCCCTGAGGCCGGCTTCGATAATTTTCTTCAGGTCTTCGTTGGGGATGGGCGATCCGTCGAAGCTGGGCGTGGCGCGGCGTTGGGCAATTGCCTGGCTCAGCGTTTTTTCCATCAGGTTGGGCATACGAACCGCATTTTCCCTTTCGAAGTTTGACCGGCCCTCCGGCCGGTGCTTGTCTATCTCGCTTGTCTCATTGCTCTAGAAGCATGGGGGCCGCTGCGAGTCTTACTGAATCTGGTTCATCGGGAGTTCGATCGCATACGGGTTCTGGTTCTCGGCATGAGCGTAAACCCACAGTCCGTGAAAGCCCTGCCGCAGCTCGGGATATTGGGCGAGCATCGCCTTCATCAACTCCACAATTTCTGTGTGCGTTGCGACCGGATTTGAGACGTCCTTCGTCCGATAGTTAATCACGAGATCCAGACCGCCCGAAAAGGTGTCCGTCCGCATGCTGGTGATGTTAAAGCTCTGCCCTCCGGCCTTGAGAACCAGCGGGTTCGCGCCCGGCGCCTCCGGAGGCCGCACCAGCTGGGTCTCCTTCTGCAGTTTCTCCAGATTCGGGCTGGACATAAAATCCACCGGATTCAGAAGAAACGCTGCCGTCTGATAGTAGAAGTACGCATTCCAGTCCTGCTTCTTCTGCGCAAAATTGCGTGCCGCAGTCCAGTACCACACGCCGTCATGCCCCGCCGCGGTCATCGGCCGCGTGAAAAACCCTGCCAGCTTCCAGCCTGCCGCGCCTGGCCCGCCATCGTTCTGCAGCAGCAGCGAAATCTGCTGTGGGTGCTCGACTCCCGTCGCACGCATGATCACCAGCGCATAGTTCGCGGGCGGCAGCTGGGGAATCGTAATCGTCACGATCAGCGCCGAGCCGGGCACCGTGCAAAAGAACTGCGTCTCGTCCTGGGTGCCCTTCAGGTCAGAGGCCTTGAGCGAGTAAATGCCGTTGATGGTCAGCGCCGCCGTCTGAATCTGGGCGGAGACTGCCTGAATGCTGGCCGCAACCGGATCGAACTGCCGCCACCGCGGCAATCGTCGACTGGCGCACGCCGTTCACGTTCGCCGCCTGAATTTCGCCTCCCAGGGCTCGCGCTGCTTGAACGATCGGGTCGCGCTCCGCCGCCGTCATCTGGCTTTCCGTGCTGCAGCTCACGGCCCGCGCCAGCGGAGCACCCGCGACCATGGCTAGGAGGGCGAAGAGAATCGGCTGACGCAACCGGCGCAGCGGCGGAAAGTCCTGAAAGATCAAAACGAATCGCATAGGGCGAAAATGAGCCGCAAAAAGTCGCGAGCAAACCGAAACCACTGCTAGTCTAGTACAGAGAGAGGTTTCAAGCGGAAAGCCCGCAAGCCACGATCCCATGACCCCAATGAATCATCGCGGAATGAGGGCTGTTTTCTGGTCCGGCTGCACCCTGTTGGCGCTCTCCACCCCGGCTCTCGCCCAGGAGGTCTTTCCGCCGGACACCAACACGCCTCCGCGGCATCATCGTCTGCAGGGCTCTGAAACCCGCGCCGACCAGCCATCGCCTTCCGCACCAGCAGCATCAGCCCCTACACCCGCGCCGGAAACGCCCCCGGTGAACGTCGCCTCCGCCGCTGCTCCGCCTTCTTTGCTCGACAAGCCGGCAGAGCCGCCCAGGATCGACCTCGCACCCGGTAGTCTCACCATTCACGCCGATAACTCCAGCCTCGCCGACATCCTCCACCGCCTCACCAGCGACAGCGGCATGACCGTCGACGGTCTGGGCGGAGATCAGCGTATCTTCGGCAGCTATGGCCCCGGCGATCCGCAGGAAGTGCTTTCGACCCTGCTCGACGGCTCCGGATACAACGTCGTTATGGTCGGCCGCACCGAAACCGGAACTCCCAGGCAGATATCCTTGACCCCGCGTGGTGCGGGACTACCCAGCAGCGGCCCAAGCCGCCCGCAGCAGATGGCCCAGGACGAAGACAACGACGACGAGGTTCAGCAGCCGATCGAGCCTCCGGGCGCCCCGCAACCGCCGCAGGAAACACCACACGATCCGAACAACGGCGTGCGCACCCCGCAGCAAATGCTCCAGGAGATGCAGCAGATGCGCCAGCAACAGCAGTTGCAGCAGCAACAGCAGCTGCAATCAGCTCCTCCTCAGCAGCAATAAAGCCCTCCGGGCAGAGCACAGCCCGCGGGCCGCAGCAGTCTGCGGCGCTTGTTGTAATCCGAGGCGAGTTCAGGAGCGGGTCTAAGACAGTTGGTAGATGGGTCGGCAGGCTCGCCCCACACTCTTTCGTATTCAGTTCTGAAGAAAGAGTGTGGGCGCGCAGCCGCTATCTGTTATTTGCAGCAACCACCGCTGTCGCAGCAGGCAGGATTCCCACAGCAGGCGACGACTGTCGCAGCCTGGGCTGCCAGCGAAACAAAGAGGACTGCCGCAAACGCGAATACGAATGCTTTGGCTTTCATAAAGATCAGCTCCTTTGAAATGCAGCGTGAAACACACATGGCGCGATCATGTTTCGACGCACGCCTGGCGAACGTGGATAGGGAGATGATCTAAACGCGGAGATCGTCTTTGAGATCAAAGACCGTGGGCTGGTAATAGAGCCCGCGAGTGTGTTCACGGCGGAAAGCAGTGACCCTGGGGTTCGCCCGATGGTTGGCCGCATTCTGAGCGCGCGGAAGAGACTTGGACCCCTCCTGCTCACGCTCCTGTTCGACACTCTTTTTGGCCGCAACTGTATCAGAGATGTGGCAGGCAGGGCACGATTCGTTCGTATTGTTGACGGGCTGCGGGCAGCAGGGTGAGTGGGCTGGCTGGCAGAGCGGAAACTCCGCGGCCACATGCTCTGCCCAGGACGCCGTAGTGATCCACAGGCAGGCCAGGAGCAATGCCAACAATGCGCGGACGCTGCGGCCAGCTTTCACAACTGAGACTGTATCGCTTTCGCAATTGAACGACAAGTCGGGTCATCAATCCGATTTCACGGCCTGAGTGATGTATGGTCGGGCTGTTCTACCACCGTTGACAGCCTGATGACATACATTCGGTATCATGGCCGTCAGGATCTGGAGGATGCCGTGAGAAAGTTTGCCTCAGCAACTTATTTGAAAGCAGTTTTCATCCTTGCGCTCTGTGTAGCCGGAGGTAGCATGTCCGCCGCTGTCAAAAGCATTTACGACTTCACACTGAAATCAATCGACGGGCAGCCGGTGAGCCTCAAAGAGTATCACGGCAAGGTCGTCATGCTCGTCAACGTCGCCAGCAAGTGCGGATTCACCCCGCAATACGCCGGCCTCGAAAAACTCTACGAGACATACAAAGACAAGGGCCTGGTCATCGTCGGCATCCCGGCCAACAACTTCGCCAGCCAGGAACCCGGCACCAACGAAGAGATCAAGAAGTTCTGCACCAACAAATACAACGTCAGCTTTCCGATGATGTCCAAGGTATCGGTCAAGGGTGACGACATCACCCCGCTCTATGTGTATCTCACTGACAAGTCGACCGATCCCAGGCTCAGCGGAGAAATCAAGTGGAACTTCACCAAGTTCCTCTTCGACCGCACCGGCAACCCGGTCGCCCGCTTCGAGCCCAACGTGACTCCCGAATCTCCTGAGGTCGTCGCGGCAGTCGAAGGTGCACTCAAGCGATAAGCTCGGTGTTTTTCAAGACGAGGCGGACTCGCAACTGCGCATCCGCCTTTTTCTTGCCCCCTAGCCGGCTTTCGGGAAGTCGACTTCGGACTCATCCGCAGTCGACGAGTGACGCGGGATGATGCGCTCATTTGACGGACTGCCTAATCTCTTCCGAAAGGGTCAGCTGAAGCATTACGCACGACGCCGTGGATGGCTTGCGGTCCGAAATGCGTAGTCGCAGGCCCAGCGAACACCAGGGTAATGTTCGAGTACGAGACGTCGGCCCCTCCGGTGACGCAGACCTGCAGTGTCGATGACGGCGGATCCGTCTCAAAGGGGGCCGGTCCCCCATTGCCGGTTATCAGGCTGACCGTACCGCTGAACTGAAAGCCCATGGTTGTCGCAGGGCTGAATGTGGGGCAGCCGTCCATGTTCCAGATGACAGCTGCGTTCGTCAGCTTGATGTGGTGCGTGTGAGCGCTCTGACCGCCCTTCGTCGCATCGAGAACGCCCGCCGTGGTCCCGTCATCGGACATGGTCATATCGGCGGAAAAATCGGCGACCCCCCACCATCGTTGAAGGTCCAACGACCATTGACCATGCATTTCCCATGGTCCGCCTTTGACATTCGCGGGTGAATAGTCGTTGATCAGGCCGGTGAAGCTGGTGACACCACTGAAGTTCGCGCCCCGCCGCTCCTGGGCCAGGGCGGCAGCGGTCGAAAGCAGCACAAGGACGGAAAACACTCGCACCGCCCAACTCAGGGATTTGTTGTTCATCGGAACTCTCCAGTTCTGGGATTGGCGCCTGGCTCACCGCAACCTCACAAACTGCCGAGAGGTTGAGCATCCGCAGCGCCTGAACTGGCGACACCTTCGCCCACCGTGCACCGTTGGGGCAAGCAGCAACTCACAGAACAGCCCGTTTGCTGTCTAATGCCGTCTATTGCGGTGCTGATCGGCAGGGTTAGAATGGGCTGATTTCCCTTCGATGCTGGACTGCTCCGGAGATTCTCTATGGGTGAGCCGTCATATGAAATCCCGCCTGTAGAGAAGACGCCCGAAAAGCGGCTCGATTCGTGGAAGGAAATCGCTGCGTATCTGAACCGCGATGTCACCACGGTCCAGCGCTGGGAGAAGCGCGAGGGCATGCCGGTTCACCGGCATGTGCACGACAAACGCGGCTCCGTCTATGCCCTGAGTGAAGAGCTCGACGACTGGATTCGGAGCCGAAGGCCGCGTCCCGAAGAGACTGAAAATCAGCTCGAGTCAGAACGGGAGCCCGAGGCGGGAGTGCTCCCGGCAGCCCCGAGCGGTGCCTCCGCAATCACCCCGCGAAGGAGCCGGCTCTGGTTTGCCCTGGCCGCCGGCGTCTGCGTCTGCCTGGTGGCTGCTGCCTGGCTCGTGCTCCGGCATCGCGCCAGGGCAACCAGCGAGCCCCAGATCCGGTCGTTGGCCGTGCTGCCTCTGCGCAACTTATCGGGCGATCCGGCGCAGGATTACCTCGCCGACGGCATCACCGAGGCCCTCATCGGGCGCCTCTCGAACATCCACGACCTACGGGTGATCTCTCACACGTCTGTGATGCGCTTCAAGAATCCGCAGCTCTCCGTACCGGAGATCGCCAGAACACTGGGCGTGGACGCTGTCGTCGAAGGCTCTGTCATAAAGGAGGGCGACCGTATTCGCGTTACCGCCCAGCTGATTCGCGGCGCAACCGACACGCATTTCTGGTCCGAAACCTATGACCGCGAAATGCGCGATGCGCTAAACCTGGAGAGCGAATTAGCGCAATCCATCGCCGAAAAGGTGGAAGTAACTGTCAGCGGGGACGAACACCAGCGCCTCAGAGCCGCGCGCCCTGTTGCGCCAGAAGTCTACGAGAGCTATCTGAAAGGCAGGTTTCTTTTAGGACAGGAAAAGAGAGCCGAAGTTGAGCCAAGCATTCACCATTTCGAGGACGCCATTAACCAGGACCCGACGTTTGCACCAGCTTACCTGGGCCTGGCAGAGGCCTATACCATCCTCGGAACGGTCGCTGCCGGAGTTTCTCCGGAAGCAACGCGGCCGAAAGTCACCAACTTCGCTCGAAAGGCGCTGGAGCTCGACCCGAATCTTGTTGAAGCCAACGTAATGCTGGCAAATGTCCTGCAGGAGGAGTGGCACTGGGCTGAAGCGGAAGCGGAATACAGACGCGCCCTCGAATTGAACCCGAACAACGCGGAAGCCTATCAATGGTTTGCCCTGTGGCTGGTATGCCAGGGACGTACGGACGAAGCTGTGACTTCGATCCAGCGCGCCCGAGCGCTGGATCCGATCGGGGTCTCAGGTGGCAGCGTATCGTGGATTCTGTTCCAGTCACATCGATTTGACGACGCCATCCGCGAGGCAGGCAGCGCATTGGCCATACAACCGGACAATGTGGCCACTCTTACAGGCCTTGGATTTGCACTGATCGCCAACAATAAGCCGGCAGATGCGATCCCCATATTGGAAAAGGCCGTTTCTCTTTCGGGAAGTCCTGCAGCGACAGGCATCCTGATCAGAGCCTACGCCCACGCCGGGAGGCGCACCGACGCGTTACGGCTCTTAGCGGAACTGAAACAACGCAGGAAGGCAGGCTATATTCCTGCTGCCGCGTTCGTGAACGCTTACCTGGGCCTTAGCGACAACGAACAGGCCTTCTACTGGCTCGAGCAGGCCTACAAAGAGCAATCCAATATCCTGCAGTTCCTCAAAACCCATCCCTATTTCGACCCGATCCGCGGCGACCAGCGATTTGCTGACCTGGTTCGTCGCGTTGGGCTTGCCTGATTTCTGCTGGAACGTTCTCTCCATTCACCGGCGTTCTTGACATTTCTTTGCCATCAGAATTCTTCATGAAAGGCTACTTCGCCCGCCACTGCACTCTGATATGCCGAGACGCGCCGCTCGAAAAAGTTGGTCAGCTCCTGGACATCCTGGAGATCCATGAAGGAGAACGGGTTCTTTGCATTGAAGGCAGGGGCAATACCAAGCCGCTGCAATCGCGAATTGGCGACGTATCCGAGATACTGGCGCATGTCGCGTACCGAAAGCCCGGCGACCCCGCCGGAAAGAAGATCCTCGGCGAACTGAGTTTCCGCATCCACTGCCTCATGCAGCATCTCGACGATTTGCCTCTCAAGCTCCGCGTCCCAAAGATCGGGCTCCTGGGCACGAACCACGTTGACGACTTCAAACGCGAATTCCAGATGACAGCTCTCGTCGCGGAAGACCCAATTTGTGCCCACGGCTAGCCCATGAAGCAGACCTTTGGAGCGGAGGAAGTAGACGTAAGCAAAGGCGGCGAAGAAGAAGAGCCCTTCGATGCAGGCAGCGAAGCAGATCAGGTTCAGCAGGAACTGGCGGCGATGCTCTCGGGTCTCCAGTTGATCGAGAGCCTGAATGGAATCCATCCACTTCATGCAGAAATTCGCCTTCTTGGCGACCGAGGGAATGTTCTCCACGGCGGCAAAGGCTGCCGCGCGATCCGCATGATCGGGTACGTAGTTGTCGAGAAGCGTCAGGTAGAACTGCACATGCACGGCCTCCTCAAAGAGTTGCCGGGAAAGATAGAGCCGAGCTTCGGGTGAGTTGATGTGCTTGTAAAGGTTGAGTACCAGGTTATTGGAGACGATGCTGTCCCCGGTTGCGAAGAAGGCGACCAGCCGCTGGATGAGGTGAATCTCCGCTGGTGAGAGCCGCTGCTTCAAATCTGAAAGATCGGTTTGAAAATCGACTTCTTCCACTGTCCAGGTGTTCTTGATACCGTCGCGAAACATATCGTAGAAGACCGGATAGCGCATGGGACGAAGTGTGAGGCAAAGACCCGGGTCGAGAATTTTGTCAGAAGCGATGACGGAAGAGTGAGGCGTATGCGTGGCAGCGGTCGTGGCCATGAAGACTCCTGATTCTGATTTTTGCAAGACGATGTTGTGTAGAAGGCGGCGAGGTTTACGCGCTATTGGCAGGCCTCGCAGCTCCCGGGGTTCTCCAGAGAGCAGGTGACAGCCGCTGCCGCTGAGACATCGCTGGCCGAATCAAGCGTTGCCGATTCGCGCGTGTGGCCCTGATTTTGAACAGTGGTCTTCGCGATGCGCGTCGCCGGACGAGAACGCAGGTAGTAAGTCGTCTTCAGACCCTGCTTCCACGCATACATATACATCGACGAGAGCTTGCCGATGTTGGGAGACTCGGCAAAGAGATTGAGCGACTGCGATTGATCGATGTAGGCATTGCGATCGCGTGCCATGTCGATCAGCGAGCGCATCGGCACCTCCCACACTGTGCGATAGAGCAGCTTCAGGTCCTCGGGCAACTCGGCAATTCCCTGCACAGATCCCTCCGCGAGCTTCAGCCGCATACGCATCTCTTCTGTCCACAGACCGCGCGTCCGGAGATCGTCGATCAAATACCGGTTGACCTGCAGGAACTCGCCGGAAAGCGTCTCACGTTTGAAGAGGTTCGATATTTGTGGCTCGATGCACTCATAGCAGCCGACGATCGAGGCAATCGTCGCAGTTGGAGCAACGGCAATGACCAGAGAGTTCCGCACCCCGTTCTGAAGGATGCGATCGCGCAACCTATCCCAGCGTTCTGTTTCTGGGGGTCGGACGCCCCAAAGATCAAATTGGAAGTGACCCGAGGCCAGCCGGGTGTCGACAAAGGCTGGGTGCGCCCCTTCTTTCTCTGCCAACTCACAGGAGGCTAGCAGAGCGTCGTAATAAATCTCTTCCTGAATCCTGGTCGAAAGGGCTTGTCCCTCCGGCGAGTCGAAGGACAATCGAAGCTGAAAGAAGACATCCTGCAAGCCCATAATGCCCAGGCCCACAGGTCGCCACTGCGCATTCGAACTCGCTGCCTGCGGTATCGGGTAGTAATTGATGTCAATCACCCGATCGAGCATGGGAATTGCGGTGCGCACCGTGGCCGCGAGTTTGTCGAAGTTGAAACGAGACACGCCGTCATCCGTCGAGACGTGCTGCGCCAGGTTGATCGAACCCAGATTGCAGACCGCGGTCTGATCTTTCGACGTGACCTCCGTGATCTCTGTGCACAGGTTCGACAAGTGGACGATATTGCCTGGTTTGCCGGTCTGGTTGCATTTCAGGTTCGTGGAGTCCTTGAAGGTCATCCACCCGTTTCCGGTCTCGGCGAGTGAGCGCATCATCCGGGCATAGAGGTCACGGGCTTTAATTTGGCGGCGATAAAGTTTGTCGGCCTCTGCCTTCTCATAGGCTTCGGCAAACTCGTTGCCGAACAAGTCAGGCAGGTGAGGAACGTCTTTAGGATCGAAGAGCGACCACATATCGTCCCCCTCCACGCGCCGCATGAAGAGATCAGGAATCCAATTGGCAAGATTGAGGTTGTGGGTTCGCCGGGAAAGGTCGCCCGTGTTCTCGCGCAATTCAAGGAACTGCTCAATGTCCGCGTGCCATGGTTCCAGGTAGACACAGCAGGCACCCTTCCGTTTTCCGCCCTGGTTGACTGCCGCAACGGAGCTATCGAGCGTCCGCAACCAAGGAACAATTCCATTCGACAGTCCATTGGTCGCACGAATCAGCGAACCCTCCGATCGAACGCGATGGAAAGCGAGACCGATGCCACCGGAGAACTTCGAGAGCATCGCGACATTCTTATAGGTGTCATAGATGCTCTCAAGCGAATCGGAAGGAGAGTCATGCAGATAGCACGAAGACATCTGCGCGTGCTTCGTCCCGGAATTGAACAGCGTCGGGGACGAGGGCATGTAGTCGAGTGACGCGATCAATCGGTAAAACTCAATGGCTTCATGGGGGGTGCCAGCAAGGCCGCAGGCGACGCGTAGAAAGAAGTATTGCGGGCTCTCAATCACCGTTCGTGTGATTGGATCACGAAGAAGATACCGATCGTAAACGGTGCGAAGCCCAAAATACTCGAAGCGGTCCGACAGCGTGTCGTCGATCGCATGGTTCAGCTTGCGGGCGTGTGTCTGTACAAACTCGGCAGTCGCCGGATTGACCACGCCCTCCTGGCTTCCGTAGGCAATCGCCTGCGAAAACGAATAAAGGTTGTGGCTGGCAATCTCCTTGACGATGGTTCCCAGCAAAAGACGTGCGGCGAGTCGCGAATACTGAGGCTCCTCAGCGATCAGCGATGCCGCAGTGTCGATCGAGATCGTATCGAGCTCGCGAGTCGTCGCGCCATCGTAAAGACCACCGATCGTCTTGGACGCGACTCGAATCGCGTCCACATGGGCGAGACCGTAGCAGCAACGTTGCACCGCGCGGACAATCTTATTAACGTCCACCGGTTCCAGCGCTCCGTTGCGCTTGCGGACGTGCATGATGGGCATCTCTTCACGCACCGGAAAGTCGGGCGTGAGGTCGGAGAGGCTGGTCTGAACGCTGATCGAATCGGATATCGTGGCCATAGAACTCCTGGCCCCAAGGAACCTGCGAAGAAACAGCGGTAATCCGCCCGGCGAAGAGAGAAAGCCGCTGCCACCTCGCCTCCCCTCGGAGGCGTAAGCGAATATTTCCCAGGCAGGTTTTCGGACTCTGCAGGTTCTGACCTACTTGCCGGACTTCCCAGACTCTTACGAATCCAGTGTCATCTTGGGCGTTCGTACCTGCTCACCGCTGCGGGGCAGTTCCGGATTCTCACCGGATTCCCTTTTACTCTCCAAATATCGAAGAAACCTTGGAATGGACCCACTATATCTTGGGCTGCGTTCCTAGGCAAGCCCATTGGTTGTGGATTTCTCGTACCATTGTCGCCGGGAGCCAGGCAGGCGTTCGCTTTGCGCCATCGGTCGTCCTCTTGGTAAATCTTTCAAAGCAGCCGGCGAGAAACCTGGCCGACAAATTCGTTCAATCTTCTAAAATAGAAATAGAGAGCCCCAGGAAAGCAGCCCAGCCGCGGGCTTTTCGCTTTCCAGGTCATTGAAAACAAAGGAGAAACTAACAAGTCCTTTGGAATCTATGAACTAGCGCGTAACGTTACCCGGTAAACCCCATGGAATCTATGAAGTAGCAAATGACGGGGGAGGGGGGACTTGGCTCCGCTACACTGAACTCCGTTTCGAGGAGCACGCACCATGGGATACAAAGCATGGCTGGTTGAATCGCCCGACGGACCGTTTCTCGAACGGGACTTCCCTCACCCGGTTCTCGCCGCGAACCAGGTCCTGGTCCGGATCGCCGCCAGCGGCGTCAATCCCCTCGACACCAAGATCCGCGCCGCCAAGGCAACCCATGCCCGCCAGCCGCTACCCGCCGTCCTGGGCGTCGACATGGCTGGAACCGTGGAAGAGGTAGGCCCCGGCGTGACCGGCTTCAGGCCCGGAGACGAGGTCTACGGCATGGTCGGCGGAGTGGGCGGCCACCAGGGCACCCTCGCCGAAAAGATCGTCGCCGACGCCTACCTGCTCGCGCACAAACCGAAGAACCTCACCATGTGCCAGGCCGCGGCGCTCCCGCTGAGCGTGATCACCGCCTGGGAAGGCCTCGTCGACCGCGCGAAGATCCACAGCGGACAGCAGGTGCTGATCCACGCCGGAGCCGGCGGCGTCGGCCACATCGCGGTCCAGATCGCCCGCGCCTTCGGAGCCGACGTCTTCGCCACTGTCTCACCCGACAAGGCGAAGATCGTCGCAGACTTTGGCGCCACTCCCATCGACTACCGCTCCATGTCCGTCGACCAATATGTCGCCGCGCTCACCGCTGGCCGGGGCTTCGACATCGTCTACGACACCGTGGGAGGCGCGACCCTCGACGCCTCCGTCGCCGCCGTGAAGCGCTACACCGGCCATGCCCTGAGCTGCCTGGGATGGGGATCGCACGCCCTGGCTCCCCTGTCCTTCCGCGGAGCCACCTACTCCGGAGTCTTCACCCTGCTCCCGCTGCTCACCGGCGAAGGCCGGGCCCACCACGGCGAGATACTCACCCGGGCCGCCACTCTCGCCGAGGCCGGCGAGCTCCGCCCGCTTCTCAACGAGCGAACCTTCTCCACTGCAGAGATCGATGCCGCGCACACACTGGTCGCCTCCGGCTCGCTCGGCAAGGTCGTCGTCGAAATCTAAGCGTCAGCCCATCGCGAACGACCGGAACGCCTCCACGACGCGTTGGGCCACTGTCTCTCGATTCTTCTTGGTCGCCAGCTCGTGCCCCGCGCCCGCAATCGTAACCAGCTCCGTTCGCGCAGGAATGAGCTTCAGCGCCGCTTCCATCTCCGCGATGGAGCCGAATTCATCTCGTGCGCCGCTGACGAACAGCGCCGGCGTCTCGAGGCGCGGAAAGTGCGCCGTACGCAACTCATCCGGCCGCTGCGGCGGATGCAGCGGGTAGGAGAGCAGCAGGAGTGCCTCGGCAACCCCTGGCTCAGCCGCAGCGAGCATCGACGCCTGCCGGCCTCCATAGGAATGCCCACCCAGAAACACCCGGCCCGCCACCCGGCGCCGCACCGACTCGACCGCCGCGCGCAGACCCTGCTGGTCCCGCTCCGCGCTACCCCGCGGCGGAGGCCCCTGGGGGCGTGCCTGGCGAAAGGGAAGATCACAGCGCAGCACCGTGATCCCCGCCGAACAGAACGCCTCGGCCAGCGCCACCAGAAGCGGGGCATTGCAGTTTGCTCCCGCGCCGTGCGTCAGGACAAGCCCGTCGGAACTCCCGCCGTCCGGACCATGCAGAAATCCATGTACGGGGACACCGTCAGCCGAAGTCTCTGAGAATGCTTCGCACGTCCTCATATTCGCCAGATTATTGCAGCGCTGCGCGATGATTCAATCGGGAGGTGTGCTCTCCAAGGGCGAAACGCGGCTTGTCCGGCTTCACAATGCAGGCAAGGTCAGATCAGGACATCGGCTCTCATAAGCTGGCGCGGCGTGTAATATTGGTCGCAATCCTGGCCGTCTGCTCTGGCAACTCCAAAGGTTCGAGAGGGTGCCGATGCATTGTGTCTTTCATATCAAACATATCAAAATCGCGAGGCTCAGAGTCTTTCTCGTTGCAGCGCCTCTGGCAGCGCTGGGCGTAACGGCGTTTGGGCAAGGCTTGTACCAGACGCCGCAATCGCCACCTCCGCCCTCCAGCAATTCCGATTCGACTACGGTTCCGGCCACTCGCCAGCCGCCCGTCAGGAATGAAGGCCACGGCACTGAGACTTATCCCGGCCACCAGCCCCACGGTTCCGATAACGGACCCGCCATCGCAGCGGGGGCAGCAGCTTCGGTAGTGATCATCGGAGCGCTTATCGCCCACGACCTAAATTCGCCTGGGCACTTCGGCAAGGACGGACCTGAGGTGCCAAAAGAATTTGACATGAATGGCTTCGTCATCAAGGGCCTTGTTCGCCCGAACTGGCCGGTGGTCCTCGACTTCGTGCTCGACAGTCCAGGCGCGGCCCAGGTCGACATCATTACCGCCGACAACAAGCACCATTACCGGGCCATCATGACGAACGGGCCGAATCGCCGTGCTTACGCCATCTTTCACCTGCCGCGGGACTTCGGCAAGGAGGCGCAGCTCGCGTTCTATCAAATCCATTCCATCCCCGCAGCGGGAACAAATTCTCCTCCACCACGCCTCCGCACATTCGGCATTGGCGCGGGTGACAAGGCAGTCGGCTCTGTGGCCATCGATCAACTGACATTTCAACCAGCCACGATTCATACAAGCATGCAGGAATTTGCGAGGTTTGGATTTCACGCCCATTCGGCCTTCGACGGGGTGCGAGCCGAGTTTGTATTTACTACGCTTTACAACGGACACCTGCTGGTAGAGAAGGATCAGGAAGAAAAGCTGCCGCCGATTCCCGAAGGCGAGCGCGGCGCCGGCATCTGGAACGGAAACGGCAAAGCCGGCGAGCACATGCTGCAGGTGCGGGCCTGGCGCGGCCTCGAGAACGGAGGAGACTGGGTGGTGGCGTGGTCGCCCGACATCGTGGACGTAATCCAGCAATGACGCGGTATGCGGCGTGGTCAGCCTAGGACGCCTTTGGGGCAGTTCACTGCTCTTCCGCAGAATCGTGGCGGCGTCTATCTTCGTACTCGCATGCCTGCTCGTCTATCTCGGATCCAACATTCCCAGAGCAGTTTCTCTCCCCGACGACGACCTTAACGCATGGAGCTTCGCGCGTCTGGGAGAGGAAAAAGTCGTACTCCAAAAACCCGACATTCAAGAGGGCGGGCTCGCCCTTTCCTACGTTGGAAGCAGAAACGAGGTGGCAGACCTCTGGCTGACGAATGCCGCACTGGACGAGGCCTCCAGGCGGCTGCTGCTTCCGGGCTCCAACTCCCAGCAGCCTGCCGCAGTCAGCTACATCACAGGCGGCCAGGTGAAATCCGCGCCGACAGACGACACCTGCCACACGACGATCGAGGTACGCCGCGCTCCGGGCTCACCCCCTGTTGACGCATTGACGATCTACCAATCAGATGAATCTGCCGGGCCGCAACGCTTCCGGCAGCTCGTGCTCGACGCGGGCACGACCCCGATGCAGGTGGAGGTTCACACCGATCCGCCTCCGCAGGGCGGAATGGACGCGCCGGGCTGCAAGAAAATGCTGACCGTCGGGACAAATCCCCCGATCGAAATGCCGCCCATCCCGGTGCGGTTCTTCGTATCCGGAGGAAAGATCGACTTGCACTTCAATCCCTCCAGCCCTGCGGTGTCAATCTGGACCGGCACGACGCAGACCTTTGAATCGGTTTCGCTGGGCGATAATGACCTGCACGGCACGGGGCTAAAGATCTTGACCGCAAAGCAGATCAAGGCTCCGCCAAAGCTCGAGGTGCGTGCCTCGCCCGAGGCAAGCGAAATTTCGTTCAACCATCTCAAGCTCGGCTCAGATATGCTTCGCCTCGATGTAGGAGCCGATGGAGAAAAGGCGTCAGCCTACCGGGACGGTCACTCGATGTACAACTACGACTTGATTGCCGCAATCCAGAAAAACACTATCCTCGGCTACGTGCTCGGCGCCGTTCTGGTCGTGTTCATCGGCTGGGTGAAGAAGGTTTGCTTCCCCAGCCCACAAACCATAGACGCTGCCCCAGGTGCAAATCCGAAAGTATGAAGTTCGCTCTTATACCGGCAGCGGATTTCTCTCCACAAACTGCCGCTGGTGCCAGTAGGGATAGATCGGCGTCACCGCGCTGGCGGCGTCCAGCTTTGCCACTTGCTCCACAGTGAGCTTCCATCCCTCCGAGGCGAGGTTCTGCTTGAGCTGCCCCTCGTTGCGCGCACCCATGATGATGCTGGCAACCGTCGGTCGCTGCAACAGCCAGTTCAGCGCGATCTGGGGAACGGACTTGCCCGTCTCCTTCGCGATTTCGTCGATGACGTCCACGATCTTGTAGAGGAATTCATCCTCGATCGGAGGCCCATACTCGGCCGTCTTATGCAGGCGGCTGGTTTCCGGTAGCGGATGCCCGCGGCGGATCTTACCCGTCAGGCGGCCCCATCCGAGCGGGCTCCAGACCAGCGTAGCCACTCTCTGGTCGATGCCCAGCGGCATCAGCTCCCACTCAAACTCCCGGCTGACCAGCGAGTAATAGGCTTGGTGCGCGACATAGCGCGCCCACCCGTAGCGCTCGGAGATGGCCAGCGACTTCATCAGGTGCCACCCTGAGAAGTTCGAACAAGCGATGTAGCGGACCTTCCCGGTGCGCACCAGAGTGTCGAGAGTTTCAATCGTCTCGTCGATCGGTGTGGTCGCGTCAAACCCGTGCATGTGGTAGATGTCGATGTGGTCAACGCCGAGCCGCTTAAGGCTGCCGTGCACCGACTCGATCAGGTGATAACGCGAGGAGCCAACGTCGTTCGGTCCCTTTCCCACGCGAAAAGTGGCCTTGGTCGAGATAAGCAACCGATTGCGTTTGCCGGTAATCGCCTTGCCAAGCACCTCTTCGGCAAGTCCGTCGGAGTAAATATCGGCTACGTCAAAGAGGTTCACTCCGGCATCGAGACACAGATCGACAAGCCGCGCTGCCTCATCACCAGTCGAACTGCCCCACGCTTTGAAGAATTCGTTGCCGCCACCAAAGGTTCCCGCGCCGAAGCTGAGCGCTGAAACCTTCAGACCTGAATGGCCAAGCTGTCTGTATTCCATGACTAAGAGATGCGCTCGCCCCATCGAGGGTGCACGCCCCAAAAATGTTTCACGGAATGTAATAAAACGGGTTGGGAAGCTTGACAGAATAGTCCGCCGCAGACTTCCCTCTCAGATCGCTGAACTGATCGCCGACGCTCAGCGCGATCCGATAACCCTGCTGCACGATCTGCATACGCGCAGCTGACTTATACGCGATCGTCGCTTCTTTCAGCTGATCCTAGGTGCGCAACGCCAGGCCATCCCACTTGTCGTAGCCTGCACTGTGCAGGTTCCGCTCGGTGGCGTCGCGCAGAGTATCTGCCCGGCCGGTGATGAAGAAGACAGCAACGCTCAGCTCCTGCGCGCGCTTGAACAGGCGTAGCGTGCCGGGAATGACGGGCGCGCTTGCGGATTCAGCCCATGTCTGCCACTCCTTGCTGACAAACCCGAAATCGGTGGCGGAAATTTCCGGCCACGTCGAGAGCGAAGGTATCGTCAATGTCGAGGACCAGGGCCAACTTCTCGCCGGCCTTCTTGTGGGCCGCTGCGCGTTCCAGAAATGCCATTGCGCGCTGCTCCTGAAGGTCTAGCGCCTTGGCGTAGCAACCGCAGGTGCAGGTGCAATCGTGATAGGCCTTCAGCTCTGTCTTAAGCAGGCCGAGGTTGGGCGGCTCGGCAACCTGCGAGACAATGTGAGTCTGGACAGACTGCGCGTTCAGATTGAACACGAGCAATGCCACGAGAGCGAGCCGGATCAGCCGGGCGTGAGCTTTCAAAATTTCCCTCCTGAAGGAACAGGCGAGTCCCATACTAACGGCGAATCCCGGGAAATTTGCCGCGAAATCACGTGTCGTTCCGTACACGTTCATCGGGCGAGGGTTGCGGCACGGCGATGTCCTTGCGTATAGTGCGATCAAAGCCCAGATAATCCTCACAGGAGCGGTAAATGCCCCCAGCAGAAACCATCGGCGCACCAGCAAGTATCGGCAAGTCAGTTCAGATTCGCGGCGAAGTCAAAGGAAGTGAGGATCTCCTGGTCGATGGCGTGGTGGAGGGAACAATCACATTAACCGAGAGCCGCCTGACGATCGGCCCGCACGCGAAAGTGCAGGCCAACGTTTCCGCGCGCGATGTCGTGGTGATCGGCAATCTTGATGGCGATATCCAGGCTACCGGTCGGGTGGAACTGCGTGCCGGCGCGAACCTGAAGGGCGATATCCACGCCGCGCGCCTCTCCATCGAAGAGAATGCCGTGTTCTCCGGCAAAGTCGATCTGGTGCAGTCTGCCGGTCAAGCTGGCTCGGATCGCGGCGCTGCCGCCGCGCAGACTCCGGTAGGCGCAGGTAAAACCGGGACAATGTTCAGCGCCCCCAATTAAGGCAATTTTCGGAAAACAGTGTAGTGTGAAGCCAGTACCGCAAAGTCAACGCCTCCAGCAGGGAGCGTTGACCTGGCACTATCAAATTAGAGAGCACAGATTTTCCGAACTTGCCCTGGTGAGCGCTTGCTAACCGTGTCCGGCGGGAGAACGGCACGGTAACTGCTTTGGGTCCAAGAGGACTCCATTGACGACTCCCTGAAAGAGGTCGACCCAGCACCGTGCTGCGCAGCCTGTTCAATCGAGAGCCATCGCGGCCTGAGCGTAGCGGCCGCACCGTGCTATCCGGGCCGCGGATTCCTCGCCATTCAAGCGGCTGGGCCGCGATGCTGAAGCACCTCAAGGAAGAACAAAGCCTGCGTGTGCTTGACATCGGGCCGACTTCGCCCAGCAATATCAACTTCCTCACCGGGCTTGGCCACAGTTGCTACATGGCCGACGTGGTCCACGAAGCCCTGACCGGTGACTGGTCGATGCCGCCGGCAGGGGAAGGCGGCGAGCCGGGATTCGATACGGCCCGCTTCATCGAGCAGACTCTCGATTTCGCCGGACGGAGATTCGATGTTGTCCTTCTCTGGACAACCCTCGACTATATCCCGCAACCGCTGGTGGAGCCCTTTATCCAGCACCTCTACTCGGCCATGCATCCCGGTGGCCGAGTTCTCGCCATCTTTCACTCCAAGAGCGCGGGACCCAACACCACTTATTGCCGCTACCACCTGACCGAGGGCGACTCCATCGAGATGCAGGAGTCGGAGCCATATCCGGTCTTGCGCGTCTATACCAACCGCAACATTGAGAAGCTGTTCTCGCAATTCAGCAACTACCGCTTCTTCCTCGCCAAAGACAACATCTACGAAGTCATCATCACTCGCTGAGAAGCGGGCGTGGCCGACGTCGGCCTGCGCGGTTCTGACTCCACCCCCCACAGACTTTGCTGCTCTTCGCCCGCCGCGCCTCCCACATTCTCTTCGGTCCCCGGCTGAGTGTCCGAATATCTCAGCCCCAACTGATACTTCCGCTTAACCGCGATGACCAGGTCCCCTATCCGCTTCTGGTATGCCCGGGAGACAAACGCCTCCTCATAGCGTTTCGCGTAGCTCGCGTCAAGCTGCGGAAAATGCTCATGGACAAAGGCCAGGAAAGTCGCCTTCGAACACGGCTTGAGAAACAGCGCATTGGCATGGAAGAAGTTCGCATCCGCTTCACGCGCCTTTCGAGCCATCATTTCGAGCGCCCGGACGTTGTCGGTGATGCCCGGCATCAGTGGCGAACACATCACACCCGTGCGCAGCCCCGCCTCGCGCAGGCGGCGAACCGTGCGGAAGCGTAGGTCGGGCCGCGGAGCACGCGGCTCGAGGATCCGTGCCAGGCGGGCATCATGCGTTGTGATGGTGACGTTAACGGTCAGATCGTTGTGAACAGCAATCTGCTGCAGCAGGTCGATATCCCGCTCGATAAGCGTGGACTTGGTTACGATACTCAGCCCCAATCCGCGATGTGCAGCAAAGACTTCGAGGATGCTGCGCGTAACCTGGGCGTGTCTCTCAATGGGCTGGTAAGGATCGGTCGCCGTGCCCAGTGCAATCGCCTCGCCGCGCTTCAGCGAGCGGAGTTCCTGGTCAAGCAGCCAGGCTGCGCTCTGCTTGACGTAGATCTTCCGTTCGAAGTCCGCGGGATCGCGCAGCTCCATGAACTCGTGGGTGTACCGCGCATAGCAGTAGCGGCACCCGAACTCGCAGCCTCGGTACGGATTGATCGTCCATCGAAATGGGAATCCACGCCGGGAGACGCACCTGTTCAAGAGCGACCGAACCGGCAGTGTACGAAACTCGACCAGATGCCCCTCGCCGGCGGAACAGCCGCTCGCCGCAAGCCGGGCAATGCCCTGAAAAGACTCCGGCTCCTGCTGCCGCTCGCTGGTATTGAGGATATGAAAGAGAGACAGCGTTTTCGCTTTTTCTTCGCTCATAACTCGAAACTTACTCCCTTCGAAAACCGTCGTCAATAGGGCTGTTCAGTGGCGTCCTTCCGGACATACAGGATGAGCCCGCTTGTCCGCATAGCGGGCATCTCATTCTAAAAAGCACTACCCTCATTGACGCACGTTGAGTGGCGAACACAGATTTCTACAGGAGTATGAATCGCATGACTGACTTGAAAGGTTCGGCCATTACCTGGCTCGGGCACGCCGTCGTTCAGATCACCACCGCCAAAGGAACCGAGATTCTCGTCGATCCATTTATCGAACACAATCCCAAGTACCCGAAGAGTTATAAGCTCCCCAAAAAGCTGGACCTTCTCCTGGTGACCCACGGCCATGGCGACCACGTCGGCGATGCCGTCACCGTCGCCAAACAGCACGGTCCGCATGTGGTCGGCATGGTGGAGTTGATCGGTTGGTTGCAGTCAAAAGGCGTGGAGAACGCCGCCGGCATGAACATCGGCGGGAGCTATAAGTTCAAGGATGTAACGCTTAGCATGGTGGAAGCGCGGCATAGCTCCGGCATCGATGACGGCGGCCGGACAATCTACGGCGGCGTCCCCATTGGATTTGTGATCGCAATCGACGGGGGCCCGGTGCTCTACCACGCCGGCGATACCGGAGTCTTTCTCGATATGCAGCTGATCCGCGAGCTATACGCGCCTGATCTGGGATTTCTACCCATCGGCGACTACTACACAATGGGGCCGAAGGCAGCGGCAATCGCAGCAAAACATCTCGCACTCAAGACCGTCGTGCCCATCCACTACGGAACATTCCCGGCACTTACTGGAACTCCTGAGCAGTTGGAAGAGCATCTTCAGGGAACCGGCATCCAGGTCTTGAAAGCCGAGCCAGGCAAAACTCTCCGTTAGCTGGGACCCCGAAACAGCAAAGGCAGGGGCCCGTTAAGGAAACCACCTGCCTTGCTAATTCCTGAGAACGACCAACTAACCTTTAGCGGACTTGGCCGACTTGGCTGCCTGTTCTTTCCGGCGTTCAGCCCAGCGGCGCTTCATCGCCTCAGCTATCTTGCGACGGCCCTCGGGTGACAACTTGCGTCTTCCCGGAGCCTTCGCTGCTTTCTTAGCAGTGCCGTAACTTCCCCTCTTTGGCCCTGTTGCGCTCGTTCCAGCCAGTAGGTTTCGGGCTTGCTGCAGGCGCGATATCTCGTTATCGATTTCAATCAGAATTTGACTAACTTGCACCTTTCCTCCGTTTTTTCAGGGCGACCGAAAAGTACGCAATTAATCTGCGGCCGCTTGATCAAGTAGTAATTACAGCCTCCCCAGACTAACTCGATTAGAAATAAATTGCCAATTTCGCAGCCCTGTAAGTTGAACGATAACCAACTGTCGCGTGCGGTCGTTACGCGCTAACACCATCCCGGCCGGCCCGAAATCACCCGCGGTTGGGACTAACCAAGAGGTAAATTTTCCGAAACAGTATTCAGAACTGGCAAACCATGATGGAACGGGAGTAGAGTAGGCGCGCGAGCGATTCGTAAGGACAATACCCTCGGTTTCCCTGACCGGGAGACCGTCATGGTGCCGCCGCAGGCGTATTTTGTCCGACGAAACTGAAAATAAAAAAGACGGCAGTGGATGCAATCAAAGTTGTGATAGATTTGCGGTTCTCCAGACTTGCGCATATCTTCCGCTCACTGAATGATCAGTGAATTCCGTAGGTGAGTAGCCGCAAGTCTCGAAGGACCTCGGGGAGGTATTCGGGTGAAGTCTCCTCTTTCTCGATTCGTTCTGGCGTCAGCCGGTTTCCTCTCTCTGTGCGCCTGTTCGGCGGCGTACTCCGCAAGCCCGGCATCTGGTCCAACAAACAGCGTCACCATTCCCGGTCCATTGAGATCTTTTCTGCGCATGGCCGGCATCAGTCAGAAGGCCTCTCCCGAGGATGTCCTGCCACTGCTGGCCCGCAACGCCTACCTGCGCGGCTACCAGACTGGCGAGGAGACGGAGTTTCTGATCCTCCTGGACCGCTACGTGCATCAAGCGAGGGAGCTTCAGGCCTTGGTGGGAGCAAATGGCGCCATTGAGATTACTAACTGCAATGATGCGGCCACGTTAATCCACATTCTCGGGTATCAGTTGCGCGCCGGCTGCGGCCAGAAGGACACCGTCCTCGTGACGGCTAACGCGGAGAGAGCGTTTCTTACCATTGATTCAGGATTCCCCCTAACTCAGCTCGAGGAGGCTCTCGCAAAGAACACCTCTTTCAGTTATCCATATCCCACCAGTCAGGTCCCGGTGCTTTTCACAGAGAGCGACTGGGTACACGCGAGTTTGTGGAAGGAGAGGGGCAAAGGCAATCTGATTGATGTACTCCTCCATGACCGCGGCATAGACCGTCTCTATTGGGCATTTTCGAGAAGCGATGACCAGACCAGCTTTGCATTGCTTCGCTCTCCCGGGCTCAGAAAATTGCTTCCCTACGCCGCTGTCCTCGACTTCTACGGCAGCCAGATCACCATTCAGTCCGGGCGCGTGATGGTGCCCGGTGGAACCGCCGCCGAGGCGAACTGGAAAGACCTCGTGGGAGCGAGCCCCGAGTCTCCGGGAGATTTCGTTCTACACCTTGTATCGAAAGACAATGGCTGGCTCGCCGTCTATTTCGATGCCCTTTCTCGCGTAAGTCGGACACAGCAGGAACACTTCACCACTGGGCCACGTCTCAGCCACCTTTACGACGCTTACCGCTCATCTATCGACCAGCAGGATCCTACCAAAAGTGTTTTCCCCAAGGGCGCCGACCTCATGGTTCTATTCGATCGCGTGGATTGGGAGCCAAACGGGGAGCCGGTAGTTCCAGGCGGCCTCCAGGTATGGAAGGAGATCTTCAACGAGAAGACCAGCTACAAACTCGTTCACGAATTGGGAAAACGTGCCGACGGCTGGAACAGTCCGGAACAGCTGCTCGACGCGCTGGTTGCCTGTTCTCGCCTTGAAACCGACAGCGGACCCGTCCAGATTTACCTGATGCTCACCGAACTGGACAGCAAGCGGCCCCAGGGAAAACGCCTCTCCGAAGGGACCGTGCGCCTGCTGGCCAGCCGGTTTGCACAGTTCAACAGCTGGTACCTTATCTTCGCCGAATTTCCCGAGCTGAACGATACCTCGATTACCCGCTTTCTGAATGTGGCGGAATCCATCGACAAGATCTCAGCCCCCGCGCTGCGTGGAAACGTGCTCGGGTCTTTTCAAGCCAACGTCGGCCTCTGGCAGATCTTCGCCCGCCAGGGAGAGATCCCGCGAGGAAAGATGAACACATCGTGGCAGGGCATGGTCGACCCCTTCGCGAAGATCTCTTCGTCGGCCCAGCTGCTTGACGCCGCGCGCAGCTCCCTGGGAGAACTATTGATAGCATCAACAGGCTCCGCAAACCGCTCCCAGGACGAGATCGTCGACCTGCTTGCCGGTCCTCCTCAGGAGACCGCGGAAGGTCGACGGATGCATCGTGAAGTCGCGGCCAAGATCCGCGCAGTGCTGGATGATCAGCGACTGGCTTCGCTCGACACTCTCTTCGGGCTGAGCGATGGCCTTAACGCCATGGCTCACGGAGCCAAGCCGAACCAGGATCTTCTCCTTCTGGCCGCAGAACTGCGGGAATTCGAACTGCCGCGTCCGATCTTCACCGAGAGGGAAAAGATCGAGTGGGCGCCGCCGGTTTACAGCAGCCGCCATGCCGAGCTGCAGGTGAAGACCGACATGACGAAGATGATCAAGTCACCCGGTTCGCCTGCACAGCTCGAAGTCGCCCGCGGTCAGCTTGCGCCTTTCCTGAGAGACACGCTCGTAGGCCTCAACTACGCCTACTACGAACCGCCCGGCGCGCAGGTCTTGCACAACAATCCGCTCTTCGTGCGGTCTCACGACTTCTCGGGAATTACCGTAATGAGCTCGGAGCCATTCTTCTGGCATACTCCCGAACTGTTCGGAGTGGGCGCACCTGCCGGCGGAGGTGCTTATCTGATAGGCTCACTGGCCGACCTGCCCTATGCGCTGGCCGAGATGGAAGAAGACTTCATCGTCCCGGAGAACGTCCAGGCCCTGATCTGGAAGGAAACGGTTCCTAACCTCATGGTCAGCGCCGTCGTGCCCCGCTGGTGGAACGTGAGCACACACGAACTGCACGCGGTCACTTTGTACCAGAAGTCCGGCGAAGAGATAATAACCGCGGCCGCAGGGAACGCGCAGCTTCGCGGCAAAGCGATCAATATTCTTTCTGAACGCATGGCCCCGCAACGGCTGGAGTGGGTTGAGGACGCAATGGTGCCATCTGCACCAGGCTCCGCAGTACTGTCTCGAGTCATGCCGGCAGATACCTTCTACTTGGCCGCCGAGTTCCGGCAGAAATTTCCCGAGGAAGCCGCCTCAGCCGGACCGGCGAGTCGGCAACTGGCCGAACTTTGCCGCAAATATCCGGCAGAAACAAGCCCCGAGCGCGTGTCGCGAGACTTCGGCACGCCACATCCTACGCTGGCCCGCAGTTACTCCAGCGAATTCCTGAACCTCAAGCAGCTGCCCGCCTTCGGAGGCTATTCCAGCCGCCTGTTTGGTGAGTCCTGGGAGTCCGGCAACCTGTATTGGGCGCGTCTCGCGGACGAGATGGGTTATTCACCCGTCATGCTGAATAGTCTGGTACCGGAGCTGACCCGCCGCATGACCGGAAAAATCTTCGCCACCGATCTCGAAGATTGGCCCGCGCTGCTTCGCGCCATGCGTGAGACGGGAGAGGAATTCAAGCAGGGAAAGGTAGCGCCGGTTCCAGTGGCAAAAATGGATACCGAGCATTAGAGCTGAGCGAGGTGATGATGCGCGACGGCAGGATTATGACGACAAAATATCTCCCCCTCTGCGGCTTGCTTCTTGTTCTGTTATCCGGCGGCGGACACACCGCTGCATCTCAGCAGGACAGTTCACGGATTCGTGTGAACGTGGTCCTGGTGCAGCTCAATGTCGCCGTTACCGATCATAAGGGAAACTACATCAGCGGCCTTCGTCCTCAGGACTTCGAGATTACTGAGGACAAAATCCCGGAAACGATCGCCACCTTCGAAGAAGGCGACGAACCCGGCATAGCTGCCGACACGTCGGACACTGCCGCCAAAGCTCCAGAACCCGCTCCCGTGCCGCAACAACCCGAAGCGGGTAAGGCTACGGTCTCTGAGCTGCAGCATCTGGGAGCCAATGTTTATGTGCTCTTTGACACCAGCAACTATATGTACAGGGGATTCGTCTACGCGCAGGATGCCATTGCCGATTTCGTCCGCTCGCTCGAACCGGAATACAAGGTAGCCTTCTATTCCTATAGTCGCGATCTTTCCAAAGCTACGGCCCTGACCCCGGATCATACTCAGGTATTGCGCGGCGTGCGCAGCACCGTTGCTGGAGACGATGCGGCCCTTTATAACTGTCTTCTGTTGACGGTGAAAGATGCCGCCCCATTGAAAGGCCGCAAGGCCATCGTGGTCTTCTCGAACGGCCCCGACAATGCGAGCTCCGTCCCGCCGGAAAACGTAGCCGAATTGGCGCAATCAACGGGAACCATCATCTACATGATCAGCACCCAGGCGGCAGAGGGCGATCCGGTTTCCACTGCGGTGTTCGAGCGCATGAGCAAAGCCACCGGCGGCAAGGCCTACTTTGCCAAGAACTGGAAAGATGAAAAGCAGGCCTTCGCTTCTGTGCGCGATGACCTGGCTCACCTTTATTCGCTCAGCTACTATCCGGCAGCGAATCAGAATCGGGGCTGGCGCACGATTACTGTGAAACTCAACGGCAAGGAGCTGCAGAAGTATCACGTACGTACGCGCGACGGCTATCGCCTCTCCCAGCAGGCTCAAACGCTTTCAGCGAGCGAACCGGATACTGGAGGGGAATCGACTCCGAACTGATGTCGCGGAAGCTCTAGTGAAAATCGTGCGACTGTACTTCCAGTGCGCTATCCGATAAACCCGTCAGGTGCACAGCCTTTACGTGAATCACGTTGTCCTGATTCTGAAGCGGGCCCTCGACGATCAGAAATTTGCTGCGCACCACTAGCAGGCGGTCGCGATCATAAAGATCAGGCGTAATAATCACGTTGGCGATGCCCGTCTCATCCTCCATGGAAAGAAAGATGAAGCCCTTTGCTGTGCCGGGCCTTTGTCTTGCAATCACGCAGCCTGCCATACGCACATATTCTCCGTCCCTGCAGGCGCGCAACTCCTCGGCAGACAAGATATTCCGGCTCTTGAGTTCAGCGCGGCGATAGTGCATCGGATGCTTTCCCGTCGTCAAACCGGTTCCCGCATAATCCGCCACCAGCCGCTCTTCAACATTCATTTGCCGCAGCGGATGTGTCTCAGACTCATCTTGCAGCCACTCACTTTGCTGCCTGAGCAGAGGTCCCTCCATATTGCCGGCACGCTCCACCTGCCATAGCGCATCACGGCGATGCGCTACTCCATCGATAGTGTTCAGCGCGCCGATACGTGCCAGTAGCGTGAGTTCCTTCCTATTGAGAACCGCAACGCGCTGGGCCAGATCCTCCGCCGAACGGAATGGACCATCCTGCAGACGCGAGCGAACGAGAGCTTCCGACGATTCCTTGCGCAAACCTTTCGCATACCCAAGCCCCATGCGCAGTGACAACGCACCATCCTGCTCATGTTCGACGGCACACGGCCAGTCAGAAACCTGAACATCAACCGGCGTCACGCGCAGTCCATGACGCTGCGCATCCTTGACCAGAACCGCCGGCGAATAGAAGCCCATCGGCTGATTATTCAGAATCGCGCAAGTGAACGCCGCCAGGTATTTCACCTTGAAATAAGCAGACGCATACGCAATCAGCGCAAAGCTCGCTGCGTGCGATTCGGGAAAACCATACAGCGCAAAAGAGCTGATGTTCTGCACAATCTGGTTTTGCGTGGCATCGTCGATACCGTTTGCAGCCATCCCTGCGCGCAGCTTTACTTCGAGATTCTTCATTCGCTCCCACGAGCGCCGCATTCCTACAGCCCGCCGCAGTTCCTCAGCCTCCGCACCAGAGAAGTTAGCGACGATCATAGCCATGCGCAGCAGCTGCTCCTGGAACAACGGCACACCCAGTGTGCGTTTAAGCACGGGTTCCAGCAGGGGATGCGGATATGTTACTTCTTCCCTTCTCTGCCTGCGCCGCATATAGGGATGCATCATCTCGCCGACAATCGGCCCAGGCCGGATAATCGCCACCTGCACAACCAGGTCGTAAAACTTCTCCGGATAATTCCTCGGCAACGACGCCATCTGCGCCCGGCTTTCCACCTGAAACATGCCGACCGTATCGGCCTTTTGCAGTGTGCGATAGACCTCCTCATCTTCCGGCAGTTGCGCCAGGTCTACGGCATCTCCGTAATGCCGGGGAATCAGCTCCAGGCAGTCTTTGAGCACAGCCATCATCCCAAGCCCAAGTAAATCCACCTTGATAATCCCCAGATCGGCGCAGTCTTCCTTGTCCCACTGCACCACTGTGCGGCCCGGCATCGAAGCCCGCTCCAACGGCACAACGCAGTTCAACTGCCCCAGGCAGATCACCATCCCTCCAGAGTGCTGGCTCAAATGCCTCGGCAGCTCCTGAATGCGCATGGAAAGTTCAAGATACTTGGCAATGCGCGGATGCTGAATATCGAAACCAGCGTTGAGAAACGAATGCGCCATTGTATCCGTCTTGCCGCGCCACTCCCACTGGCCAGCCAGACTCGACAACCTGCCTAGCGAATCCTCATCGAAGCCCAGTGCCTTTCCGACTTCTCTTGCCGCCGACTTCTGGCGATAGCTGCTTACGTTTGCCGTCATCGCCGCACCTAGTTCGCCATAGCGCCGATACACATACTGAATCGCCTGCTCGCGTTTCTCTTCCGACGGCAGATCAAGATCGATATCCGGCCACTCGCCGCGGCTATCATTCAGAAAGCGCTCAAACAGCAGTTCCATACCCACCGGATCGATGGCCGTGATCTCCAGCGCATAGCAGACTGCCGAATTCGCCGCGCTGCCGCGTCCCTGAATCAGGATGCCATTTCGCTTGCAGTACTCAATGATGTCCCAGACGATCAGAAAATACCCGGCAAACCCCAGCCTCGCGATCAGGGCAAGTTCCTTCTCGACCTGCTTCTCCGCCCGCTCCAGCAATGCGCGGTCATTCTTCGGCCCATAGCGTCGATGAACTCCAATCGCCACACGCTTGCGCAGAAAGCTATCCATTGTCTCTCCATCCGGCACCGGATAGCGCGGGAACTCGTAACCGAGATCGTCCAGTTCAAACTTCAGCCGCTCCGATAGACTCACCGTGTTCTCGATCGCGCCGGGCACATCGTGAAACAGCGCAGCCATCTCCTGTACTGTCCGCAGATGACGCTGGCTGTTGACGGCCAGAAGCCGCCCCGCCTGATCGAGCTCGACGTGATGGCGTATCGCCGTAAACAGATCCATCACCTCACGGTCATATGCCGTCGCATGACGAACCCCATTCGTCGCAATCACAGGCACATTTAGAGAACGTGCGATACGAATCGCCGCCTGGTTGCGCCATTCCTCCTCGCGTTCCTGGTGTCGCTGCAGCTCGACATAAACATTCTCGCGGCCGAAGATGCGAGTCAGCCGCTCCACAATCTGGCATCCGGCTTCTTCCCCACCACGAGCCAGCGCCGCCGCCAGTGGACCTTCATCTCCGCCTGTAAGGCACACTAGCCCCGGCGCAAATTCCGCAAGATCCTCGCATGTCGCCGCCCCATCGTTCTTCGTGCTTTCACGCATCTTGAATTGCGTGATGAGCCGGCAAAGGTTCTGATACCCCTCACGCGACTCGCAAAGCAATGGCAGCCGTGCCGGTTCTTCTTCGTGCTGATGCGACAGCCATATCGGCGGCACAAGCCGTGGCCCGAAACTCGATACGGCGATCTCCGCTCCGATATGCGCGCGTATACCGTTCCGCTTTGCGCTGGTATGAAAACGTGCAGCCCCATACACGCCGTTATGATCGAGCAGTGCCACTGCCGGCATCTCCAGCGCGACAGCCCGCTCGATCAAATCCTCCGGCTGCGACGCGGCTTGAAGAAAACTGAAGGCACTCGCCGCATGCAGCTCGATATAGCCGCTAGTCATACAGACCCACTATCTGCCAGCGATCCAGCATCAGATCCCGCACCAGGCAGCAGCACAGCATGGCCCCATCATTGCCGCGCGCCACCAGATCCCACTGCTCGCATCCCCATAGAGTCGCTCCCCACCACTCCCCGCCCGCCAGCCACGGACCATATGCGCGCTCCACTGCATAGCGCCGCTCGCGAAAAATAAACATTCTCGGCCGATCGCTCTGCAGAATCACAAACGACGCTTCTGGCGGACGCAGCTGACGCACAGCGGCACGCAGTGATGCGGGAGTAACATTCCACGGCCGTGTCAAAGAAATAGCAAACGGGTCCATGCGAAATGCCTCCGGCCCATGTGAATCTCGGAGCACAGCCCGGCCAACGCAGTCGTCACCAACAATGTTACGAATGCGCGCCAGTGTGACATCCAGATGCGCCGGCGCTGACAGCTGAGGATCAAACAACCCCAATTGCTCCTTACTTATGCTCCCCGGCTCTGCCGTTAGCGCCAGAACCAGAATTGCAGTCTGTGGCGGATGCGCCTCGAGATCGAGATGCAGTAGCTTGATCCACAGCTGCTTATCGTTTGACGGCAACGCTGGCCGCACCGTCCGCGTATGAGTTACATCACCCTCCAGCGTTAATGTAACTGTGACGGATGCAAGAGCGAGCACACGATCTGCTGCGCGGAGAATAAGCTGATCCAGCATCACGCTGATAACAAACATCAGCGAGTCGAGAATTTCCACCGGAGTATCCAACTCCATCTGCTCTTTTAGAATGAAAGCAGGCTCCGTTGGCTGAAACAAATGCGTACACTCTCCGCGCGCCAGCTGGCGAAGACGCTTCCCCGCCTGCCCCATGCGTGCAACAAGTTCCTTCTCGGGCAATGCCGCCAGCATCCCCAGCGTCCGAATACCCCACAGCGAAAATGTCTCCGCCTGTTCTTCGGTCAGATCGAGCACGCCCAGAGGCAGTGGCGCCAGTGCCGCGGCTTCTTCGCCTCTATGCACAACCTGCGCAGCCGTTCGCAAACTCAGCCCTCGTGCAAGTGCAATCGCCGCATGAAAATTCCCGCTGACGACGATACAACTCGTCATTCCCAGCGCCCTTACTCGCTTCAGAAGCTTCTGCGCCTGCGCTTCGGCTGGTCCAAACAGCCTCTCAGTCCCCGCAATATCGACGACACACAGGAACGCAGAATCCTCGCAACAATCCTCCACACGCGGCGAGAACGCGCCCGCGCACTCCAGCAGAACTGCTTTCGTCGCAGCTTCTTCGTTCAAAGAGCGTGGCAGTACGGTGACCCCGGAAAATGTATCCACCTCCACCGGCGTCAATCCGTGAACGATGCCCAGTTCGCGCCCCTTTGCGTTCAGCGAACACACCTGTTCAAGCGGAGGCTGGCCCTCCATCACGACAACCGGCTTGCCTCGCAGCTCCGGCCTCAAGCGCAACAGCGCCTGCGCAGGAAACTCCCTGAGATAGAGGCACGCGTACGTCATCGCGGACCTGCCCACGTCGTTCGCGTCCGCCAGTTCGCGGCGTTCACATTCTGCGGAGGCTTACGCAGCGAGACAACATTCGTCTGCGAATGCATCTGTGGCTGCGCAAACCGCCGGCGCACAACCTCCACGCAATGCTCAATTCCGGTAAATACTGTGGCCTCGTCACAGCGTGCATTGCTCGCATGGAATTTCAGCTGCAACTCTCCGCTGCTCGTCGCACAGGCATGCTGGGTAAGCAGAACAACGCTGGCATGTGTACGCTCAGCCGCAGCTCGATAGCGAAACCATGTCGCCAGCGGCACACGCGTCACGTACTCAGGCGCGATGCTCGCCATATCCATCACAATTGCGGTGAACCCGCCCGCCTGCAGCAGCAGGTCCGTCACGCGCAGAGCCTGCTCTATTCGCGACCACGGCTTCACAGCCTGGCTCTGTCTACTGTGCTGAGTTACAGTCGTCAGTAGCTGATCGAACACTTTCCTTTCATGACGCACCCGCCGTTGCGGCTCTGCGCACCTAGGCGCAATCTCCTCCGACTGCAGAAGTTCGCACACCGCAGTCGACATCCCCTTCACTTCATTGCGCGGATGCGAACCGAAGCCGCCGCCATGCAGCCCCTGCTTCACCGGCGGCGGAATAAGGTACTTCTCCGGAAGCACGAATTGGCTCCGTGCAGGCTGCGCAGGGCTTCCCTTTTGCAGTCCACAGCGAATCCAGAGTAGCCAGGTCAAATCCACCCCCGCCGCCGCTGCCGATTCCGGATGGAACATGTCCGCGACATCAACCCAGGCGCAAGCTCTGGCCGCCTGCGTCATCCCGGCAAGAAAGGAAAGCACAACCGAAGTGCGCCCCGAAGATTCAGGACCAACCATTTCGGTAATTGCTCCCAGCGGAAGTCCGCCATCCAGCAATTCGTCGATTTCCGCGACACCCGTAGCCGCAACCGGCCGGGTTACTCTGGGCACCGGACTCAGAGCGGACGGAATCCGGCCCGCTAAGGCAGCATTGATCCGGGCTCGCAGAGCTGAGGCAGACATAGGCGTATTCGCCTTATATTCGCCTACCACTCCCATACACTGTCAACTTGCATTCTGCACAATTAGCGGTGCAGATTCCTGTAACTCATTGGTTTTTTGGGCAGCTGGAATAGCTATTTTTTCTTCTTTGTCGGTGGATGACTGGCCAGACTACGATGTATGGCATGAATTCGAAATGTATGGCATGAATTCGAAATGGATGCAGAAGTTCGGTCTGATAAGGGTCGCAATTCTTGGCGTCGGTGGGGTGATCCTGCTCGTACTTGCGCTGGTGAAAGTACTCTGAACAAAATCGTAATCCCGCTCAGACGCGATACATTGCGGAGCAAGTAGATTCTTTTACGTGCCTGCTAGCCCATATACATCCACCCGTCCATCGTAGGTAGGCACAAAGATCTTCCCGCCACTCACCACCGGCACATTGAACTTGGGATGGCTGAAGGTAATGTTCCACTGCTGGCTATCCCACAGCACCTTCAACTGTGGCTTGCCGTACTGATCCGTCACAAAGTTCTCTGGGTCGTAACACAGGAAGCGCCCGGTGGTGATCTGAGCGTTGGCGTCTCCATACGGAATCAACGCCCACAGAAGCGCAGTCCCCGGCTTGTCGGC
>Ga0210390_10000720_pt1 | contig 34406 bp, 28 predicted proteins | sample IncBWH11OmetaG_FD_161050 | JGI IMG/M metagenome (GOLD analysis project Ga0210390, IMG submission 161050) | Forest soil microbial communities from Barre Woods Harvard Forest LTER site, Petersham, Massachusetts, United States - Inc-BW-H-11-O ...
GCCGCGACCCCAGCCCCAGCCGCGATTCCAGCCCCAGCCGCCCCAACCCCAACCCCAGCCGGGCCAGCCCCACCAGCCCGCATACCACCAGGGGTTCCAGGAATACGGATAATATGAGTAAGACGGGTAGGCGTAGGGATAATAGGAATAATAAGGAGAATAATTCGGGTAGTAATTTGGGTAAGCCGAACTCGCCGGCGGCTGTTGATAGGAATAGCCGGGCGCCGTCGCGCCGGGTTGTTGATAGGAGTAATTCTGCTGGTACGAGTAATTCGGGGCGGTCTGCTGCGGATACGAATAGGATTGCGCCCAGGCCGAAACTGTCGACTCGGCTGCAACCCCGGTCATTGCCGCGAGTGCAGCCCCGGTGAAGGCGATGCTGCGAAGCCCCCTGAACTTCACGTCAACCGACATTGCTTCCTCCACTCGGCCCGGTCTGGGGCTCGTCGACAACGTGCTATATGGATAGGGCCTAGCGAATGTCATCCTCCCCGCGAGGTGTTGATAATCAAAGGTCACATGCGCGTCACAGCGTTTTTTTGCGGCGAGCCATAGAGTGACGGATTCAACCAGCGGGCGCGCTCCGCCAGAGCCGCAGCACGAATTGCCGGCGCAGTCGCCGCTGATCCGGGTCATGGCGATGCCGGCCGACGCCAATCCGAACGGCGACATCTTTGGCGGGTGGCTGTTGGCGCAGATGGACCTTGCCGGCGGCAACCTCGCGATGCAGTTGGCGCACGGGCGATGCGCCACGGTTGCGGTCGACGGCATGGTGTTTCACCAGCCGGTCCTGGTCGGCGACGAGGTCAGCTGCTACGGCGAAATCATCCGCACCGGGCACACCTCGATCGCGGTCCGCATCGAAGCGTGGCGGCGCAATCTCGCCTCGGGCGACGTCGGTAAGGTCACCCAGGCGATCTTCACTTATGTCGCGATCGGCGAGGACCGCCGGCCGCGCCCATTCGCGCCGACGCCCAAGGAGCATGCGGTTCGCCCGCCGGCCAAGGACTAGAGCCCGGTGCCTGGCTAGGGGTGCCGGCGATCGTGCTCGGCGGCGCGAATGGCGCGCCACAGCCGCTCGGGGGTGGCGGGCATCTCGACATGGCGAATGCCGAGCGGGGAGAGCGCGTCGACCAATGCGTTGGCGACCGCCGGCATCGCACCCACCGCACCCGCCTCGCCCGCCCCCTTGACGCCGAGCGGATTGGTCTTGGTCGGCACCGGGTTGTTGTCGAGCGCGAAACCGCACAGGTCGCCGGCACGCGGCATCGCGTAATCCATAAACGAGCCGGTCAGCATCTGGCCCGAATCGGGGTCGAACCGGATGTCCTCCATCAGCAGCTGACCAATCCCCTGGACGACGCCGCCGCAGATCTGGCCTTCCAGCAAGAGCGGGTTCATGACCGTCCCGACATCGTCGACGACGCAGTAGCGCAGGATTTCGACCCGGCCCGTGTCCGGGTCGATCTCAAGCTCGCAGGTATGGCTGCCGTTCGGGAAATTCTGCTGCTTCGAGGTAAAGGTCGCGGCGGCGATCAACCCCGGCTCCATGTCGTCGGGCAGGCTCGGCGGGTTGAACGATTCGACGGCGACCTCCGAAATCGTCAGCGCGCGGTTCGAGCGCGGTGCGGTAAAGAGACCGTCGGCGAAGTTGACATCGCTCGCTTCCGCGCCGAGCAGATGAGCGGCGATCGCGGTGGCCTTTGTCACGACCTTTTCGCCCGCGAGATAAACCGCCGACCCCCCGAGGGCGGCCGAGCGCGAGCCGCCGGTGCCCTCGCCGTTCGCCACTTTGTCGGTGTCGCCCTGGACGTAATGCACCCGCTCGGGGTGGATGCCGAGCCGGTCGCACAGCAATTGCTTGTAGACCGTTTCGTGGCCCTGGCCCTGGGTGATCGAGCCGGTGACCAAGGTCACGGTGCCGCTGCGGTCAAAACGGATTTCGGCCGCCTCGAAGCCTCCGGCGGCGGCGCGCTCGATCGTGTTCGAGACGCCGAGCCCGCGCAGCCGGCCCCGCGCCTTTGCGGCGGCGCGGCGCTCCTCGAACCCGGCGGCGTCGGCGAGCCGCAACGCCATGTCGAGGTTCTTGGCGAACTCGCCGCAATCGTAGGTGAAGGTCAGCCCCGACTTGAACGGCATCGCCTCGGGCGGGATCATGTTGCGGCGGCGCAACTCGACCGGGTCGATGCCGAGCTCGTCGGCGGCGGCGTCGACCATATGCTCGATCACATAAGCGAATTCGGGCCGGCCGTTGCCGCGATAGGGCCGCACCGGGTTGGTGTTGGTGTAGACCGCCGTGACCTCGGCGCGCACCGCCGGGGTGCGGTAGACCCCAGCCAGCGTGCCGAGATTGGCGACAAACGCGTTCGAGCCGACCTGCGGATAGGCGCCGACAGCCGAGATCGTGCGCACCCGGAACCCGAGAAAACGGCCGTCATGGTCGAGCGCCAGTTCGGCGTCGCTGACGTTGTCGCGCGCCTGCGCGTCGCCGAGGAACGCCTCCGAGCGGGTGCTGGTCCATTTGACCGGCCGGCCGACCACCTTCGAGGCGAGCAATACCAGCGCCACCTCATTGTAGATCGCCGACTTCATGCCAAAGCTGCCGCCGACATCGCCGGCGACGACGCGGACGTGGCTCTCCGGCACCTTCATGACCTGCGTCGCCAATTCGGCGCGGTAGGAGTGGATGCGCTGCAACGTCGTGTAGATCGTGTAGTGGTCGGCGGCGGAGTTGTAGTCGCCGATGGCGCCGCGCGGCTCCATCGCGGCGGCGGTCACCCGGTTGACGGTGAGCCGCCGGCGGACGACGTGCGCGGCACCGGCGATCGCGGCCTCGGTCTTGGCCGGGTCACCCTCGCTGTGGAAAAAGGCGACGTTGCCCGGCGCCTCCTCCCAGACGAGCGGCGCCCCGGGCTCCACCGCGCCGGCGGTCGAGACGATCGCCGGCAACGGCTCGTAGTCGACCGCGATCAATTCCGCCGCGTCCTCGGCCTGGTGCCGGGTCTCGGCCACGACAAACGCGACGTAGTCGCCGACCCAGCGCACCCGGTCCTTGACCAGCGCCGGAAAGCGCGGGCGAACCGCCGGGCCGCCGTCGCGCAGCCGCAACCCGCGCGGCACCGGCAGGTCGCCCCAGCCCGAGGCCTCCCAGTCGGCGCCGGTCAGCACCGCGAGCACCCCCGGCGCCGCCTTCGCGGCGGCGGTGTCGACCGAACGGAGGCGGGCATGCGCGTAGGGCGAGCGCAGCACATAGCCGAACACCATGCGCGGCAGGACCATGTCGTCGACATAGCGCCCGCCGCCGCGCAACAGGCGCGGATCCTCGAACCGCGGCACCGCCTGACCCAACGCGAACTCACCCATCGCTGCGCCTCCGAAGCAAATCGCAACTTATCGGACCGGACGGAGAAAGAGCCGCCGGCGGCGCGGGAACCCCCGCATGCGCGAGGTCACACCGCCATCCACCCGCCGTCGACATTGTAGGCAGCACCGGTAACATAGCTCGCGCGCTCGGAGCAGAGCCAGACGACCATTTCGGCGATCTCTCCCGGGCTGCCGACGCGCTTGGCCGGGGTGCGGGCGAGGATTTCGGAATTGCGCCGCGGCGACATCGGCGCGGTCATCGGCGTCCTGATATAGCCCGGGCACACCGCGTTGACCCGAATGCCGACATCCGCATATTCGAGCGCCGCGGTTTTGGTCAAACCCACGACCCCATGCTTGGCGGCGACGTAGGCGCAGGCGGCCGGGAGGCCGACGAGCCCCGCGATCGAGGCGGTGTTGACGATCACGCCGCCGCCCTGCGCCTGCATCTGAACGAGCTCATGCTTCATGCACAGCCACACGCCCTTCAGATTGACCGCGATCAGCCGGTCGAAGGCCTGCTCCGACCAGTCGGCGGTCTTGCTGCCGGCGGCGTCGGCCTGCCAGCCGGCGATCCCGGCATTGTTGAAGGCGCAGTCGAGCCGGCCAAAGGCCGCAACTGCGCCGGCGACCATCTCGCGCACATCGGGGTCGCGCGCGACCTCGCCCGCGAGGGCTAGCGCCCGCCCCCCGGCGGCGGCGACCTGCGCCACGGTCTCCGCGGCGGCGGCGGTTGCAATGTCGGCGACCGCGACCAGCGCCCCCTCGCGGGCAAAGGCGAGCGCCGCCGCCCGCCCGATGCCGCCGCCGCCCCCGGTGATCAAAGCCGCTTTCCCGTCGAGAATTCCCGCCATGGCGTTCCCCCGTCTGCCGAGGCGAGCATAGCGCCACAGGCCGGCAGCCGATATCGTTACGCGCAGAGGAGCAATGGGGGGATCGTGCCGCCCGACGACCTGACCCGCGCGACGGCGTGGCTGCGCGCCTGGGATTCGCAAGGCTTTCACCGCACTGCGACCGCAGGCGACGAGGCCGGGGCCGCCTGGCTAGCCGCCGAGGCCGAGAAGCTCGGCGCGGCACCCGCGATCGAGGAATTCGTGCTCGACCGGCTCGATCCGGTCGTCGCCCATGTCGAGATTGAAGGCGAGCGGATCGCCGGAGTGCCGGTGTTCGACGCCCCGCCGACCGATGCCCAAGGCATCGCCGGCCGGATCGGCCCGGTCGGCTCGGCGGCGGAGGTCGGGGTCGTCGAACTGTCGCCGCACGCGGTCTATGCGCCAGATTACAAAAGGCTGCGCCGCGAATCCCGGCACGCCGCGCTGGTGATCGTGTGCAACGGAGCGCGGCCGGGACTGGGGCTACTCAACGCCGAGCAGTTTGGCGCCCCCTACGGGACGCCGGCGATCCAAGTCCCGAGCGAAATGCGCGACATGGTAATCACGGCCGCCGCGCGGCGGGGCCGGGCGCGGGTGGTAAGCGAGAGCCGCCGCACCCCGGCGTATGCCCGCAACGTCGTCGCCAAAATCCCCGGCCGTACACCGCGCCGAGCGCCGGTCGTGGTCATGACGCCGCGCAGCTCATGGTGGCAGTCGACGGCCGAGCGCGGCGGGGGACTCGTCTGCTGGCTCGAAACGCTGCGCGCGCTGCTCGCGGCGCCGCCTGGCCCCGACGTCGTCCTCACCGCGAACAGCGGCCACGAGCTCGGCCATCTCGGCCTCAACGACTTTCTCGCCCGCCGCCCCGGTTGGGAGCGGCCGTCGGCGGAAGGCGGTGCGGTCTGGGTGCATTACGGCGCCAACATCGGCGCAGCCGACGGCGAGTTGTCGCTGCTGTCCGGCGACCCAGATCTCGCCCGGCTTGCGGCGGAGGAGTTGACCCGCGCCGGCCATCCGCCGGCCCGGATCGCGCCGCCGAGCCTGGTGCCGAGCGGCGAGACGCGTGACATCCACCGCGCCGGCGGGCGCTACGTGACCCTAGTCGGGAGCAATTCGTGGTTTCACCTGCCGGACGACCGCTGGCCCGATGCGGTCGATGCGGCCGCGGTCGCGCGGATCGCCACCGGTGCGGCGGCCACGGTGCGCCTGTTGACGCGCTGAGGCGCTGGGGACCACCCCTCGGCCCGGCCCTCTCCCCGCTGGCGGGGAGAGGGAGTCTCGCGGGAGAGGGGAGTTACGGGCGCTTTAGTAGTCGTCCATGTCCCCCATGCCGTGGTCGTGCGGCATGCCCGACGACGCCTTTTTCTCCGGCTTTTCGGCGATCATCGCCTCGGTGGTGACGAGCAGCCCCGCCACCGACGCGGCGTTCTGCAAGGCCAGCCGCACGACCTTGGTCGGGTCGATGATGCCGGCCTTGACCATGTCGACATAATCGCCCGACTGGGCGTCAAAGCCGTAATTCGGGTCCTTGCTGTCAAGCAGTTTCCCGACCACGACCGACCCCTCGCTGCCGGCGTTTTCGGCCACCTGGCGAACCGGGCTCTGCAACGCGCGGCGCACGATGTCGATGCCGACCTTCTGGTCGTTGTTCTCCGGGGTCAGCCCGTCGAGCGCCTTGGCCGAGTACAAGAGCGCCACCCCGCCGCCCGGCACGATGCCTTCCTCGACCGCGGCGCGGGTCGCATGGGTCGCGTCGTCGACACGGTCCTTGCGCTCCTTGACCTCGACCTCGGTCGCCCCGCCGACGCGGATCACCGCGACCCCGCCGGCGAGCTTGGCCAGCCGCTCCTGCAGCTTTTCGCGGTCGTAGTCGGACGTGGTCTCCTCGATCTGCTGACGGATCTGGGCGATGCGGCCCTGGATGTCGTCTTTCGCGCCCGAGCCGTCGATGACCGTCGTGTTTTCCTTCTCGATCCGCACCCGCTTCGCTTTGCCCAGCATGTCGAGCGTGACGTTTTCGAGCTTGATGCCGAGGTCTTCGCTGATCACCTGACCGCCGGTCAGCACCGCGATGTCTTCGAGCATCGCCTTGCGCCGGTCGCCAAAGCCCGGCGCCTTGACCGCCGCGACCTTGAGCCCGCCGCGCAGTTTGTTGACGACGAGCGTGGCCAGCGCCTCGCCCTCGACATCCTCGGAGACGATCAACAAAGGCTTACCCGATTGCACAACCGCCTCGAGCAACGGCAGCAGGGATTGCAGGCTCGACAATTTCTTTTCGTTCAACAGGATATACGGCTCGTCGAGCTCGGCGATCATCTTCTCGGCGTTGGTCACGAAGTACGGGCTGATGTAGCCGCGATCGAACTGCATCCCCTCGACGACATCGAGCTCGGTCTCGAGCGACTTTGCTTCTTCGACGGTGATCACGCCCTCGTTGCCGACCTTCTGCATCGCCTCCGCGATCATCCGCCCGATTTCATGGTCATTGTTGGCCGAAATCGTGCCGACCTGGGCGATCTCGTCGTTGGTCGAGACTTTTTTCGAGCGCTTTTCGATGTCCTTGACGACGGCTTCGACCGCCCGGTCGATGCCGCGCTTCAAATCCATCGGGTTCATGCCGGCGGCCACCGCCTTTGCCCCTTCGCGCACGATTGCCTGAGCCAGCACGGTCGCCGTCGTCGTGCCGTCGCCGGCGAGGTCGCTGGTCTTCGAGGCGACCTCGCGCACCATCTGCGCGCCCATGTTCTCGAACTTGTCGGCGAGCTCGATCTCCTTGGCGACGGTCACGCCGTCCTTGGTGATCCGCGGCGCGCCAAAGGATTTGTCGAGCACGACGTTGCGGCCTTTCGGGCCGAGCGTGACCCTGACCGCATTGGCGAGAATGTCGACGCCGCGCAACATCCGGTCGCGCGCGTCGGTGTGAAAACGAACTTCTTTCGCAGCCATGACCTACTCCCTTATCAGGTCTTTTCGACGACACCCATGATGTCGCTTTCCTTCATGACGACGAGATCCTCGCCGTCGATCTTGATCTCGGTGCCCGACCATTTGCCGAACAGCACCCGGTCGCCGATCTTGACGTCGAGCGGATGCAATTTGCCGTCGTCGCCTCGCGTTCCGGGTCCGGCGGCCAGCACCTCGCCCTCCATCGGCTTTTCCCTGGCGGTGTCGGGGATGATAATACCTCCCCTGGATTTCTCTTCTTCCTCGATGCGGCGGATCAGCACGCGATCCTGCAACGGTCGAAACTGCACGGGGTCCCTCCTCAACTTTAAGACCGGATCACATAAACCGGTACGCAGCGCCAGTGTGTGTAGCACTCCTGGGCGTGGAGTGCTAACAGAATTAACGCGCACCAGTGTCGCTTTCAATGATCAGCGCCTGCCCTTGACGCCGCCGGCCCTTGACGCCACCCGCGACGACTCCCAGATGCAAGACGTCGTCAACGCAGCAGGAGGGTGTCCGATCGACATGCTTCCACCGGAGAAGTTCGCAGTTGCCGACCGCTTGGCATCGGCAACCGAGCGCTAAGCCCAAGATAAAGCCGGGGCTCGCGAGCCGCGGCGCGAAGCAAGCCTTCGCGACATCGACCCCCGTCTGGCGCCTTGAATGCGCCCGGGGGTCTTTGTCTGAGCGCTTCCGACGCTTTTCGTTTGGCTCTTCGGGGGCTAGGGTCCGGTCCCCGTTTGGCTAAACCGAGACCCAAGGGATGCCCCTCGACAGTTCCGGACCAACCTCGCGCATCTATTTTTCGCAGCGGCTGCGGCTGCATTATGTCGACTGGGGAAATTCGGATGCCCCGCCGCTGCTGCTGCTGCATGGCGGGCGCGACCATTGCCGCAACTGGGACTGGGTCGCCGCCGCGCTGCGGCGCGACTGGCATGTGCTGGCACCCGACCTGCGCGGGCATGGCGACAGCCAGTGGTCGCCGGACGGCAATTACGCGATCGCCGGCTACGTTTACGACCTGGCGCAATTGGTCCATCAACAGGAATTGGCGCCGGCCACCATCGTCGCCCATTCGCTGGGCGGGGTGATCGCGCTGCGCTATGCCGGCATCTTTCCCGACTGCGTCCGCCGGCTGGTCGCGATCGAAGGGCTCGGCGCATCGCCGCGACGGGTCCGCGAGCGCCGGCAGCGCAGCATCGCGGAGCGCATGCAGAGTTGGGTCGAGGAGCAACGCGCGCTGTCCGGGCGCATGCCTCGCCGCTATGCGTCGATCGAGGACGCCTTCCGCCGCATGCAGGAGGAAAATCAACACCTCTCGCCGGAACAGGCGCTGCATTTGACCCAGCACGGCGTCAACCAGAACGAGGACGGCACCTACAGCTGGAAATTCGACAATTACGTGCGCGCCGAGCGGCCTTACGAGATGACCCAAGCCGAGGTCCAGGAAATCTGGCGGCGCATCGCCTGCCCGACCTTGCTCGTCTACGGCAAGGAGAGCTGGGCCTCGAACCCGCTCGACGACGGCCGGATCAGCCACTTCAACAACGCTCAGGTGGTCACCTTTGAAAACGCCGGGCACTGGGTGCACCACGACCGTCTCGCCGCGTTTCTCGACCTGCTCCGCGGGTTTCTGTGACCCATTGCCGTCGGAGCGCGCGGCTGCTCGCCCGCTGACTTTCGGCCGGGTTTGCCCTAAATAGGCGAAGCGAAACAAGCCGGCGCGGTCACCGCACATTGTTAAAGATCGGGAACAGCACCCGGTCGCCGGGCTTGATGCCAAGTTGCGCGGCGGTCCCGCCGTTGAGTTCGATAACGGCGCGCACCGGGGCGGCGGCGGCGATGATCGCGTCGGATTGCGGCACCGCGCGCTGATGGATGTTGACGATGCGGCCGTGCTCGTCGACAAACAGCATATCAAGCGGAATCAGTGTGTTGCGCATCCACATCGTCGCCATTGTCGGCTGCTTGAAGTCGAACAACATGCCGGCGTCCGACGCCAGCTCTTGGCGGAACATCAGCCCCTGCTCCATCTGCTCCGGGGTCTCGGCGAGCTCGACGGTAAAGCGGTGCGGCCCGCTGTCGCTGACGATGACCAAATCCGCGGTGGCATAGTCCTGAGGTTCGGCGGCATTGGCCGCCCCGAAACCGGCCAGTCCCAACGAAACCACAAGCAAAAAGACGGCGCGACGTGTCAACATGGAGTTCAACCGCCCGATTTGTCGTCAGCTAAAAGGATAGCAAGCGCCATCGCCCGCCGCGGGCGGCAGTCGTGGGCTCGACCGACCCTGTCGAAGCAGCGGCTTGTTCGGCGCCGTCGACGCCGCTAGTGGTGCGATGCCAATGGATGATTCCCATCCGTTGGTTGAATCGCACCACCAACGTATCAATCTGGTGGGCCGATTCAGGCAACGCTGGGAACCAAGCGTTTCGATCGGACCACTAGGCTGGCATGGCCGAGCGCTCATGCACGAAACTGTTCTGACCGTCTTTACCGTTACGGCGTTGCTCGGGCTCGTCAGCCTGCTGCTGCCGCTCGCCGAGCGGTTTTCGATCCCCTACAGCGTTCTGTTGGCGCTGGTCGGGATCGCGATCGGCGCCGCGACCCACATTCCCGCACCCTACCTGCATGGCGGCGCCCTTCGCGACATAATCGGCACGTTGCACGATTTCGGGCTCAGCGCCGAGTCGCTTCTTTACATATTCCTGCCGGCGTTGCTGTTCGAAGCGGCGCTCAACGTCGATGTCCAACAGCTCGGCGACGAGGTGGCGCCTGTCCTGCTGCTCGCGGTGATCGGCGTCGTCGTGTGCACTCTCGTTGTCGGCTTTGCGCTATGGCCGATCGCGCCCGTCGGCGTGCTTGCCTGCGTCGTCCTCGGCGCGATCATCGCGACCACCGACCCGGCGGCGGTCGTCGCCATCTTTCGCGACATCGGGGCGCCGCGGCGGCTCTCGACTTTGGTGCAGGGCGAGAGCCTGTTCAACGACGCGGCGGCGATCGCGATCTACTCGCTCACCGTCGCGATCCTGACCGGGGAGCGGCCGGCGCATCCTGGCGACGGGGTGCTGATTTTTCTGCGCGAGTTCGTCGGCGGCATCCTGGTCGGCTATGGGACCGGATGGCTCGTCGCCCTGTCGATGCCGGTGCTGCGGTCGAGCCGGCTCGCCGAGGCGACCCTGACGATCGGCTTCGCCTACGCGATCTACATCATCTGCGACCACTATCTGCACGTCTCGGGGGTCGTCGCCGTTGCCGCCGCAGCGCTCGCGGTCAGCGCCGAGGGGCGCCGCCGGCTCGCGCCGTCGAATTTCGAAAGCCTGCTTACGACATGGGAGCAGCTGGCGTTTTGGGCGAGCTCGCTGATCTTTTTGTTCGCCGCGATGCGGGCGCCGGATTTGCTGGTGCACGCGACCTGGCGCGATTTGGCGCTGTTGGGCGCGCTGATCGCGGCGGCTTTGGGTGCCCGCGCGCTAACGCTCTACGGGCTGATCCCGGTCCTCAGCTGGGCCCGCATCGCGCAGCCGATCGGCGCCAACTACAAGCTGTTCATGCTGTGGGGCGGGATGCGCGGCGCCGTGTCGCTGGCGCTGGCATTGGCGGTAACCGAGGAAATGTCGGTGCCGCCCGAAATCCGCCAGTTTGTCGGCGTGCTCGCCACCGGGTTTGTGCTGTTCACCCTGCTCGTGACCGGCCCGACGATGCGGCCGCTGATGCGGCTCTTGCGGCTGAACGACGCGCCCCCGGCCGAGGTGGCATTGCGCGAGCGCGTCATCGGCCTGTCGCTGGCGGCGATCCCCGGCCAGATCGAGACTGTAGCGCGCGAGCATGAAATCCCGTCGGAAGTCGTCGACGAGGTCACCGCCGTCTACGGAGCTCGCCGCCGCAATCGCGCCGACATCGCCGAGGAAAACGCGCAGCTGCCGGCCGAGCTGCGGACGCGCTCGGCGCTGACGGTGCTCGCCGACCGCGAGCAGGAATTCTGCCTCGAATATTTCGAAGGGCGAACCGTGTCGCGGCGGGTGGCGGCGGCGCTGCTCGCCCATACGGCCCGGCTGCGTGACGCCGCGCGCACGCAGGGCACCGAGGGCTACCAGCAGACGGCGGCGCGGCTGCGGCGCTTTGGGCCGGGGTTTCGCCTGGCGCTGGCATTGCACCGCCGGGTCGGCATCGCGCGCCCGCTCGCGCGCGAGCTCTCCGACCGTTTCGAGGTCCAGCTCGCCGCCCGGATCGTCCTCAAGAACTTGGCGGCCTTCAACCGCGAGCAGATCGGGCCGCTGTTTGGCAGCGGACCGAGCGCGGCGATGGCCCGCCAGATAGAGCTCCGCCTCGCCGAGATCGACCAGGCGATCGCCGCCCTCAAGCTGCAATATCCGAGCTATCTGCGCCGGCTCGGGACGCAGTATCTGGCGCGCGCCGCGGCTCGCTTCGAAGAAGAGAGCTACCGGCGGCTGCGCGCCGAGTCGATCATCAACCAGGAAGTCTTTGACGACTTGCAGCGCGGGCTGCGCCGGCGCCGGCGCACGGTCGAGGCGCGCACCGTGCTCGATCTGGGGTTGAAGAGCGACGACCTTGTCCGCCGCGTGCCGATGTTCGCGGCGCTCGACGACGGCGCCCGGCGCGCCGTCGCACGGCTGTTGCGGCCGCGTCTGGCGGTGCCAGGCGAGGTCATCGTCCGCCGCGGCGAACGCGGCGACGCGATGTATTTTCTTTCCTCGGGCGCGGTCGAGGTGCGGATTTCGCCGCACCCGGTCCAGCTCGGCAGCGGCGATTTCTTTGGCGAGCTGGCGCTGCTCGTCGCCGACCGCCGCAACGCCGACGTCGTGGCGCTCGGCTATTGCCAGCTGCTGAGCCTCGCCGCGCGCGACCTCACCCGGCTGTTCGGTACCGAGCCGGCATTGCGCGACCATATCCGCGCCGTCGCCGACGCCCGCACCGCCGCCGCCGAATCCGGCTGAGCGCCGCCGGCCGTCCGCGAGACTTGACTAAGCCGTGCGCTGGCGGGAGGGCCGCGCCGGGGCCGCCGCCATCGCCGCCGCGACCTTCGCGGGGTTGGTAAAGGCGAGGTATTCGGCGGCGTATTCGGGCGGCAGCAGCTCGACCATGAATTCGTTCTCGACCCACACCTCGATCACATGGAACGGGCCGCGGTTGCAGCGATGGCACTGCCAGCCCTCGCGCTCGGCGATCGCGGCGACCGCGTCGGCCTCGGCGGCGACGCTGAGCGCGAAGTGGGTGGGGCCATAGCCGCGCTCGGCAGCCGGCTTCTTGACAAAGCCGCCGCCGTCGCTGCCGCCCGGATGGAGCTCCGTCCCGGCGGGATAGACCTCGACGCCAGAGCCGTGCTCGTCGAGCTGCAGCGCAAAGAAGCTGCCCGGATTGGGTGGAAACGGCACCGCGACGCCGCCCATGAACTCGGCGAGCACCCCGGCGACATGCTGCGGGTCACGCGCGGCGATGGACAGATGATGGATCATGGCTTCCTCTCGACTCTTTCGGCAGCACGCGGCGAACCAGTTCGGGCCCGCCGGCATCGACCCGAATATCGGTCCTCGCCGCGAAATTTACAGCGGCAATAGCGGCGCGCCGGATACGGTGGCCGCGCTCACGTGTTTCCCGTCTCGAACGCCACCGCCGAGGCGACAACAGCGACCGTGGCCCGCGCCGAGCGCGCTGATGAGAATAGTCGGCGCCGGAGGGCCATACGGGGACAATGCGCCCTCGCCGGCGGCGACGGGCGAGCGCGCCAATGGACGGACGCCGATGAACGCACGCGATGTCATGACGACCGAGGTCATATCGGTCATGCCCGACACCTCGACGCGCGAGGTCGCGCGGCTCTTGCTTGAAAAGGGAATCGGCACGATGCCGATCGTCGACGCGGACGGCGCGCCGGTCGGGATGGTCGGCGAAGCCGACCTGCTCGGCCGCGACGCGGCGAGCCCCGACGGCGGGCCGCGTTGGTGGCTGACCATGCTCGCCGACGGCGAGGGGCCAAGCCCCGAATTTCTCAACCGGCTGCGCAGCGCCGACCGCCCGGCGCGCGAGGTCATGACCGCACCCGTGCCGACGGTCGGGGACAAAACCGCGATCCGCGAGGTCGCGCGGCTGCTCGCCGCCAATCGTATCGAGCACATCCCGGTGGTCCGCAACGGTCGTGTCGTCGGCGGCGTCAGCCGTGACGACGTGCTGACGGCGCTGGCGGATTCGCAACCGGAAGCGGCGCCGAAACCGGCCCGGCACGGCTCGGGCATTTTCGCCTGGATCGACCGCCATTACCGCGACACGCCCCAACCGGCGGGCGACGAGCCGGCCCGTGCGGCGGCTCCCGCGCACGAGGAAGCGCCGGCGCCGGCAGGCGACTTTCGCGGTTTGGTCAAGGATTTCGAGCGCGGCGAAGCGCGCCATCGCGATGATGACCGCCGGGCCGCTGCCGAACGGCGCGAGCAGACAGTCAAGGAAATGCTCGATCGCCACGTCGATGACGAGGTCTGGCGCGCCATGTTGCACAACGCCCGCCAAGCGGCCGAGCGTGGCCAGACCGAGCTGACGCTGCTGTCGTTTCCGTCGCAATTGTGCACCGACCGCGGCCGCGCGATCAACGAGATGGAGCCCGAGTGGCCGGCCACGATGCGCGGCGAGCCGGCCGATCTTTATCTGCGCTGGGACCGCGACCTCAAGTCCAGCGGCTTTCACCTGACGGCGCGCGTGCTCGACTATCCGGACGGCATGCCAGGCGACATCGGCCTGGTGCTCGGCTGGGGCGATTAGGACCGCCCGGCTTGTTGGTGCCGGATCAGGTCCGCGGCGGCGCAGCAATCGCCCACAATTTGAGCAGTTTCGGATTGCCCGCCGATCGGGGATGCACGAGTGTGCCTGTTGGCGCGAAATATGCGTATAAGCTGCACGGAATTTATTGGGCAGGCGGATGGATCGCTCGATCCTCGACGGTTACGACCCGCGTGGCTTTTTCTGCGAGATGCTGACGAGCCCGGCGAGCGCCGGGGTCCGCGAGCGGCTGGCGCGGCTGTCGATCGCGGCGCTGAAGGAACGCGCCGCCGCCGCCAATGCCGAGCTCTACAATCTCGGCATCACCTTCACGGTCTATTCCGATGCCAAGACGATCGACCGCATCCTGCCGTTCGACGTCCTGCCGCGGGTGCTGTCGGCGGCGGAATGGCGCCAGCTCGAAAGCGGCATCGTCCAGCGCATCACCGCGATCAACCTGCTGCTCGACGACATCTACCATGACCAGCACGTGCTGGCGGATGGCGTCGTGCCCCGCGACCTGATCCTCGGCAACCCGAATTACCGGCCGGAAATGTGCGGGCTCGACGTGCCGCACAAGGCCTATGTCAACATTTGCGGCACCGACATCGTGCGCGACGAAAAGGGCGCCTTTTTCGTCCTCGAAGACAACGCCCGCACCCCCTCGGGGGTCAGCTATGTCGTCGAGAACCGGCACATGATGCTGCGCGCGTTTCCCGATCTGCTCGACGACATCGGACTGCGCGGCATCGACAATTACGGCGCCCGCCTGGTCGCGGCGCTCCAGGAGATGGCGCCGCCCGGGATCGGTGACCCGCAGATCGTGCTGCTGTCGCCCGGCACCTACAACTCGGCCTACTTCGAGCACGTTTTCCTGGCGCGCGAGATGGGCGTCCCGTTGGTCGAAGGGCCGGACCTCGTGGTCGAGGACGAGCGTGTGTCGATGCGCACGACCGGCGGGCTCGCCCGCGTCGACGTGATCTATCGCCGCATAAACGATGATTTTCTTGACCCGGAAGCGTTCAACCGGGACAGCATGTTGGGCGTGCGCGGGTTGATGCGGGCCTATCGCGCGGGCAACGTCGCGCTCGCCAACGCGATCGGCACCGGCGTCGCCGACGACAAGGCGGTCTACGCCTATATGCCGCGGCTGATCCGCTATTACCTCGGCGAGGACGCGATCCTGCAGAACGTCCCGACCAACATTTGCCGCGAGCCCGAGGCGTTGCGCTATACGCTCGACCACTTGGCCGAGCTGGTCGTGAAGCCGGTCGGCGAGGCCGGCGGCTACGGCATCACCGTCGGCCCGACGGCGACCCGCGCCGAGCTCGCGGACTGCCGCAAGAAGCTGCTCGCCGACCCCGCCAACTACATCAGCCAGCCCTGCGTCAACCTCTCGGTGGCGCCGACCCTGGTCGATGGCGGGATCGAGCCGCGCCATGTCGATTTGCGGCCGTTCGCGGTGACCGGCTCGAGCACGTGGGTCCTGCCTGGAGGGTTGACGCGGGTGGCGCTGCGGCGCGGCTCGTTCGTCGTCAATTCCTCGCAGGGCGGCGGGTCGAAGGATACCTGGGTCCTTGGTTGACGTTCTGCTCGCCCGCTACGCGGACTGCATTTTCTGGCTCGCGCGCTATGTCGAGCGCGCCGAGAACCTGGCGCGCATCCTCGATGTCAACGAGACCTTTTCGCGCGACAGCCGCGGCGCCCAGAACTGGCGCTCGATCGTCCAGCTCAATTCCGACGAGGAGCGCTTTTTCGCCGGCGGCCGTGAGGTCACCGGGCACAGCGTGCTGAACTTCTACGTCCTGGACGCCGACAACCCGACCTCGATCGTCAGCACCCTCCGGTTCGCGCGGGAGAACGCGCGCACATTGCGGCCGCTGATCTCGACCGAGATGTGGGTGCAGCTCAACGTCTTCTACAATCACCTGTCGACGATCGGCTCGGACGAGCTAACACCGGCGCGGTTGTCGGGCCTGTTCGCGACAATCAAGGAAGCCTGCCAGACCCATACCGGGATCACCGAGGGCACGTTTTTCCGCGACCAGGGCTGGTACTTCTACCAGCTCGGGCGTTACGTCGAGCGCGCCGACCAGACAACGCGGCTGCTCGACATCAAGTACCACCTGCTGCTGCCCGACATCGCCGATGTCGGCTCGCCGACCGACGTGAGCCAATGGAACGCGCTGTTGCGCTCGGCCGCCGGCTACCACGCCTACCGCCGGCTGCACGCCGCCAGCACGACGCCCGCGCGGGTCGCCGGATTCCTGTTGTTCAACCAGGCCTTTCCCCGCTCGGTGCATCACTGCGTGCGTGAGACCGGGCGCCTATTGGGCGAGGTCAAGTCGCGCTATTCGCTGCGCGGCGGCAATGACGCGGCCGAGGAGCTCGACCGCCTGCGGGCCGTGCTCGGCACCTTGACGATCAGGGAGATCCTGAGCGAGGGGTTGCACGAATTTCTCGACCTGATCCAGCAGCAGCTGATCGCCGTCAGCCGCGACCTGTCGATCTCGTTTTTCGGCTACCGGCCCGAGGCGGCGCAAGCCCAGTCGGCCGCGGCCGAATAAGGGGTGCGATGCCAGTCATCCGAGTGCGCCACGTAACGAGCTACCTCTACAAGCAGCCGGTCAGCTTTGGCGAGCACCGCATGATGCTGCGCCCGCGCGACAGCTGGGATCAGAAGCTGCTCGAGATGAGCCTTGTCGTCACCCCGCAGCCACTGGCGTTGCGCTGGGTCCACGATGTTTTTGGCAACTGCGTCGCGATTTCGAGCTTTGCCGGGCGGGCGGCGGAGCTGCGCTTTGAAAGCGTGATCCGGCTCGACCATTCGGCGTCCAATGTCCTCGATTTTCAGGTCGAGGACTACGCGACGCGCTACCCGTTCACTTATGGCGCCGACGAGATGCCCGATCTGTCGCGCCTGATCGAGCGGCAATACCTCGATCCCGAGCACGAGGTCGACCGGTGGGCGCGGCAGTTTTTGCGCCACGACGGGCGCAGCGACACCTCGGAATTGTTGGCGGCGATGACCCACGCGATCCGCCGCGACCTCTCCTACGTCGCGCGCGAGGAAAGCGGCATCCAGGACCCGATCAAGACACTGAAGCTGGGCAGCGGCAGCTGCCGCGACTTCGCCGTGTTGATGATCGAGGCAGTGCGCTCGCTCGGGCTCGCGGCTCGTTTTGTCAGCGGTTATCTCTACGTTCCGGAAAGCCGGCGCGGCCACCGGGTCGGCGGCGGTGCCACGCATGCCTGGCTCGAAGTCTACCTGCCGGGCGCCGGCTGGATCGAGTTCGATCCCACGAACGGCGTTGTCGGCAACCACGACCTCGTCCGCGTCGCGGTGGTTCGCGACCCGCGCCAGGCAATCCCGATCTCCGGCACGTGGACCGGCTTTCCGTCCGACCACCTCGGCATGACGGTTGAGGTCGAGGTGACGGCCGAGCCTGAGGCAGGCGTCATCCCGGACCAACCCGAAACCGCGGTCGAGCCGCGCTCGCAGGCGTCCGGCTGAGCCCTGCCCGCGAGGCGGCGGCCCGCTCCAACACGGGTCCTCGACCGTTTGAGTCGTCAGGCGACCCGTTGCTCCTCGACGACGATCGTGTCGACCGTGACGATCTCGCCGCGGTAGAGCCAACGCGTGAAGAACCCCGCGACCGCGGCGCCCAAGATCGGAGCGACCCAGAACAGCCACAACTGCCCCAGATACGCGCCGCCGGCGAACAAGGCCGGGCCGGTGCTGCGCGCCGGGTTAATCGACGCGTTGGTGACCGGGATCATCACCAGGTTGGTCAGCATCAGGCACAATCCGATCGGGATGCCGGCGAAGCCGACCGCTGCACCCTTAGAGGTCGAGCCGATGATGACAAAGATAAAAAAGCCCGTCGTGACGGCCTCGCCGATAAAGCACGCCGCCAACCCGTATTTGCCGGGGCTGAGGTCGCCGTAGCCGTTCGCCGCGAAGTTGCCGAGGACCCATCCGGCCTTCCCCGACACGATCGCGTAGAGGACAGCGGAGGCGGCGATCGAGCCGACCACCTGGGTGATAATGTAGGGCAGCACGTCCGCCGCCTTGAACCGCCCGCCGGCGCACAGTCCGACCGTCACCGCGGAGTTGAAGTGCCCGCCTGAGATGTGCCCGACGGCGTACGCCATCGTCAGCACCGCCAAACCGAAAGCAAAAGAAACGCCGAGGAAGCCGATCCCGACCGAGGGAAACGCAGCGGCCAGCAACGCCGCCCCGCATCCGGCGAAAACCAGCCAGAATGTGCCGACGAATTCGGCCGCCAACCGGCGCGTCATGTCCATCATTTCCTCCCACCTTTGATCGGACCGGCCGGATGCTCGGTCCTAGCGAAGTGAATTTTGTCAAAAAAACTCGCTGTAGTGGGAGCAACAATGCAACAGATGTTTTCGACGATCAGACCAGAGCAAAACGCAGGCCGCTATGGCGGCACGAGCGTTATTTAGAGAACTTCTAAATAACTACCCAGAGCAGACCGTCAACTATATTGGAGTTATTCTAATTCGCTAGGTGCGCCGGCGCAATGCGTTTGTCGCGGGGCAGCCGAATTGGGACGTGCGCGGCCGGTTCAGCCGCCGGGCGCCATTCGGTCATCGGTTGAAAGCGGCGTCAGCCCATTCGCCGCGCCTGGACATTCGCGAGATCAGACCCCTATCATCGGCGCCGCGGATTGCGCGCCTCGCGCGCAGGAGGTCTAAGAGCCGTGAGCGAGCCGCGGACCTACCGGCGGCGCCCCGCGGGAAAGCGCGGAGCCGTGAGACTTTGGCCGACCTATGCCGGGATCACCGGCCTCTTGCTGTTCATGCTGGTGGCGTTGGCCGGCGGCATCATCTGGTACGATTCGCGAAAATCGAGCGAGTTGGCGGTCGCGGACGCGCAACGCCTGATGCGGGAGGCGGACGACAAAATCATCGACCGGATCAGGCTGCTCTACGACCCGATGTATGCGATCGTCGGGATCGCCTCGCTGGTGCCCGATTTGACCACACCGGCGGCCGCCGCCGATCCCAGCGCCAAGGCCCTGTTGCTGCGGGCATTGCGCACCTACCCGCAAATCCTGTCGCTTTATGTCGGCTTCCAGAGCGGCGACTTTTTCATGCTGACCCATCTCGCCGGTGACAAGGGCCCCGCGCTGCGCCAGGCGTTGGGAGCGCCGCCGGCCGCAGTCTTCGCCGAAGAGGTCGTCGCGGCGAACGCCGGCGGACAGGCCGCCGCGCAGTGGATTTTTCTCGCCGAGGACGGCGCCGTGGTCGCCCGCCGCGACCACGCCCAGCCGTTCGACCCGCGAGAACGCCCGTGGTATCGGGCGGCAAAAGACACCGACGTCGTCGAGCGCAGCGAGCTGTACATATTCGCGTCTAACGGCGAGCCGGGGTTCACCCTCAGCCGCAGCTTTAGAGGGCCGACGCCGGGGGTGATGGGGGCCGACCTGGCCGCGGTCGACTTGGCGAACTTTCTGCGCCAGCAGCGCGTCACCCCGAGCAGCACCGCGTTTATCTTCACCAAGACAGGGGGTGTCGTGGCGTTGCCCGACCAGATCCAGATCGTCAAGGCGGTGCGCGCCGGCGGCGAGCTCAAGGCGGTGCTCCCGAAGATCGGCGACCTGCACGATCCGGTGATCGGCGGCCTCGTCGCCGCCTATCAGGACAGCCAGATGACGGGCACCCGGGTTTACTCGGTCGCGGGCCGAGCCTTTATCAGCCGGATCGTCAACATCCCGACGCGCTATGGGGGCGACCAGCTGCTGGCGATCGCCGTGCCGGTCGACGAGATCGAGCAGCCGATCGTCGACATCCGCAACGACATGCTGCTTTATTCGATCGCGTTTCTGGTGTTCGCGCTGCCGCTCTACGTGACCTTGGTCGTGGCATGGATCGACCGCAAGCTCGATCGGCCGACCCCGTGGCAGAGGTTTCGCGACGATTGACGAGCAACCCACCCGCGACGGCGCTAGGCGATCCGCGTCTCCTCGACGACGACGGTGTCGACCGTGACCAGCTGGTCCTGATAAAGCCAGCGGGTAAGAAACCCGGCGAGCGCGGCGCCGAGGAGCGGGGCCAGCCAGAACAGCCAGAGCTGCGAGAGGTAGGCGCCGCCGGCGAACAGCGCCGGCCCGGTGCTGCGCGCCGGGTTGACCGAGGTGTTGGTGATCGGGATCGTGACCAGGTGGATCAAGGTCAGGCACAAGCCGATCGGGATGCCTGCGAATCCGACCGCGGCCCCCTTCGAGGTCGAGCCGATGATCACAAAAAGGAAGAAAAACGTGGCGACGACTTCGGTCACAAAACAGGCGCCGAGCGTGTACTTGCCGGGGCTGAGCTCGCCATAGCCGTTGGAGGCGAAACCTCCCGCGACCCAGCCGGGCTTGCCCGACGCGATCCAATAAAGGACGGCGGCGGCGATGATCGCCCCGATCACCTGAGCGACGACGTAGGGCAGCACGTCGGCACTCTTGAAACGCCCGCCGGCCCACAGCCCGATGGTAACCGCCGGGTTGAAATGGCCGCCGGAGACGTGCCCGACCGCGTAGGCCATCGTCAGCACGGTCAAGCCGAAGGCAAAGGCGACGCCCAGAAACCCGATCCCCACCGCCGGAAACGCGGCGGCGTACAACGCGGCACCGCAACCGCCAAAGACCAGCCACAGCGTGCCGAAAAACTCGGCCGCGGCACGGCGTGTCATGTCCATGATGTCCCTCCGCTTCGATGCCACCGACGGCTGATAACGCCGTCATCCGGTGCAGCTATGATTGAGAAGGTGCGCGGCAGAAATGCTGCACAAAACGTGATCGTGCGCAAGCGACGTTTTATATAGCGATACCGTGTGGGGCATCGCGCCGGAACCCCGGCCCCAACCGAAGGTTTGGCAAGAAGGGAGGGGGTATCGCGCTAATCCGGCCAACGCCGGTGAACCCACAGCCATTCTGCCGGGCGATCGCGAATCCACGATTCCAGCACCCCGGTCACCATGCCGGTCAGCGCCGCCACGTCTGCAGTCGCGTTCCCGGATCGCGGCAGCGGCAACGGCGGAAAGACGGTAAGCCGAAATCGCGCGCCGCCTAGCCGTTCGACGCGCGCCGGGAGCACGTCGCAATCAAAACGCAGGGCGAGCAGCGCCAGCGCCGTCCCGGTCATAGCTGGACGACCGAAAAACGGCACCGCAATGCCCTCGTTCAGCTTCTGGTCGGCCAGCATCGTCAGGTGCTCGCCACGGTAAAGGGCGGCGAAGGCGCGCCGCGCCGCGGCGGCACCCTTTGGCGTGTACTCGCCGCGGTCGCCGCGAAACCGGGCGATCAGCCGGTCGACCCGCGGATTGTTCGGGGCGCGGTAGATTTGCGTGACGCGGTAGGCTCCGGCGGCGGTGACGCCGTACTGCACCGCGGCAAGCGCAGCGATCTCCCAGTTTGCGACATGGCCCGAAAAGATGATCGTCCGGCGTCCGGCGGCGACCGCCCGGTCGATGTACTCCAAACCGTGGGTCTCGACCCGGCCGCCCGGCTCGAACACCCGGATCTCGCGCAAATGAGGGTATTCGGCGGCGACCCGGCCGAGATTGTCCCACATGCCGGCAATAATCCGTTCGATCTCGGCGGCGCCAAGTTCTGGGAATGCCCGGGTCAGGTTGATCCGGGCCCGTTTGGTAATGCCGAGGAAGGGGCCGATCCGCCGTCCCGCCGCCCCGCCCACCGCCGATGCCCGATCGATCGGCAGCAATCCGAGAGCGCCGAACAGCAGCGCCGCACCCCATGCCTCGAGGCGAGCGGCGAGCGGCAGGCGGTCAGCAGGGGTCTCGGTCCGGAGGACGGCCATCGCCGCCGGCCGATAGCACGATCGGGGCGAGGAGCCCAGCCAATGCCGCAGGATCGAGCCAGCGGATTTCGACTGCGAGCACGTCGATCCCAGAGCGGTCCGCCGCGGACAGCCTCACGACATCCTTTGCGGTCGTCACGAGGCGCGCGCGCTCTCGGTCGGCGGCGCCGCGCAACGCCGCAATATCCCGGTCGCGATAGCGATGATGATCTGGGAATGGGGCCTCGCCGACCAGTTCGGCGCCGAGGCCGCGGAGCATCGCAAAGAACTTTTGCGGGCGCCCGATCCCGGCAAAGGCGACAACGCGCCGGCCGGCGAACCGCTCGCCGTCGACCGGCGCCAACACTGCGGGCACGACCGCGCGTCCACCCAGTTCCGTCGCGGCGCGCGCCGAGCCGCCCGCGCCCAGCAGCACGACCGCATCGGCGCGGGCGAGGCCCCGCCGCAAATCTTCACGCAGCGGTCCGGCGGGAATCACCCGCCGGTTGCCAAAGCCGTAGCCGGCATCGACGACGAGCAGCGACAGCGCCTTCGCCACGCTCGGGTTCTGAAAGCCATCGTCGAGCAGAACCGCCGCAGCACCGGCCGCGGCCGCCGCGGCGATCCCGGCCGCCCGGTTGCGTGCGACCCAAGAGGGCGCCCGTGCCGCGAGCAGCAGGGCCTCGTCGCCGACCTCCCGCGCATCATGAGCCGCGGGGTCGACCCGAACCGGGCCGGCGTTTCGGCCGCCGTAGCCGCGCGCCACCACATGCACCGGGATGGCGCGCGCGGCCAGCCACTCGGCGAGCGCGAGCGCCACCGGGGTCTTGCCGGCGCCGCCCGCCACCAGGTTGCCGACACAGATGACCGGCGCCGGGGCGCGGTGCGGCTGCACCAACGCCCGGCGAACCCGCCCCGCGGCATCCCACGCCGCCCCGAAGGGTGCCAAGAGGCCAGCGGCGAGCCCCGGCTCCCGTCCCCAAAATTCTGGGGCGTGCCGCATCACGCGCGCACGGCGCTCCGCACCCGGGTTTGTGTGTCCGTCGAAACGCTGTCGATCGGGCCGGCATGCGAGGCGGCGACGCGGTCAAGCCAAGGCGACAGCCGGGCGAGGATCGCATCGAGAATCCCTTGGCCGTCGGCGGCGGCACGGGCGCCGGCGGCGCAGCGCGCTGCGCGCAATCGCTGGTCGCGGAGCAGCGCCGCGACCGCGCGCGCGAGATCCTCGGCCCCGATCACCGCCTCGGCCGCACCGGCCGCGGCCAGCGCCGCCGCCATGCTCGCGCAATTGCTCATATCCGGGCCGTGCAGAACGGCGCAGTCGAGGCGCGCCGCCTCGAACGGGTTATGCCCCCCCTTGTACGCCATCGATCCGCCGACAAAGGCGATCCCGCAGAGGCGGTAAAACAATCCGAGCTCGCCGATCGTGTCGGCGAGATAGACTTGCGTCTGCGGGGTGACCGGCTCGCCCCGACTGCGCCGCGCGACGCCGAGTCCGCGCGCCCGCAGCATCGCCGCGACGGCGTCGCCGCGCGCCGGATGACGCGGCGCGATGACCGTCAGCAAGCCGGCATGGCGCGCCGCGAGCTGCCGGTGAGCCGCGGCCGCGACCTCCTCCTCCCCGGGATGCGTGCTGGCCGCCAGCCACAGCGGGCGCGGCCCGATGTCCCGGCGCAGCCGCCGCAATTGCTCGATGTCGACCGGCAACGGTTTTCCCGCGGCTTTGAGGTCGCCGACCGCCGCGACTTCGTGCGCGCCGAGGCTGCGCAAGCGCTCGGCCTGCTCGCCGTCCTGCGCGAAGCAATACGCGAACGCGCCCAGCATCGGACGGATCAATCCGGGCAATCGGCGCCAGCGCCGGTATGACCGCGCCGACAGCCGGCCGTTGACCAGCATCATCGGCACACCACGGGCGTGCGTCGACAGAACGAGGTTGGGCCACAGCTCGGATTCGACCCACAACGCCAGATCGGGCCGCCAGTGGTCGAGAAACCGCTCAACCCAGAGCGGCAGGTCGACCGGCACAAACTGGTGGCGCGTTCGCGGGGGCAGACGCTGTTGCAAAAGCCGGGCGGAGGCGACCGTGCCGGTGGTCAGCAGGATTTCGAGCTCGCGCCGGGACGCCAGCAGCAGTTCGATCAGCCGCAACATCGCGGTCGCCTCGCCGACACTCGCCGCATGTATCCAGACCAGCGGGCCGGGCGGCCGCGGGACACCGGCGAACCCTTGGCGCTCGCGCAGCCGTGCACCGTCCTCCTTGCCGAGTTGCCGCCTGCGGCGCAGGTACGCAAGCACCAGCGGCGGCAGCGGCCAGGTCAGCACACGGTAGGCAAGCGGCAGCATCACGGGGCGGGCGCCGGTCGGGACAGCTTATCCGAAGATGATAGGGGCGAGGCGGCGCCGGCATTCCCACCCGCTGGCCCCGGCAGCGGCGGGTCCGCCGCGAAGGGCGGGTCCATCCAGCCGACCCGGCGGTCGGCCTCCAACGTCAGCTCGACCATCCGCTCTTCGACGAGCCGGCGCGCGGTTTCGAGCCCGGCATCATCGAGATCGGCCGCGACTTCGATCGGCTCGCCCCACAAAAAGACGCCGTGCCCAAACGGCAGCGCGACGTGAAACCGGTCCCAGGTGCGGGCGATATGGCGCCGGCTCGTCGCGTAGGCGATCGGCACGATCGGCACCTGCGCCAGCCGCGCCACGTTGACGATGCCGATGCTGGCGGTCATCGCCGGGCCGCGCGGCCCGTCTGGCGTGATCGCCACGCAGTCTCCGTCCTTCAATCTTTTCAGCATCAGGCGCAGCGCGACCGAGCCGCCGCGGCGCGTCGAGCCGGGAACCGCCGCGATCCCGAAATAGGCCACCGCGTCGGCGATGATCCGCCCGTCGCGGTGCGCCGAGATCAGCATGTGCATCGGCGCCATCCGTCGCCAGCCCAGCGGGATCATCAGCATGCGGCCATGCCAGAACGCGCCGATGAACGGGCGCCCCTCGGCGATCAGCCGGCGCGGCCACTCGCCGTTCTCGACGGTCCAGCGGTTGGTCCGGTAGACGAAGCGGATATAGCATTGGATGGCCCAGCAGGCTGCCGCGCGCAGCCGCTCCCGGCGCAGCAGCCGCCGCCACATGCCGGGCCGCCACAACCCAAGCCGCCTCATGTTGGGATTGCGAAGCCCAAGCCCGCGCCGCTATTGCGCCGGCGCCGCCGCGACAAGATCGCTCTCGTCGGCGAACTGCAGCGCGTAAAGACGTGCGTAGAGGCCGTTGCAGGCGAGCAGGTCGGCATGCCGCCCGCTCTCGACGATGCGTCCGCGGTCGACGACGTGGATCAGGTCGGCCCCCTGCACAGTCGACAGCCGATGGGCGATGACGAGGGTCGTGCGGCCGCGGATCAGCGTGCGCAAGGCGGTCTGGACCTGGCGCTCGGATTCGCTGTCGAGCGCCGAGGTCGCCTCGTCGAGCAGCAAAATCGGCGCGTCCTTCAGCATCGCGCGGGCGATCGCGATGCGCTGGCGCTGGCCGCCCGAGAGGCGCACGCCGTGCTCGCCGACCTGCGTGTCGTAGCCCGCGGGCAGCTCGCGGATAAAGCCGTCGATGCCGGCAGCCCGTGCCGCCGCCTCGATGTCGGTCATCGGTGCGCCGAACCGGCCATAGGCGATGTTGGCGCGCAGGGTGTCGTCGAACAGCGTCACTTCCTGCGTCACGATGGCGATGGCGCCGCGCAACGAGGCCAAGCTCACCGCGCGGATGTCCTGGCCGTCGATCGCGATGCCACCTTCCTCAACCTCGAAGAACCGCGGGATCAGGTTGAGGATCGTCGATTTACCGGCCCCCGACGCGCCGACCAGCGCCACCGTGCGCCCCGCCGGGACCCTAAGCGACACGCCGTCGAGCGCGACAGCACCAGGGCTGTAGCCGAAGCGCACCTGGTCAAAGACAATTTCGCAGCCCTCGACCCGCAACGGCCGCGCCCCGGGCAGGTCGCGGATTGTCGGCTCGATGTCGATCACCTGAAAGATGCGGTGTGCGGCCGCCAGCCCTTCTTGCAGCGATGCGTTCAGATTGGCGAGGCTCTTCAACGGCTGATAGGCGAGCAGCAGCGCCGTCACGAACGAGAAGAACGCACCTGGCGTGCGGGCGCCGGCGATGACCTGGTGACCGCCGTAGAGGATGACGATCGCGATCGCCGCACCACCCAACGTCTCCATCATCGGCGAGGCGCGCGAGCGGGTGCGCGTCGCCCGGTCGATCAGCGCGAACACCCGTTCAAACAGGCCGGCGGCCCGGCGCTCCTCGTAATCCTCCATGCCGTACGCCTTGACGAGCCGGGCGCCCTGAAAGGTCTGGCTCAGCAAGGTCGTCAGCTGGCCGATCTCGGCTTGGGTGTTGGCGGTAACCCGGCGCATCCGGCGTCCGATTCCGACGATCGGATGGATCGCCACCGGAAAGACAAAGAACGAGACGAGCGCCAGCAGCCAGTCCTGATAGAACATGACGCCGACCAGAAAAATGACGGTCAGCGCATCCTTGCCGATAGCCCCGAGAACATTCGCAGCGGCGTTGCGCAACAGCGCCGCGTCGCTCGTGAAGCGCGAGATCAGGGTTCCGCTCGCATGCGCATGGAAAAACGCGAGGTCAGCGCGCATCAGCCGGGCGAACAGCGCAATCTGCACATCGGCGATGACCCGCTGGCCGACCCGGTTCATCAGCACCGCCTCGCCGTAGTCGGCAATGCCCTTGAGGACGGCGATGACCAGCGCCGCGCCCGCGATCAGCAGCAGCCACGAAGCCTGGCGGCCAACAAATACGCGGTCGAGCACCGGCTGCATCAGCCAGGCGCGCAATGCGGTGCTGGCGGCGGCCGCACCCATCAGCACAAACGCGAGCGCGACGCGCGGCAGATGCGGGCGCAGGAAATCGCGCGCCAAGCGCCACACCAGAGCGGCCGTGCGCGCGCCCTCTTCCAGGATCGGCGGTTTTCTAAACATGAATCCCCGCCGCCAGTGTTACGGGCGGGGATTGAGCTTGGCAAGCGCTGCGGCGTTCAGCGGGTCCGGTTGAACGGAACGCGCCCTCCCGCCCTCACCCGCCTCGCGATGCTCGGCACCCTCTCCCGCACTGCGGGAGAGGGGGAACCCGGCCCGAAGGGCTGGGTGGGTGAGGGGTCTTGCTTTTGGTCTCCCTCAGACCGGATAGGTGACGAAGCACTTGTCCGAGGCAAAGATGTGGGTCTCGATGTAGTCGTGCACGACCGGTCGCCGATCGAGCGTTTCCATCGCCCCCATCAGCGCGCACCAGTTCAGCATCTCGTGCTGCCCGGCCTGCTCCATCGCCGCGAGCGGGCGCTGGCGCCAGGTGCCGTAGTCGCGCCCTGAGAGCGCGTTGAACAGCAGCCGGTCGGCCTCCTGGTCGGGCCACAGATAGCCGTTGGTCGGGGACAGGAAGCAGTGGGACCAGCTCGACGACGCGATCACCGCGACCCGCCACGGCGAATCCGCGAAGGCCTCGGCCACCGCTCGGCCCACCTCCATGCAGCGCCACGGGTGCGGCGACGGCGGGTCGACGGCTTCCGACGGGTCGCGCGGCGGCATGAACAGCGCGGCGGTGCCGCCCTTGGCATGCAGCAGGTTGCTGCCGTAACAATTGATCGCGAACGGCACCACCGGGTACGGGAAGCCCTTGCGGTCCCAGTCGAGGTAAAGAAAGGTGTTGGTGAAGGCGTGCGCGAGCGGGTGGTGCAACGGCTTGTAGGCGTACGCCATGTCGACGCCGCGCTCGATCAGCCCGGTGGCGAGGTGCTTGGCGGCGTCGCGGTGGCCGTGCAGCTTCAACGCCCAGTCGCCGGGCTCGCCCCAGCGGTTCGGCCGGCCGCCATTGCCGTTGTTCCACGGCTGGACGGCGAAATCGTCGTCATAGCCCAAGAGGCAGAACGCCGGGATGATGTCCTCGCGGAAATTCTCGTACTGGTCGTCGCCCCACACCAGCACGACGTCCGGGTTGAACGCGTCGAGCGACTTGCGCACCGCGCGAAAGCCCTCGGCCATGCGCGCGCCGTAGCGCTGGGCCGACGACAGCCCTTCGTCGTTGCCGAGCTCGGCGACCAGCTCGGCCGGCCAGTTCGCCGGGTTCTTGTAATGTTCCGGGACGTTTGGCGCGGTCAGCAGGCGGTGGAACAGCGACGGCAATTGCTCGTCCGGCGCCGTCAGCCCCGGATAGTGGGTGCAGCCAAGACCGAGAATCTCGCCCATTTCCTGCTCCTTTCTAGAAAGCGCCGCACCGCGACCCGGTACCGCTATTTCAAGCCGGCGTATATCCTAGCCGATTTTCCCCCCGTCCGGCAGGATTATCGGGACACCCGCGCCGCGATGGCCCGGCTGCCTACGCGCCGGCGACGGTCAGGTCGTCGATGCGCAAGGTGGGCGCGTCCATGCCGGCCTTGAATTCGAGGTCGTCGGCGGCAACGAGGCGAAGGAACATGTCCTTGAGGTTGCCGGCCACCGTCATCTCGCTGACCGGAAACGCGATCTCGCCGTGGTCGATCCAGAAACCGGCGGCACCCCGGCTGTAGTCGCCGGTGACGCCGTTGACCCCCATGCCCATCATCTCGGTCACGTAAAAGCCGCTCGCGATGTCCGAGATCAGCTCCCGCGGGTTCGCCGCGCCGGGCTCGATCCACACATTGGTCGCCGACGGGCCGGGCGGCGAGGAGGTGCCGCGCGCCGCGTGCCCGGTCGATTTGAGGTTCAGCTGGCGGGCCGAGCGCAGGTCGAGCAGCCAGGTCGTCAGCACCCCCTTGTCGATGATCGCGCGGCGCCGGTTGGCGAGCCCCTCGGCGTCGAACGGCTTTGAGCGCAGCCCGCGGTGCCGGTGCGGGTCGTCGATGACCGTGATCGCCTCGGGGAAAATGCGCTGGCCCAGCCGGTCCTTCAAAAAGCTGGTGCCGCGGGCGATCGAGGGCCCGGAGACCGCGCCCAGCAACGCCGAGATCATACCGCGCGCCACCCGCGGGTCGAACACCACCGGGCAGCGGCAAGTCGGCATTTTCTTGGCGCCGAGGCGCTTGACCGCGCGCTCGCCCGCACTCCTGCCGATCTCGGCCGCGTCGCGCAGATCGGCGGCGTAGACCGCGCTCGAATAGTCGTAATCGCGCTCCATGCCGGTGCCCGTCCCGCCGATCACCGACGCGCTGACGCCGCAGCTCGTCCCCGCATAGGCGCCGGCAAAGCCGTTGGACGCCGCGAGCGCCACCCGCGAGCGGCCCCAGCCCGCCTCGGCCCCCTCGGAATTGGTGACGCCCGGCACCGCGAGTGCCGCTTCCTCGGCGGCGCGGGCGCGTTCGATCAGCACTTCGGCGCTGGGTTCATCGGGGTCCGCCATGTCGAGCGTCGGCCAGTCATGCGTGATCTCGCCGGGGTCGGCGATGCCGCAAAACGGGTCCTCGGGCACCGTGCGGGCCATCTCGACCGCACGCGCGACGAGCTCGTCGAGCGCCTTGGGCGAGCGGTCGCTCGACGACACCACCGCCTGCTGCCGCCCGATGAACACGCGCAAGCCCAGATCCTGCCCCTCGGAGCGTTCGAGCTTTTCGGTCTTGCCGAGCCGCCGCCCATGCGACAGCGAGGTGCCCTCGAACAAGACCGCATCGGCGGCGTCGGCGCCGGCGCGCCGGGCGCGGCCGATCAGGTCCTGCAAGAGGTCGATGTCGTTCCTGCTCGTATCGTCCATCACACCTCCAAAAGATTTTGCTATGAGGCAGCGAGGCGGCGAGATGTCATTTGTCGAAGGCCCGAGGCTGTCCGGATCTGCACCAAGTGTCGTCTTGGCCGGGCTTTTCCCGGCCATCCACGCCTTGATTGCATATATCCCAAGGCTGTTTCGCGGCGTCCGTGGATGCCCGGGCCAAGTCCGGTCAAGACGACCCGTATGGGCATATGCCAATCAAACCTGTTGGGTTGCAGCTATGATTTTCGCGCCGTCTCACCGCCTCATTGTCGATCTTGCTTCCAGATCGGCTTGCCCGATCCGGGAAGCCCGTAGCTTGCCCATTTCCGCGTGACCTCAGTGACGATTTCCTCGGCCATATGGATCGGCCGGCCCCAGTCGCGCCGCGTCTCGGGCGGCAATTTGCCGGTGGCGTCGAGACCGATCTTGCCGCCGAGCCCGGATTCGGGCGAGGCAAAGTCGAGATAGTCAATCGGCGTGTTGTCAACGAGGGTCACGTCGCGCACCGGGTCCATGCGGGTCGAGATCGCCCACATGACCTCTTTCCAGTCGCGCGCGTCGATGTCGTCGTCGACGACGATGACGAATTTCGTGTACACGAACTGCCGCAGAAACGACCAGATCCCCATCATTATCCGCTTGGCGTGGCCGGGGTAGGCCTTTCTGATCGCCACCACCGCGATGCGGTACGAGCAGCCCTCGGGCGGCAGCCAGAAATCGACGATTTCCGGGAATTGCTGCTGCAGCAGCGGGATGAAGACCTCGTTCAACGCCTCGCCGAGGATCGAGGGCTCGTCCGGCGGGCGGCCGGTGAAAGTCGAGAGATAGATCGGGCGCTGCCGCATCGTAATTGCCGTCAGCCGGAACACCGGGAAGCGCTCGACCGCGTTGTAGTAGCCGGTGTGGTCGCCGTAGGGGCCCTCGTCGCCGAACTCGTCGAGCGACACATGGCCTTCGAGGACGATCTCGGCCTGCGCCGGCACCTTCAACGGCACGGTCTTGCAGTCGACAAGCTCGACCCGGCGGCCGCGCAGCAGCCCGGCGAACTGGTATTCCGACAATGTGTCGGGGACCGGCGTCACCGCGGCGAGGATCGTGCCAGGATCGGCGCCGATGACCGCCGCCGCCGGCAATGGCTCATGCCGCTCGGCGCGCCAGCGGCGGTGATGCTGGGCCCCGCCGCGGTGCGCCAGCCAGCGCATCAGGGTCGTGTCGCGGCCGGTCACCTGCATGCGGTAGATGCCGAGGTTGAAGCCGTCTTCTCGCCGCTCCCCCGGCCCTCTGGTCACGACCAATGGCCAGGTGATCAGCGGCGCCGGCTCGCCCGGCCAACAGGTTTGCACCGGCAGCGCACCAAGGTCGATTTCGGCCCCGCGCAGCACGATTTCCTGGCACGGTGCCGAGCCGACGGTGCGCGGCCGCATCGCCATCACGGTCTTCAGCAATGGCAGCATGTCGAGCGCCTCGCGCCAACCGCCGGGCGGCTCCGGCTGTTTCAGAAAGGCGAGAGTCTCGCCAATCTCGCGCAGTTGCGCGGGCTCGCGGTCCATCCCCCAGGCGACGCGCTCGACGGTCCCGAACAGATTGACCAGCACCGGGATCGGAGAGGTCGCGCCATCGTCACGCGCGGGGGTCTCGAACAGCACGGCGGGGCCGCCCTCGGCCAACAGCCGGGTTTGGATCTCGGTCATTTCGAGATAGGGAGAGACCGGCGCCTTCACTCGCGCCAAGCGGCCGCGCGCTTCGAGCCGGTCGATAAAGTCGCGCAGGCTGGCGTAAGGCATGCGCGGCTATATGGGAGCGGCGGTCACTGTTGGCGAGCGGCGGCGGATCGCCCGGCCATCGGCGGCGAGGCAGGTCAGCGCGGCGGCATCGAGCTTCTGGTGCACCTGCTTGTCTTGGGCGGTCAGCGCTGGCTGAAAGGCCTGCTTCTGGTCGGCGCGAATGGCCTTGAGCCAGTTGTTAACCACCAACCCGCGGTCCGTCGCCATCCAGCGGCCAAATTCCGGACCGCCGGCGTGGCCCTCTCTCTTCGGCGAGCTACGCGTCCAGCCCGTCCTGTGCCGTTCCGCCGCCTGGCGCGCGCGTCAGTCGGGCAGCACTTGCCAGACGACGGTTTCGCGGGTGTCGCGGTCTTCGATCTCGCGGCTCGTCGGCACCAGGTAGCGGGCGCGCTCGACAAGCCCCCAGGCCGGCAGGTAGGCGCGCCCGGGATCGCCGAGCAGAACCAGAGATCCGTGGGCGGCGAGCGCCCGCAGCCACGGAACGAGGCGCTCGGCCATCGCGCGCTCGTAGCAGACGTCGCCGGCGGTGACGACTTCCCACGCGGGCCCGGCGTCGACGAGGTCGACGGTCGTCACCTCGACGAGAACTTTATTAAGTGCCGCGTTGCCAGCGATCGCGGCAGCTGCGAACGGGTCGATCTCGGCGGCGAGCACCGGGCGGGCGCCGGCCTTGGCGGCGGCGAGAGCGACAAGCCCCGACCCCGACCCGAAATCGAGCACGCTGCGGCCGGCGACGGTCTGCGGGTGGTCTAGCAGATAGCGGGCGAGCGCCTGGCCGCCCGCCCACGCGAAGGCCCAGAACGGCGGCGGGACAGCGCCACGCGCCAGGGTTTCCTCGGTCGCCTGCCAGAGCGGCGTCACCTCGCTTGCGAGATGAAGGCGGATCTCGGGGACGAGCGGCGGGGCGCCGACTGCCGTGTTGCGCCGCACGAAGATTGCCGGGTCCACGGTCATGGTCAGATCAAATGCCCGCTGACGATCCCGGCGAGCAGCAGCCAGCCGGTCAGCCGGTTCGAGCGGAACTTGGCGAGACAATCGGCCGGGTCATCGATGTCGACGCACGCCGCCTGCCAGCAAAGCTGCACCGCCGCGAGCGCCAGCCCGGCCCAAAACGGCGCGCCGAGCCCGGCGAAATGACCGGCGGCACCCCACAAGGCCGAGGCCGCGGCGTAAAACGCGAAGAGCCACGGCCGGGTGTTCGCGCCGAGTGCCAAAGCCGAGGATTTGACGCCGATGCGCAGGTCGTCCGCCTTGTCCTGATGGGCATAGATCGTGTCGTAGCCGAGGGTCCAGAACACACCGCCGAGATAGAGCAGCACCGGCGGCGAGGCGAGCGCGCCCGTGACCGCGGCCCAGCCGACCAGCGCGCCCCAGTTGAAATTGAGCCCGAGAAAGATTTGCGGCCAATAGGTGATCCGTTTCATGAACGGGTAGCTCGCGACCAGTGCCAGAACGGCGCACCCGAGCAGGATGCTGGCGCGATTGAGGCTGAACAGCACCGCGGCACCCACCGCCAACTGCAGCAGCAGAAAGACGGCCGCCCGCCGCACGCTGACAGCACCGCTCGGCAACGGTCGCGACCGGGTGCGCGCGACTTGGGCGTCGTAATCCCGGTCGGCGATGTCGTTCAATGTGCAACCGGCGCCGCGCATGACCGCGGCCCCCACCGCGAACAGCACGAGCAGCACCGGGCCGGGCAAGCGATGTGCGGCGAGCGCGATCCCCCACCAGCCCGGAAACAGTAAGAGCCACGTCCCGATCGGGCGGTCGAGCCGCGCGAGGCGGGCGTAGGGCCGTAGGCCCGCGGGCAGCAGCCGGTCGACCCAGTCGCCAGCACTGATGTCGCTCGCGGCAGACGTCGGAGACCGCTCGTCGGTTGACGCTGTCGAAGAGCCGGGAAGGACCGATCCCGGCAAAGGCGGTCGCGTAATCATGTTCGGGGTAATCCGGCCCACAACAACTCGCCGCTGGCAAGACCCAACAAGGTTCCTCCTGACGCAGTCAAAAAACCCGCACCGGCGGCGAAATTTGTGACAGACTTTCGCAGTGCCGCGGTCACGCCCGCGGCAACGCCGGAGGACGGAGAAACGCATGCAGCTGATGTACTTCACCGAGCAGCCGATGTCGGCCTACCCGGCCGAGAAGGGCCTGGAGTTCGGGGCCACGGCGCTGATGTTCTCGAACAAGTACTTCGATCCCGTCGCCGGCAGCCGGCTCTATAACGAATACCTCGAGCACTACATCTATGCCGAGGAGATGGGGATCGAAGGCTTCATGCTGAACGAGCACCACAATGCGCCGTTCTGCATGCAGGCGAAGTGCAACGTCTTTGCCTCGATCCTCGCGGCGGCGACGAAAACGGCGAAGATCATCCTGCTCGGCAACCCGCTGCCGTTGGCCGAGAACCCGGTGCGGCTCGCCGAGGAATTGTCGATGATCGACATGATCTCGAAGGGGCGGCTGGTTTCGGGGTTTGTCCGCGGCGGCGGCCAGGAGCAGCTCGCCGCCGGCGTCAGCCCGGCCTACAACCGCGAACGTTTCCAGGAAGCGCACGATTTGATCGTCGCCGCCTGGACGCGCGAGGGTCCGTTCCGCTGGGAAGGGACGCACTACCAGCACCGGGTGGTGAACCCGTGGGCCGTCCCGTTGCAAAAACCCCATCCGCGCGTGTGGATCCCGGGCGTTATCAGCCCCGAGACGATCGTGTGGGCGGCGCAGCGCGGTTATCCGTATGTCGCGCTCAACACGCCGATCGACCGCACCAAGCAGATCTGGAAAATCTACGACAACGTCGCCGCCGAGGCCGGCTTTACCCCGGGCCCCGACTACCACGGGATGCTGAAGCAAATCCACGTCGCCGAGACCGAGGAAAAGGCGCTCGCGAACGCCGCACAGTTCAGGTGGATGCAGGGCGAGTTCACCGGTCTTGCGCACCCGGTGTGGAGCACGCCGTCGGGCTACGGCAGCCCGGAAAACCGCCGCGCCTTCGTCGAGTTCGCCTCGGGGCGGTCGAAAAATCCGCGCTACCGGCCGGAGCTCGAAAAACAGCTCGAAGACCTGATGATCATCGCCGGCACGCCGAAGCAGGTGATCGCCAAGCTGCGCATCCTGCTCGAGGAGACGCGGCCGGGCATCCTCGGGATC
>Ga0210390_10000721_pt1 | contig 34372 bp, 27 predicted proteins | sample IncBWH11OmetaG_FD_161050 | JGI IMG/M metagenome (GOLD analysis project Ga0210390, IMG submission 161050) | Forest soil microbial communities from Barre Woods Harvard Forest LTER site, Petersham, Massachusetts, United States - Inc-BW-H-11-O ...
CCACCCGAACGTGCTGGTTGGCCTCATCATCGGCGGCTCGGTCGTGTTCCTGTTCGCCAGCTTGCTGATCTCGGCGGTCGGCCGGGCGGCGCAGCGGGTCGTCCTGGAGGTGCGGAACCAGTTCCGCACCCATCCCGGGATCATGAACTACACCGAGAAGCCCGACTACTCGCGGGTCGTTGACATCGTCACGGCGGACTCGCTGCGTGAGCTCATCACCCCCGGCGTGCTGGCGGTGCTGACCCCGATCGCGGTCGGGTTCGCGTTCGGCTATGCCCCGCTCGGCTCGTACCTGGCCGGCACGATCGCGGTCGGCGTGCTGATGGCGGTCTTCCTCGCGAACTCCGGCGGCGCCTGGGACAATGCCAAGAAGGTCGTGGAAGACGGCCACTACGGCGGCAAGGGCTCGGAGGCGCACGCGGCCACCGTCGTCGGCGACACCGTGGGCGACCCGTTCAAGGACACCGCAGGGCCGGCGATCAACCCGCTGATCAAGGTGATGAACCTGGTGTCGCTGCTGATCGCCACCTCGGTGGTGAAGTACGCCTCGAACACCGGGCTGCGCACTGGCGTGGCGCTCGGCGCGGTGATCATCGTCGTCGCGGTCATCGTCATCTCCAAGCGGCGTTCCGGAGGCGGCCTCGAGGAAGCGCCCGCCAGCGCGGAGAGCGGCGCGGCGACCGAGCCGGTGGCCGGCCACGCGCCGGCCGAGGTAACGGCGGCCCAACCCGCGACGCCGGACGCCGGCGCCAACGGCCAGGTCCCAACCCCGGCGAAGTTGCCGAGGTCCGGCGAGCGTTCCGATCCGGGCGACTAGATCCCGCCAGGTAGGTTCCCGCCTATGCAGAGCAGCCGCGCCCCAGGGCCTTCGCAGGTCCGCGGGCGCGGCTGTGGCGGTTGAGGTCGGTGGGCGGGGAGGCCGGGCCGCGTGGCGGCCCAACGGTCGGTTCCGCGGTAAGCCGCACTCGTTCAGAAGAATGACTTTAATCCTCTGCCTGTTCGGCGGCCTGGACGGCATCGCGGGAGATGCCTAGCAGGTAGAGGATCGTGTCCAGGTAAGGAACGTTGAGCGCGGTGTCGGCGGCGTCCCTGACCATGGGCTTCGCGTTGAAGGCCACGCCCAGGCCCGCCGCTGCGATCATGCCGAGATCGTTGGCGCCGTCCCCGACGGCGATCGTCTGCGACAGCGGGACGCCGGCCGCGTGCGCGAACCTGCGCAGCGTTTCTGTCTTTCCTTCCCTGTCGATGACGGGATCGAGCACCCGCCCCGTCAGCTTTCCTCCGGCCACCTCCAGGGTGTTCGCCGCGACGTAGTCGATGCCGAGTTCGGCGGCCAGCGGCTCGATCACCGACGTGAACCCGCCGCTGACGATCCCGCACTTGTAGCCGAGCCGCTGCAGTGTCCTGATCAGCGTGCGAGCACCCGGGGTCAGCCGAAGGCTGGCGCGCACCGAGTCGACCACCGCCACGTCGAGCCCGGCGAGCAGCGCCACGCGCTCCCGCAGCGAGGCGGCGAAGTCCAGTTCGCCCCGCATGGCGGACTCGGTGACCTTGGCGACCTCGTGGGCGCATCCGGCGCGCGCCGCGAGCAGGTCGATCACCTCGTCCTGGATGAGCGTCGAGTCCACGTCCATCACGATCAGCCGCATCGCCCGCCGGTACAGGCCGCCGCGCTGCACGGCGATGTCGACGCCGCGCTCGGCGGCCACCAGTGCGAGCGCGTCTCGCAGGTGCGCCGGTTCGGCCCCCGAGACGTCCAGTTCGATGCAGGTGACTGGGTCGCTGGCGAGCCGGGTGATCCGGTCGATGTTCGCGCCGCTGGCGGCGATGCGGCCGGCCACGGCGGCGACGGCGTCCGGCAGCAGCGGGCTGCCGAGGACAGTGACGTGCAGCTGCCCGCGCGGCGGCCCGCCCGCTCCGGCGGGTTCGGCCGAGCCAGTGGTGATCTCGGCGTCTAGCCCGAGATCGGCTGCCAGCGCGGTGATCGTCCGGTGGATGGCGGTCAGGTCCGGCGGCTCGTCGCTAGACGTCAGCACGCCGAGCACCAGCCTGCCCCTGATGACCACCTGCTCGATGTCAATGACGCTCAGCGGGAATCGCGCGAGGACGCCGAAGAGACGTGAGGTGACCCCGGGCCGGTCCCGGCCGGTCAAAGTGATCAGCAACGTGGTCCGTAGTCGTTTCATCGCGAGCCCACGCTACCCTCTGAAGAGCGGAGGAGGGCGGCCGGTGTCTGACGAGGTGCTCAAGTTGCGCGGTGTGTCCGTGCGGCGAGAAACATCCATGCTGTTGCGGAACGTCGATTGGACCGCGCACGAGAACGAGCGCTGGATCGTGATCGGTCCCAATGGAGCCGGCAAGACGACCCTGCTCCAGGTCGCGGCCACGCTGGTGTTCCCCACCGAGGGGACCGTCGAGGTGCTCGGCGAGCGGCTCGGGGACGTGGACGTATTCGACCTGCGGCCGCGTATCGGGCTGACCAGCGCGGCACTGGCTGAGCGGGTTCCGGCGAGCGAAAAGGTCATCGACCTCGTGCTGACCGCGACATACGCGATCCTCGGCCGCTGGAAAGAGGACTACGAGTCCGCCGACGTGACCAGGGCGGTCGAACTGCTTGACGCACTGGGCTGCGCGCACCTGATCAGGCGCCGGTTCTCGACGCTGTCCGAAGGAGAGCGCAAGCGCGTGCAGATCGCTCGCGCGCTGATGCCGGACCCCGAGATGCTGTTGCTCGACGAGCCGGCGGCAGGGCTTGACCTGGGCGGCAGGGAAGACCTGCTACGCAGGCTTGGGCAGCTGGCGAGCGATCCCAAGGCGCCGATGATGGTGCTGGTGACCCACCACGTCGAGGAAGTACCCGAGGGCTTCACGCACGCGATGCTGCTGCGCCGCGGATCCGTGCTCGCGGCGGGGCCGATCAGCGACGTGTTCACCGCGCGGAACCTATCCCGGTGTTTCGGCGTGCCGCTCGAGATCGAGTACCGCCGGTCGCGCTGGGCCGCATGGGCCGCCCGCTGACCGACCACGCCGCGCGACGGCCCTGGCACTAGCCGCCTACCGAATGTACCGTGGGCATTATGAGCCCTTGCGGACGGAGATGACGGTGATGGGCACCATAGTCGCGATCGTGATTCTCGTCCTGGTCGTGGGTCTCGCCGTATTCGCGGTTCTGAGGTCGGTGCAGATCGTGCCGCAGGCGCACGCGGGCATCGTGGAACGCTTCGGCCGCTACCATCGGACGCTGAACGCCGGGCTGAACCTGGTGATGCCGTTCATCGACAGGTTGCGGCCGCTGATCGACCTGCGCGAGCAGGTGGTGACCTTCCCTCCGCAACCGGTGATCACGAAGGACAACCTGGTGGTCGGCATCGACACGGTCATCTACTACCAGGTAACCAACCCGAGGGCGGTCACCTATGAGATAGCCGCTCCCGTGGCGGCGGTCGAGCAGCTCACCGTGACCACCCTGCGGAACGTGGTCGGCGGCATGGACCTCGACACCACCTTGACTTCCCGCGACAAGATAAACGGCGAGCTGCGCCGCGAGCTTGACGACGCGACCACCAAGTGGGGCATGCGGGTCAGCCGGGTGGAGCTGAAGGCGATCGAGCCGCCGGAGTCCATCCAGGACTCGATGGAAAAACAGATGCGCGCGGACCGGGACAAGCGAGCCGCGATCCTGTCCGCGGAGGGGTCCAAGCAGGCCGCCATTCTGACCGCCGAGGGCGAGAAGCAGGCCGCGGTGTTGCGGGCGCGCGGTGAGGCGGAGGCGGCTGTGGTGCGCGCGGAAGCCGACGCGACAGCGCAGGCGACCAGGGCGCGCGGTCAGGCCCAGGCCATCTCGACGGTCTTCCGTGCCATCCACGAGGGCAACCCGGACCAGCGCCTGCTCTCTTACCAGTACCTGCAGATGCTGCCGCAGATCGCCCAGGGCGACGCGAACAAGCTGTGGATCGTGCCAAGCGAGATCGGCAAGGCGCTCGAGGGGATCGGCGGCTTCTTCGGCAGCCTGACCGGCGACGCCAAGCCGCCGCGCGTGGCCGACGACGGCGAACCGCGGCTGACCGCCGGCCCGGACGGGACCGGCAGCATCACCCGGCTGCCCGGCGCCTGAACTAGTCCCGCTCGCCTCCGGGCGCTTTTCGCGGGACGGCGGGTCGGACCTGGACTTGGCCTGAGGGGCTGATCCGCGATTCGAACGCGGGCTGCTTGGCCGTGGCCGGGCCGTGCACGACCGTGCCGTCGCTGACCCGGAACGTCGAGCCGTGCCACGGGCAGGTGACGCAGGACGACCCGTCGACCGTGACGACCCGTCCCTGGTGCAGCGGGCCGCCCAGGTGCGCGCAGTGATCGGACAGGACGTGCACGGCGTCGCCCTGCCGCAGCGTCAGCAGGCTCAGGTAGCCGAGCTGGCGGCGGGCGAGGTGCCCGTCCGGGAGGTCATCGAGCGCGCACAGGTCGTGCCAGCCGAGGCTCGCGAGGTGATCGATGTGCTCCGCGTGGCTGACCCCGGCACCGAGCCGAAGCGCCAGGTGTCCTCCCAGGTAGGCGCCGGCGCTCGCCAGCACGAGCCCGCTCGCCGACAGCATCTTGCCGTTGCGGTGCCGACCGGCGAGCCGGGCAACCAGCGAGGCGCCGAACAGCGTCGTGGCGCCGGCCTGGGAGACCATGTGCACGAGGCCGACGCGCTGCTGGTGGCGGTGCAGCGCCGACCAGTCGGCGAGGCCGGTGGCGGCCGACGGCAGCGCGGCGGACAGGCCCACAGCGACAAGCGTGCTTGAGGCCCGGTGCGTGCCTCGGAACAGGTCGAGGAGCACCGCCGAGGTCCAGCAGCCGAGTGGTACCCGGACCAGCGCTGGGTGCGCGGCCTGCCCGAACGGGACGCCGTGCAGTGCGTCGGTCCGCGGACCGGGCGGAAGCGCACGCACCACGGTGTCCGACAAGGCATGGACCGGGCGATCGAGGACGGGCGCGCGCTCGATTCGTTCGGCCAGGGCGGAGGGACGGGTGGCGGACAGGGCCATGTGCAGCGGCCCCTTGTCGCGTCTGCTCCGCCTTTCTCGCCGCGTTTGCTCGCGGCCGTTCTCGGACGCGCCGGCGGCCTCCTGTCGAGCGCCGGCACGCCGCCGCGGCCTGCCGAGGGGTTGGCTCACAATTGTTCCGTACCCACGCCGGGGACCGCCTACCCGGTGCCCGGGTCAGCCGCGCAGGTCGATCAGGCTATCGCGCATAATCTGCGCGAGCTGGTGCTGGAAGTCGAGGATCAGGGTCAACTGTTCGTCGGTGTACGCCTCGGCGGCGGTCCGCCAGGCCTCGACGACCGGGGCGAACACCGGTGCCACGTCGCGCAGCCCGCGGGCCGCGTCGAGCCGTACGATCACCCGCCGCCGGTCGCCGGGATCTCGCTCTCGGCGCACGAATCCGGCTTCCTCCAGCCTGTCCAGCACGCCGGTGATGGAGGCGGTGGTCAGACCCGTCTCCCTGGCCAGTTCACCGGCCGTCATGCTCCCGGTGAGCGCCAGGATGTTCAGGCAGTTCAGGTCGGTGACGTTGATGCCGATCCGTTCTGCTGACGCGGCACCGAGCAACTGCATCACCGAACCTGCTTTGCGCAGCGCGACGAGGAACTCGTGCTCCAGGCGGCGCCGTGTCTCCAGTTCTTCCATAATAGTTAGATTCCTTATTTTCTAGGAAGCCTAGACATTAAGTTTCCTAGAGAGTAGCGTTCCTAGTGGTTGATTACCAGGTCTAGCACATGCGAAGGGAACACGACGATGACGCGAACTCAAGCTTTGCCTGTCCCGGCCGCCCCGGCCGCCCCGGCCGCCCCGGCCGTTCCGGCCGTTCCGGTCGGGCTCGCCATGGGGCAGGCGGTCGGGCAGGCTCAGGCCGTCCTGAGCGGGCTGCTAGCCGGTGCGCTGGCCGGCACCGGCACCACCCGCGAGACGTACCTGGCCCTGCTGCGCCTGTCGGCGCACGACGACAGCGCCGCGCGGGACGCGTACGTACGGGATCTCGGCGACTCCCTCGGCCTCGACCTGTGGGCCGCGGGTGAACTTGTCAGCGACATGGCGGCCGCTGGCCTGATTACGCGGACGGACGGGGCGGTCCGCCTTACGGACGCCGGCGCGGACCTGCGCGGGCGGCTCCGTCAGGCGATCGGAGGCGTCACGGCACCGCTGTACGCGTCGCTTGACCCGGCCGACGCCGAGACCACGATCAGGACACTGCACGACATTACGGAGCGGGCCCGGACGCTGCGTCCCGCCGCGGCTGGCACGGACGGGGGGCGGTCATGACAACGCGAAACTTGCCCGGCAGCGACGCGGCCAGGCACGGGACGGGCGACGCCGACCTCACGATCATGCTGGCCGCGCACTCGGCGTTCCGCCGCGACCTGACGCGCCTGGCGCGTGCCGCGACCTTCGCTGACCTGCCCGACCCGGTACGGCGGGCCTCGGTGCAGGCCGGCTGGGAGACGTTCAAGCGGCAACTGCGCGTGCATCACACGGCCGAAGACACCGTGGTGTGGCCGACGCTGCGGCAGCGGCTCGCGCACAGCGAGCACGCGCAGTCGGTGCTCGACGCGATGGAGGCCGAGCATCAGCAGATCGATCCGCTGCTCGCGGCCGTGGACGACGCGTTCGCCCGCCCGGATTCCGCTGGCACCGCTGGCACCGCTGGCACCGCTGGCTCTGCTGGGTCGAGGGGCGCAGTCGCCGCCGCGGCCGAAGCCCTGGCCACCTCCCTTGGCGGGCACCTGGCGCACGAGGAGCGCGACGGACTGCCGCTGATCGGGGTGGCCCTCACCGCGGCGGAGTGGCGCGGCGCGGGCATGAAGATCGCCAGGCGCAGCGGGCTATCCGACGCCGGGGAGATGTTCGCTTGGATAGCGGACGGAGCGGACCCGGATGAGGCCGCGGCCGCGATCGGCACGCTGCCGGCGCCCGCGCGACTGATCTACCGGGGGATCTGGAAGCCCAGGTACGGACGCACGTCGCGATGGTAGGCGGGTGCTAGTCCGCGCCGCCGGATGCGATGGCGGCTGCTACCTCTTCCTTGCGGGCGGCGAGCTCGGCCGCGTGCTCGCGCTCCATCCGGTCGGCGACGTCCTCGTCATCGCGCATCAGCGCGTCCAGGTCGGTGTCGGCCGCGGTCAGCACGCCCAGGTCGGCGTAGGCGTGCCGCACCTTCTTGCCCCACAGCCCGATGTCCTTCACACAGGGCACGATCCGGGTGAACAGCAGCTGCCGGAACGCCTGCTGACTGGCGGACTGCTCGCTGAACTCCACGCACTCCGCCACGTCGTAGCCGAGCCGCTCCCAGACCTCCTTAGCGATGAACCGGTTGCGCATCAGGTAGCAACCCTCGACCACGAATTCCTCGCGGTCGGCTCGCTCGGCGGAGGTGAGCTGCGCGTAGTAGTCGCGCAGGGCCAGCCGGCCGAACGCGACGTGCCGCGCCTCGTCTTGCATGACGTATGCCAGGAGTTGCTTGACCAGCGGGTTGTTGGCGATGTCGCGGTGCACGCCGAACGCGGCGAGCGCCAGCCCCTCGATGAGTACCTGCATGCCCAGGTAGGGCATGTCCCACCGGGGGTCGGCGAGCGCGTCGGCGAGCAGTTTCGCCAGGTCTGGGTTGATCGGGTAGAACAGGCCGATCTTCTCCTTCACGAACCGGGAGAACAGCTCGACGTGCCGTGCCTCGTCCATGACTTGCGTCGCGGCGTAGAACTTCGAGTCCATGTCGGGCACGGACTCGACGATCCGCGCCGCCACGGTCAGCGCGCCCTGCTCCCCGTGCAGGAACTGGCTGAACAGCCAGGCCGACAGGTGGTGGCCTAGTTCGTCACGCTCGGCGCGGTTCAGCTTGTCCCACTGCCGTGACCCGTAGATCGGACAAAACTCGTCGCCGGACTCGGTGACGTTACCGACGCCAACGGGCTGATCCCAGTCGATCCGCTTGGCCGCGTCCCACTGCTTGTCCTTGCCGCGCTGGTACAGGTCGACGAGCCGCTGCCGTCCGTCGTCGTACTCCCAGGAGAACCTGGCTGCCCCGGACGCGGGCACGTCCCAGGTGCCGTGCTCGACGGGTGTCGTGTACATGTCATACGTGCTCACGCGCGCCTCCGCTGACCCTCGCCCTCTCCTGGTTTATTACTAACTAGGAATCAAGCGATCCGCAAGACCTCGGCGCGGTCCTCGCGTTGGCGTCCAGGGGTGAGCGTCCAGGGGTGTGCGTCCCGGCGGATTACTTCTCGCGGAACTCGCGCAACGCCGACTCTTCTGCCGACTTGTCGTCGGGCACCGGGGCGCTCGTCGCTGACCGCGGGTGCCGGGCGGCCCAGTCGGTGGCCTGCTCAGCATCGTTGTCGTCGTCCTCGGCGATCACCAGGTCCTCGGGCGGATCCTCGATGTACTGCTCGTACTCGGAGACTTCGGTTTCCTGCGCGTCGTCACCCATGTCGTCGGGACCGTACCCGTCTCGCCTGCTCATACCGCCTGCCCTCCTCAGCTCTCGGCTCGGCTCTCGTGTCAGACCTCGTCGGGCGCGGACTTGCGGTTCTTTCCCCCGGTCTGACCCGGCATGATGAGCTCGTAGGCCGGGTTGACCATGACTGGCTTACCGTCCTTGATACCGACCGCGCCACGGAAGCGCACCCTGGCGCCACATATCATGCCCGGGATCTCCTGGCGCCCGTAGAACATCGCGGCCAGGTCGCCGGTGGCATCGGATATCTCGGCGACGAGAACCGAGTTGCGCTCCACCGGCCGGATCTCCACGACGCGGACTCGTCCCTCGACGACCGCCCGGCCCGGCTGGTGCAGCGACCCGATCGGATTCACGTCAGCCGGGGGAGTTGGCCGAAGGTAGCCGCCGGCCCCGGGCAGCTTTGACTTTTCGGCTCGGGTCGCCGCCGCCACATCCCTGGCGACGTCGCCCAGTGCGGCGTCGGCGTCGGCGTCGGCGGGGACAGCCGCAGCCGGTTGTGCCCCGGCCGTCTCGCCGTCTGTGGTCGGCCTCGGGGCCGTGCTCGTGGCCGTGCTCGTGGCCGCGCTCGGGGCCGTGCTCGGGGTCGTGCTCGGCACGGCCGCGACCTTCGGGGCTCTGGCGGCCTGGTGTTCCTGCAGAACCCTGACCCTGTTCTGAACGTCGAACGGGATGATCGTCGCGGCCGCGTTCGGCAGCCGGCTGACGACGCCGGCGATCTTGTCAGCGGTCCTATCGTGCAGCAGCCTGCTAATGACCGGAGAGTAGCTGCGACGCGGCAGGATCGCGGTCACCTGCGTGCCTGGCACGGCCGCTTCCTTGTAGACCAGTTCGGCGGCGGCCCTGGTGAGCCGGCGGTCCGGGCAGTCGACGATCTCTAGCGGTACGCCCCGCTCCGGCTGCCAGGCAGCCTGCAGCCGGTTCGACCGCGCGCTGTCGATGGCGAAGTGCACGGCCCGTATCGAGGTGGGGCGAAGGTTCCTGGCGTACCTGAGGGCCGCGATCGTGGCGAGGTCGAAGTCATCGACGAACACCACCACTACCCGGCGGGTGAAGTTCGGCTGGCTCGGCGCCTGCCCGGCCGCTACCCGGCCCTCGATGCGCTGCAGGACCTCCGCCTCCGACCGGTACTCACGGTTGAGCCTGATCAGCGCGTACACCAGAACGGGGAAGATGATGACGATGAGCCAGGCGCCTTCGGTGAACTTCACTATCGCGAAGATCACGACGACGATCGAGGTGAGCACGCCGGCCGAGAAGTTGATCACCAGCCTGCGCCGCCAGCCGGGTTCCCTGTGCGTGTGGTGGTATCTCGCCATGCCGAACCCGGCCATGGAGAAAGCGGTGAAGACGCCGATGGCGTAGAAGGGGACAAGGTTGTTGACGTTGGACCCGAAGACGGCGATCAGAGTCACTGACGCCACGGTCAACACGATGATCCCGTTAGAGAAGACCAGCCGGTGGCCGCGCTTTGTCATCCAGCGTGGCAGGAAGGAATCCTCCGCGACGAAGTTGGTCAGGAACGGGAATCCGTTGAAGCTGGTGTTCCCGCCGGTGTAAAGGATCAGCGCGGTGGCCGCCTGCACCACGTAGAACATGAAGTGGCCGGTCTGCCCGAAGACCAGGTTAGCCTCCTGGGAAATCACGGTCGGGTAGCCGCTGGTGTAGGGCACAGCGTGCGTGAGGCGGGCCAGCAAGGAGATCCCGGCGACCAGAATGCCAAGGATGATGCCCTCGGTCACCAGCACCTTGCGGGCATTGATCCCCTCCGGCGGCTTGAACGCGCCGACCGCGTTCGACACCGCCTCGATGCCGGTCAGCGACGAGCCGCCGTTGGCGAACGCGCGTAGCAGCCTGAAGACCACGATGGCGGCCGCCACGCCCGCGGTGCCTGAGCCGATTGTGTAGGTCCCGTGAAGGGCGTACACGTTCTGCATCGGCAGGTTGCCGAGCCCAGCGCGGACCAGTCCGAGCCCGATCATCACGATCACTACCCCGGAGAACAGGTAGGTGGGCGCCGCGAAGACCTTGCCCGCCTCCTTGATGCCGCGCAGGTTGCCGTAGCACATCAAGAGGATGATGCCGATCGAGATTTCGCGGTCATAGGGGCCGATTATCGGGGCCGCCGAGGCGACGGCCGCCGTTCCGGCGGCTATCTGGACGCCGACTGTCACGACGTAGTCGATCAGCAGCGCCACTGCGGCGACCTGCGCGATGCGCGGGCCGAAGTTGTCCCGGGCCACCACGTAGGACCCGCCGGCCCGCGTGTAGACGGTGACGACCTCACGGTAAGAGAGCACCACGAGCGTCAGGACGAACAGGATCACCCCGGTCATCGGCAGCAGCACCGCGAAGGCGCTGATGCCGAACAAGGGAAGTAGCTCGATGAGGATTTCCTCGGTGCCGTATGCCGAGGACGAGATGCCGTCCGGAGAAAGAACGCCGAGGGCCAGCTTCTTGGACAGGCGCTGCTCGCCTAGTTGCTCGTTGACCAACGGCGGCCCGAGCAATCGCCGCTTCACCGTGTACCAGAACGCTGGCTGGCCGCTACCCTCGTCGGGCAGGCCAGCAAGCATAGGCTTGGCCACCATGTGTGCCTTTCGTACCGAAAACGTGCCGGTGACTTCTTACCACCCCTAACCGACCAGGTTATGCATACGACTTCCTAACGAGCCCCTCGCATCCCGCTCATTGTGCCTGCCCGGCGCTGAGCAGGGCGGTGAGCAGGGCGCTGAGCAGGGCGGTGAGCACAAGGAAGGCGACCGGAAATAGGGGACGTCCCGTCACCTTGCGTTCACCCACTGGTGGCATGGTGAAGCCGTGCCGGCAGCGTCGGGGAGGCGGCTGTCGCGAGCAGGATGGCAACTGTCGGCTCTGTGTGGGAAGCATAGGGATCGTGAGGTACCCGATCCGCTCAGTCAATGCAGTGCTAGATGAACAAGAGGCATCACCATGACCAGTACTTCGCCCGCCTCGCCGTCGCCGACGGCGGAGCGGGGGCCGACGCTGCGCCTATCCGAGCTGCTCAAGCGTCCCGTGGTGGACAACGGCGGGGAGTCGCTCGGGCGGCTGTCCGACGTGATCGTCCGGCTCCGCGGCTCGGACTACCCGCTGGTCACCGGCATTGTGGTGGGCATCGGCGGGGGCCGCGAGGTCTACGTCCCGCTCGAGCAGGTCGCGTCCTTTGACGGCGATGTCCTCAGGCTCACGACCGCCAAGCTGGACCTGCGCCAGTTCGAACGGCGCGAGGGCGAGGTTTTGCTCAGCGCGGACGTGCTCGGCCATCGGCTGATCGACGTGGAGGACGCCCGGCTGGTACGGGCCGCGGACTTGCAGCTGTACCGGGATGGCTCGGAGTGGGTGCTTTCCGGGGTGGACACCAGGCGTCGCCCGCGCCGGCTGTTCGGCCTCCTCGGCCCGGATCAGAAAAGCGCGCCCGCGGAAGACGCGCACGCCTTCCGCGATTGGCATGACTTCGAGTCGCTGATCGGTCACGAGGGCAGTGCGCTCGCCCGCAGGCCGTTCGCCCGGGTGCGCAGGCTGAAGCCAGCCCAGATCGCGGACTTGCTGGAGGATGCCTCGAAAAGCGAGGAGACCGAGATCCTCGGCCGGGTCCATGACGACCCCGAACTCGAGGCGGATGTCTTCGAGGAACTGGACGAGGACCTGGCGACCCGGCTGCTCGGCGCTCGCACCGACGCGGAAATAGCGGCCGTGCTCAGCAGGATGCGGGCCGATGACGCCGCCGACACGGTCGCCGAACTGCCCCAGGCACGCCGGCAGCCGGTGCTCGACCTGCTGCCGCCACCGCAGCGGACCAAGGTGCTCACGCTCCTCGGGTTCAACCAGACGAGCGCCGGCGGTCTGATGGGAGTCGACTTCGTGGCGGTGCCCAGCATGCGCACGGTGGCCGAGGCACTGGACGCGATACGCGGGTCGGCGACTCTGCAACCCGAGGCGCTGACGAGCGTGCATGCCGTCGACTCAGATGGCGGGCTCCGCGGCGTGGCCACGCTGGTCGCGCTCATACAGGCCGACCCCGCCGAGGCGCTGATCGACGTGTGCGATACGGATCCGGTCCGGGTCGGCGCGGACACCGATGTGATGGACGTCGCCGTGCTCATGACCGACTACAACCTGGTCACCATCCCCGTGGTCGACGACGAGCGGCGGCTGCTCGGCGTGATCACGGTTGACGACATCTTGGAAGTCACGTTGCCGGACGACTGGAGGCGCCGCGAGGCGGCGGAGCCGCCTGACGCCCACCATGGGGACGCCAGGTGACGACGGGCGGCGGCTCCGAGGAGCCCTCGCGGCCGTCTTCCCCCGCCGGGGGGTCGGCGGCCGCTGGTAGCTCGCTGAATGAAAAGGCGCCCGCGCCTGACCAGGCTCAACCGCCTCAGGCTCAGCCCCTGCAGTCTCAGCCCCTGCAGGCTCAGCAGGCTCAGCCCCTGCAGGCTCAGCCCCTGCAGGCTCAGCCCCGGCAGGCTCAGCCCCGGCAGGCTCAGCAGGCTCAGCCTCAGCACGCTCAGCTGGTCAAGCCGGCGACGGCCGTGCTCGACGACGCCCACCTGGGCGACATCGAGGGCGCGCTCGGCCGGATCCGGGTCGGCGAGGAGGCGGGCAGCGGCGTCAGGCGCAAGCTGGTCACCTTCCTGGCGATCATGGGCCCCGGGCTGATCGTGATGGTCGGCGACAACGACGCCGGCGGGGTATCCACCTACGCGCAGGCCGGGCAGAACTACGGCTACAGCCTGCTGTGGACGCTGCTGCTGCTTATCCCGGTGCTGATCGTCAACCAGGAGATGGTGGTCCGGCTTGGCGCGGTCACCGGCGTCGGGCACGCGCGGCTCATCAACGAGCGGTTCGGGCGGTTCTGGGGCTGGTTCAGCGTCGGTGACCTGTTCATCCTGAACTTCCTGACCATCGTCACCGAGTTCATCGGAGTCTCGCTCGCGCTCCAGTACTTTCACGTCTCTCCGTACATCTCGGTGCCGATCACTGGCGTCGTCCTGGTCGCGATCACCGCGAGCGGCAGCTTCCGCCGCTGGGAACAGGCGCTGTTCGCCTTCATCGCGGTGAGTCTCATCTTGATCCCGCTCGGGCTGACATCCGGTCCGCACTGGGGAGACATCGCTTACCACTTCGTCGTGCCAGGTGTACAAGGCGGGGTCAGCTCAACCTCGGTGCTGCTTATCATCGCCATCGTGGGCACCACCGTGGCGCCCTGGCAGCTGTTCTTCCAGCAGTCGAACGTCATCGACAAGCGGATCACGCCGCGGTTCATCCCGTACGAGCGGGCCGACACCACGGTGGGCGCGTTCGTCGTGGTGATCGGGGCTTCACTGGTTCTGATAACCGCCGTTTTCGCGGTGCGAGGAACCCATCTGGCCGGCAGCTTCACCGACGCGCTCGGCGTGGCGCATGCGCTGGAAGCGCATGGCGGATGGTACGGCGCAGCATTCTCGGTCGTCCTGCTCGACGCGTCCATCATCGGAGCCGCCTCGGTCACCCTGTCCACCAGCTACGCGTTCGGCGACGTGTTCGGCATCAGACACTCTCTGCACCGCTCGTTCAAGGACGCCAGGCAGTTCTACGCCTTCTACTGCGGCATGATCGTGCTCGCGGCGACCATCGTGCTCATCCCTGGCACCCCGCTTGGCCTGCTCACCACGGCGGTGCAGGCGCTGGCGGGCATCCTGCTGCCGAGCGCGAGCGTGTTTCTCCTGCTGCTGTGCAATGATCGCGAGGTGCTCGGCCCGTGGATGAACCCGCGCTGGCTGAACATAGTCGCCGCGTTCATCATCGGCGTGCTTCTCGTGCTCTCGGGCACGCTTGTCATCACCACGTTGTTCTCCCGGCTTGACGCGATCAAAGTGGCGATCTGGCTGGTCATCGTGCTGGCGGCCTGCGCCGTCCTGGCCACGGCGTGGCTCTGGCTGACCAGGAACCGGCGCCCGGCACGCCCGCCGCACCCGCGTACCAGCATGTCCCAGGCGGAACGCGAGAGCTGGCGGATGCCGCCGCTTGCCCTGCTCAAGCCGGTGCAGTGGTCGCCGACCACCAAGATGGCCGTCCTCACCCTGCGCGGGTACCTGGTGATCTCGGTGCTGCTGCTGATCGTCAAGGCCGTTCAGCTAGGGCACTGAGCTGATTCATCCGGTACAAGCGACTTTGCGGCGCGGAACACGCGTCAATCACCCGCGCTGGGCGATGCGCGCGGATTGCCCGCTCGAAGAGAGTTATCGCGCGCCGGGCCGGTAACGAAGCCGCGCCCGGTGTCGCCATCCGGCGTCACATCCGCACCTCTGCCTAGGAGCATTCGATGCCGCTCGCGGATTCTTCCTACCCCGCGCTTAGTGTGTTCTGGACCATCGTCGAGGTCTTTCTCTGGGTCCTCTGGTTCTGGATCTTGATCATGGTCCTTATCGACCTTTTCCGCAGCCCTGACCTGTCCGGTTTCGCCAAGGCCATGTGGTTCCTGTTCGTGCTGTTCATCCCGCTCATCGGCGTGCTGGCGTACCTGATCATCCGCGGCAGCAGCATGCACGAGCGGGGCCGCCAGCAGGCCCGTCAACAGGACGAGGAATTCCGTGCCTACGTACAGGATGCCGCGGGTTCCCAGAGCGCTGCCGATGAGCTGACCAAGCTCGCCGGGCTGCGCGACCACGGCGTCATCACATCGGAGGAATTCGAGCGCGAGAAGTCGAAGATCCTCACCGGCTCCTGAAGATGGTGAAGAGCACGCGGAGCACGAGCACCGCCGTGACGATGAGCAGGTTGTAGCCGATCAACTGGCAGAGGCTGACGTTCGGGGCGATCTGCGGACCGGCCGAAACGCCAAGCAGCAGCGCGCTGGTGATGCCGGCCGCGGCGCCGAGGAACGTCAGCAGGAACTGATGGGTAAGCCCGGTGACCAGCCGCCGGTCGCGCTCGTCCGCGAACAGCCGAACGTTGACGCCGAGCCTGCCCTGTTCCAGTGCCGTCGTAATTCGATCGAAACGGCGGGGCAGCCGGCGCAGCAGCGGAATCAGCGACGTGAGCTCGTCGGACACCGTCTCCCGCACGGCGCCCGGCGACACCTGCTCGGTCACGCGCGCGGCCGCGTACTCGCGTGTTTCCACGGCTAGGTCAACGCCAGGTGTCAGGAGGGTGAGCGTGCCCTCGAGGGTGCCAAGGGCCCGCAGCACCGTAGCGATCTCGGCGGGGATCGCCAGCTGAAAGCGCGCGGCGAGGCGGAACAGGTCGGGGAACATGTCGGCCGCCGCGGCGCCGCCCCCCGCTAGGTGGCGGGCCATGAACTGGCCGAGGTCCCGTTGGAGCCGGAGCTCGTCTACCTCGTCGGAACGGGTCACCAGCTCGAACAGACTGTCAAGGAGCGCGGCGGGGTCACCGCGGCCCAGCGCGACCAGCAGGTCCTGCAACGCGGTCCGCTGCAGGGAGTCGAGGCGGCCGACCGAGCCGAAGTCAAGCCAGGCCAGGCGGCCGTCGCTGAGCAGCATGACGTTGCCGGGATGCGGATCGGCATGGAACACGCCGCCCTCGGTGATCTGGTACACCATGCTGCGCAGCAGCGCGCGGGTCAGCGCCTCCCTGTCCAGCCCGCGGTCGTCGATCCACTGCCCTGCCGCCCGCAAGTTGATCCCGTCCAGCCACTCGATGGTGAGCACGCGCTCGGTGCACAGCTGCTCGTACATTCTGGGGAAGGTGACCTGGACGCTGCCGCCGATGGCACGCTGCTGACCCGGCCAGGTGGTGGCTACGGCCGCCATGTTGCGCGCCTCCACCCGGAAGTCCAGCTCCTCGCGGATTGCCGCGGCGAACCCGCGAGCGACGCCTACCGCGCCGACCGCGCGTGCCCAGCGAGTGCGGTGTTCGAGCCGGACCGCGAGGCGTAGCAGGATGTCCAGGTCTTGTTCCACGGTCGCTCTGATGCCTGGTCGCTGGACCTTGACCGCGACGTCGGCCGTCGTGCCGTCGGCGCGGCGCAGCCGGCCGCGGTGCACCTGGGCGATCGACGCGGCCGCCGCTGGCTCGGGCTCCAGTTCCGTGAAGAGCTGTGTGGTCGGTGCTCCAAGAGACCTGGCGATAACCTCTTGTATCTGGGCCCAGGGCGCGGGCTCGGCCCGGTCCTGCAGCCGGGCAAGCTCGGAAGTGAACTCCTCGGGAAGCAGGTCACGGCGAGCGGACAGCAGTTGGCCCAGCTTGATGAAGGTAACCCCGCCTTCCTCGAGGGATCGCCGCAGCGACACGGCGAGCGCGGCCCGTCCGGCCGCCGGGTCCTCGGCCCGCAAACGGCGCCCGCGCAGGTAGGGGCCTAGCCCGTGGCGCACGGCGATCCTGGTGATCTGCGAATACCGCCGCGAGCGGGCGACCGCTCGCCGGATGCCCTGGACCAGCTCCAACGGGTGCGGCACCGTCCCGCTTGGCACGAGTGCCTCCGCCACCACGATGAAGACCATCGCGACGATGAGCGGGATGCCAAGCGCGACGGTCAGATAGTCGGCGAGGTGCCCGGGCTGCGAGGCGCGTAGCGACCGGCCGACAAGTTCCGCGGCGCCGAAGCCCAGCAGGCCGGCGATCAGCGCCCGCCCCGTGCCCACGGGGAGCCCGAGGAGCCTTCGCGATGTCCACGCCAGGGCCGCCACCACGACCACGCTGGCGGCGAGCACGGCCACCGCGAAAACGACCTCGCTCACCCGCAGAGCGTCTCGCGCCTGGTCGTTACGCGCCTCACCCGCGCCGGGGGTCCTGGTTTGCCCCGGGCTGACGTCGGCGCCTGTCGCCGCCTTTTCCGTCTTCGCGGGCGGCGGTCGGCCGCTTACCATGGGGAAAGCAGGGGTGTGAGTGGCGGTGACCGGATATGGATCAGCTAGCGGTGGGGTTCCGAGCTGACGCTGCCGGTACGTTCCCCATGACCTGGGGCCAGCAAGACTTCTGGCGGCACAAGATACGGCGATACGCCGACGCGGAGGTCCGGAATTTCAACATCGCCATCGTGGTCGACCTGATCGATGACGCGGGTCGCGCCGATCAGGCCACGGTCGTCGCCGCGTTGCGCCGCCTGGTCGAACGCAACCAGTCGCTGCACGCGTACTTCCTCGATACCCAGGACGGTCTGATCCAGCGGGTCGTGCGCTCAGGAACCTTCACACTGCGGGTGCGGCAGGGCCCGCCGGCGGCCAGCCGCGCCAGCGCCGAGGCGCTCGCCGCTGAACTGGCGGAGCGGCCCTTCGATCACGAAGCCGAATGGGGCGTCCGCTTCGGCCTGGTCTGTTCGGGCCAGTCAACCCGCCACCTCGCCTTCGCGATCTCGCACCTGGTGGCGGACGGAGGCGGCGTCAAGGCCCTGATCGATGACTTCCTCGGCCTGCTCCGTGCCCGCGATGAGGCGCGAAAAGAGGCGCACGGACCGGACAATGAGCCGGAGCCACGCTGGCAGCCGAGCGACCAGGCAAGCCGTGAACTGTCGGAGCGCGGCACCCGCCGGACCCGGGCGGCCATCCGGCACTGGCGCAAGCACCTGGAATGGATTCCCCCGTCCACGTTCACCGGTGCCGTAGCGGCCGGGCAGCCCAGGTTTCGCGGGCTGCGGATGGAATCTCGCGCGCTCGCTCGCACCGCGGCCCGCCTGGCCGCTGACTGCCAGGTCTCCGTAGGGAGCACGGTGCTGGCCGCGACCGCTCTCGCGCTGACCGCGCTGAGCGGGCAGCCCGCCTGCGTGCTGGTGCTTGTCGTGGGCAATCGCTACGACGAGGACATCCGTGCCATGCTGGGCCAGGCGTCTCAGGACGGCTTGTTCGCGATCCGCCTTCCCGGCGGCACGATCGCCGACGCCGTCCGGGCGACCCACCGGGCCGCGACGATCGCGTACTTTTCCGGGCACTACGACCCGGCGGCCATCGAGGAACTCATAGCGCTGGTGGCCGCCGAACGCGGCGTGAGCTTCGATCTGACCCTGCTCTACAACGACCTCAGCGCCTTCGCCAGCGACGCCAGCGACGCAAGCGACGCCGCCGGCGACGACCTGCTGGTATCCGAAGCCGACGCGCGCAAGCTGCTTGCGGACACGGTGATACTCCCAGAGCGCACGTGGGACGGGCAGTTGTGCAAGATGTACCTGGCGGCGGTGCCAGGCGCGGACACCTGCCGCATCACCCTGATCGGCGACACCGCTTATCTGTCCCTGGACTCGATGCGAGCGCTCCTGGGCGGCATCGAGAAGATCGTCTTGGAGGCCGCCTACCGTGATGTCGAAGTCGCCGAGGTCCCGGCCCTGACCGGGCTCACACCGAGTGCCCTGACTAGCTCGTCACCTTGAGGGACCGTGCCGCGGAGTAGCCGTACTGTATGTATCCCGCCACGTCGACAACGACTGCCCGGTAGTCGTACGTCCCGGCCGAGGTGCCCTTGATCGTGAAGCTGAACGTCCCGCCGGCGCCCTCGTGCGTGGTCGCGATGGTGTACCACAGCCTGGCCCGCTCTATCTGAAGTTCGACCTCGCGGCCCTTCGCCGCCGGGCTTCCCTTGCCGCTGCCGATCGTGGTGCGCCCCTTCGTGATCGTCGAGTGCTTCAGGCTGAACGACGCACCCTGCGTCGCCAGCACGGGATACCCCCATGCCGGGACGTCGGCTCCGGTGCCTACGACGAGTCCGCTGCCCGTGGAGTCAAGAGCGGCGCTGAAGGTGTTGTTCTGGATCGCGTCCCCGAGGTCCACGGGGTTGGTCCAGGAAGCGCCGGTCGCGGTCGACACCTCGTACAAGTCGTACGAGACGGGGGAGAACGCTCGCTCGCTGAAGACGTGCACCCTGCCGCTGGGGTCCTGGTCCACAGCGAACCATTCCGGCCCGCCGCCCGAGGTTCCAGGGACCACGTGCGCCGGGCCGAAGGTCGTGCCGTTGAAGATCCTCAGGACCAGGGCGTTGCTGCCGGTGGTCCGCATCGTCAGCAGCGCGTCACCGGACATGGCTATGAGCTGCTCGTGGTTAATGGCGGCGACGCGGTGGTACGAGCCGGACGCGTCGAAGTTCTTACCTGATGGCGCGTACGCGACGTATGTGGTGTAATCCGTGCCGTCGTAGTCGGACGCGATCAGCGCACCGCCCCTATAGCTGCCCACGCCGACGTCGTACGCCGTCGCTGTGGTGGCGACCGCGGTCGCGCTCGGCGGCCCGCTGGCGTTGACAGGGACGCTCTCGACCTCGGCGCCGTTGTTGTCATCACCGGATGTGAACACGACATCGTGGCCTACAAGCGCCGCGGCGGAAACACCGAGTGTGCCGATGCGCACTGGCGCGCTGAACGTCCTTCCGCCATCGGTGGACGAGAAGAGCAGGTCCGATCCGGCCGGGTTGTTATCACAGCAGGCATCCATCAGGACGACGACGTGGTTAGCCGAGGGGATGAACACCTCGGGCACGCCGAAGAGGTCGTCGGAGCTGAGCGGGCTCAGCGTGACCGTATCCGAGCATTTGCTGGAACCACGGGCGAGCACGCAGACGTCGATTTTGCCGCTGCCGCTAGTGATGCCGCGCGCGACTACCAGGGTGCCGTTCGGCTCAAGGGCGGCTGTTCCGCCCGCGTAATTCGACGTGCCGATCTTGAATGGCTTCAGTTCCGGCTGCGGGTCCCCCTTGACTCCACCGCTGGCGTGGCCGCTGGCGGCAGAAGCGGCACCGCTTAGCACGGTGAACAGGGACAACAAGCCAACGATGCTGATAGTCAGGGCTGATCGCCGCATGCGTGCCATCTGTATCCCGCCTTCTGAAGGTAAGCAACGGTAAAGCAGAGATGACTCATAGGTGATGCTAGGGGCAGCCGGACGGGCAAAAAGGTCCTGTGCGAAATAGTCCGTGAACAATGGAGAACGGTCGGTAGCGACGGATCAGAAGGATTCCATGCGTTGCATCGACGTCGCCGAAGGGGTCGCGGCCGACGGTTAGAACAGTGTGGCGGAGGATGCGAGATTCGAACTCGCGAGGCGTTGCCACCAACACGCTTTCCAAGCGTGCGCCCTAGGCCACTAGGCGAATCCTCCGTCCGGAAGCTTACCGGAGACCGTGGAGCAGTTGGGGTGCTGGTCGCCAGACCCGGCGGAGTCCGCCGCGCGGGCTCCGAGTCGGCTGACGGCCGACTTCGCGCACTCCGTGACCACTTTGGTGCCCGATATGGGTGATTTGCCTAGTCAGAGAGTATGCAAAGACAACGGGGGGTGCTGTTGTGACGGGTGAGGCGCGCCTCACCGACGGCTTAACGGGCGGGTGTGGGCCCAGGCCGCGGGCGCCGGGCGCCCGGGAAGCGGGTTTGGTCCCAAGGACGGTGTCGGGGGTTGGCTGGCTTGAGTGGTGCGGGAGGTGACTAGACTTTGGGTTCGACTCCCCGCGCGGCGTTTACCTCGCCAACCCCCCCAGGGCCGGAAGGCAGCAAGGGTACGCGGGCTCTGACGGGTGCGCGGGGGGTCCTTTTCTGTTCCGGGTGCGACCGCGGGCGGCGCGGAAGCGCTCCTGATCCGGTGCGACGAGCCCAAACCAGCGTGGATGAGCGACCTGGCCGGCGAGGATGAGGTCATGGCGGAAGATTCCGAAGTAACCCGGACCGCTCAAGGCCTGGCTCTGTACCGCAAGTACCGCCCGGCCACATTCGCGGAAGTCCGCGGCCAGGACCATGTCACCGCGCCGCTCCGGCAGGCGCTGCGCAGCGGCCGGATCAACCACGCCTACCTGTTCAGCGGCCCGCGCGGCTGCGGTAAAACGTCGAGCGCGCGGATCCTGGCACGCAGCCTGAACTGCGTGAACGGGCCCACGCCCGACCCCTGCGGGGTCTGTGACTCGTGTGTAGCGCTAGCTCCGTCCGGTCCTGGCAGCATCGACGTGATCGAGATCGACGCGGCTTCGCACGGTGGCGTCGACGACGCCCGCGACCTGCGCGAACGCGCTTTTTACGCCCCGGTGGCCGGCCGCTTCAAGATCTACATCATCGACGAGGCGCACATGGTCACCCAGCAGGGCTTCAACGCCCTGCTCAAGCTCGTCGAGGAGCCGCCGCCGCACCTGAAGTTCATCTTCGCCACGACGGAGCCCGAGAAGGTCATCCCGACGATCAGGTCCCGCACTCACCACTACCCGTTCCGGCTCATGCCGCCCTCGGTCATGCGCGAGCTGCTCGAGGACGTGCTCGACTCCGAGGGCGTGTCGTTCGAGCAGGCCGTGCTGCCGCTCGTGGTCCGGGCGGGCGGAGGGTCGGCGCGTGATTCGCTGTCCATCCTCGACCAGTTGCTCGCCGGGTCCGATGCGGACGGAATCCGCTACGACCGGGCCGTCTCCCTGCTCGGCTACACCGATGCCAGCCTGCTCGACGAGATCGTTGACGCATTCGCGGCGGCCGACGGGGCGGCGGTGTTCCGCGCCGTGAACAAGGTGATCGAGGGCGGGCATGAGCCGCGCCGGTTCGCGACCGACATGCTGGACCGGTTCCGCGACCTCATCGTGCTCGCCTCGGTGCCCGATGCGATGGAGACCGGGCTGCTCGACGTGCCTCCCGACCGCACGGACATCATGGCCGCGCAGGCCAACCGGTCCGGGCTGGCCGCGCTGACGCGCGCAGCCGAGATCATCAGCGCCGCGCTCGACCAGATGCGCGGCGCCACATCGCCCCGGCTGCTGCTCGAGCTGATGTGCGCGCAGGTGCTGCTGCCCGCGACGGCGACCGGCGAGAGTTCGGTTCTCGCCAGGCTAGAGCGACTCGAAGCGGATGCTGCAACCCATTCTTATTCTGAACGAACCGTGCCGACTCCCCCCGGTCGCCCAGCTCCCGAGCCGGAGCGACCCGCCGAAGGGCTCCTCCGAGCCGCCGCCACGGATCGGCCCGTCAGCCAAGCCCAGGCGGAAGCCGTGTCCGAGACGCCCACCGCTCCCGACTCCGTCGCGGTGTCCGGGTCAGCGTCCCCGTCCGCGGCTGCCGCCACGGCTCCGCGCGGTGCGCTGACCGGTGATGTTCTCCGCCAGTCCTGGCATGAGGTGCTCGAGAACCTGAAGACGGGGGGACACAGGGTCAGCTGGGTCCTGCTGAACGAGTCGAACGTGGTATCGCTTGACGAAGGCGTTCTGACGCTCCGGTTCCCCCGGCCGGGCAACGTGAAGGGGTTCGCGGGCAGCAGGCATGAGGACGTGCTCAAGCAGACGCTGCACACGCGGTTCGGCGTGAGCGTCGTGATCCGTGCCATCTCGGGCGGGGACCCCGCGCCCGGGGAGCGGCGCCGGCCCGGACCATCGGCGCCGTCTGAGCCGGTGCCATCGGCACCGCCCGCGCGGCCGGCTCAGCCAGCGCAAGCGCCGCGAGCCGCCGACGCCGAATCCGCTGCCGAGAGCGCCGGTCCCGCGGTCCCGGCGACCGAAGCCGCGGCCGACAGGCGAGCCAGCAGATCTGCGGGGAACTCAGCGAACCCGGGGGATTCCGCCGGTTCGGCCGGAAGCCGCCCGACGGGAACTTCCAGGAACGCGCATCCGGACGTGCCCTTTCCTTCCGACGATGACTTCGATCCCGACGACGAGAATGTGGATGAGCCGGCTTCGGCCGAACTGACCGGCATGGCGCTGGTCCAGCGTGAGCTCGGGGGCCAGATAATCGGCGAGTACGAGGACTGATCCGAGCGAGGTTAACGAGGTTAACAGGCCCTACGGGGGCAATAGGCTTGCTTATAAAGGAGGCTGACGTGGAACCTGGCGGCTTTGACATGCAGCAGCTTTTCCAGGCTGCGCAAAACATGCAGGCGCAACTGATGAGTGCCCAGCAGGAGCTCGCTGACACGGAGGTGACGGGGACGGCCGGCGGCGGTGCTGTCAAGGCGGTCGTCAGCGGTGCCGGCGAACTGCTCGACTTGACGATCGAACCAAGCGTGATCGACACGGCGGATCCCGCGGAGAGCGCGGCGACGATCGCCGACCTCGTGCTCGCTGCGGTGCGGGATGCTAGCCGTGCGGCCAACGAGCTTCAGCAGCAGCAGCTCGGCGCGCTCAGCGGCGGCGTTCCCGGGCTCGACCTGGGCGGTCTCGGCATACAAGGTGCTGCGGTCGGTCACGCCGAAGATCTCGACGACGACTATGAGGATGACTACGACGACGACGACCTCGACGATGATGACGAGGACGAAGAAGGCTGACGGCAAGGCATGTATGAAGGCGTCATCCAGCAGCTCATCGACGAGCTCGGTCGGCTGCCCGGCGTAGGGCCGAAGGGCGCGCAGCGAATCGCGTTTCACTTGCTCGCCGCGGACGCGGACGACGTGCGTCGGCTGGCGGCTGCGCTGATCGAGGTGACCGAGCGGGTGCGGTTCTGCAAGACCTGCGGGAACGTAGCCGAGGCGGAACAGTGCCGCATCTGCCTGGACACCAGGCGCGACCCTTCCGTCATATGCGTCGTCGAAGAGCCCAAGGACGTCGCGGCCGTGGAGAAGATCCGGGAGTTCCGCGGTCGGTACCACGTGCTCGGCGGGGCGATCAGCCCGATAGACGGGATCGGCCCCGACGACCTGCGCATCCGGGAGCTGATGGCGAGGCTGGCGGACGGAACCGTCACCGAGCTGATCCTCGCGACGGACCCGAACCTCGAAGGCGAGGCGACCGCCACCTATCTGGCCCGGCTGGTCAAGCCGATCGGGCTGCGCGTGACCAGGCCCGCGAGCGGACTGCCAGTGGGCGGCGATCTGGAGTACGCGGACGAGGTTACGCTGGGCCGCGCCTTCGAGGGCCGTCGCCTTCTTGACGTGTGATTATTCACCTGCCTGCGGATATATATGAATTGGGCCTCCGGCCGGGGCACGGATACACTCAAGCGTCCGCGAGAGATCCCGGGAGGAGCGGCGCGTCCGGTGGCCCTTGTCGTGCAGAAGTACGGTGGTTCCTCAGTAGCCGACGCGGATGGCATTAAGCGCGTAGCGCGCCGTATCGTGGCCACTCGCCAAGCCGGTGACCAGGTAGTCGTGGTCGTCTCCGCGATGGGCGACACGACCGACGAGCTCATCGACCTGGCCAACCGGGTCAGCCCCCAGCCCCCTGGGCGCGAGCTGGACATGCTGCTGACCGCGGGCGAGCGTATCTCGATGGCGCTGCTCGCGATGGCGATCGCCAGCCTGGGTATGGAGGCGCGGTCGTTCACGGGATCTCAGGCCGGCGTGATCACCGACGCGGTGCACGGCCGCGCCAGGATCATCGACGTGACGCCGGGGCGGATTCTGAGCGCGCTTTCCGAGGGTGCGATCCCGATCGTGGCGGGCTTTCAGGGCGTCTCACAGACCACTAAGGACATCACTACGTTGGGGCGCGGCGGGTCGGACACCACGGCGGTCGCGGTCGCCGCGGCCCTGCGCGCGGACGTCTGCGAAATTTACACCGACGTGGACGGGGTGTTCACGGAGGATCCGCGGGTCGTGCAGAGCGCGCGCCGGATTCCCAGGATCACCTACGAGGAAATGCTCGAGATGGCCGCGTGCGGTGCGAAAGTCCTGATGCCGCGCTGCGTGGAGTACGCGCGCCGGTACGGGCTGCCGATCCACGTGCGGTCCTCATTCAGCGACAAGACAGGTACCTGGGTCAGCGGCCACGCTGAGGACGAGTCGGAGGAAGCCGGCATGGAACAGGCCATAATCTCCGGGGTCGCACACGATCGGAGCGAGGGCAAGATCACCGTGGTCGGCGTGCCCGACCGGGTGGGTGAGGCCGCCCGGATCTTCGGCATCATCGCCGAGTCGGGCATCAACATCGACATGATCGTGCAGAACGTGTCCGCCGTCGCGACGGGCCGCACCGACATCTCGTTCACGCTGCCAGGCACGGAGGGGCAGCGGGCGCTGGACCTGCTGCGCGCCGCCCAGGAGAAGTCCGGCTTCCAGGAGCTGCTCTACAATGACCGGATCGGCAAGGTCTCGCTGATCGGGGCGGGCATGCGCTCGCACCCGGGAGTCAGCGCGAAGTTCTTCGCCGCGCTCGCCGAGGCGGGCGTGAACATCCAGATGATCACGACGTCAGAAATCCGGATCTCGGTCGTGGTGAGCCAGGCCGACGTGGACACCGCGGTGAACGCCACCCACAAGGCGTTCGACCTGGAAGCGGACGAGGTCGAGGCCGTCGTGTACGGGGGGTCGGGCCGATGAGCGGTCGCCCCACGCTCGCCGTAGTCGGCGCGACCGGCGCGGTCGGCACTGTCATGCTCGACCTGCTTTCCACCCGCGAGGACGTCTGGGGAGAGATCCGGCTGATCGCCTCACCGCGGTCCGCCGGGCGGCGCCTGGCGGTTCGTGGTGAGAAAACCGAGGTCGTCGCGCTCTCCGAGGACGCCTTCGACGGCGTGGACGTGGCGATGTTCGACGTGCCCGACGAGGTGTCGGCCGCCTGGGTGCCGGTCGCCGCGGCCCGCGGCGCGGTCGCGGTGGACAACTCGGGCGCGTTCCGGATGGACCCGGACGTGCCTCTCGTCGTGCCGGAAGTCAACCCGCAGGACGCGGCCAGGCGGCCGAAGGGTGTCATCGCGAACCCGAACTGCACGACGTTGTCGCTGATCGTCGCGGTTGGTGCGCTGCACGCGGACTTCGGCCTCGAGGAGCTTGTCGTCGCCTCCTACCAGGCGGCGTCGGGTGCCGGGCAGGCTGGCATCGACACGCTGTACGCGCAGCTGGACAAGGTCTCCGGAACGAGGTCGCTTGGTCAGCGGGCCGGGGACCTGCGCGGCGTCGTCGGCGACCTCGGGCCATTCCCCGCCCCGCTCGCGCTGAACGTCGTGCCGTGGGCCGGGTCGCTCAAGGACGAGGGCTGGACGTCCGAGGAGCTCAAGATCCGTAATGAGGCGCGCAAGATCCTGGGGCTGCCGTCGCTGCGGGTCTCCGCGACCTGCGTGCGGGTCCCCGTCGTCACCACTCACTCCGTCGCGGTGCACGCCGTGTTCTCCCGTCCGGTCGGCCGGGAGGCCGCCTGGCAGACGCTGCGTGCCGCGCCAGGCGTCGTGCTGTGTGACCAGCCGGAGCGCGGGGACTTCCCGACGCCGGCGGACGTGGTTGGCACCGACCCGACTTGGGTTGGCCGGGTGCGCGAGTCTCTCGACGACCCCAACGCCATTGACTTCTTCGTCTGCGGCGACAACCTCCGCAAGGGGGCCGCGCTCAACACCGCGCAGATCGCCGAGCTGGTGGCGGTCGAACTGTCCTGAGGGAGCCAGAGCGCCGCCCGCGCTGCGCCGTCTGCCGATATCGGCGACCGGAGCTATCTGCCTGTTTCATAATGGATGTCCGGTTTATCAGGACGTAAGCACTGCGGTTCGCAATTCGACAGATATCGGCCTGCCGCTCACGGTATAAAGGAGTCACGGTAGCGCGGCGTGACGGAGTAGCTGCGCCGCTGGTACCGAATAAAATTCGAAAACAGGCCAAGCGATGGACAATGTATATCGTTTCGTGTCCTAACGGTTATCGGCGCTGATATAGTCGGACGCCTGGCAGGCAGGTGGCCGACGCGGTGGCGGGCACGCGCCGGAGTTACGAACTACACAGAATTGCTTCTTAGCGACTCTGGAGGAGGTAGCCCGTGGCATCGACTCGCAGCCGTCCCCGCGGCCGTGAGCAAGCCCGCCCGATCTCTGGCGGCCCAACCGCCGAGCACGCGACCAAGATCTACGGCATCGCCATCGCTGCCGTGGTGGCCATCGTCGCGTTCCTCGCGCTGACCAGCACAGGGCACGTCATCGACGCGGCTACCCAGCGCTTCATGCTTTTTTACGCCGGCGTTTTCGCGCTGATCGGGTTGTGCGCGTCCGTGTCGCTCGGGCTGATCGCCACGGACCGCATGATCCTGCAACCGGGTCACCGGATCTTTGTTCAATCGGCTCATCGCGCAGCTTCCTTCGGCGCCGTAGCCTTCCTCATCATCCACATCGTCACCGAGATCCTGGCCCAGCGCGTGCACGTGCTGGACGCTTTCGTGCCGTTCCTGTCGCCGTTCCGCACCTTCTACATAGGCCTTGGCACCATCGCCTCAGATCTCGTGTTGCTTCTTGTAATAACGGGGATTCTGCGAAAGCGGTTCACCGCGCATGGCGCGGCCTGGCGCTGGCGGGCGATCCACTACACGGCCTACGTAGCCTTCGTGTTCGGCGTCTGGCATGGCCTGCTCGCGGGCCGTCCCGGCAAGCCCTACGTGGACTGGAGCTATGGATTCGTCGTCGCCCTGGTGGCGCTCGGGCTCGCGGTGCGGATACTGGCCAACTCGCTGCGCCCCAAGGAATCCCTTAGCGCGCCGCCGGTGCCGGAATCGGCGAATTCCGGTTCCGCCCCGATGCGCGCGGCCGCCATGTTCGCGCAGCTCGGCATCGTGCGCGCCGCCACGTCGGCGTCAGTCCTCGAACCATCGGCGCCGCACGCTATCCTCGGTGCCCCGACCGATGGGTGGACGGCGAGCCCGATGGCGGTACCGACGCCGGCGTACGCGGCGCTGCCGCCGCCGCCCGGGCCGTACGAGCTCGACGACGATCGCCAGCCGTTCTACGAACCGGGATACGAGGGCCCGCCCAGGTACCTGGGAGCCCCCAGGGAAAGCAGCACCGGCCCGCTGCCGCGGGCGAACGCCGGGGCGCTGCCGCGCGCGAACTCCGGTCCGCTGCCGCGGGTGAACACCGGTCCGCTGCCGCGCGCGAACAGCGGCCCGCTACCGCGGGTGAACACCGGTCCGCTGCCGCGCGCGAACAGCGGCCCGCTACCGCGGGCGAGGACCGGCCCGATGCCGCAGGTGCCGGGAGGGCCGGCGCCAGGACATGGGGCGGCCCCAAGGCCGGGAGCGGCCTCCGGGCCGATGCCCCGAGTGCCAGGCAACCCCGCCATCGGCAGGGGGACAGGACCAATGCCGCGGGTGAACGGCGGCCCCCTCCCACGGGCGAACAGCGGCCCCATGCCGCGGGCGAACAGCGGTCCCACGCCACGGGCCAATACCGGTCCCATGCCGCGGGCAGCAACCGGGCCCATGCCCCGCGCCCAGAGCGGGCCGATGCCACGGGCGGCCTCCGGGCCGATTCCTAGCGCGGGTGGCCAGCGGCCTCGGCGCGGCTCACCCGCGCCCCCCGGAGTCCGTGATAGCCAGGCCCGCGATGGCCGGCCCCGCGATGGTCAGCAGGCTGTCCGTCCGGGCAACGGCCGGCCAGCCGGCCGGAATGCCCGCGGGCAGGGTCGGCCGGCGGCGCCGGGCTGGCCCGAAGCACCGGGCTGGGACGGGTCTTCCGGCTGGGCCGACGCCACGGGCTGGGCCGACACCCCGGGGTGGGCCAACACCACGGGCTGGGACGGCGGGGTTGGCTGGGGCGGCTCGGCGGGAACCGGGGGCCCCGAGTACGGCCAGCCGGAGTACGGGCAGCCGGAGTACGGCCAGCCGGATTACGGCCAGTTGGACTACGGCCAGCCGGAGTACGGTCAGCCGGAGTTCGGGCAGCCGCCGTGGGAAGGCGGGGTGGCCGAGCCAGATCCCGGCTTCAGGTTCCGCGAGCCGGGGCCAGGAATGCCCGGGTACCGCGGTCCCACTGGTCGTTTCCGCGGTGGTGAAGACCTGCGATGAGCCTGGGTTCCGCTGCCGAACTCGACGTGCCGACGATCATGCGGATCGGTGCCGCCCGGATGACGGCCGGCCTGGACCGGATGACTCGGATTGACCTCGAGGCGCACAACGAGATCTTCGGGCCGCTGCCGAGGATGTCGGCCGACGAGCTCATCGCGATGGCCTCCCAGGTCGACCTGCGCGGCCAGGGCGGCGCTGCCTTCCCGTTCGCCCGCAAGCTCCAGGCGGTCGTCGACACGGCGAAGAAGACCGACCAGCCGACGATCGTCGTGGTCAATGCAACCGAGGGCGAGCCCGGCTCGTTCAAGGACAAGATGCTCATGGTCAGGTCGCCGTACCTGATCCTGAGCGGCGCGGCGCTCGTCGCCGAGGCGATCGACGCCGAGGAGATCATCGTCGGCGTGACGAGCAACGAACTCGCCAACCGGTCGATCGAGGCGGCGATCGCCGCGGAACCGGGACTGCGGAAGATGGTCCGCGTCGTCCAGCAGCCGGAGCGGTTTATCTCAGGCGAGTCCGGCGCCCTGGTCCGCGGGATCAACGGCAAGAAGCCGGTCCCGCCCGGCCGCAAGACGCTGGCCGCCGAGCGCGGGGTCGGCGACCTGCCCACGATGCTGTCGAATGCTTCGACGTTCGCGCAGGTCGCGGTGCTCGCCCTGCTCGGCTCGGACCGGTTCGCGTCGGTAGGCGTTCCGGAGGAACCGGGAACCGTTCTGCTCAGCGTTGGCGGGTCCGCCAAGCATCCCGCGGTGGTCGAGTGCCCGACCGGTGTGCCGCTTGGCGCGGTGCTTGACATCTGCCAGGCACCCGCGGGCGACGGAGTGCTCGTCGGCGGCTACCACGGCATGTGGCTGGACGCCGAGGCCGCCTATCAGGTCCCGGTCGGCCGGGAAGGGATGGCCGCGGCCGGCGGCACTTTCGGTGCGGGCATCGTGCTGCCCCTCGGTGACGGCACATGCCCGCTTGGCGAGGTGTCGCGCATCGCGAACTACCTGGCCGGAGAGTCAGCGGGGCAGTGCGGGCCGTGCAAGCTCGGCCTGCCTTCCATCGCGCGGGCGCTCGCCGCGATCGTCGACGGATCCGGCGGGATCGAGGCACTCGATGTGGCCCGGCGCGCGGCCGTCACCGTCAACGGACGAGGCGCCTGCTCTCACCCGGACGGCACCACGAGGTTCGTGCTCTCCGCCCTCGAGGTTTTCACCGAAGACCTGGCCGCACATGTCTTCCACTCCACCTGCGGCCGTCCCGTCCGCGGCGTGCTGCCGCTCCCTGACGGCCCTGAGGTAGCCGAGGCCAAACAGCTCATGGTGGACTGGGTGCGGTGCGAGGGTCATGGCCTGTGCGCGCATCTGGTGCCCGAGCTCATCCACCTGGACAAGACGGGCTACCCGGTCGTCATGCCGATCCCGGTACCGCCCTGGCTGGAAAAGGACGCACAGCAGGCCGTGGACATGTGCCCGGCGCTGGCGCTGCGGCTCGCCGCTGACCCGAAGAAGCAGGGGGCTCGCAAGGGCGCCCCGCCGACCGGCCCGATACCGTTGCCACAGCCCACGGTGCGCACCAGCCTGCTTGGCGGCGGCCGCCGCTCCATCACCGCAGGCTAGCCAGCCTGACGCGAACCAGATGCGGTGTCAGAGGTAACCGGAGACCGTTCGGGATAATCGGGGGTCGGGAACGGGGCGGCCACGGTCCAGCCAGCGGCCCGCCACAGCGAGGGTTTGGTCGCCTGGCACGCGTCGATCAGCAGCCGGTCACGTACCGCGCTGGTGGTCGCGGCGGTGTCCATCGCGGCGAACTCCGGCCAGGCCGTGGTGACGAGCACGGCGTCTGCCTGGCACGCCGCGGCCACGGCGCTGTCGCCATAGCGCAGGTGCGGGAACGTCACAAGGGCGTTGCCGGTTGCCTGCGGGTCGTAGACGACTACTTCGGCGCCCAGCCGGGCGAGCCGGTCGGCGACGTCAAGGCCGGGTGAGTCGCGGACATCGTCGGTGCCCGGCTTGAACGCGGCGCCCCAGAGCGCGATCCGCTTGTCTGACAGCTCGCCAAGCAGGCCGCGCACCAGATCCACGACCTGCTCGCGGCGGGCCGAGTTGATCCCGTCGACCACGGACAGCAGGTCGGCGGCTCCCTTGGCGCCGGTCGAAGTGGCGAACGCCGCCAGCCCGCGGACATCCTTCGGCAGGCATCCTCCGCCGTAGCCGAGTCCGGCCGTGAGGAACGGACGGCCGATCCGCTGATCCATGCCAAGCGCATCGGCGAGCACCGCGACGTTGGCGCCTGTCCCGCGGCAGACGTCGGACATGGCGTTGATGAAGGACACCTTCATGGCCAGAAACGCGTTCGCCGCGCCCTTCACGAGCTCCGAGGTGACCTCGTCGGTGACCATGAGCGGCACCCCGGCCTCCGTCAACGGCCGGTACAGTTCGCGCACCGTCGCCTCGGCCGCCATACTCGGCACGCCGACGACGATCCGGTCCGGCCGGAGCGTGTCCGCGACGGCATGCCCTTCCCGGAGGAACTCCGGGTTCCACGCCACCTCGACCGCGTCGCCGGCCGGCGCGCTTTCCCGCAGTTCACGTGCCAGATAGCCGGTGGTGCCAGGCGGAACCGTCGACTTGCCGATGACGACGGCCGGTGTGGTCAGGTGCGGTGCGAGAGCGGCGATCGCCCCGGCTACCTGCGACAGGTCGTATCCGTCGCCACCGGGCAGGCTCGGCGTGCCCACGGCGAGGAAGTGCACGGTGGCGAACGCGGCCGCCTCCGCGAAGCTGGTGGTGAACCTTAGCTTGCCGTTTTGGGTGTGACGGGTGAGCAGGGCGTCGAGACCGGGCTCAAGGAACCAGGCGCGGCCGCTGTTCAGCAGGTCGGCCCTGTCCTCGTCGATTTCGACGCCGAGCACGTCGTGGCCGATCGCGGCCATGCAGGCAGCGTGGGTCGCCCCCAGGTGTCCGCAACCGATTACCGTCAGCCTCATGCAGCGGCCCCTTCCGTTACGGACTCCTCATGAGAATCCTCGGTGGCGTCAGCGCGGTAGTCGCAATCACGGACGGTAACACGCGGGGGTTGCCGGTCGATTGCCGCAGATTGAACGACACCCGGCGTGACGTGGTCGGCGTGTCGCCGGACGAGTTAGGGGTTGCCGCTGTCGCGCAGGATGACCGTCAGCTCGCGGTCGAACTCCGCGAAGGCCCTGCGCAGCGCGGACTCCATCCACGGCTCCGGACGGGCGCGGAGGTGACCGGAGAGGCTGCAGATCGCTCTCGCCGACAGGTCCCTGATGCTGTAGCCGGAAACCAGCACCCAGAGTGTGAGCAATCCCGCGCCGAGCACAGCAACGCTGATGAAGTGAACGCCGTAAAGACCCACGCCGCTCCCACCTCCTCTCCATGTCCCGAGGCCTGACGCGAAGGGGAGAAACTGCGCGCCAGCGGGCCGGCAGATGCATGATTCCCTACTCAGGTGGACGCTTGATCGTTAACCGCGGAGTACCGTCTTAACAAGTTTTTTACCGTCAAGTGCGTTGCGTGACAGCATCTCTGTGATTTGTACTGACTTCTGAGCCCACAGATCCCGGGCCTCGGACCCTAGCATGAGACCCATGTCATGGTCGAAGTACGGTGAGTTCCTGGCCGTCGCAGTGGTGCTCATCCTCATCCCCGGACCGGACTTCGCTGTCGTCACCAAGAACACACTGGCCGGAGGGCGCAGGCGGGGGAGGTGGACGGCGCTGGGCGTCTTCAGCTCTAACTTCGTCCAGGGCTCGGCCGCGGCCTGCGGGCTAGGCGCGCTGATCGTGAGGGCTCAGCCAGCGTTCCAGGCGATCAAGTGGGCCGGCGTCGCCTACCTGCTGTTCCTGGGTGTGCAGGCGATCCGTTCGGCTGTGCGGGGGCAGTACGTGCCGCTGAACGGTGAGGAGCCGGGCGTGACCAGGCAGGGCGCGGTTGGGTGGCGGCAGGGGTTCCTCTCCAACATCACCAACCCCAAGGTGCTGGTGTTCTACCTCGCGGTGCTGCCGCAGTTTCTGACCCCAGGAGCGAGCCTAGGCTGGCTGCTGGCGCTGGCCTGGAGCCACGCCGTGCTCGGCCTCGGCTATCTGCTCATCCTCATCGCCGGGCTGAACCGGGCCAAACGCCTGCTGATGCGCCGCCGTGTCCGCCGCGGCCTGGACGCCACCACCGGGGCAGTGCTGCTCGGCTTCAGTGCCAAGCTGGCCACCGAGCACGTCTGACCGCGGCTTAGCCCGTCAGGCTGCTCATGCTGACCACCTGGCCGGGCGGTGGGGCCGTGATGGCTGGCACCGCATTCCATTGGGTGAATGTCAATTCGCCGATGCCGAAGCTCCCCGACTCATCAACGACGACAGGGAACGGCGTACCCACGGCTGCGACATCCATCGTGGTGCCGGCAGCTCGCAGGATCCTGACCCGCACCCCGTGCACGATGGCCGTGCCTCGCATGGTGAAGGCGGGCGAGCTGCCAGTGAAGCCGCCCAGGACGCCAGCCATGGTGAAACTGCTGCTCATCGACTCGGCCTGCTTGGCCGGGAGCAGCACGAATTTGCCGCACTCGGTGCGGCACAGCGAAGCACGCGCCTTGAAGAGCTTCAGCGACGTGGGGGTCACCTCGAAATAGACATGATCGCTGTCGATCGTGAGGATATCCACCCCGCTGGCTTCGGATTGGACCTCGCTTGGCGGGGCGGTCAGGATGACGCCTTCCGCGCGATCAGGCCGCTCCAGGCTGACATCCAAGAAGACTTCCAGCCCGTTGCGCGTGACGCTGCCATCAATATGCACACTCGTGGCGTCCCTGATCGCGTTTTGCGTCTGCCGAGCAATCAGGGCAGCGCTGGGCGCCTTTACAGGGTTAGCGCTGGGAGCTTTCGCGGCGTTCCCGCCGCAGCCCGCCAACAGCACCGCCAGCAGCACCGGCAGTATGGCTACTGTGACTGTCGCGCGCACGGGGGCGAGCATTGGCGTTCCCTTCAAGGTGTTCGCGCAGGCAAGGCCCCGCACCTGTGCGGCCACCGAGTCGGACGGCTAGGCAGCAGAGTTGTCGGCAAGGGGTGAAAAATGGCTCCGATGCAAGTCTCGTGATGGTAACGACGGCAGAGGCAGCTAGTTGGCCGACCGATTTGCGGGCTATGTCCGGATATACGTCCTTGCCGGCAGCTACCGCGCCCGGATGAATGTCCCGTTCAGCTGCCAATAGGGCCTGTTGCAAAAGGTCAGTGCTGTCGGTGTTCGGCCCGGTTTCTTTTCCGGGCGGTGCGGCGACTGTGCGCGGGATGACCGTTTTA
>Ga0210390_10000722_pt1 | contig 34369 bp, 20 predicted proteins | sample IncBWH11OmetaG_FD_161050 | JGI IMG/M metagenome (GOLD analysis project Ga0210390, IMG submission 161050) | Forest soil microbial communities from Barre Woods Harvard Forest LTER site, Petersham, Massachusetts, United States - Inc-BW-H-11-O ...
ACGCGGACCGCGCGGGCGGCTGTGGCGGCGTAGTCGGGCGTCCGCTCGTCGTATTGCTGCGAGACGGCCACCGAGGTGATGCCGAAGAAGGCCCCTTCGATGGCGGCCGCCACCGTCCCCGAGTAAAGCACGTTGATGCCGACGTTCGCGCCCGAGTTGATGCCGCTGACGATCAGGGTGGGGCGTTCGGCACAAAACTCCAGCACGCCGAGCTTCACGCAGTCGGCCGGGCTGCCGTGGACGGCCCAACCCCAGGGCTGCCCGTCGCGGCTTTCTTTGTGGACCATCACCGGGTGACGGTAGGTGATCGAGAGGGCGACGCCGCTCTGCTCGGATGCCGGGGCGACGATCTGCACGTTGCCGAGCCGTTTGAGTTCGGGATAAAGAGCGCTCAGGCCAGGGGCGTGAATGCCGTCGTCGTTCGAGAGGAGGATTTGCACGGGTGATCCTGGATGCGTTCGGCCTTTGGTGCCTGTTCGCGGTCTAGTGGTTCTCGGGGGGCTGATGCCCCCCGCTCGGGACGGTTTAAGAAGAAGAAAAAAAGCGATCAAAAGCTAAGACGTCATACGCGATTCGTCACAGTGGCGGCCAGCGCGTCGAGGCCGACGATTTCGGCTTGGCCTTTGGCGCGGTCGACCAGATCGCAGATCAGCTTGAAGGTCTCGAAGTGCGGGTCTTCCACGACCAGGCACGACGGGTGTGTGAGCAGGTCGAACGTGGCGCGCTCGGCGATCGCGCGTTCGACGGCCATTTCGATCGCCTTCAAGAACCAGTCGCGCTTCCAGAACAAACTGCGAAAGGCGTGGACGTCGCTGATCGGGCTCATCGGCACTTCGATCAGGCCGGTCGGATACGCGTAGGGCCGAGTTTGCGTCCAGGCCTCGGTGATTTTGGCGTAGAGCGCGGGTGTCGGCTCCTCGTGCGGCTGGCCTTCCGACATGAACGGATATTTCGAGCTGACCCACTTGAAGCCCAGCTCCAGCAGCCGCCGCTGCAGGTCGGGTCGATCGTCGAGGCCATTCGAAAAACCGCCGGGCGTGCGAAAGCCGTCGGGGACGATTCCGGCTCGTTCTTTGAGGGCGATCGTGCACTGTTCGATGTTCTCGCGGACAATCTGCGGCACCGTTTTGCCGCGGACGAGCCACGGCGATCGCTGAAAGCGGAACTGGCACTCGGCCGGCGTCTTCGCTTTCACGTTGACGTGATCGTAGGTGTGGTTGCCAACCGGATGCCCGGCCGCGGCCAGCTCTTTGAGCCACGAAATGTCGGGCTGCTCGAGCACCCGGCCGACGCAGAAATAATGGATCACGGCGCCTCGCTCGCGGACGAGCTTGCCGGCTTCAGCCGCGTAGCGCTTCGTGTCGGCGTCGAGATTTCCCTTCTCGAAGTCCCACTCCATCATGCCGCGCTTGGGATAGTGGCGGCTCATCTCAAGGTCGAGCGTGAGCGAGATCCGCGCCTTCCGCTCGCTCGGCGCCGCTGTGCCGCGTGCCCACAGGGCGGCGGCCCCCATCGTCGTGGCGACGGCGCCGCCCAGAAACGCGCGGCGACTGCAAGAACTTGGCGAGACGGATGACACGAGAGGAGCCCCAGATACCTGGCGGGACGATGGCGGCACGATCATATCGCAACGTATCGCTGGCGTGCCACGACTTCGGGTGGGTCGCTCTTCTCGCGAAGAGCCGACACTGATTAGGGGTGGGGCATCGGCCGGGAGGGCGATGGCAGGACCGACGACTGCGCGGCGATCGGCTTGTCGGCTCGGTGTGGTTGCAGGTCGCGGCTGGCTTTCTCGGCGGTCCACCAACTCCGCCAGTTGTCGCGGTTGTAGCCAAAGCCGGGTTGCAGCTTCGTGACCTTGAGCAACGTGTCGAGCACGGTCGAATTGCCGTCCTTGTCGCGCATCACCGATTTGACCGGAATGTCGATGGCCACGACCGGATCCGGATGGTCAACGAGCTGCTGCGGCAGTTGCGTCGACTTGCCGCTCTGGGCCGGCGCGGCGGGAAGGGGGCGACCTGCGCTCGGACCATTCATTTGACCGAACCACGCGGGACCGGAATGTTCATTGATAATGCGGAGGTTCGCATCGGGCGAAGTCGACCAGGCCAAGGGGATCCACTCCGTTTTTGGCAAAACGATTTCGCGCCGGCTGGTGTACACCAGGGCCTCGATCAAGTAGGGGATGGCGTCGCCGTTCGGATCGCCGATCTCCTGAATTCCGAGTGCCGCCCGCGTCGCGAGCGTCGGGTCGCGGAGCTTGAGCGCGAAGACGTAGAGCGTCCGGGCGCTGTCGGCCCGCTCGGGCCCGAGCGACTGGCGGGACTGCTCGCGAAGCTCCACTGAGGGATCGAACAGCGATTGATAGACGAGGTAATAGACCGGGTTCTCTCCGCGCATGGCTCGGGCGATCTCGAGGAACAGATGACGCAGATCTGCGTCCGGACTCTGTTGCAGATAGCGGGCGAGGCCGGGCAGCGCGTCGGGATCCTGAATGTTGCCGAGGTCCCGCCAGGCACGGGCGGCGACGTCGCGATTGGATCCGCCCAGTCGCGACACCAGGCCGCGGATGGTGTTCATCCAGGCTTGCTCGGCCGGACTGAGTCGCGGCTTCCCGGCCTGGCCTGCGGCCGTCTTTTGTCCCGCCGCCGCGCCGCGTTTGACTTGCTTGACGGTGGTCCGCTCGAAGACGATCCGCGATCCGCTGGCCGTCTCGACCTCGACTCCGCGGGCATGATTGGGCAGCGGGCCTTCCGTCACGTGGCCATGCAGAGTCGCACCACTCCGCAAGGTAATCTCGTCGGGGCTCGCACGGGCTCCCAGAATCAACAGGCCGAGCGCAGCTGGCAGAACGAGAGCGAAGTGCCGACCCGTCGAGCTAGACATAGCGGCCCTCTCCATGCGAACAAACCCGGCGCGGCGACGCGGGTCCGCAAACCGGACAGGCGCCGCACGCACGCAGCGGTGTTTCGGAGGGGCAGCTGCGACGCCTCGATTCTCCGCAAATTCCCCGGCGACAGCAAGCAGATTTTGACGACAGCAAGCGGATGCGTACGGCCGAGCGTTCACACTGCGGCCAGGTTCTCTGCGATTCGCTCCGCCGCCCGGCCGTCCCAGAGCGAAGGCACCGTGCCGATGCGGCCGGGACCGCTGAGGGCGGCGTCGATGGCGGCGACGATCGATTCGTACTGTGACCCGACGAGGCGGCTGCTGCCCATTTCGACGGTGATCGGCCGCTCGGTGTTTTCGCGGAGGGTGATGCAGGGGACGCGAAGGAACGTTGTCTCTTCCTGCATGCCGCCCGAATCGGTGAGCACGAGCCGCGACTTGTCGATCAGACCGATCGTGTCCAAATAGCCCAGCGGCTCGACGATCCGCACGCGGCTGCCGAGGATCGACTCAGCCAGGCCGAACTCGTCGATGCGTTTGCGGGTTCGCGGATGCAGCGGCAGCAACACGGGCAGTTTTTTGGAGGCGTAGTCGATGGCCGACAGCACCGAGACGAGGTTCTCGCGGATGTCGACGTTCGAGGGGCGGTGCAGGGTGGCCAGCGCGAAGTTGCCCGGTTCGAGGTCGAACCGCGCGTGCGGCTTACCGGCCCGCGCTCGCTCGAGATTGGTCTGCAGCGTATCGATCATCACATTGCCGACCAGAAAGATGCGGCTCTCGTCGATCCCTTCGTGCTGCAAGTTGGTCACCGCGCACGGTTCGGAGGCGAACAGACGATCTGAGAGCGCGTCGGTCACGATGCGGTTGAGTTCCTCGGGCATCGTGCGATCGAAACTTCGCAGCCCGGCTTCGACGTGAGCGAGCCGTAAGCCGAGCTTCGACGTGGCCATCGCGGCGGCTACAGTTGAATTGACGTCCCCCACCACGACGACCCAATCGGGCCGATCGGCCACGAGCACGGGTTCGAGCCGCTTCATAATCTCGGCGGTTTGCGCGATCGGCGTGCCGGAGCCGGCTTCGAGCTTGGCAAACGGCTGCGGAATGTCGAGCTCGCGAAAGAACGCGTCGCTCATCCGCTCGTCGTAGTGCTGCCCGGTGTGGATGATGCCGGCAGACAACCCGCGGGCCGTGAGCGCTCGCACGACCGGGGCAATTTTCATGAAGTTGGGCCGCGCTCCCGCGACGACACAGACGCGCACTCAGCTCCCTCCGCGTCAACGCACCAGGCCGCAAAAAATCCGTGGCCCGATTGCGCCGGAAGGATAACACGGCGACCGCAGCCTGTACATGCGACCGACGGCCTGACGGGCGACTATCAGACATATTCAGAGAAGACAGTGTCGGCCAAAAATCGACCTTCGCGCGTCAGCCGCACGTAGCCGTCGTGCTCTTCGAGCAGGCCTTGTCGCAGGTGGCGTGGCAGGGTGTCGCCGGCCAGCTCGCGGAAGTCGAAGCCGGTTTGCTCGTGAAACTCGGCGAGCGACAGGCCGCTGCAGCGACGCAGGTTGAGCATCACCAGCTCGCGGGCGCGGCCCTCGGGCGAGAGTTCTTCCGCGTCGGCGATCGGCGAGTGTCCCGCCAGCACGCGATTGATCCAGGTGGTCACGCTGCGATGGTTCAGCTCGCGTCGGCCGCCGGCGTAGCGGGCGGCTCCCGGTCCGAAGCCGAAGAAGGGTCGGCCCGCCCAGTAGACTTCGTTGTGTCGGCAGCGGAATCCAGGACGGGCGAAGTTCGAGAGCTCGTACTGCTCGAGTCCGGCTCGCGGCAGTTCGTCCATCGCCACGGCGTACATCGTCCGTTCGAGTTCTTCGTCGCACTTATTCAACAGTCCCTTGTCGAGCCGGCTTTGAAACGCGGTCCCTTTTTCGAACGTCAACCCGTACGTGGAGACGTGCGTGGGCTCGAGTGCCAATGCGGCGGCGAGCGTCTGCTGCCACAGTTCGACCGTTTGTCCAGGGACGCCGAAAATCAGATCGAGGCCGATGTTGGGGATCGCCGGTCGGAGCCGCGCGATGACGGCCGAGACGTCCGCGCCGCGATGATCGCGCTCCAGTAGTTCGAGCATCTGAGTATCGAACGACTGCACGCCCAGGCTCACGCGGTTGACGCCGGCGTCGGCCAGCACCGCGACCTTCGCGTCGTCGAGCCCGGCCGGATTGGCCTCGACGCAGATTTCAGCGCCGGGCGCGGGCGGAAACCACCGCCGGGTGAGGGCCAGCAACCGCGCGAGTTGCGAGGCGGGCAGATGCGTGGGCGTGCCGCCGCCGAAGAATAGCGTGTCGACCTCGCGGGGCCGTTCGAGCCGATCCAACTCGATGGCGAGCGCTTCGAGGTAGGCGTCGATCAGATCGTCGCGGCCGGCCACGAGCGTAAAATCGCAATAGCCGCAGCGATGCACGCAAAACGGCACATGGATGTAGGCGGATCGCGGTTCGGCGTCGAGCAGTGTGGGCATGCGAATTCAATTATTTGCTGGCGGCGGCCGTTTGTCGAAGCCCGCTTGCAGGACGTCAGCCCGTTCGCGATATTTGCGCAGACGATGAAGTACGCCCTGATTATCCCCGACGGAGCGGCGGACGAGCGGCAAGAATCGCTCGGCGGTCGCACGCCGCTCGAGGCGGCCCGTACGCCGAACATGGACGCCGTCGCCCGGGCAGGCTTGATCGGTCAGGCCGACCATGTGCCCGTGTCGATGCCTTCGGGCAGCGATGTGGGGACGATGAGCCTCTTCGGCTACGACCCGCAGCGCTTCCACACGGGCCGCGCGCCGATCGAGGCGGCCGCCCAGGGAATCGAGCTGGGTCCGCTCGACTGGGCCATCCGCTGCAACCTGGTCAACGTCACCGACGGGCGAATGCGGAGCTTCACGGCGGCCCAAATTCCCAGCGACCTGGCCCGACAGCTAATTCAATCCCTGCAAAAAGATCAGTGCGGCAGCCCGACTTGGAAATTTCATCCGGGGGTCAGCTATCGCAACCTGCTGCTTTACCGCTGGCGAGGCGAGACGGCGCCCTTCAGCCGTGAGACGGCGACCACGCCGCCGCACGACATTCCCGACCAGCTAATCGCCGACTTTCTGCCGCAGGGTCCGGGCTCGACCGAGCTGCGGACGTTGATGGAGCGCAGCGTGCCAGTGCTGGCAGCCTCCGCCCGGAATCGACAGCGAACGGGGCGGGGCGAGCTGCCGGCGACGCAGATCTGGCTGTGGGGCCTGGGGAAGACGCCAGCGCTCGAGCCGTTCGCGCAGCGATTCGGCAAGACGGGAGCGGTGATCACGGCCGTCGATTTGCTCCGCGGGCTGGGACGGCTGTTGGGCTGGAGGATCGTCGACGTGCCCGGTGCGACCGGCTACATCGACACTGATTACGCCGCGAAGGGGCGTTACGCGATCAAGACGCTGGGCGAAGTCGACCTGGTCGTGGTCCACGTCGAAGCGAGCGACGAAGCCTCGCACGAAGGGGAAGCGGAAAAAAAGGTCGAAGTGCTGGAACGGATCGACGCGGACATCGTCGGACCCGTGCATCGCTTTCTGCAGAGCCAGGGCGACTATCGCCTGCTGATCTGCCCCGACCATCCGACCTTTCTCCGTACCCGCACGCACAGCCATGGCCCGGTGCCGTTCGCACTGTGCGGAACGGGAGTGACGCCGGATGCGGCCACCGACTACAACGAAATCAGCGCAGCCCATTCCAAAATCGACCTGCCCGGGCACGAGCTGATGCCCTTTTTCCTGAAGCCGTAAGCAGCGAAGCACCCGCCGGCTCACGTCGGCGGCTCGCCAGGGTGGATCACGAGATTCGCGCGAAAGCAAAACCTCAGGCGGCGGATTCGCGTGAATTGACGCGGTTGCGGCGTCAATTGCTGCGCTGGGGCGCCGCGCACGGTCGCGATCTCCCCTGGCGGCGAGGCCGCGACGCCTACCGCGTCTGGGTCAGCGAGATCATGCTGCAGCAGACGACGGTGGTGGCTGTCATCCCGTATTTCGAGCGGTTTCTGGCTCGCTTCCCCACGCTGGCTGCGCTGGCCGCGGCCGACGAGCACGACGTGCTGCGACTGTGGGAAGGGCTCGGCTATTACAGCCGCGCGCGGAACGTGCACGCGGCCGCGCGGCAGGTCGTCCGCGATCACGCGAGCGTAGTTCCTGACGACGTGGCGACGCTACAAACGCTGCCCGGCATCGGCCGCTACACTGCCGGGGCGATCGCGTCGTTTGCCTACGATCGCCGCGCACCGGTCGTGGAGGCCAACACACTGCGGGTCTACATGCGGCTTTTGGCCCTGCGCGAGCCGACCGATTCGACCGCCGCGCGAAACGCCGTCTGGGAATTTGCCGAACGGGCAGTTCCCCTCCACTCGGCCGGTAAGTTCAACGAGGCCTTGATGGATCTCGGGGCAACGGTCTGCGTGCCGGTGTCGCCCCGCTGCAATCAATGCCCCGTCATCTCCTGCTGCGAGGCCTTTCGCAAGGGGGTCCAAACGGAAATCCCGCTGCCGAAGCGACGACCGGAGCCCACGGCGGTCTCGCAGGCGATGATCGCGGTCAGACGCGGCGGGCGCTACCTGCTGCGGAAAAGTCCGCCCGGCGAGCGGTGGCACGGACTGTGGGAGTTTTTGCGAGTGCCGCTCGACGATGGCAGCGACTCGAAAAACGAGAAGCGAAAGAGACATAAGCAAGCTCAACCCGCTGCCGCCAGACTCGAGCAGGCGGTCACCGCGCTCTGCGGTTTGGCCGTCGACTCGAACGCGGATGGTTTCGAGTTGCGGCACACAGTCACGCGGTTCCGCATCTCGCTGCTGTGTCTCACGGCGCGCTTCCGCAGCGGCACGCCGCAGGGGCCGGCGGAGTATCGCTGGGCGCGACCAGCCGAATTCGCGAACTTTGCGTTCTCGATGCCGGCCCGCAAATTTGCCGATCGTCTCGCCGCCAACGGCTCGGGCGAATAACAGGGCCGCTTTAGGGAGTCGCCGGCGGTGCCGCGGGAGGCGCCGCGGCCGGCTCTGTCGTCGACGGGGCGGCCGTTGGCGACGCCGGAAGTGCCTCACTCGCGTTGTGAGCCGCCGCATTCGCGTCCGGGGCAGGCGGAGCCGGATCGGGCAGGATCATCCCCGGCGGGACGACGATTTCCGCGGGCTGCAAGCGGAAACGGTTGAGGTTCTTGTCTGCCCGGTCCTCAATGCTGTTGAGCACTTTTTCGTCGAGGAACCCGCCGACCACGCGCTGACCGAAGCGATAGGTCTCCCAAATCCACCATTGGGCCCGGTCGACGGCCTTGTTGACGAGCTCGGTTCCCGGCGTGTTCTCCCGGCCTAGCGGACGCGCGATGAGCGAGTCGATCGCCGTCGCCCGATCCTGGACCCAGTCGATCACGCCGTCCATGCGCTTGACGTTCCCCACCGACATGGGGCTGTAGTCGCCGATCGTCGTAGTCGAGACGTCGAGGGCATCCTCCGCGTCGCGGATGGCCGGGATGCCCGACCAACGAAGCTGCTGCTCACCCCATTCGACGGACTTCGTCAGGATCGGCCGGCCGTTGTCGAGCGGCGACAGGGCATCGTCGAAGAGCCGCAGGGCGTTGAAGTCGCTAATCGAAAACAGGCCGTAGGCGATGTTGTGAACGTCCCAGGGCGAATTCGGATTGTGCACCGTGAGCGGCATGTGCTCGTACTGGGGCAGGGCCGTATACGAGATTTTGCGCCAAGCCTTGAGATCGACGTCATCCCAGTAGATGGCTTTATGCTGCGGCGCGTCGGGGTCTTCCTCGCTGTGCGCGACCGTGCGGGTGCCGCTCGCGTTGGATAGCGTCGCCCTCGAAGCCGTCGCGTTCGAGTTCGGTACGGGTTGATAGATATTCCGCAGCGAGTGGCCGTCGAAATCGCCCGTGTCGAGCTGATAACCCAGCATGTCGAGCATGGTCGGCGTCAGGTCGACCAGTCGGCACGGTTCCTCGATGCGGGCTCCGTGCCGCACGTTGGGACCGGAGACGAAGAACGTGGGTCGCATCGAGTCGGAGAACGGATAGCCGTGCGTGGTGCCGGGGGTGGCCTCGGTGCCGAAGCACCAGCCGGGCCGCGCGGTGACGACGAGGTCGGGAGCGTGCTCGCGTTCCTGTTCGTCGAGGTTGTCGGACCAAAGCATATGCCGCGAGAGGGCAACGATGCAGTCCGGATATTTGCCTAGGGCCGTCAAGCGGAGCCACTGGGATTCGTCATGGTAATAGGTCAACAGCCGCGGGTGGACGTGGCCGATCAGCTCGAGCGGATCGCGTTGGGGATTCTGGTCTTCGTCGTAGGCGATGCCGCCATCGGCCGTCGGACGCAGATTGCCGACCACCATGTATTTGTAAGTCCACTTGCCCCGTTCGTTGGGCTTGCGATGGATGACCGCGTTGCCGCGATCCTGCGTGGAGATCAGGATCGAATCGTTGGTCAGTTTCACCAGCACCAGGTCGATCGGATGTTGCGTGGTGCCATCGGAGTGGACCGCCTGGATGGCCGTCAGCGATCCGATCAGATTGACCGGCGCGACGCTGTCGGAAATGCGATAGGCGAGCAAATCACCCGGCTGGGGCTTGGCGTACCACTGACCCGATTTATAAAAGTGGTTTGGCAGGAAAACCCGCCCGGCCCCGTCGGAGTCGGCATCGAGCCAGACGAAGTTGACAGCCTTGTCTTCCGGATGCTTGTTCCAGAAACGGTGTTGTCGCACCGACAGGCCCAGTCCGCCGCCGACCCAAGTGCCGTCCGCGGTCACGATTCGCGGCTTGTAGAAAAACTCGTCGGCAAGATCGAAGTGCGAGAGTTGCGTCGTGCGGCCGCCGTGATGGCCGTGATCGCTGCAAAGAATGAAATAAGTGCGGTCGAGCTGACCTCGTCCCTGGATCTCCTGCACCATCTGGCCGATCAGCACGTCGGCCCGCGCGATCGTCCGGCGGGTGGTGCCGAACTGGCCGCGGCTAAAGTCGTGATGGCTCACCGAGTCGGTCTCGGGCAGCCAGATGATCGTCACCGGCGCCTTCCGCTCGAAGAGGAAGTTCTTGGCGTAGTCGGCGTTCGCGTCGTCGATATACCGCCACGACTGCTGGTACTGCATGTAGGGGACGTATTTCGTCAGGCTGCGCGACCAGGGGACGGGCGGAAAATCGTTCATCACAGGCAGGGCGCCGGTCGCCCAGTCGCTGCCATTCTGCCGCAGATGTTCGTAAAGGGGCGGAACGCCGCTCGTACGACGAGCTTCCCAGCGGCGGCGGGCCTCTTCGCCTTCGATCGTCTGCACACCTTCTTGGCCGGCTTCGTTCAAGAGGCGGTCGAGGCCCTGCGGCGCCAGTTGTCGGGCGCTGCGGGACGGGCCGAGCAGATCGAGATACGACTTCGATTCCAACGTCCGGCGGCTGAACGAGACCTGCCCCTTCAGGCCGTGGCGGTCCGAGAAGCAGCCGGTCCACATCGTGCCGTTGGACGTGATCGTGTCGGAGGGGAAGCCGGTGAAGGCGTTGCTCATCCACACGCCTCCCTCGACGAATAGCTTGTTGATGTTGGGCAAGTGCCCCATCGCGGCCATTTCTTTGACGACGTCGGGCCGCAGGCCGTCAATATAAAACACGACCACCTGGCAGCCGGCGACGGGCGCTCCGGGCGTCACGTCGATCGGCACAAAGTCTTCGTAGTGGATCGGCTCGACGGCACTCGCTTTTTCGATGTGGGCGACGAACTCGCCCCCGTTGTCCGAAACGTCGAAGTCGTTGATCCCCAGGTAGAGACGTCCGCTTGCGGCGGGCTTCCAGCTTCGTCCGGGGCCGATGTAGAACGGCTGCGAGTCGCCGATCCGCCCGATCAGGCAGAAGCAGGGAGCCGGGCCCGATCCGGCAGCTGCCAGCGGGAAGTCCTTCTTGAGGATCTTGTCGCCATATAAAAACGTGCCGGCGGGGCCGACGGTCGTGGGATCGTCGTAAGCGCCCTTGGCCGAGCGGCCGACCGTAATCTGACCGTCGGCCCGAATGGTGACGGGCTCCTGCGCCACGACGTCGAATCCGGTGTCGCCCCACGCTTGGTTCCCTGGAAGGGCGACGTCAGCCGACACGGGCTGCGAGGGGGCTGAAGGAGTGGCGACTGCGCTCGGGGCTGGGGCGGCGGTAGCGCTCGGGGCCGGCGTGTCGGAAGCCCCACTCGCGGGCGGGGCACCGGCAGCGGCACTCGGCGCCGCGCTCGGCTCATCGGCGTGGAGCTCGAACGGATTGGTCTCAAATCCGACCGGCTGGACCTCTGGCAGCGTCCAGCCAGGGGGCTGGACATCCGGCAACGTCACCTTAAGCGATTCGATCTGCCTCGCCTGCGTCGGTGAAAGTGGCTGAGTCGGCCCGTCGGGGACGGAGAACTGCACGCCCAGTCGGTCGACGGCACAGCCACCCACGATCGCCGCGATCACGCACGAACACGCGAGCGACCCAAAGCGTGCGTTTCGGCGACCACGGCGATTCGCCGGGCGAACGTCGACAATGGACCTGTTCGAGTGGTTTTTCAGCACGGCCGTTTCCGACTGTGGATCAAGTTGAATGCCCCCGAAAAGCGCTGCAAACCTCAACTCGGGAGCTGCCGCTATGGCCCGTTCCTGTGATCAATTGAGTACGCATGTCAGAATCGACACGGTGCGTCGCCGCCATGCACGCATTAAGGCCGCGCCAACGCTCCGCGGGAACCTCGCACAGCGGACGTAACGCAGTTTCGGGATCTGAGGCACAATCGCGTTCCGCAGACCTTAACGGCCGTTCCGTTTGCAGCGCGCCTCCGGGCGGAACGTTGCGACCAGGAGCTGCTGGCACGCGTGTGGAGCAAAGTTCGCGCGCGATCGCGACGATCAGCGGCCATCGAAACACGCTAGTGCCGGCGAACCGACATGAACCTGGTCTGGGGAAATTTCGATTTCGAGCATCATCTCGGGCCGGGGAGTCCGCGCGCGCTGTCTGCGCAAATTCGCCGACGCAACGCCGAGCTGGCGTTTTGCCTGGCTCCGCTCGCGCAGCCCGGCGACTGCTTGTGGACACCCGAGCCGCCCGACGTCGAATTTGCCGCGCACCTGGCCGAGGTCGGTGTGCCCGGCGTGCGGTTTGTCAATAAAGTCGAAGACGTGCCACCGGGGGCGATGCTCGTGCCGTGGGGCTGGTGTCGGGCGGCCGACGAGTGGGCGGCGAAAAACGGCTGGACGCGCGAAGCACCCGATCTGGCCGTGGTCGCGCTGGTGAACTCGCGCGAGTTTTCCAGCGCGCTCGAGACGGAATGGGGCGTCGGCCTGCCTGGCGCGGTCGCGATTCGCACGCTGCCCGAACTCGATCGCGTTTTGACCGCAGCCGCCGAACGGTCGGGCGGCTGGGTGATCAAGGCAAACTTTGGCATGTCGGCCCGGGAACGCATCTTAGGGCGCGCCGGGCGGCCCCGACCACAAGACCAAGAATGGGCCCGCCGCCGACTCGAGCGGGGCGAACCGATCTTCTTCGAGCCGTGGGTCGAGGCGATCGCCGAGTTTGGCTGCCAGTTCTCGTTGTCCCCGACCGGTTTTCCGCGGCTGGAGGGAGTGACTGGCCTGTTGACCGATGCGCAGGGAACCTATCGCGGGAGCCGTCTGTTCCCGGCTGGCGGGAGCGCAGGACGAGATCGCCTCCCGGCGGACGTTCTCGAGATTGTCGAGCGGGCCGCAAAGCGGATCCAGCAAGCGGGCTATTTCGGGCAGTTGGGGATCGACGTGATGCAATATCGCGCGTCGACCGGAGAGCTAGGTTGGCGGCCGCTGCAGGACATCAACGCGCGGTGGACAATGGGCCGTGTCGCCCTCGGCTGGCAGCGAGTGCTCGGGCCGGACACAGGGGCGAATTGGCTCCATTTTCGTTGGCCCGGCGTCCCGGTCGTCGACGATCCGCGGTTGGCCGACGTGCTGGGCGAACTTCCGGCCGACGTCCGGGTCATTCGCACTTCGCCGCTGGCAGTGGGGGGACGCCCCGCCACCCTCGGCACCGCGTTGGTTATCGGCCGTTCGGATCAAATCTTCGGGCAGGCCCTCCCGGCCGATCGAATGGTGCACGGAGAGTCCTCCGATTGATATGATGGAGTCTGCGCCGGCGCCGCTGATTGGCGTCGAACTCTCTCGACATGTGTGCGAGACGTGATCCAAAACCGACCCACCACCGACCCCAATTCTCGTCGCCGCCCCTGGTTGATTTGCGCGGCGCTCGCGGTCGTGCTCGGCCGCGGGCCCGTTCCCTGGATCCACACGCACGAGACACTGGCTCATCAAAATCACTCAGACGAAGCACTCGCCTGGCATCTGGAGCATTTCCACCCGGCGGGCGACGACGAACACGGCTGGCACATCCATTGGACCCTGCCGTGGAACATCCTCAACTGCCCGTGCCAGCACGACACTACGCCGACCGAAGAGTGCGCGTCCGCCCTGGAAATGCCGCTGGAAGTCCAGGCGACGGTTAGCGTGCAAACCGACGCGGTGAGCCACGGCGGAGCGCCGCCGGCGATCCTGTCAGCCGTCGAGCGTTGGGATCGACCTCCCTGGGATCCGCTCGCTGCCACTAGCCTTTCCTGGGCGGAAGCTCGTGCTCCCGGGGTGACACTGCGTGCACTCTACTGCGTCGCCCAGTGTTGAAAGCGGCCGCGCGCCTCTGACGGCGACGCTGCGCCCTCGCTCGACGATCGAGCGCCCCGGCGTCTTCGCCGTCGCTCTCGCGAATTGATTTTTCGTTCGCGCCGCCGGCTCTTGCACTGCGCTACACAGGCTAACCCCCGGCTACCCAGGCAAAACCCAGGTAAGGTCTCTTACAGATGAAAGTCCGCATCGCGCTGGCGATCGCCGCCGTGTTGGTGGTGTCGACCGCGGCCACGACGGTTCCCCGTTGGCTGCAACCGCCGCAGCCCACTGACGAGCCCGAGAAGAAGGACGAAGCCGAGGCGGCCGAGAGCACGACCGTCACGCTCGACGAGCAAAAGCTGGCCTCGCTGGAGCTCCGAGTGGAGCCGGCCTCCGTTCAGCCGCTGCAGGTGTTGCACGTCGTGCCCGGACGGCTGCGGTACGACGAGACTCGCCACATCGACATTCGCGCGGCCGCCAACGGCATCTTGACCGAGGTCCGCGTCACGCCGGGCGATCACGTGGGGCCTGGGCAGGTGCTCGGCATCCTCAGCAGTCCGGAAGTGGGCACGGCCCGCACGGAGGTGCATCACAGCCACGAGAATTGGGAGTTGGCGACCAAGAAACATAATTGGGAGCGGGAGATCGGTGCCAACGTCGCCGCGCTCATCGACGGGCTCAAGAGCCGTGTGCCGGCAAACGAGCTGGAAAAACGGTTTCGCGGCAAGACGCTGGGCAAGAGTCGCGATGTGTTGATCTCGGCCTATTCACGCTACCTGCTCGCCGAACAGCTTTCGAAACGGGCCGAGTCGACCGGTCGTAGCGTGCTGCCGGAGACGACGCTCGCCGAACGACAGGCCGAACGCCGGAGCGCGGAAGCGGCGCTCGAGGCGGCGTGCGAGCAATCGGCATTCGACGCGGCCCGCGAAGTCCGTGTGGCCGAAATCGAGGCCGGCGATGCGCTCCGCCGACTCAACATCGCGCAAGAACAGCTCACGCTGCTGCTGGGCTACTCGCCCGACACGGTGCCGATGGAGGAGACGCAGGGCGACCGGCTGTCGCGGGTCGAAATCCGCGCGCCCTTCGCGGGCACGATCGAAGAGCGGAATTTCGCTTCGGCCGAACGGGTGAAAACTTCCGACACGATCTTCGTCCTGGCAGACACGCGCGCGCTGTGGGCGGCCGCGGACGTCCGCGAGCAGGATTGGCGAGCACTCAACCTGGCCGCGGGGCAGCAGGTGAACGTCGAGGTGCCTGCGCTGGCCGGCCGCAAGATCGAGGCCCGCGTCCGCTATCTGGGACGGCAAGTGGCGGCGGAGACGAACTCGGTGCCACTGATCGCCGAGTTCGCCAACACGGACGGCCAACTGCGGCCTGGGCTGTTTGTTCGCGTGTCGATCCCGTTCGGCACGCCGAAGAAGGTGCTGGCCGTCCCGGCCGACGCCATCGTCAGCCATGAAGGGACGAAGTTTGTCTTCGTCCGCACGGGTCCTGCCACATTTCACCGCACCGACGTCACCACCGGCCTGCAGACCGATGACCGGGTGGAGATCACCGGCGGGCTCGTGGCGGGCACGCCCGTCGTCGTGCGCGGGGCGGCCGTACTCAAGGCCGAGCTGCTCTTGCCCACAATCAAAAAAGAGGACTGATCAAAAAAGAGGACGAGCGAAAAAAGCTCGCCGGCTCTGCCCGAGGACTCGCACATGCTTTCCCGCCTCATTGAGCTGTCGATCGAAAACCGAATGCTCGTGATCGTGATCACGCTGCTGGTGGCGATCGGCGGCGTGTATTCGGCCGCGAACCTGCCGATCGACGCCGTCCCCGACATGACGAACATCCAGGTGCAAGTCCTCTCCGACGCCGGCGCGCTCTCGCCAGTCGAGGTCGAAAAGTACGTCTCGTTCCCCATCGAAACCACGATGAGCGGGCTGCCGCGGGTCGAGCAAATCCGCAGCGTGTCGAAGTTCGGGCTGTCGGTCGTGACGATCGTTTTCGAGGAAGGGACCGACATTCAGGCGGCCCGGCAGCTCGTGGCGCAAAGGCTGCCGACCGCGACCGCCAAGATCCCCGTCGGCGCCGCCACTCCCGAGCTGGGCCCGATGGCCACTGCCTTGGGAGAAATTCTGCAGTTCGAGGTGCGAGGCCGCGGGTGGTCGCCGATGGATCTGCGAACGCTTTTGGAATGGGACATCGCGCCGCGCCTCCGCGAGGTGCGGGGAGTGACGGAAATCAACTCCCACGGCGGCTTTTACAAATCGTACGAAGTCCGCCCGGATCCTGACCGCCTCGCCAGTGAACGACTGAGCTTCGAGGACCTGTACCGCGCGATCCAAGGCAACAACGAGACGGCCGGCGGCGGCTACGTGGTGCATAACGGCGAGCAGCGGCTGATCCGCGGCCTGGCGCTGCTGCGGGACATTCCGGACCTCGAGTCGATCGTGGTGCGGCGGGAGGCCGACGGCACGCCGCTCTTGGTTCGCGACGTCGCCACGGTCTCCGTCGCGCCGCTCACCCGACAGGGCGCGGCCACCCGCGATGGTCGCTGCGAAGCCGTCATCGGCATGGTGATCATGACCTACGGCGAGAATTCGCGCGAGGTCGTCAAGCGGGCCAAAGCGCGGCTCGACGAAATTCGGGCGACGTTGCCGGAAGGCGTGAGCGTCGAAATTCTGTACGACCGGGCCTCCCTCATCGGCCGCACTCTCACGACGGTGCTCACGAACCTCTGCGAAGGCGGACTGTTCGTGATTGCCGTGCTGCTCTTCACGCTCGGCAGCTTCCGCGCGGGGCTCCTGGTGACGCTGGCGATTCCGCTCTCCATGCTGTTTGCCGCCAATCTGATGTCGGCGACCGCGGTGACGGCCAGCCTGATGAGCCTGGGGGCAATCGACTTCGGCCTGATCGTCGACAGCTCGGTGATCATGGTCGAAAACTGCGTCCGCCGACTGTCTCATCCGCCCGAGGGACGCACACGCACGCAAATCATCCGCGATGCGGCTGTCGAAGTCCGCAAACCGACCATGTTCGGCGAGCTGATTATCGGCGTGGTCTACCTGCCCGTACTCGCTCTCAGCGGAACCGAGGGCAAGCTCTTCAAGCCGATGGCCCTCACCGTGCTGTTCGCACTATGCGGCTCTTTGATTCTATCGCTCACGTTCATGCCGGCCGTCGCGACGCTGATGCTGCCGCGAAACATTAAGGAGGGGGATGTCTGGTTGATCGCGAAGGTCAGGCGGATTTACGAGCCGGTGCTCGACCGGGCACTGGCGCGGCCCTTGCTGACGGCCTGCGCGGCGCTCGCCATTTTTGCCGTGAGCATCCCGGTCGCGCTCGGACTCGGACGCGAATTCATGCCCCACCTGGCCGAAGGGGATCTGTTGATCGAAGCCTACCGGCTGCCGACGGCGACCCTGGAAGACTCGTACTCGATGACGGCGGGGATCGAGAAGGAACTGCTGAGTTTCCCCGAAGTCCGCACGGTGTTCTGCAAGACGGGCCGCCCCGAAATCGCCAACGACATGATGGGAGTCAACGAAACCGATATTTGGATCATGCTCAAACCCAAGAGCGAGTGGCCCGAGCGCAAGGCCCTGACGGTTCTGTCGAGCGAAATGGCCAAACGGCTCGAGTCGAAATTCGTCGGCGTAGTCTTCGACGAGACGCAGCCGATCGAGATGCGGGTCAACGAGCTGGTGGCCGGCGTCAAGGCGGACGTCGCGGTCTTTATCTACGGCGACGACCTTCACGTGCTCAACCAGAAAGGCAAGGAGATCGAGACCATTTTGCGCCGAATCCGGGGGGCCGCCGACGTGAAATCGAGTTTCCAGGCCAACCTCTCCACCCTGCGGATCGAGCCCAACCGCGAGGCTCTCGCCCGTTACGGCATCGACGCGGCCCGCGTCATGGACGTCGTCTCGGCGCTCGGCGGCCGCGACGTCGGTCAGATGTTCGATCCACAGGGGCGGGCCCGGTTTCCCATTCGGGTCCGCATCCCCGAGGCCTGGCGCACGAGCCCCTCGATGCTCGAGCAACTGCCCGTCACGCAGTCGGCGGGCAAGCCGGTTCCGCTCAAGCAGTTGGCCGACGTGAGCTACGAGGAGACGCCCGACCTGGTCGAGCACGAGTCGGGTCACCGCCGCGCGTACGTTTCGTCGATGGTCCACGATCGGGACGTCGGCAGCTTCGTCGCAGAGGCCGAGCGGGCGATCAAGCATTCCGTCAGCCTGCCGCCCCATTACGAGATCCGCTGGGGCGGAAGATTCCAGAACCTGCAGTCGGCCACTCAGCGATTGGCGCTGATCACGCCGATCGTGCTCGTCGTAATTCTGCTGTTGCTTCACACCACGTTCGGGTCGATGCGATTGGCCGTGCTGATCTTTCTGGCTGTGCCGATTGCCGCTTCCGGTGGCGTTTTCGCACTGGCGCTGCGCGGACTGCCCTTCAGCATCTCGGCTGGAGTCGGGTTTATTGCCCTGTTCGGCGTGTCTGTGCTCAACGGCCTGGTGTGGGTGACGGCCGCGGAACGAACTCGGCAGTCGGGGGCCGAATTCCGCCAGGCGAGCCGCGAGACGGCCCTCGTGCGATTGCGACCGATCCTGATGACGGCACTCGTCGCCAGCCTGGGCTTCTTGCCGATGGCCCTGTCGACGGGCGACGGCGCGGAAATGCAGCGGCCGCTGGCCTCGGTCGTGATCGGCGGCCTGATCACATCGACGCTGCTCACCTCGCTCGTGCTGCCGGCCATCTATCCCTGGTTCGCACCACGGCAACGGGCGAATCTTGCGACCGACTGAGTGGCGATGTGATGCCACATCGGTGTTGACGATTCCGAACGTGCGGGCCGTTGATTGCCGGCATCGTTGTTGCCGAATGTCGACGTCGCAGCCTGCTTTTGGGACTGGTTGGGAACAGCCTGTCGAAACTTCTTTTGTAATTCCGCCGGTCGTTAAGTGCCCGCGGCGATGATCTTTGTGAACGTGCGATGGGTCGCCTTGCCGAGCAGCGACAAGCTGCGGCTGCGGCCGGGCACGCCGGTTGCATTGGCAGTCGCCATGATTACAGTCTCGGAATACAACGACGCAGCGGGCATCGCGGAGATTCGTGAACTGTGGCGGGAGCTCTGGTGGAAAACGCCGCGAGCTTCCTTTTTCCAATCGATCGAATGGTTTGAAACGAGCTGGCGACGACGCACCGCCAAGGAGCGGGTTCGCGTGCTTGTCGTCGCTGCCGCCGGACGCCCGATCGGCATTGTGCCGCTCGTCATCAAACGCGTCTCCACGCGGCTCGGCCGGCTCCACGTGCTCACCGATTCACCCGATGAGCGGGGCTTCTTCTTCGAGCCGATTGGGCCGAACCCGTCTACGACGCTCGACGCCGTGTTTGCCCACGTGGCGAAAACGAAGGTCGACTGGGACCTCTTCGAATTGCGACACGCCGACGTGCAGCGTTTTGAGCGCGGCCCGGCTCCGGCCGAGTTGTGGCAATCGCGATTCGGCACGCTCAATCGCGTCGAGGAACGCCGGCCGATCGTCGATTGCCGCGGCGACTGGGTCCACTTCTGGGGCTCGCGACCGCAATCGATTCGAGACGAATATCGCCGTTGCGAAGAGGCACTGGAGGCCCAAGGATATGTCGAGTACGTCCGCTATCGTCCCGAGGGTTCGCCGCTGGACGATGACAATCCGCGGTGGGATCTGTTCGACGAACTCGAGCGGCGCCACGAGGGCAGTCGCCGCAAACGCCGGGCGAGCCACGGCCGCCGCCGACCGCGAGCAGGCCACGAGGCTTTGCCCCGCGAACTGCACGAAGCGGCCACGCGAGTCGCGGGCGTCGATTTCAACGTGCTGCGGCTGAACGGCCGTCCCATCGCCTGGGCCTATAACTATCGCTGCGACGGCCGGCTCGAAACGCAACGCGTGCGAGCGATTGCCGAGTTCCAGACCCTGGCGACAACCGTGCTCATGGGCCGCATGCTTCGCGACGGATTCCGCCGCCAAGATGAATACTACTTGTTCGAGCCGGCTGCGGCGTCCGCGGCCGGCGGCTGGCAAACCGGGGAAACGTCGCGATTCCGCTACACGCAATTCGCCCCGCAGGCTCCCCGAGCCCAAATGCTGCGGCTCGTGCACTGGCTGCGGTCACGACTTGGTAACGACACAGCGCCCGAAACGGCATCGGACTGGCGCTCAATGCACACACTCGCGGGCTGAACCCGGGTCGAGCGACCGTCCCGGCGAGCGTCGGGCGTCAGCCCGATGGTGCCTTTCGCCGTCGTTAACGAAGAGAAATCCAGCACCCGCCAGCTGACGCTGGCGGCTCGCCGGTCGATGTGCTTGAACTACCGCTGGGCGCGCTTCGAGCCGGATTTCTGCGAGCTTTCGTCGAGATTTTCGCGGGAGAAATCCGCCGCGACCTTGCCGGCCGCCCGCAGAATGCCCTTCTGAATCTCGATAAAGCCGACGATCTTGTTCCCCTCGCGGGTCATCCGCACGGTGAGCTGGTCGGCACCTGCCTGGAGCGCGGACTGGATCAGCTTCGGATAGTGATCCGCGCCTTTTTTCTTCGGCGGCTGCGTCAGCGCTTCATCGATCCACGGCTTGAGCCGCACGATCAATTCGAGCCACGGGGCTTTTTCGCTGCCGGCGACGGCGGGGTCTTTGGTTTTCTTGATCGCCGTCTTGAGCGCGTCGAGCGAGCCTTCACCGGCGGCCGCCCAGAGCACGTCCTTCGACGAGCCGACGTAGAGCAGGTCGGCCCCGATGAAATTGCTCCAATACGGGTGCTTGTCCTTGGCGAACTCGATCGAGTGAATTTTGACGCCCGATTCTTCCGCCACTTTCAGCTTGACGGTCGCCCCTTCGTAGGCCTTGGGCATGATGCTGATGATTTCTTCGAGCTTGGTGCCGTCGGCAGTCCGCGTGGCGGCCAGCATCACGTTCTTGCCCGACGCGCCCGGATGGACGTCGATAAACCCGTCGGCGATGCCCGTGTTGATGCCGCTTTCGACCATCGCGTAGGACTTATCGATCATCTGCTTGGCGGCGTCCTTCTGCTCGGCCGTCCGTTTGTCGTCGGAATCGACGCGGGCCTTGATCCGGTCGCGCAGTAGGGACGACATGGCGATCGCCGCCTTCTTGCGGACGTCCCCCAGCGGATGATTGATCTGGAACGCCAAGTTCGGCGTCTTGCTCCGCTCGACGTTCGCAAACAGGCTGGGCTTGGTGCACAGCTGCGAGATGTTCTGGGCCAGCGCCGTGTTGGGGATGGCCGTCAGCTCGATATCGACCCGGCCGATTTCCTTCTTGGTGTCGATGTTCAGGCCGATGGTCGCGTGTTCCGACTCGGTGAAGAACCATTCGAGCTCGTCCATCTCGATTTCGGTGGCTTTTTTCTTCAGCTGAAAATCGGCCGCCGTCTCGCCCGTGTCTTTTTTGACGGCTGCCACCGTCTGCTTGCGGGAGGCGACGAAGAGTTCGTGCCGCTTGGCCAAGGCCGCCGCGTCGGTCTGCTTATTTTGGATGTCGGCCAAGATCAGGTACGGGTGCGACAGAAGGGCCTGCGCCGCTTTGCTCGGGTTAACCGGCGCCAGGTTCACATCGTCTTTTGTTTCGCCGATGCGGTCATACGGGGACGTGTATTGCATCCAGCCGTTGAAGTCGGCGGGCTTACCGCTGCCGAGCTTCCACCAGCCGTTGTCCGTCTCGCGGATTCGCGGCGTAAGGATGGCGGCCAAGTTGTCTTTGCGGAACTTCGGGAAGTTCGAGACCGGGATCGACCAGACCATGCGGTTGGCCTTCTGGTCGAAGACCACGTCGACGCGGGTCGGCAAATTCGGGTCGACGCCGATCAAGAAGACGTCGAGATAGTCCTTGAGGACCTTCCACTGCTTCTGCTCGATGGGGTCGGTGAGCATCAGCAGATATTTGATGTCCGCCAGCAGTTCGTTGGAACCGGTGACGTAGACGGTTGCGGAGGGTGCCGCACTCTGGCTGGCCGCGGGAGCGGCCGGAGCCGGGTCGGCGGCGTGGGCCGAGGGCGACAGCGAGGTGAGGCCGGCCACAGCAAGTGAAGCGGCGAGAACAACAGCGGACTTTGTGCGGACGGCGACTCGCATCGGTGCTTCTCCCGGCAACGTGGACGCCACGACTCAAAAAACCGCGGCGGGATGGACGTGCTCGCTGACGACCTTCCGGCAACCCAGTGCGGAAGGACCGGGCCGGCAAGGGCTTCGCTGCCCTCCAAGGCGCGGCATTTTATCCCGACACCCCAAAATAAAAAAGCGCTTCCGCCGGCATGCGCCCTGCAGAGCCAACGGTTTCGCTCCCCTGCCCGGTCAGCCTCTCTCCTGCAAAACGCAGACCAACCTTGGACTTGGGACCGGAGCGCGCTGGCAAATAGTCGGGTGCCGGTCGGGTGGCTATACTCGAAGGAAATGCGGGCCGCGTCGCGACGCGTTCGTCGCATTCACGTACGGAGAGCTTTGTGCGAGCGGTTCGCAGAATCGTGATCGGCCTCGTCGCTGCGGGCACTTTAACGGCGGCGATTTCGATTCTCTCGGGCGACATAGCGTGTCCCTTCGGGCCAGCAAAGGCGCTCGCCGACGACCAGTCCCCCGCGACGGAACAAAGCCCGTTTCAATTCGAACTGACCCCGGACGGGACGTTCGCGCTCAATTATCACGGCGTGGCGCTGATCGACATGTACTTCCCCTTCTGGGAAGCGAAGTGGAAATGGGCCGGGACGGGCTCCGAAATGGGGGAGCTGCACAACGGGACGGCCCCTTTCACCATTCACGTGCCCGGATTGGCGGCGGAATTCGGCGGACACATTAGCGTCGGGCCGCCAAACGTCGTCACATATGAAGGCGTCCTCCGGCATAGCGCGACGCATCCCGACGTCATCGGCGGCGGCCTCGAGTTCGACATGAACTTTCAGTCCCGTCTGTTTGCCGGCAAGCAACCGTCCGATCCCGAGCTGCTCCCGAATGAAGAGGGGTGGGTTTGGCGCCTGGGTCCCGGCGCCGCCAAAGTCGACGGAACCGATTCCGGCGGACAGGAAGTCAAAGTCACCTTTACGCCTGGGGTTAAGAAAGTCTTCTTCGAGAACGGCAACAAGAACCGCATCCGCGCCTTCCTGGTCGTTCCGGCGACCGCTGCCGGCACCGAGTCGATCCGGATGACCATCACCATGCCGGCCGGCGCCCATCGCAAGCCGACCGAGGCGGAAGAATACGGCCCGATCGACGCGGCCCGTTGGCTGCGCAACGTCTTTCCATCCCCCCACGTTCCCGTCGACTTGAGCACGCTCAACCAGCGGCCAGGCACCCACGGGTTTTTGCGGTCGGTCAATGGCCGCCTGCAGTTCGAGGACGGCACGCCGGCCCGCTTTTGGGGTATCAACGTGATGGCGTATGCCCTCTTCTCGTCGAATCAGCAGATTGCCCGGCACGCCCGGCGGTTGGCGATGCTGGGATTCAACCTGGTCCGCCTGCACCACCACGATTCGACCCGCTGGGTCAGCCCGACCGTCATCGACAGGCACGCCGAAAATTCCCGGCAGCTCGACCCGACGGGCATCGATCGTGTCGACTATTGGATCAAGTGCCTGCGGGACAACGGGATCTATGTCTGGCTTGACATGCATTCCTACCGGGAATTCCGGCCGGCGGACCGCTCGACCGAGCTGGGCGAGATTTTGACTTACGACGACATCAGCCGCACTGCGAACGCACACGAAGCGAAGGGCTTCTGCCAGTACGACCCCGGCCTGCAGAAGCTGATGGCCGAGTTCGAGCAAAAGTATCTCTCGCACGTCAACACGTATACGAAGCTGGCCTACAAGGACGATCCGGCCATTGCCTTCGTGCTGATCACCAATGAAAACGACATCACGCACCACTACGGCGTGCGGGCGTTGCCCGACCAAAACAATGCCCAACTGACTAAATTGTTTACCGATCGCTCGAAGGCGTTTGCCGAGCGGACCGGTTTCGACGAGAGCCAGCTGCGGTCACCCTGGAGGCCGGGGCCGCCGCAAATGTTTCTGAACGACCAGGAACACGAGTTCGACGTCACGATGAGCGACGCGATCCGGCGGACCGGGTCCAAAGCGCTGATTGCGACGGGCAACATGTGGGGCGACAATCCGCTCGCCTCGATTTCGTCGCTGACCTCGGGAGACGTGCTCGACGTCCACGAGTACCAGGGGCCCGGCCAGCTCGACGCCGATCCCCGTTACAAGCCGAATATCGTCTCGTGGATCGGCATTCACCGTGTCGAGGGGATGCCGCTGACCGTTTCCGAATGGAATTTGGCCAGCCGTCAACAGCCGACGGTCGACCGCTACGCGGCTCCGCTCTATGTGGCGTCGATCGCCGCCCTGCAGGGCTGGGACGCCCTGATGATGTACGGCTACTCCCAGCAGACGCTCGGCGATCAGATCGGGCTGACCGGCGTCTGGGATGCGCTCAACGACCCGGGATTGATGGCGATGATGCCGGCAGCCGCCCTCGTCTATCGCAACGGTCACGTGTCGGAGGCCCGCAAGCACTACACGTTCGCCCTTTCGCCTGAGCAGCTCTTCAATTCCGGCTTGCGTCCCGATACGTGCACGGCGTCGCGGACGTTGCTCGAGCAGAGCCATTTCGCCCTCGGTATTCCGCCGGTTCCGCAACTCCCCTGGCTGAAGCCCAAGGATCCGCCGCCAAAGGCGATCGTGATTCACAACCCGTCGGAAAGCTTTTTGTCGGAGGACGCCCATTCGGTCATTTCCGATACGGGCGAGCTGAAGCGAGACTGGGAGGCGGCCACTCAAACGATTGACACGCCGAAGACTCAGGCCGCGCAGGGGGCGCTGCTCGATCGGGCCATTCATCTGACCGACGTGACGATTTTGGTAAATACGCGACACGCCGCGGTGGCCGTCAGCGCGATGGACGAGCAGCCGATCCGCTCGTCCAACCTGATTCTGATCACCACGGTTGCGCGGGTACTCAAGCCCAAGAAGCAGCCGGGCGTTTCGGCGTGGAACCAGGACTACTCGGTCATCAGCGAGCCGGTGCGGGGCGAAGTGACTGTGGCCGCGCCCGCCGGTCTGGAGGTCGTCGCTCTGACCTCGACGGGTCGCGGCCTGGTCGTCCCCGACGTGATCTACGAGAACGGCCGTTACCGCATCCCGCTGGCGAAGCCGCTGAGCCACTGGTACCTGATGCGAAAAGCGCCGCAGAGTTGATCAACTCTCGCGCGCTGTGCTCAAAGCGAAGCCGTTCGACGTCGAATTGATCCGCCCGTATTCGCCTCGGCTTCAACGCCGATGCCGGTCTCAGCGGCCGAAATTACACTACATCCGCGAATTCTGCGGCAATTCGGCCGCGCGACACTCGGGCTTTCGAGATTTTCAAATTCGGCACGCGACTTGCCAAAGGACTAAGACGTTTGAGACAGCAAGCGAACAAAGGAACAAAAGCAACTTCGGCCTAAACGGCGTCGCCTGAACGACGACGATTTCCATAAACGCTCCAGTGGAGCGAAAACGGCCCCGAGACGAGGATTCGTTGCGGGGCTTTTTTTATTGGCTGCGACGAAACTCCGCGCAGGCCCGGCGGCCGGCTGGTTGCCAGAATTGCCGCCATTCATCAGAGTATGGTGGCCGTCGCGTCTTGGCCCCCGCGTCACCTCACCGTCGGCGCCTATTCTCAACGGAGTGATCGAGCTTGTTTGCCGCCCAGATTACGGGAACTTCCCGCATTGAGCTGGTCGACGCGCCGGAGCCCGCGCTTGCACCGCAGCCGGACGGCCGCCGGCAAATCGTTTTTCAGCCCGAGCTAACCTGCCTTTGCGGTTCGGATCTGCCCTATTTTGTTCGCAATTCGGAACAGCCGAATCCCGGGCTCGGACACTCGCTGCACGAGATGATCGGCACTGTGACGGCGACCGACGGAACGCGATTCAAACCAGGCGAACGGGTTCTCTGCGTTCCCTACAACCAGTGCGGCTTCTTCGAGCGCTACGCGATCCACGAAGACCGCGCGATCCCGCTCGACCGGCGCGTCTCCGAGGAGTGTGCGCTCTTGGCCCAGCCGCTGGGGACAGCGATCTTTGCTCTTAAGAAGCTGCCGGTCCTCATGGATCGGGACGTGGCGGTGGTCGGGCAGGGACCGATGGGTCAATTGTTGTGCGCTGCCCTGCGGAACCTGGGCGCGCGTGAGGTGATCGCCATCGAGCGGCTCGAATCGCGTTTGGCCAACAGCCCGCGGATGGGGGCGACGGCCACCGTTTGCAACGCCAAAGAAGATGCCGTCGCCGCCGTCTCCCGCATCACCGGCGGCAAAATGGCCGAGATCGTCATCGAAGCGGTCGGCCACCAGGACCAGGCGCTCAATCTGTGCATCGACCTTTGCCAGCCGGGCGGCCGCATCCTGTATTTTGGCGTGCCGCCGGAGATCATCGACGGCGTCCGCTTTCGTGATTTGTTCTTCAAGAACATCACGGTCCACACAAGCGTGAATCCGGACTTTCAGCGAGACTTTCCGCTGGCCATGCGCTGGATCGGCGAAGGGCGAGTTGACGTTTCAAAGATCATCACGCACCGCTATCCCGTCGCCGAAATTCAGACGGCGTTCGAAACCTTCCGCGACCGCAAGGACGGAGCCCTCAAAGTGCTGGTCGAGTTTCCCGCTTACTCCCGTTCGACCGCGAGTCGCAAGCCGTGAGGATCCGGCTCTTGTCCGCCCGACTCCGTGTACTTTTGATCGTCGCCGTCCTCGCGTTCGGCAGCCTCGCCGGCATCTGGTGCGCGGCGGTGCCGGGCGGGACGTATACCTCCGCCGTCTCGGTCATCACGCGGCAGGAGTTGCGGCGGCATTGCGAGTTTTTGGCGAGCGACGCGCTCGAGGGGCGCGAGACGGGCACGCAGGGGGGGCAGGCGGCCGGCGCCTACGTCGTCGCCCAATTGCGGAAGCTCAAGATCCGTCCGGCCGGCGTCGACGGCGACTACTATCAACCCTTCGGGAACAGCCGCAACATCATCTGCCGCCTCGACGGTTCAGATCCGACGCTGGCGAAAGAATATGTGATCGTCGGCGCCCATTACGATCACGTCGGACGCGGCAGCCCCCGCAACAGCCATGGGCCGATCGGCTACATCCATCGCGGGGCCGACGACAATGCCAGCGGCACGGCCACGCTCTTGGAACTGGTCGACGCTTTCCGGTCGCTCGACGTGGCCCCCAAGCGATCGATTGTCTTCATCTTTTGGGACGGCGAAGAACAGGGGCTCTTGGGCTCGGAATACTGGTGTCAATCTCCCACCGTGCCGCTCGAGGGGCTGAAGCTGGTCTTCAATATTGATATGGTCGGCCGGCTGCGGGAGAACCGGGCCGAGGTGTATGGCGCGCGAACGGCTCCCGGGCTGCGTGAGTTTCTGGCGGCGAACAACACCGATCCCGGCATTCTGCTGACGTTCACCTGGGAAACCCGCCGCGACAGCGACCACTACCCGTTTTATGCGCGGCAGATCCCCTTCTTAATGGTCTTCACCGGCAAACATCCCGAGTACCACACCCCCTACGACACGGCCGACAAGCTGAACCTGGAGGGCATGGAGCGGGTTGCGCGGTTCCTCTTCCGCACGGTTTATGCGGCCGCACAAACGCCCCGTCTGCCCGGCTTCCGCCAGGCCGCTTTCCAAGAAGGGAGCGCTTTGCAGGAATCCCGCGAGGCGGCGGCCGAAATCCCTCCGCCCCGGCTGGGCGTCACCTGGGATGAGGGGGCGGCCAAGCGTCACCTTATTGAAGTCACGCAAGCCGACCCGGGTTCGGCGGCAGAGATCGCGGGCATTCGGCCGGGGGACCGGATCGTAAAGTTCGACGGCGCGGCCGTTCACGATGCCGCCGACATGCGGGAAGCGGTTTCCGACGCGCCCGAAGAAACCACCGCTGTGGTGCTGCATCACGGGGAATCGGCGACGCACACGCTGCCCCTGCATCTACTGGGGCCCGCGCATCCGATCGGCATCTTCTGCCGAACCGATGATGCCGAGCCGGGCTGCGTGATTGTCAGTCGCGTGCTGTCCGGGTCCGTCGCCGAGCGGGCCGGGCTGCGGCTCGGCGACCGCATCCTACGAGTCGGCAAGCGCGCGGTGGGCTCCGAGCCGGACCTGTCCGCGCTCCTCGCGCGGCAAACGGGAACACGGACACTCGAAGTCGAGCGGGACGGAGAGTTGCGCGCCCTATCGGTCACGCTGCCTCAGCGGGATGGCGGATCAATCGCCCCAAGTTCCCCACGTTGATACGGTCCGCCGTTGCCGCCGGATTCTAGTGACGGCCCCGTGTCCCTAAATCCGCTACGGCCGCTACAAATTCCCCCGCATGCTGCATTTCCTGAAGTGGCATAAGCGGCACGGCCGATACTCCTGTTACGACTACTGCCGTGGGCATAGTCGGCAGATTCGGCACAGCCAGAGGGGGCCTGTGGACGTCCGTCGACGTTAGCTCGGCTGCAGGAACTTGAGCATGGTCGGACGATTGGGACTTGGCGTGGCGACGGCACTGAGCTTGCTCACCACGGGCGGGCTCTATGCCCAAGGGATCGCTCCTGCGCCGGGCTCGCAGGCGTTCTCTTCCAATGCGTTCACCAGCCCATCGGCGTATGCGCCGGCTGCCTATGGGCAACCCGGGCAGGGCCCGGCACCCATCGTGCAGGGCGCTAGCCCCTTCGGGACGCCACAGCCCGTCGTTCCGGCCGGCTACTCCCAGGATCCGAACGCCGCCATGGGAGCTCCGTGCCCCGGCGGATGTCCGGGCGGCAACGCCTATGGGTCGATGCCGGGCTGCGGCAACGGCGACTCGCCCGACGACTTCGTCGAGACACCTTGGGAAGAGCTGCTCTGCCGCGCCCTGCGAAACGCCGACATTCGACTCGACTACATCAACTGGGGCATTTCCCCTCCCGCCACCCCCTTGATTGGTGAGAATCCCGGACCCGGAGTGCTCCAGCCGAAATTCGCCCAAATTCCGATCGGCTCGTTCGGCGGGCAGGTGATCTACGTGCCCAGTTACCTCTTCGGCTTCTATCCGATGTCGGTGCAGAAGAACCCGACCGACATCTTTCCGATTCTCAACACGGGCGGCGCCCAGGTCGGCCAGGCCCGCGCCTATGACACGACGGGCATCTCGCTCGCCGAGAACTCGGGCTTCAAGGGCACCTTCAGCCTGCCCATGACCTACGGCACGATCGAAGCCAGCGGCTTCATTCTCGGCAAGGCCAACTCGGCACCGAACGTCGGTGGTCTGCCGCAGGGCATCATCGGCGAGTCCGAATCGTTTGCCGCGATCCCGGTTGACGTCGGCGGCCAGGCATCCAACGCCGTCGCCCTGTTCAGCCAGAGCTTCAACCAGTACTTCAGCTCGTTCGTGTACGGTGCGGAAGCGAACGTCTACTTCAATGCCATAGTGCCCAAGGACTATGGACTGGTCCTCAAGCCCATGGTCGGTTTCCGCTACTTGGGCATCGACGAGCACTTTGACGTTGTCGCGACCAACCCGGGCGTGCCCGCCACCACGGTCGAGTCGTCCACGATCAGCAACATCTACGGCCCGTCGGTCGGTGTCCGGGTGGAACTGATGACGCAGTGGTTCTCGATCGGCGTCGATCCGCGAGTGACCTTCGGCGTCAACCAGTTCGCCGCCAACGTCAACTCGTCCGATCCCAACACGGGCGACTCGCACGATCACGACATCGACGTCCGATTTGCTCCGGTCGGGGCGATCGACGCGTACCTTAAGATTCCGATCCAGGAACACATCCGCCTCTATGCGGCGTACAACCTCCTGGGCACGACGAACATCTCCCGCCCGCAGTCGCAGATCGACTACAACGTGACGAGCGGCGGTCTGAACGACACGCATCTCTCGCTGAGCAGTGCCGGCATCATGATTCAAGGCTACGAAGTCGGCTGCGAGTTCAACTTCTAGTCACACAGCGGGAATTTCGCGGCGGCCGATCGCTGCCCGCATTTTTGGAAGCAGGTTCGAGACGCTCGACCAATGGGTCTTGTCCGACAGAGGTTCGGCTGGCGGACGGCTCCCGAAACGTCTTCGACGAATCGGAAGTCGAGAGTCTGACTATCCCTTGGAAACGAAAAGGACTCGTCCGGAAGGACGAGTCCTTTTCGCTTGATGCTTCCCAGACCCGTGCGGCGACCTAGCGCCCCGTGATCACATGATCGTCCGACTTCTTGGTGTCGGACTTCTTTTCTTGGGACTTGTTCTCGGCCGCTTTTTGCGCTCGTTCGCGAGCCAGGCCGCGGGCCTCGACGACCAACTGCTGCGCCTGGTAAAGGGCCTGCGAGGAGAAGTAGAGCTGATCGGTGAAACCGACCTCGGGCGAGTGTTTATTCGCCAGATCCTGCCAGCTCAGGTTGCTGGCCAGGTTCCAGGCCGCGGCCTGGGCGACCTGCGGATCGATGGTGCTCTTCGCGATCATGCTCAACAGCGCGCCCAGGTCCGGGTTGTTGCTGTATTGCGTGACCGGAATCACTGTGTAGTTCATCGTGGCATCGGGATCAGTCTTGCCGTGCTCGAGACATACGGAGTGGAACGGAATCTTGGCAGTGTGCTCGGGGGGGATCGAAAACATTCCGCCGCCGCCCATGCCACCCATGCCGCCGCCGCCCATGCCACCCATGCCGCCGCCACCCATCGCCTGACCGCCGCCCGCTCCGCCGGCGCCGCCGCCGCCGCGTCCGCCAGCACCGCCGCCGCCGCCGCCAAATTGACGCAGCACAGGTACGGCGACGAAGGCATCCGGCATATCCACGGTCACGGGCTTGTTCGTCGGATTCTCAATGTAGATCGTGCCGCCGGTCGAGTTCTGCGGCACGACCTTGACGTTGAACGTGCCGTCGTGCATGCCGTCAAACAGTTCGACCTTCGGAGCCTTCGGGTCGAGGGTCAACTTTTTGGTGACGGGGGCCCACTTCCGCTTTTTCTTCTTATTGTTCTTCGCGGTCTTTTTGTCGGTCGTCGCCTTGGTGGTCGAGCCGGTCGTCGGCGTGGCGACGGTGGGCTGAGCGGTCGAGGCCTTGGCGTCCGCGGGTTTGTCGGTCGAAGCGGGTTTGTCAGCCGGTTTGTCGGTCGACGGAGGATCGGCCGAAGACTGCATTGTGCAAGCCAGCGCCAGGGCAGCCGCAAGTGCGAAGCCGCGGCCCCAAGGCGACACCACCAAACGGCGCATCATGGAACAGACCCTTTCGGAAGACAACCTGCCCGCAAACATTACCGCTGATTGATTTTATCGCCTACTTTCGCCGGGAAGCAACAAAAACTTGCCAGGATGACCGAGATTCGCCTTTCGACCTGACTTCCCCTGCGAATCACGCGGTTTTTCCCCGGTTTTCGCACCTGCGAAAAAGAACGCCCAACGCGGATTGAAGCGCCTGGAGCCGGACGTTCCGCCCGAAGTTGGGCCCGAGCGATTTGACTCGGAGCGTTTCTGTTCCCGGCGATCCATCGTCCAAGGGCGGTTCGGTGCAGGCCTCGACCGGGCCGCCTTGATCTGCTCCGCGAGAGGCGGGATAGTCGAATCATGATCCTGCTCGATGAGCACCGGCTGCCGGCCTACCTGCGCGAGCGGGGACTGCTCGGAGCCGACGAGCCGTGTCGCATCGAGATTTTGTCGGGTGGGGTCTCGAACCTGGTGCTGCGTGCGGAGCCGGGGACGCGTGCCGCCTTCGTCGTCAAGCAGTCCCGCGAGCAATTGCAGACCCAGGTTCCCTGGTTCAGCCGGCTCGACCGCATCTTCCGCGAAACGGCCATGATGGAGACGCTTCGGCCGCTGCTTCCGGACGGCGCGATCCCGCGAATCCTTGACGAGGATCGCGAGAACTACGCTTATGCCATGCAGGCGGTCGATCCCCGCCACACTGTTTGGAAGCGCGAGCTGCTGGCCGGGCGCGTCCGCAAAGAGATCGCCGTTTGCCTCGCCGATTATTTGTCCGCCATCCATGGCCGCACGGCTGGCGATCCGCGTCTGGCCGCCGAGTTTGGCGATCAGGAGATTTTCGAGCAGCTGCGGATCGACCCGTTTTATCGGCACATCGCGCGCGTCCATCCGGAATTGCGTCCACACATCGATCGGCTGATCGCGGAAATGGCGGAGAATCGTGTGTGTCTCGTGCACGCCGATTTCAGTCCCAAGAACGTGCTGGTCGTCGACCGCGCGCTCCTCGGTGCGTCGTCAACGGTGGCCACGGAGGGCACGGACTCGGTCGTGACGCTGATCGATTTCGAGACGGGGCACTTCGGCGATCCGGCGTTCGACTTGGGATTCTTCCTCAGTCACCTGCTGCTCAAGGGCGTGCGGTCAGCACCGGATCTAGGAGCGTTTCGGCCGTTGATCGAGAACTTTTGGGACTGTTACCGAGCGGGGCTCGCACCGCTCATCGGAACTTCCGGCCTCGAGCCGCGCGATTTGGAGCGACGTAGCGTGGCGCACTTGGCGGCCTGCGCCCTCGCCCGCATCGACGGCACAAGTCCCGTCGATTACCTGACCGATCCGGCGGCGCGCGAGGCCGTCCGCGATTTCAGCGGTCGAGTCTTGCGCGACGCGACGCCACGGATCTCTGAGGCCCTCGACTTGCTGACGGATTGCCTCCGACCCGCGGGGCACGCAGTCCCTACCAATCCGCAAGTGAAATCGACATGACGCGAATCGAATCGGTCCACGCACGCGAAGTTTTCGACAGTCGCGGCAAACCGACCGTGGAAGTCGAAATCACTTGCGCCGGCTCGCGTCTACCGGGACGGGCGATCGTCCCGAGCGGGGCCAGCACGGGAAAACTCGAAGCCCGCGAATTACGCGACGGCGATCCCCAACGGTTCGCCGGCCAGGGCGTGCTCCGCGCGGTCGCCAACGTCAACGGGCCGATCGCGGACGCCCTCCGCGGACTGGATGTCGACGATCAGCAGCGAATCGACGCGACTTTGTGTGAGCTCGACGGCACGGCCGACAAGTCGCGGTTGGGGGCGAACGCTTTGCTCGGCGCGTCGCTGGCCGCGGCCTACGCGGCGGCTCAGGCGCAGGGAGTCTTGCTGGTCGAGCATCTGCACGCGCTGTGGCGTCGCGTGCCGGCCAATATCCCAGCGCGTGCGAGGCGGGCCGGCGCAGCACCCGGATTGGGCGACGGGCTGATCCTGCCGCTGCCGATGGTGAATATGATCTCCGGCGGCTTGCACGCGGGCGATAATCTCGACTTTCAGGATTTTTTGATGATTGCCAGCGGGGCCGCCTCGCTCCGCCAGTCGCTCGAATGGGCGATCGCCGTTTATCGCGAACTCGGCTCGATCCTGCGACGCGACGGTTATGAAGGCGTGCTCGTCGGCGATGAGGGGGGCTACGGCCCCAGGCTGGCGTCGAACCGCGACGCGCTGCGGTACCTGATCGACGCCGTCGAAGGCGTCGGTTTAAAGCCGGGCAAGGATGTCCACCTGGCGCTCGACGTGGCCAGCAGTCACTTTTACGCCGATGGAGTCTATCGGCTGGCCGACAAACCGGCGTCGCCTCTCCACTCCGACGAGATGGTCGCCCTGCTTGCCGAATGGGTCGATTCCTACCCGATCATCAGCATCGAAGACGGCGTGGCTGAGGACGACTGGCCGGGTTGGAAGCAGCTCACGAACCGCCTGGGAAGTCGCGTGCAACTGATCGGCGACGACCTCTTCGTGACGCAGACCGAGCGGATCGCGCAGGGGATCGAGTCGGGCGTGGCCAATAGCGTACTGATCAAGCTCAATCAGGTCGGCACGCTGAGCGAGACATTCGCGGCCATCCGCACCACGCTCGACGCCAGCTATTGGCCGGTGATTTCCGCCCGCAGCGGCGAAACGGAAGACGCCACGATCGCCGACCTGGCCGTCGCCACCGGAGCTGGCCAAATCAAAATCGGCTCGGTGGCTCGCTCGGAACGGCTGGCCAAATATAACCAGCTGCTTCGCTTGGAAGAAATGTTGCAAGGCCGAGCTGTGTGGATGGGTGGCGCCGTGTTCGCGGGATTGGGCTGAAGCCTAGGGACGGCGACAGCGAGCGGAAGCGACCGTCAGCCCGCTGTAAAAAACTTCCGCAAACAATCGGCAACTTCGTCCGGCGTTTCCTCGGGCAAAAAGTGGCCGCCCGGCAGTCCTTGGCTTTGCACGTTGGCAGCTCGCTCGCGCCAGAGGGCCGGCAGGTCGTAGACTTGCGCGATGCGGCCTTTGGCGCCGTAGAGCAGGAGCAGGGGCAATTCCAAACGCTTGTGGAGGTCGGCCTCGTCGTGCTCCAGGTCGATCCCCGCGGCCGCCCGATAGTCTTCGCACGTGGCGTGGAGCGTTTCGGGCTTCTGGAAGCAGCGGAGGTATTCGGCGAAGGCTTCCGACGAGACCACGCTGCCGGCTGGCGTGCGGGCGTAGAAAGCGGTGCGGAGATAGTACTCGGCATTGTTGCCGATTAGCCGCTCGGGAAAATCGAACGGCTGCATCAGGAAGAACCAATGGAAATAGGCGCGGGCGAATTGCTCATTGGTGTGGCGAAACATTTCGAGGGTCGGCGCGATATCGAGGACCGCCAGCTTGTCGACCGCGCGCGGATGATCGAGCGCGAGCCGGTGCGCGACGCGTCCGCCGCGGTCGTGTCCCGCCACGAAGAATCGCTTGAATCCGAGCTGCGACATCACGCGAATCTGATCGGCGGCCATACGGCGCTTGGAATAGGGCTCGTGGGCCGCGTCGGTGGGCGGCTTGCCGCTATCCCCGTAGCCGCGCAG
>Ga0210390_10000723_pt1 | contig 34297 bp, 79 predicted proteins | sample IncBWH11OmetaG_FD_161050 | JGI IMG/M metagenome (GOLD analysis project Ga0210390, IMG submission 161050) | Forest soil microbial communities from Barre Woods Harvard Forest LTER site, Petersham, Massachusetts, United States - Inc-BW-H-11-O ...
CGAGCCCTCACCCGGGTAACAGCGAATTCGTCGGTGCGGTCGCGGTGGCGATTCCCGATCACCTTCACCTGAAGAATCCGGAAGATATCGTGCCTAAAGTCCCCATTTCATTGGGATATGAGCATCTGCCGAATACGATCGATATCGGCCCGGCGAATGATGAGCTGCAGATTGAAGCCAATTTGGGCTGCAGCCATCATCTGCTCAGCTATATCAGCCTGATGGACGACGAAGCATTCAAGGCTGCAGCATCGCCGCAGAATGCGCCGTATTTGACGTGCATCGTTCGAAAGGTATAATTATTTCTCTAGACATTCTTCTAATGCGGGATAGTAGAACGGCACTACGCTAGGCCCATAACCTTGAGAATCGGTTCAACTCCGAACCCGCCACCAACTTCATTCACGACTCAATCGCCTCCGCCAGCGCATCATTCGCCAGCGTCTTCAGCCCAAAATCCTCATTCAACCGCCGCTTCCGATACCACTCCTTCAATTCAATATCCCGCCCGATATACCGCGACATGATCATCCCGAAATAAGGATGCTCACGGTTCTTGATCGCGAAGCTCTTGCGATCCAAAGATGCCGACGCGGCATAGACTGATTCGACCTCATCGGTAATATCGATCAGAATTTTCTTCAATCGCGATTCCACTTCCAACACCGCCGCCAGATCTATTCCCGCCTCCACCAGCGAGCCCTTCACGTCATCCAATTCTTCATTGAGCGCCAATTCCGCGATGTTGCGCTCACGCAGGAATGTGATGCTCCGATGCAGTCGCCGGTACCAGGCGCATTTGGCTTTCACTAACGTGCCATCCAGAAACTGGAGGACATAGCCCTCAAAATCTTGAGCCGTTTCCAGATAATCGAATGCGCCGGCCAACGTGATGTTATTGAAGGTCCATGCGCGAGGAATTTGATACGTCTCGACAAGCTTGTGAACCGGGTGGTTTGGGTCCAGCAGGAGATATTCTCCGGTCACGTTATCGCGCACATGCAAAAGACTCAAGCCCTCCGGCTCATCGCAAACGATGCGCGCCGCCGGATGTGTGAATTCAAAAGTCGCGGTCAAACCCTGTGCCGCTACGGTCTCGGCAAATCCCCGAAACCGGGGCTCACGGGCAACATATTCTTCAGTGAGCTTCACCACATCCGACACAAACGATTTCTTGGAACGCCATAGCAGCTTTCCATCGACCCATGCCGTCGAGATCATGCTGCCATCGATTTTCTCATGGATGTCGGCCAGATCCGGGCGCAATAGCAGATGCTCGGGCATTAGATTAGATTTCTCACCAACATTGAAAAACTTGTGCAATGGACGTGAGCAGATGTTCCCGGCGGAATCAAAGGCAATACCACGGCATTCGAGCGCTTCGGGCGAATCAAAGGTGCTGTTGTCGCAAAAGACATAACAACCGATTGTCACGCCATTCGGCTGCATCTGGAATTTGATTTCCTTCTTGTGCGCGACAAAAGGCTGCACATCGGCAATGGTTCGGATTGTTGCGAACTTCATGGCGCCCTCATCGATTTGGGTTCCTGATCGCGCTCCAACGTCACTTTGAACAACGTGCGTGAGTGAGTGTGAAAGGCCACTACACCCTCGGGCTTCATGAATCCGGCCGCCGCGAAACTCCCATGCTGACGTAGCTTCTCCAGCGCGTCTTCAACGCATGCGAGCCCGATGCCTCGCGCCAAAATGGGAACTACGTTGCAGCACAGGGGCACCGTGACGGCTTCTGCAGGCGCCCAAAGATCATTCGGGTCTTTCCATCGGCTCACGTTGAACAGACTCCAGCGCTTCTCAGAGAGTCCGTACTTGCGCTGGATGCCCTGACCCCACCATTCACCGAAATGCGCACCTGCGCCCAATGCGGCCAGCTCATGAGCATGCTGATGGACCCACCGACCGAAGCCGTTGTTGTCGTCGGTGCCAAGATGGAGCACCCAACGACTCCGCGAGCCGGCCCGGATGTAGTGCGGCACGCCAGCGACTTCGATCTGCGTGTCGTAGCCCATCTCGAGCTCGGAGCCTTCCGCTGGCCGGATATGGACTTGACCATTACTCCCATCGATTTTTTCTGTACAGATCACCTCACGGTTGAGGCGGCTGATCTTTTCGAACTCGGTGAATTCAAGCATCTGTTACTACCTTTTTATATCTTGTTGGATGAATCATTTCTCACCCATGCCCCACCATTCTCCCATGCGCCCTCATCGACAACATGCTGATCTCCGCCTTGTCCCGCTGCGGATCAAACACCATCGTTCTGTCTTTGCTCATCACACGGATGAAGGAGATCAATCCGGTTGACTTCGAGATCTGAATATCACCCTTTGAAAAGAACTCGGACTCCGAATAATCCGGATGGGTGTGATATAGCGCCGCGAGCTTATAGCCGTGCGGCACCAGAATCCGGATCTTGAATTCTCCGTCCTTCTGATTGCTCACCGGCGTCGTGTAGCAATATGAATTTCCGCTGATCAGTACCGCGCCCGCGAATTCTTCTATCGAAGAAGCCTTTTGCGCCGCGTCAAGTCCGGCGACGGCCGCAGCTTCCAATGACGCGAAGCAGGCTGTGGAGACTTCGCTCGCGGGAAGAACTTCCGGAGTGTTCGCTGACGCGACCGAACTTGCCATCAGCAACAATAAAAGCGCGCGTTTCATTTTGGCGGTTCCTTCGATTTGAGGAATTGAATCCTACGCCGAATCGAGGGTGAATATTGTGAACGGTTTCACAGGCCATCGGTTGAGACTGTCATAGTTTCATCCCGTTAATGTCCAAAAGCCGCCGCAATTCCTGCGCCGCGCCCCACGCCGAATATCCCCGCTCTTTCAGCTTCACGACGAAGTCACGGATGTCATTGGGAGGCATCGTATCGTACCCTACCAACCGCGCGACGCGCATCACGAAACTGTCGGTGTCATCACTCATTTGGCGCATCTTCCGGCCACCCCTGCCGCCATACTCCAACCTCAGAGCCATCTGGCGAGAGAGTTAACACTTCCTTTGAAACTTCCTCATACGTCGCCTCAAAAATCTCCCGCTCCACCGGCCAGAACTCGCCCTTATGACCCGGACCGACGATGTAATGCTTTGCCGCTTGGATGAGATATGCACCCTCCAGCGTTTTCATCGTGCCGAGAATGGCGCCATCCAATTCCTGATAGACCGTATGAATCGTGCCGGCCGGTAAGTGCGGCAGAATCTGGCCTTTCCAGAGGACTGCGATCACGTCGAGGGGCTTTTTGCGGTAGAGATTCATATGTCCTCTCAGCAACTGCACGAGAAAAAGTTCTCGCGATCTTTCGTTGGCACTTCGACGCCACGAACCTTCGCATAGTGATCCCAGAACTCTGGCTTCGTGCTGGTCCCTTCCAGATTGCCTCCATCGACCAGATATTCTCCCCACTGACCGTCCTTTCTCGATTCGATCCATTCATCGGCACCTGACATCAGCCGTTCATAGCCTAAATCCAGTTCGGCCGCATAATTCCGAATCCACGCTTCCGATTCGCTGATGAATTTAATCCCCATTTTCGGCATCTCCCCCGCAACCTCCGGCGCATCTGGGAAAGCCGGATGCGTCCAGACGTGCCGGAGCGAATGGATTTGGCGCGGGTAAATTAGAAGCCAGAAGCGTTCGCCAGGTTTGACGGTGTTCAGCAGAAAAGGATCGACAATCCCGACACCTTCGCTCTCTACGACCGCCAGATCGCCATCCGCCCGTACGTGATCACCTGGACGCAGATGACGCTTGGCAATCACCGGCTCAACCGCAATATGGATCGCGTCCCGCCGTTCATTCGGTCCGATGATGGTTCCCAATGTCTCGAGCGCATCTGTCGAGACCTTTCGCTTGTCGCCGTCGCCTGAATTGCTCATGCCGGCTTCCTTTGGAAGCTCAAATTCCCCCAGTTCGTATGATAATGCGCGCAGATCGGCACCCCGAACGCCTTGCACAGCAGAATCGGCACCACTCCGCGCACCCGATCACCCCGTGACGCCACGATCAGATGCGCCACCAGCGGCCGACGAACGGCGCAGATCTCCCACAGGAGGACGCATAGGCTGAGGGCGTACATCGCCCAGCCTTGAGCCCCATAGGCGTGCTTGAGCGGCAGTAACCGCGCTTCTGGCATGCGCTTGAGCAAGGTCCGGGTGACCGCGGTAACGCCTCCTGCGAGCCTTGGGTGATAGCCTAGGATCAGGATGCGATGGGCCGTCGCCGGCTTCGGCGGACGCAGATCGTCCAGATCCATCAGGGCTGCCATGTAACCCGCAACGAACAAAGCGGCCGCAGGCGTGAGAATAATCAGCAGAATCCACGTCGTAATGCTCATATTTGAATCGCCTCGACCGAAATCTTCGCGCTTCGGTCATCAATAAACGCCTTCGGATCTTCGAGCACTGAAAATTCTACCGCTTGAATCAGTTTTGCGCCATCGTTGTTGATTGCGTCCAACGGAATTTCGATCTGGCGTTCGACGGTGAGGGTGACTTTGAGTTTCATATATTCTTCACGATTTCATCGGCCATGGTCCAGAGAGAGGCATCCCCGTCTTTCAGAGCTTCGTCCAAAAGCAAGCGTTTTTCTCGGAGATATATTTTCGCAAAATCCGGATCGTACTGCATGATGCTTTTGCTGTTGTCGATCAGGTCAGCGAGCTTCACTGTCTTGGCTTCGCGCGGCGCCGCGGCAGTATGAGCGCGGTCAATTGTCTTGCGTGCTTGCCGATTGCCATGTTCCGGACGACTTACATCAGTCAGCCAAAACACATAACTCGAAACAAGATTCCCGAATTCTAAATCAATCTCCTCCGGAGTACAGGCGGTGTCCTCAACGACATCGTGAAGCCATGCCGCTGCAATCATCTCATCGGTATGCGGCACGGATTTGACTAACTCCGCAACCGCCATTGGATGTTTCCAGTACATTTCACCGGTGTACTTTCTGGCTTGCGTTCCGTGCCATTTGATGGCGAAGATGCGGGCGCGTTTTTCGAGATTGCTCATGGGTCTATTTTTGTAATTACGTTCTAGCTCGCGCACACTATCTCATAATACAGGCTAGATTTCAACCAATGGCGTTCACAGTTTTCACTGGAATATTTCCACCGTTTTCATATCGCTGTCCTGAACAAGGCGTCCTCCGCCCCAGCTTGAACCTCCATTGGGATAGCGACAGCCCTGTGCATAAGGATGTTGTTTGTTCCATTCAGCCCATTGTTCCTTGCTTACATTTTGGCCGTTATTCTCATAATTCGGCCCCGGTGGATGGGCTCTTTCCCACTGTTCGCGCTCTCTCGCTGCTTCCTCGGGCGTCGCGGGTAAACCCAGCAATCGGCAGCGCATGAATTCGGCTTCGGCTTTAGTCAGATCCTTGATGAGACTGACTGTGCCACCGCGTGTCACGCTCATGACTTTCCAGTTTTTTTCATGCGATAATGAATCGCTTGAATTCCTAACGGCGTCTTCGGTCAAATCCTGAATCGGCTCGCAATCCTCCTGCGATACGCTGACATCATAATCGCCTGGATTGCCGATTCCGATATATTTACCATTTGCGCGTCCCCATACCATCTTGGGAGTCATGCTGATGTTGTGAGATCCTTTGAATATCCAGACATCTTCAACTTCCTCTGGACCAGCTTCGGTGAACTGACAGATCAACAGTTCTGGATCGGCTTTTGATAGGGCGGCGATGAGGTCTTTGTTTTTCATTTGCGATGTTCGCTTAAATTATCTCATGAACTTTGCAGCCTTGTAGGCCGCGAGCCGCTCTTGAAGCGTGGGCAACTGTGGTTCGACAGAACGTGCGAACGTTTCGCTGAACGCGACGTAGCGACCACCGCAATTCTCGCAAAGCGAATGATCTTCCGGTTCATAACAAGTCCCTTCCCAATAGCCTCGCAGCCGGCCATCTGGCCCTTCCTTCACAACAGGTCCATGTGCAAAGCAGATCGTATAGAACAGCGTTCCACAGCAAGAGCATGCGAATAGGGGCTCCGTGAAGGCGATGCCATCCGGCCAATTTTTGTGGCCGTCGCGATCCGCGCCATGCTGGCATTTATCGCTCATCTGAGTTAGCCAGTGAGCTTTCGCAGCTCTGCGAGATTCGCGCCGCACCATGGGCAGAATCTGAACGGCGTGCCCGTATAGAGATTCGGATTGCCGGCGCGGATAGACGCGAGCACTATCGGCCCGTTGAGTTTTGGCATTGTCTCCTCCCAATCCTTGCACACGCAGCCATCGGGCTTGATGAGGGGTTCAGTCGCCATGTTCCGCTCCTGGTTGATTCGCACCCTTCAGCCGACACCTTTCGCAATCGCAACCGAGGTGTCGCGCGAGATCATCGAGTACGCCGCTACCAAAGAGTGCCTTTCGGCGCTCATCGTTGCCCAGGTCGACCTTGGTAAGTCCGTTCGGGAGTGATTCGATGACTTTGACTTCTTGCATGACTATGCGCCTACGGTTGAGAATCCGGTAATCCTGTATCCGGGTTGGCGCCTTTGGAGATACGATCGGCGCGAATCTGCTCAACCATCTCTACGAAGGACTCATCATCTTCCAGTCTTTCGAATAGCTCTAAGCACCCCTCTTCCTCGGGAGAAATATAGTAGGGGTCAGTGTCGTAATGGTTGAAAGCTCTCATAGTTGGTCTTGTGCTCAGTCGCCTTGGGCGCCTTTGAATCGGTCACGGACCCAGCAGTGCTCATAGTCAGGCCCTGGCGTGATTTGGAATTCGTCGGCGGCATCGAGCACAACCTTGCGAGCCCGCTCATACTGTTCGACGTCTCCCGGCTGCGCGGGTCGCGACGCGAGTAGAAAGATTCTGCCGAGGGCGAGTTGAACTTCTGCCGGCATTGCTTTCATTTGCTACCCGTTTAGCACGTAGCGCCTGAAGCGTTTGCATTGGTCGATGATCTGGCGGCATGTAGGGCACGTCACGGTTTCGCCGATTGTTGCCACTAAAGGGGGAATGTTATCTTCGCCTCCGTCAGTGATTCCTGCCCCAGCCACATCGAACCCGCATAGTGTCAAATCGCCCCCACCCACAACGCCCTCGGCATGTTTTACCGGTTTATCCATGGATATCGGTTTTCCGGCGTTTGCCAACCATCCTCAAATGTATCCAGTTCGACATCCCGCGTTTCCTGTTCGATTCTTCTGTGTAGCCTCGTACGACGCGTTTCAGGCTTACCGGAACCGCTGGCTACTCGCCTCCAAGGATTTCCGAGAAACCCCAATGCAATGCGTTTATAGTCAGTCACTTCCGTTGTCGGCGTGAGATTCTCAATTTGTCTTACAATCGGGTTAATCATTTGCCACCAGTTTGGTTGTGAGCGCGCATCAGCCGCGCCACGTACTTTTTGACCTTTTCGTGCAGCGCCTTCGGCAGCCACAATTCCAGTTTCGATAGACCCTGCGCTTCCTGGCGAGTTCGTTGCGCGGCCTTGCGCTCAGCGGCCGTCCTCACAGCAGAATGGTTTCGACTCGCGCCCCCGCGATGCTGCGGGCAATATTCGCCGCAGATCGGCTGCCGAAATTGTAGGCCTTGGAGGAAACGGAGGTGAGCCTGGGACGTTTACCCTCGACCGGGGGCGCGGAAAGGTATTTGCCATTCTTCAGTTGTACGATGGATTTGAACATGTCGATCTCCTTAACCAGTGACGCTACTCTATCATCGTGACATGTCACAGTCAAGCCTCATGCTCATCGGACTGTGGTTCACCGGAGCATCCGCACGAACAAGTCGAGCAGTGCGGCGGCTCACGCATGTGAAGCGGCTTGTGGGCTCGCCGTAGATCAGCCACGGCAAAGAACAGCGTGGCGACGGCCAGGACGAGCATTGCGAGCGCCGCGAGGATGATGTGCGGGTTGGTGAACGTCATGGCTTATCCGCCGTCGTGGGGACGGCGGGTAATTCGATTAGGGGGAGCTTCGGCAACAGACTCTTTGCCCTGGCGAGAATCCGCTCGACGATCTCAAAATCTTCGTCGGTACACATAGCAAGTGAAATGTCGAAGTCGGCCCCAATGATTCGGATTCTGAGATTGATCATGTTGTGCGCTCACCGCTCACGGTTGAGGGTTGCACTTTGCGCCGATGCTGAAAGGTTCGACGCGCTGTGCGTTCGCCAGGCCGGACTATTGGCGTGGAAAGAGCCTCCTCTACCATCCATCCGGCTTTCAGCCGATTCTTGACCGTCTCGCACGCTTTGCAAACTCTGCGACCATCATTGCGAATCCGTAGGTTGTCTCCACTGAGAGGATGGCCATAGCGAAGACAATGCGTGCGCTTCTGCTTGGTATGACGGCCCTTGGCTATCATGTCCAACTGATTATCTCTGTTGGATGCTTCGAAGATGTGATCTGGATTAATGCAATAGGGCACATCGCACGAATGGCAGGCATGCATGCCCTGCGCCAGCGGCCTACCGAGCTTTATCTGTAGGACTGCCCGGTGCAGTCCCATATTCCTCCCGCGATAGGACGCCTGGGCATAGGGTAGTTGACGAGATCCCTGCGCGGGATGCCTGAACCCCTGCCATTCCCAGCAACCGCTCGGGCTAACAACGCATTTTGCCTTCCAATATTCCAGATATTGAGCATCCGTCATCTTGCGCGCGATGTATTGATTACGTCCCATGTCCTTCTCCATCGATACACTTTGCGCTGTCCGGTGATCTCGGATATTTAAGCGTGTAGTCGTAAACTTTCTGTTGTATCGGACAAAGTCCCTCTGGTCCGCAGTACAGCCATCCATCATCGACCATCGCCCAAATTGCTTCATGGGCCAGCTTTAACTGCTCATCCATTGTGAGTGCGCCTTTTGTCGATCTCATCTACCGCCCAACTGACGGCCTCAGACGCGACGCCATGCTCCTCAATGCCGGGGAATTCTGGCGATACGACGGTTACCTGGCCGCTCTCGTCGGGTTTCGAAATAACAAGCGTGTAGTCAGTTTCCATTTTCTGTAGGCTCCAGCGGCTCCGCGAGAATCGCGCGCAATTCCTCCACGCGCCGTTTGTAGCAGTCAGCGTCGTTGTAATCCTCCTTGTTGGCCGCTGCATATTTCTTCTCAAGGAGCGCGTCAATCAGGGTCTCGATCTCCCAGCGCTCGAGCTTTACGGACTTGGCGGTTCGACTGAGGCTCATGTATGACTCCCGGACGCACTAGCGGCGTTTCTTTTGCAACGCTGGCACTCGGTATGATCTGGTACGCCATGCGGACAGGTGTGGCCTTTCTCAGGTGCCATGCTTATCTCCGGATGTATCAGCGTTTGTTTCGTCGATTGAGTAGCCGCCATGCTGTTGCTGCCACTCTTGGAACTTGTCCATTGCCAATGGCTGTAATGCGGTCCACCCGATTGGCCACCCCATCAGCCACTCGACCCAATCGGGGTTCAGTTGGCCACCCTTGCCGCCCTCCGGGGATACCTGAGTGTTCAAACGCAACTGCTGGCCCTTTGTCAGGCGATCCTCCATCGACTGATTCGACCATTTCGTCGCGTCCGAGGCATTCGGCGTCCGCCATCGACGCGCTGATACCGCTTCGATCAGCGTCCCGCCCTCCCGGCTCTTCCTCGGAGTTATCCGCCCCCCTTTCGTGCCTAAAGTCGCCGTTGGAGTGGGCCACAGACCAAACCTCGCCATGGCGCCCAGCGTCGGCCTCAATGCGGCTCCCTCGCTCGGCGACTGATTGAATCGGCTTCCCGTATCTATTGCTACGGGCGTCGGCAAGAATCCAGATCCGCTTTCGGATGTGCGGAGCTCCAACGTCGGACGCTCCGAGCACTCCCCATTGCGCATCGAACCCGAGTTCGGCCAGGTCTCCGAGAACTCGTCCGAGTCCCCGAGAAGTGAGCATTGGGGAGTTCTCCACGTAGACGTATCGCGGTCCCACCTCGCGAATGATGCGGGCCATCTCGCGCCAGAGTCCTGATCGTTCGCCATCGAGTCCGACTCCACTGCCAGCGACGGAGATATCCTGGCAAGGAAATCCTCCCGAAACCATGTCAATAAAGCTGCGCCATGGTCGACCGTCAAAAGTTGTAACGTCAGACCAAATCGGGAAAGGACGGAGGCAACCATCGGTTTGTCGTTGCGCCAGAACGGCTGCGCAGTAGGCATTACGCTCAACTGCGCACACGGTTCGCCACCCGAGCAGCCCCCCCCCGAGTATTCCGCCACCAGCGCCTGCGAAAAGAGCCAACTCACGCATTTGTACCTGCTGTTATGGAATCTTGTGTCGAGTCGAACTTCGCCCGGAACAGGTTGCAGCGGTCAACCTCGTAGCACCACCGACCGCACGTCCAACAGTGGGTTTGGCTTCCCCTACGTGGTCGGGGCAGCCTGTCGAGTTCTGCCAGCCGGTCGCGATTCGCTTTGCAATCCGCCACCTTGAGGAAATTCATGGCTGCTCACCCCTGTGCTGTGGATGTTGTATCAACCACCACTTAGCTGCGGCTTTCGCGAATCGATGAGCGCCAGACTCCCAATTTAGAGTTGGATGCTCCGCGTAGTAGCGCATGCTTTTCCCGAATGGTTTACGCGTACGCCATAGCGCAACAGCGGCGTCCGCTGCACGTAGCAGCACGTCAGGAGCTTCTTTTGGTGGTTTCATGTCTTGCCCGACTGTGCTCGAAGCGCTAGATAAGCATCAGCCAACCGCTCGTAATCGTACGCAGCATCTCCGAGGTGGTCCCATAATGTGCACTCGACATACTTGTGACCGGCAGGGTTGTAATAGGCAAGCACCTCCTCGTCACCCTTTCCATCGCATCTCTCGGGATAGTCCTTTCGCAGTCGCGCCACGTAGGCGGCATCTGTCAGTGTTGGACCTTTGAACTTAGCCATGCTTCGGCTCCTCGCTCACCGGTTTTAATTGACCGCAGACACACGGTACCGAATAGCAACCAGTGCAGGGAAATTTCTTTTGCGGTGGCTTAGCTGCCTCGATGCTGGCCGAAATACATGCGGTGGCAGCCGATATGATCGAAGCCGGAATGATGTACGTAAGCGGGTAATTTACTTCAATTTTCATCGTCACGCCCGGCGCGAGAGTTACATCCCAAGCCATTACGCTCGATGCCTTGCACTTCCGAAGAGCGCTGAGCAATTCGGCATCAACGGCATCTATTTCAACTTTCATGCTCATTGCTTATCGTCCCCGTTCACTGCGCTGTATATCCGCCAGCCGTAGGCACACCGATCGTATCGCCCGTCCGACACCATCCCGCCGGGTTCGTCACGATTTCCTTCGGGGGCGTCTGTCCATAGTCAGTAGCTATGGACGCCGGGCACCACTCAGCCGGGACGTCATTCGCGTCTTTGGGTGGATCTCCATGAATCATGTCCCACTCGGGCACCCGAGACTCTTTCAACAGTTCGGGCACATTGGAGGAGAAGCACCCATACGCGATGCCTTCGGACAGATACCAGTGACCCGTTTTCGGAGCGCCCGGGAACCGTCGCTCGATTTCCGTCTCGCACGCGACTTTGGTTGGGAATTTTCCCACGGGGAGGACGGCGCCTCCCGTCTCGGCCCGGCCTTCAGCGACTATCCATGCGCTGGTCTCGGCTGTGCGGCGAGCCATGATGATCAGCGCAGCCAGAACAAACAGACCGCACAAGACTATAACCGCGCGTCTGATTGTCACGATGCCGCCTGTTGGCCCGAAGATACCTGAGCTACGATTTCCTGAGAGGTGACGATCAGCTTCTTGAGTAGCTCACCCAACTCGCCGAGGCCATCTAGCTGTGGCTGATTCGTGAGTTGAGAAAGTGCCATCACAACCCCGAATGACTTGGTATTGATCGGCTCAGCGTTCTTCTCAGTCATAGGCCCTCCAGATTGGAATGGATCGGATCAGGCACCACGTCAGCACGATAGCAGGCGCGGCGCGTAGCAGGATGGGGATGATGTCGCCGGCGGTCACGGCTGAACCACGCAATCGCACGTTTCATCGGCGCCGAGTTGATGCAAAGAACTCGGGCACCAGCGCTTCGCTGTGGCTTTCTCCTGTGAGCTAGCAAGCTTGCGCCGGCCGCGCTCCCGAATCTTTCGCTCAATCTCCAGCACGCTATCGCGTAGATAATCGATGACAGGGATATCAGCCCCGTCCTGCAATTCGCCATCATCGCAGTACAGATTGCTACCGGAATAAGCGGCAGCCAACAACCCTCTGAGAATGGCCTCCTCACTGGTTCGACTTCCTGTCGGTTCCTCCGATGAGCCGACGCGCAGGCGCTGCAATTCGGTCCATAGTGTTGCCAAATGGATGTGATCCGATTCGTGGAGTACTTCGGTGAGCCGATTGACGGCGTCCAACAGCATTTGCGTGGGGAGCGCAGGCGTCTCGTCGGCGTTTCTCTGACTGGTGTTGCCGACGATGGGCTCCAGCAACTCGAATATTTCGCATTGCCTGCACTGGCATTCGATTGAGTGTCCGCCCGCGAGTCTGTAGACGGTTTTTAGCACGGCGGTGGTGTTGCGCAGCCGCTCAATAGTGGCAGCCTGAGACCGCACGGTTTCGTCGTAGAGTTTCTCGGCGCCGCAGGTCGTGCACACGAACGGCTGCACGAACTGATTTTTACAATCGGGACAGCGATGTAACTTCCGATTTGAGGTCGGGTTGCACACGGGGCAAGCATCCCTGTCAGCCGTTGTGAGATGCCCGTGCTCGCCTGGAGTGGTTCGCTGTTCCTTGGACGGCAGTTCTTTGCTCATGCGCCATACCTTACGAATTGGGAGTTCGCCGGGAGATACAGAGGATGTCCGGGACTGCCATCCTTGTTCCTTTTGAGGCAGCACGGATCTCCCTTGAAGTTATCCAGTAGAAGCTTCTCGGCCAGACGCCGATCTGGAGATGCCGCATGGTTGCCGAAAGCCATCACAACGCGGTGGGCGCGGAAAGCCAGCCCCGCGAAGTAGTATTCGTGCTCAGGGCCTCTGATCTTGATGCCGGCCTCTAACGAATCCCACAGGTCCTCGGGATTGGTCGCGCGCAGTGAGTAAATATTGGCAACCAGCAACTCTCGGAAATTAAAGCGATGCGCGAATCCCAGACAACGCCGAATCGTCGGGTCGTCCTTGTCCGCATCGGCGGTACTTGGATTGAGCATGACGAACATGATCGAACCGACACCATCATACGGAGCGCCGTCCTCGTAATCCCCGAACTGGCGCTCCAGGGTGTACCGATATAGCTCGCATGGGCTGATAACCGCCGCACGGCGTGCGATCAACGGCAGTACCCGCTGTTCCGATGAACGGTTAGTGTCTGTCATGGCTGTACATCCGATACGATCTCGACAAAGCGGCGCCCGTTGTATTCACGGACACGACAGCCGGAGCGCGCTAATAGATCCAAGTCGGCATGCGCCCTTTCGATCTCATCGGCCATGGCGTGGAACCAGAGACCTTCGCCAAACCCATCACGTGGCCACAATCGCGCTTGGGCGAGCATGTCTTCAACGCTTGGCCGATCTGCAGTCATGTTGCACCTCTCGCGTTCCATTTTTTGATGGCCGCTCGCTTGCTTATTTCGAATCCGCCGATCGCGCCGCATCCGCCAGAATTCGCACAACAGCAGACCGCAAAGTTCTGGTGGGCGTTGGCATGGCAGTCGCAGTCACAATCGCCAAGATCTTCCATCTCATGCTCCGAAAGGGCTTCGGGTGCCAAAGCCGATTGACAGAACGGGCATGCCTTTAACTGTTGTTCTTCGGTCTGGTGAGCTTCGGTCATGGGAGTTTCTCGTTAAGCCAGTCTCGCAACCTCAGGACGTATTCGCGACTCAGGTAAATTCCTTCCCATCTGTCACTCCCGGTTCCCGGAGAGATATCGATCTCCAAGTCACCGTCCCTGTCGAATTGACATTCGGCAGCCCCGTCTAGAATGAGACGCTCATCAGTGGGAACTGCGTATTTCTCGTTCATTGACTCGCTCCGCGTTTTTCAGCGCGTCGTCTGCGTTGGTAATTGCGCCGCCATTCGATATAGGAAGGCGTTTGATGTGTCAGTTTGAGGCAGGCTTTGCAGCCACGAGCTGGGCGGCCGGACTTCGCTATTCGGTGGATCGTGTTCTCTTCGTCGTAGGGATGCCCCTTAGGGCAATGCGTTCGCGTCCACTCATGACAGCGGCCCTTCTTGACCATGTCGAGGGAGTTATCGGCTGGCTTCCCCAGCCAAAGATGATCGATGTTCCAGCACGCGCGCGTATCGCAGGTGTGGCAGACGAAATCCTCCGTGCGCAAGTCGGCCTTCTTTAGGATCTTGAAGGCTTGCCGATGAATGGCGACGTTGCGCCCTCGGTAAGTCGTTCCGCCGTATCCCTTGGTCTGCAGAAATCCTTGCCACACGAGGCAGCCGGATTCGGTCACGACGGACTTTTCCCGCACGCGAGCGAGCCAGTGCTCGTTGTACTGAGCTTCCGTGAGCCGTCCCCACGTATCACGTTTGAGGCGCTCATCGGCCAGAATGTCATCACTCACGGAAATAACTCCACCGCTCTCGCGTCAGATTCGCAGCCGCCTTCTGTCCACGTCCATTTCCGACCCGAATCCTGATATCCGGCGGCGTCGCAACGCTCGGCCACGTATTCCCCACCCGTGCATCCCGTATCGTCCTGACCGACACATCTAGGCGCCTGCTCCATTCCGTATCCGTGAGCCTTGCCGTGCGGATCTGATGGACGAGTTCTGGTGTGAGCATGCGCATTATCGCGATTTTTCAGCACGGCGTTTCGCCTCATTTCTCGCTACGCGCCACCTCCAGCGTTTCTCGACAATCGAATCCGAATGCCGCCTCTGCTCGGCCGTGCGACGGTCGGCGAAGGCGGTGGGGTTCACGCGAAGAGAAAGCCTCATTCCAATTTTTCCAAGGTGCTTTATTGAAGTGAGCCTATGAGAGCATAGGCGGCACGACTTCGTCAAGCATTTATTTCCATGTGGTATTGTGTATTTGTTTGTTTGTATGCTATATACGTTTCCATGCAAGTACTCAATGAATACATGAAAGTCACGGGTCTGTCCCAGATTAATCTCGCCAAACGGATCGGCGTCAGTCCGGGGCATTTGAATCATTGGATAAACGGACGGAGATCCCCTTCAGCGGAGAACCTGAAGCTGATTGCGGAGCGTACCGGGATTGCCCTGGAAAAGCTTGTGGCGGATTTATGAATAAGATAAAACGTTATAGTGTATTTACATGAATAATCCTCAACCGATTCAGTCAATACACTCCAGTCGCCGCATCGAAACCGACTGGGGGCGCCGGGCTACCATTGTGCTCCGCGCCTCACGTCAGGAAGTCGGTCTCTCGCAGCAAGCCGTGGCCGAAAAATGCGGCTGGACGCGCAATATGGTTGCCAACATCGAAAGCGGCCGTGCGCGGGTGCGTTTCCAGGACTTCATGGCGATTGCTGCGGCGATTGAAATAGACCCTCAGAATCTTTTGCGGAGGATCGTTGAATGGTAAATGATTTGAAGCCAGATATTATACTTCCCGTACCCAAATTAATGGCGGAGGCGTAAGATGACTCCCCAAGCTAGTTCCATCTCGCTGTCCAACGATTATTTTGTACAACTAATTAATGCTTTGGGATGGGAGCCGGAAACTCGCATCTATATGTTATGGGCATATTTAGACAGTAGCGCTGCCTCCATTCAACCTCATAGATACATAGTTGGCGGAGGAGTCGCGACCTGCGAAACTTGGCAGAAAATCAAGGTTCTTTGGGACGAAAGACTTCAGAGTATGCGCAATCCAACTCCGATTGCTCGGTTTGATCATCAGCAATTTAAGCAGGCTTGTACCGGAGCCGCAAAGGAGGGCGATCCATTTTATGGATGGGATTTGACCCAACTCAATTTATTGTTGAAGGATTTGGCTACGATCATCTGTGTGCATGAAGTTCACTATCTTTGTGCTTCGGTGCCTGTAGTCTCAGACAAAGAACTCGTCCGCACTTCCTACATGGAAGCTATTGAAACAATTTTGAAAAGATCGGAAAAAATAAGCGGTTTGATCGATCTCCCAGAAAAGATTTCGCTTATGTTCTCTATGCGCTCTGAATTACCCGAAACGCATATTCAGAAACTTTTTCAGACTCTTCAAAAAAACCATCCATCAATGGAATATTGTGTCATTGCAAATGCGGACAGAGAAATACCTCTTCAAGCGGCAGGTTTAATAGTCAGCGAAATGTCTCAGAGTAGAAAGGTACGTCAGGGGGTTGATTCGAAAACTCGTGCCCCATTCATGACAGATATTATGTCATGTTTAACAAAACAACCTCCATTCCATCAAATGATCGAATGGCATGTATCTGATGATTTTAAAGCGCCGACAGATTGACCGAGGGCTGTCAAATTATTTATCCCTCACCGCCAGTTCACAACCTTCGCAAACAACACCGGAATTCGACCATTGAAATGAGCACAAATCTTTTTTGGGAAATTTATAAGCCGCCGCATGGTAAGTCATTGAGTGTTGGCATGAAGCGCGCCATTGAAGAAGAATACGGACGCGAAGCGGTTCTGACGGAAATCGCGCTGCCATTTCTGAAAGGGGTTCGCGCTGGAACATCCTTAATGGATGTGCGTGAAGACTGCGACACGCTGATCAATGCAATCGCAAATTATGGAGTGATTCGGGTGTGGATCAGTGGTTCAGCAAACAAAGGAGGTGATGCCGGTTGACAGTCGAAAATAGTCGAGTAGAACATTTGCAGACGCGGGGGTCGCATCCGCCGAAAACACGCATCTAGATCCTGATATCGATCCGTTCACCCGCAGCCAAATAACATCCCTCCACTTTCACGCCCCCGTCGATCGCTGCCTTGATCGCGATCTTATCGAGCTGTTTCGGCGGTGGAGGCGGCTGTCGCCAATATTGCGCCGGCACCAGGTTCTCGTCGATCACGTTCACCGCCTCAGGATTCGTGCGTCGCGCGATACGGATTTCCGGCGTTTCGATTTTTTTGTCGAAGCCTGCGAAGAGAAACTGCAGGAGAAGATACTGCCGGATCGATTCCGCCCGCTTCTGCAGTCGTGCTGCGCGATTGGCCTGCGCCTCGGCCACGGCTTTGATCGCAGCCGCGTCGGCCTCGAGCGAGAGGATGAACTTCGCGACTGCGGCAGCCTTGTCCTGGAATTCCCCTTGGAGCCCTTCCAGCGTGTCCGCGATGACTTCAGGCGGCAGATCGTCCGAGGACTCGAGCTCGGATAACGCGCGGTATTCTTGAGCGAGTTCGAAGAGACGGGTCATGGCTGGATCTCGGCGCTGATCGCATTCCGATGTTCTAACGCGGGCGCACTCTGCATCAGTAGATTCGAAGTCAATTTCTTGGCTACTTCCTTCGCCGATTCAACAACTCCTTCCGCCACGACCGCCAGAATCTTTTGCGCCATCTCTTCGGAGAGATCCAGTTTAATTGAACCCAAATCGTTCTTGAATTCAATGTTACCCACGAGTGGACTATCGCACTTCTCGTCCCATGAGCTTTTGCGAAAAATACTGAGCTGTTTCAGAATCATGATGGCTTTCCCTCCCCCTCAATCGCTGCCCGTTCCGCCGCCGCTTCAACCTCCTTCTGGGCGATCTCCGCCGCGATCTCATCCTTGCGCTCGTCGTACCGCGCCTTGAGCTTTTGCTTGGTAACCTCGTCCTTGGCCTCCTTGGCGCGCGTATAGGCCCGGCCGAACGCTGGAGTGAGTTCGGCCACTGTCGCCACCTCCAGGGACTTCAACAGCACCTCGACCTCCTCAGGCGGTAAGGCGTTGCGGGATTCCTTGACCGTCTCCGCGACGGCCACCGTGACCGACATCGGCTCCTGTTCCTGCTCAATCGCCCGTACCTCTTCGGGCGTATGCATCTGCTCCGTGACATCGGGAGCCGTAGCGCGCACGCCTTCTGAAATCACACGCGAGCGGAACATGGCGCGCGGATACTTCTTGTACATACTGCCATCCTTGGCAACGAGACCGGCCTTGGTTGCGCGGTCCAAATCCCAGCTGACCTCCAGCGGCCGAGGCGCCAGCGGATGGCGGAAAATGCCGATCACACCATCATCGGCGTACTTGGTCCATTCCACACTGCCGCCGGATGCCTGATAGTCGCGCAACATCACTTCTGATTTTTTGGCGAGACGGCCTTGGATCACGTCGTAATCCCGCATGATCAGCGCGGGATGTTTGCCCGTGGCCTGGGCGTAAAGCATCAAGCTCAGTGCCTGATTCTCATCCTTGACGCCGAAGAGTCCCGACTTCGCGAACGCACCGGCCATGCGCTGGATCTGCTCGAAGCTGTAGGACGCTGGCGACGGGTAGGATGCGACACGTTGCGCTGTGGGGTCTTGCTGATGGATGGCGACTTGTTTGTCATTCATGAAAAGTGATCCGTTGATTGAAATCGTGTGCGAAGACTAGTAAGCAAAATTATACGACGCAATTCATTTGCAAGGCGTGAGAGTACCCTCAAGCGGTGGTCGATAGCTGAATGTGATCGGTGGATTGGCCGCCATCATCAATGTCCTCAGATCAACCGGCGTATTGAGTGTCGAGGTCAATAACATCGTCGATGTCAGAATAAAAAATGAGATCCGTTTCATGCTCTAACTCTGGCGCGAATTTCAGGCAGCGTTTCGCGTCGTAGAAATCGGCCGTTGCGCCAGACTGGCACAAGCATATTTTCAAAGCCGGTCATTATTGAAAAGTTTTTCCATACTTCTAATGAAAGACCATCGATGAGTTCAATGGCGCCCCCACGAGTTCGATGATCCACGACAGCCAATCGACCGCGCGCGGATCGTTTCGTCCCATCATCTGTGATTGGATCTTTGAATAGAAAGCGCTCTTCTCCATTTACGAGAGCCCAGGTTGCTTTCATTGCATAACCGCTGGTATCGCGGGTGACATATTGGTAGTTATACGAGCCTATTCCCAAGACAACGTTGGTCGAAGCAAATCCCTTATCCATCAATCGATCGCATATTTGAAGCGCACGTGCCTCAGTGATGGAATCGCCGTAAATCGCACCGATATGCGAATCGAGCTGTTTAAATCCGAGCGCATTGATGGTGCCACCGAAAAGATCCCATAGAAGTTCGATTACTCCTTTGCGCGCGGGTCCACTCTTGGTCGCGTCCCCGGTCAAAATCAATACCGGATCACCGCTGTCAGGACGGATCACGAGTTTTCCATCCCGGACCATTATTTTGTCTTTCAGCGCCGGAAGTGTTTCCGTTATAACTTTCCAGAGATCCCACGTGTCGGAGACGACAGAAACAATTCCTTTCGGATAGAGGTTGAGGAGGCGATCGAATGTTTGTATTTCATCTTCTTTGCCGCCGAGGCACATGACCATATGCTCTGTGGCAGCTACTGAACCACCGATCAATCCGTCGCCATCATAAGCATCGTGCAAAAGCTTGATTGCCGGAATCGTGTCAGTGCCGGTGAAACTCAATAAATGGCCAGCACCTGAAAATGCAGCCGCTTCGGGACTTCCCATACCGCGGAAACTGAAATCATGTCCTTGCCAATCGACGAATTCCGCAGGCCCACCGGTTACTTTGGCATAATGATCCAACAGCTTCCGATATCTCTTAGCCGTCGTAGCGCTTTGACATGCCAGCCAGACGCGCGAGGAAGTCAGAGTTTCCAGATAACCCGCGACCCACGCGAAATCATCATGGGTGTTTTCGACCGTGAATTGGGGGACTCGCAATGGAACAGATGTGCCTTCTGGGATGGCGCAATATTCCAATGGCAAGTACTGAAGATCATGGAGGGCGCCGATGTGTTCTGTCCCGATTTCTGTCGTACCCAAAGAATTATCCAACATCATTTGATAGTCGTACAATACGTCGGATCGCGAGCGGCTGAAGAATGTTCGATTCGCCAGATCGGTCAAATCATATTTCAGATGTGCGCGAAGTCCGAAGAATACGGCTGAATCAACACCGGAAATGCGGGAAGCCCTTGGCGTCCAATTCTCCAGAATGCGGGTTGTGCCCGGAGTCATTTGCCGGCGATGGTCGACCTTGTAAAAATCGGTACATTGGATGAAATCAAGCACCCGCATTTACTCCCATGATTTTATCGAATAGCGTACGAAGCGGAATAATCGACAATCGGCTAGTCGGCTTCAATTTGCACCAGCTGTCGGTCGTCGTAATACGCTCAATCACTGGCGAAATATTGTCGAGTCCCTTCGAGAAAATACCGTGTGACACGAAGAGCTCCAGCTGACTCCCGAGTCCGAATTCGTCCTCAATGAACTCATCGACCAGGAGATTGAATGTGCCACCGCCATCGCAAATGTCATCCACGATGATATAACGACCCATGGCTGGCAGCTTCGGCATCTCATAACCTGAGAGTCGCCCTGTCGTCGGATCGCGCCGCTTGGAACATTGGACAAGCGACGCATGCGGATAAAACGCTCTGCGGAAAGACTCCGCGCGATCAGCCGCTCCTTCATCGGGTGCGATGATGCCGACGACATCCGGTTGAATTTCGATCGGCAAGTCCTCAGGCATCAGATTGCGCCCGATTTCAGCCCATTCGAAAGCTTCTGGAGAATGGACATCGAATACCGTGGCGCTCCAACCGCCGGTCAATAAATCGCCCATGATCGCAACTGTCAATGATGAGTAGGGATCATTCTCCGCATTGCGTTTGACCTTATCCTGACGCGCTGCAGGAAAATAAGGAATGAAGACCTCAAGTTTCTTGATCGAATCAATGTTCGCGAATGCATGGAGCAGGCAACTGGCGAGTCCAACATCATCCCATGTGCGCAATTTGAGAAATAGCAGCACATCGCCCGAAATGGAAGCCGACACTTTTACGTGCGGCTCGCCACCGGGAAAGAACATCGTTTCGATGCTGGCGGCGGCGTAGTTGTCGCTATCAATGATGGTATACATATCAATGCGCCGCCGGCATTTGAATAAACGGCAACGTACCGCCCATCGAATATTGTGGCAACACACCGTTCCATTTCTGCACCGCTTCCCATTCGACAAGCTTGGGATTTTGCGAAAGTGCATCGGCGCGGATCTTCATAGATTGAGCAGCAGTCTGAGCACGCAACAATTCTTGCGCCTGTTCTTGTTTAACTTGCTCAGTCTTATTCTGCGCCGCCAACGCATCCTGTGCTGCGATGACCTTGCGTTCAATGGAAGCGGTGAATCCGCCAGAAAACTCCACATCGGTGAGAAAAAATCCAGAAACGGTAACGCCTTTTTTGCCAAGATCGCTCATCACCGCAGCCTGAATATGATCAGATGCGATTTGGCGACTGGCCACTAAATCAACAGCATCCCATTTTGCGATTTCGTCTTTGAGATCCTGAAGTACTACGGGTTCTACCAAGGTATTGGCCCAATTTTCACCCACAGTCTTGTAAGTGGTTCCAACCATCTCTGGACGCAATGCATAGTTCAGCGAGAAGGTGATTGTAGCCGATTGAACATCCTTGGTATGGGTCGCGGCTTTTCCATCCCATCGCAACGTGCGAATATCCATTTGCTCAATGGTGGTCGTGAACGGATCGGTGAAATAAAGTCCCTCTGTGAGCGGCTCACCCTCTACCTGCCCAAAGCTGACCTTGATACCGCGATGCCCCGTCTCAACCGTGTGGACGCCGCAACCCGAGAGAGTGATGACAAGCAGCATGAGAGCTGTGATTTTCAGTTTCATTGTATTTAACCTTTGAATTAATACCAGAAAAACAAGCGTCGGCCTTTGTCGCTCAAGATGGCGAGAGGCCAGATGCAGCCGAACCAGATCTGATGGCAGAAGCGTGAGAATGATCGGGGACGGCGGAAGGCGACATCCGAAATCGATGCTATCCCGACGATAATTGAACCGAGTAGCCAGATGCGAAGCAGTATGACTGTGAATTCGTAGCAAGCTTTCATTTAAACCCTTCCCCACAATTTCCAGAGCCCGAAATAGGGACAGGAATCGGTGTCTGACAACGGACGCTGCCGCGGAATGGGACTTACTTTTCGACGTGCGTTTTTCTTGGCACGAATAGGTTTTTGTTTTTTCATTTTAATCAATCCGGCACACCCTCAGCCGCTTCCCACCGAATCAATGCCTCGGTCAGACGCGCCTCCGCGAGCTGATATGCCTTCCAGCTGTCGAGCTGATCATTGCAGACCACAAAGCCATTGCGCGTATTCTGCTTCTGCTCCATACGCACGGCGTTGCGTTTCCAGGCGCGTTCGCGGAGGGCGTCGAGGAGGGATTTGTCGGCGTCGGGGTTCATCGAATCACCATTTAAAGCGGAGTAGGGACTTTGAATCCTGCAGCGCCTCGATGGCCACCACCACCGTATTGCAACGCCACCTGTGACACATCTATTCCGCCATCGCGCGAGCGCAAGGAATACGTCGTGCCGTGGGCATGATTCCAATAGCACGCCGCGAATGGGTGACCCTCCGCGAGCTCACCGGCCAGTTCCGAGGCAAAATGATAGGGAGCGTTGACTACTGGAACTTCCATACCTGCAATGGTTGCTATGACCGCGTTCGCTTTCAGCGAGTCCACAATCGTGCGGTAATAGCGGTGAATCGCACGACCTTCGGTGATCAGCGCATCCGAACCATTTGCGATGATCCGATCCCACATTGCAAAATCCTGGGGATAGGAGCGGAGCGCCATGATCACGGCGTCAGAGTCCGGCAATTGTTTGCGCCAGAGGTCCCTATCTTGGATGTACTCAATCAGCCATGGGCGCGATTGGCCCGGATAAAACCAATCCCACGTCATAGCGGAACCACTACGCTCCATGTCGAATTGTCCGATAAGACCGCCAGGGGCGCCAAGCAGGTCGTCCAAGTCTTCTTTTGCAGACTTGTGATGGTCAAGAACCGTCACAGATCTGGCCTGAGTTGCAATACGCTGCATGACATCGCGCTTGTAACTGAAGTCCACCACATATACTTCGCGGTCAGTGCAGTCAGGCGGCTCGGCCTGATAGATACCGTAGTGAAGATCGACGGCACCATTCAGCGCCTTGTTGACGATGTAGGCAGCGCCGAAACCGTCGTCGCAACCGCCGTGATAAATACAAAGCGGATTCATCTTCATTCCGCTTCTTCTGCCGCACTCGCCGTTTCGATCTCAATGCCGGCTTTCGCTGCATCAAACATGGCCTTCTGCGTCGCGAGCTTCACATCGACAGTCTTAGAGCTGTGATGCTTCCGGGCTGCCGGCTCGGTGACGGCCTCGACCAATGCAACGGGTTTATCCGTGGTGCGATCTGTGACGATATAGACTCGGGTAGCGCGGGGTTTCTTTTCAGACATGGTGACCTCAATCGGTTTTAATGTGCGCGCACCATAACACAAACAAACTCACGCTTCAACTGCGCGATTCAGTTTCAGGCCGTGGACATTTTCTCACCGGAACATTCGCCGCTTCGGCCTGCCGGATCATATCCGCCGTGCCGCGTCCACCGGGAAAAGCAATCACCAGATCAGGCTTGAAGTCGGTCAACATCCGCTTGTTTCGAATCGGACCTGCGGCGCGGCCGTGCGCATTCCAGTCCGCCGGAACGGAAATACATTTGACGCCGTACATTTCGGCCCAACAACGGCCGAGCAAATCCGCTCCTGATGCGTCGCCTTGAATCACGGCTGATATGGGAGTCGCTCGATTGATCTCACTTAACACGCTCATTACATGATTCCATTCCGCATCACCGTTGTAATTGCGTCCGCCGCAGACGAGGACTCGAATGACCATGGCTCAATCGCGCAATTTCCGCCTCAACCAACGCCACCAGCGCCGGTCATCGAAAGCGGCGATGAGGATGCCGGCGAGCAGGAGGGTGAAGGCGGATTGGAGGATGGTCATGCTGCGTTCTCCACGTGAATCAACTGTGCAACGAGTTGAAATTTCGGGGTGCTGCGCACCGGAATCTGATTACTTCTCTCACGCAACATCCGCTGCCGGATCTCATGTTGTCGGGGTTCCTGCAATGCTTTGATGGCCTCCAGATGCTCGATCACTGTCATGTCGGCGCGATTCACCAATACTTCTTCGGCCTTACTTCGCGCCAGGGCGAAAATATTGAAATCCTCGACGGATTGCATTCTTCTCTCAGAAAATTGAGGCGTTGCATCGATCTGCTGAAACGCGGCAAAGTTCAGCGACATATCCGTCCAGTTCGAATACAGCATTTTTGCCATCCGCCGCACCTGAAAAATAGGATAGCGTTCTGCATGAAAACTCGGATCCTGCATGACGCGTTCGATCGTAATCACATCCGTGTAGGCATAGAGGGACATCTGTTCATGTCGCATCAGCAGGCAATATTCATCTCGACCAACCTGGTGTTCCACCGCCAGATCCCAACCACTTCGCTGCAAACGATAGGTGTCAGTCTCCCATCCCGCCCAGTGAACGCCGAGCGGGCGGGAGAGAAACCGTGGGCCATCAAAACGCAATTACAGATTGCCCTGTTCGATCTTGAGTTCCAGTTCGGCAATCTCGCGATCAATGTTGGCGAGCACCGTTTGCGCCCGATCGCGCTCCCGAAGTTTGCCTTTCAGTTTTTCGACCGCTCCCTTGATATTCTCCTCGAATACTTCGCGTTTGGCTCGCGCAACCACTTCTCTATAGTTTGGCTTTAAATCAGCGACTTCATTCATTTTCGTTTCCTGATAGTGATTTCGAACGGAAAAAATATATACCACCACGGTTTGTGAGTTTTCAGCCGTGTCACCTCGGCGCGCACGGCTTCGTCAAAATGCTCTTTGGCGAGCTGACGACGGGCTTCGAATTTGATTTGATCAAGATCCATCGGTGGAATCCCGAGATCCATCGACCATCCTCTCCAACTCCCGCCGCTCAACCTCATCCAACCTCCGGTTCAGCGTCTCGTCGCTGATTTCCTCGAGGCCGGTGGGGCCGATGCGGAAAAGTTCTTCGGTGGTGAGTCTGCGCATTAAAGATCGTCCTTGCGACAAGTGGCTTTTTCCGGTGTGCGCAGGTATTTCAGATCCTCCTGACACGACGGGCAGTAATCGACATGAATGGAATGCACGCAGTCCCGCTTAGGCGCTTCCGGTTCCACAGCGGGTCCTTTCTGTTGACGTTCCTGGCACCACTTCCACACCCTCTCATATAGCGGAGAGTTCAAGCGCGCAAGCTCATCACGACATTCGTACATCAAACCGAGAGGAGCATCCGGCGGTTCCACAGCGAGTCGTTCTTGCTGCCGGCCCTGCAACATGCAGGCAAAATCTACGGCAGCGCTCGACCAACTCACGCCGGTAACACCTTGCACCGGTTGGTCTGTCTTCTCGAAGAAACCTTCCTGACCGTAATCAGCCAACATCTGAACGGTGATCACCGGCAGCGAGAGGCGCCATGGCTCTTGTCCGAGAGGCGGTTTCGTCTCGGACGGTGTGCATGCGGCGAGTTTCGCGTTTAACTCGGAAATAGTTCTGTCGCGGCCGTTGACCATGGCGCGAAGCTCGGAACTTGTCATCCGCTCAAGCTCCAAGTGGGAGCGCAAGTTCTCCGTGACCCTCTCGTCCGGCGATGGTCCTGGCAACGGCGAGCTGCGAGGCTTCCCGGCCTGCTTGGCTCGAATGCGGTCGATATTCTGCCAGCATCGCGCTAACTCGCGCTCACCCAGTTCCGCCATGCTGACATCGGCCGCAGCACAGAGCGCGGCCAGTGTGACCATGGTACCGCCAACTTCCTGCTCGGGATCGCCTACGGGGCGCCCGAAGGTGTAATCGACCAGCATATGCGCCTCGGCCGCCGTGCAACCCATAGCCTGGACCAGCTCTAACGCCTCTTCCAGAAAACGGTGATTACGCTCGGCGTTATCGCGACAGACCTCCATGCTGAAGGTCTCCATCATCCAATCGACCACGCGCCGCTGGAAAGGTAACCGCTGTTTTGAGGTCATGTTGTAATTCCCATCGCTCGCTGCATGGCTTGCATCACGTCGATCCTGCCGTTGATGTAAGCCCGCTGTGCGGCTTTCCAGATGGAATTGGCCAATGCCCGTTGGGCGTAAGGAATTCGCACCGGGGCTTCTCCGTCAACTTTCAACACCCATTCGTCGCCTTCTTTGGCTAGGATGGGAACATTTTCCTGGGTCATGGCGCGATTCCTTCATCCCAGTCGTAGGTGTTCGGACCATCCTCGCCAGCCTTCATGTCGACGACCCACTGCGGATAAGCATCACCGAGTAGGGCGCGGGCGATCTGATCAATAACCCACATTTTGTGATGTTCACCATCGATGCCGCCGTAACGCTCGATGATTTCCAGCGCTGCTGCGACCGGCGTCTCCGATGTCATAACTCCTCACCCCGATAACTCGCGACTTCCTCAATGTATTTCTTCACCATCGCGCGCGCGGCCGCGCCAACATCCGCGTCACTCACAGCAGGATCAATCAGGCGCATAAGGAAGTCTTCATACTCATCAGATTCAGGAAGCGCCTCCAATAACGCCCGACGATAGACGGCGATCTTGCGGCTTGAGGATTCCATCTGCCGCCTTTCGCGAATGACGCGCGTGCGGATCTCGCGTAGGTTCAACGCCGGACTCATGCGACACCCTTGGCGGCTTTCTCAGCTTGCTTGCGCAGGAAAATTTCTGCACGATCAACTGTTAGCGTTTGGGTGCCCGGATGCCGAGACGCACGCGGCCTTTTTCGATGCTGAGAATCTGAATTTCGATCTCACCGTCGCCGATGATGACCGCTTGCTTTACCGTGCGATTCAATACGAGCATGGAAACTCTCCCTTCGATCCATTCGATGTGCCCATGCTCGCACACAAAAAGTCTTGATGCAAGCCGTCGTTCCATTTGTGCGCACTCCCGCACGTATGCTACGGTATGCGAATGACGAAGACGATCGATCTCCTCAGCCTGCGTGACGAAATCATGGATTATCTGGGTGCTCACTCTTATCGGCGACAGGAAATCATCGCTGACCTGGTGGGCATCCGACGCGAGAGTCTCTACGCCTACACCATCAAACGCAGCGGCCTTACGCATATCGAGGATCTACAGAAACTCCATCGCTGGATGGTCGAGGACCGCGCGAACCGACAGGAGCTCACGCGGACGCAGATGGCGTGGCTGCTCAAAAATGCGCAACAACAGTTGAAAGAGGCGAAGCAGTTGCCGCCTCGAACGGCTAAGCGGGCTGTTGCTCAATGGACGCGCAAGTTGAGAAAATATCAGAAGGCCGCGAAAAAGATGCCGAAGGCCGCGCCGTGAAAGTGGCTCAATGCGGTACGCGATCGATGTACGCGAAAGGTTGTCGGTGCGAACCGTGTGTGCAGGCCAATTCGCGATATCTGCGGGATTATCTGGAACGCCGCCGCAATGCTCCGGAGGTCGCGGAACATGGAAAAGTCTCCAGTTATGCACTCGGATGCCGATGTCCCGAATGCCGGTTGGCCAAGAAGGTGCATCAGACGATGTGGCAGGCTGCTCAGGACACCATTAAGGCTGCGCAGAGAAGCAATGCGAAGCTCCACGGCACGCGATCAACCTACGTCCATGGCTGCCGCTGCGAGCCTTGCAAGGAGGCTAATCGCGTCTATTGTCGGGCGTATGCGGGTGTGAAGATCCCACGTGGACCGAAGCGGACACGGAAATGTGGAACGCGCTATAGCTATCAGATCGGTTGCCGATGCGAGGAATGTCACGAGGCGAATCGCATGTATTGGGTGCGGCGGAGAATCAGGATTAAGGCTGCGAAAGCTCAACAGGAATATTCGGAGGTAGCTAAGCGGCCAAGCACGGGATTTTGATTCCCGCATACGCAGGTTCGAATCCTGCCCTCCGAAAGTTTCAGGAATTCAGATGCTTCACATTTTGCACAAATACTCGCCGTGGCGCGATATCAAACAGGCCATCTTTGTCCGATCGGATGACGTGGAAGGGGCGAAAGGCACTTCATTCGCACCGACGGAACGTATCAAGATCATCCAAGAACGGCGATGTGTTCGATGCAATCATGTGCAGTTGAGGACGGCATTGTCGTGAAAGCTTCTCGCCGCCATCGGCTCGCGGACGTTCATCGGGACGCAAATGAAGATCCTCTCATCCAGCTTGCCGAAAAACTTGGCGCTCATATTTTCATGGCCGGTCCCTTGGATTTTTGGTGCTGGGCACGAGGACGTTGGTTTGTGATCGAAATCAAGAAACCTGAACGCGAAGGGCAGAAGTCGGAATTCACGCCTTTGCAAAAAAGATTTTTTACATGGTGCGAGCAACATGGCGCGCAATACCACGTTTGGAGGACAGATTCTGATGTAATCTCCATGTTGGGCGGTCGAGTATCCGCATGAGCCGCCGCACTGCCATCATCCATGTGACTAAGTCCGGTCGCCGTTGGGCGAGCTGTCCCAACTGCATCGCCGTGAGCGCGCCGCTATCTAAAGACGCCACGAGCCGCAAATGCCGTCACTGCGAGACGGAATTTGATCTGGTCGATGCGAAAGCGCCGAAACCGCGGAAATCCAGGAAACCTACTTCGGCGCCGGAAGCGTGAGTGTCACTTTGACTTTCGTTCTGTAGTTCAAGATCGCCCGTCGCAAGGTGGAACGGCTGATCAACAAGCGCTCGCCGATGTTCTCAATCATGCGATCACGGTATCCATGAGGCTGTGCCAGTACGATGACCGCGATTGCTCGCGCCTCGGCGTCTTTCAGTTTGCGCTTGCGGCCGGGACCTTCGAAGGGCACGCCGATCTCGTCGCGAAGCGCGCGGCGCAGCCAATGGTAGCATTGGATCTCATAAGCGGTCATTGTGCGGTCGGCGGCTGCAGCACGGGCAGCTCAATCAACTGAATGCCGCGCGAGGTATTGGGCAGCAATCGAATCACGCCCTTTTTCTCCAGTGCCCGAAGATGATCCTCGGCCGCATTCGGCGAACGCCAGCCGAAGTTCCGAGCGATCTCCACGCGCGTTGGTGGACAGAATTCGGTTTCCATCCGCGTGCGGATGAAATCGTAGACGCGGCGTTGGAGGATAGTCATTTCCTTATTATGTTCGCGCATATCAGGTCCTTGTGTTGAGATAGTCGATCAATGAGCGGACATCATCAACGGTATAGCCGACACGCAGCCAGACTTGTGCGGTGTCAGAACGAAAAAAACGGAACCCAGTGTCGTTTGAGAGAACTTGGAACGACCAGCGGATGGGGAAAGCGCGCGTCATGGTGGCAGTACCTCATTCAGAAAATCACGCAGTTGACGGGCTTTATAAATATCGAGCCATCCATTGAGAATATAGATTTCGCCGAAATGTTCTGGATGATTTATTCGATCTGTCTCGAATTCAGCAACGAGACCGTTACTATCAAACAAATCCGGCTTCAGGATAAATCCGGCCTTAGTCTTTTTCATCCGCTCAGCCTCGTTGCCTGTCAATGGAAAATATGATAGCGTGCGCGAACATGATTTACAACTGAGGAATTTCAATGACGCGCGCAGAGGTCGCAGACTGGACCGACCGGGGCAACACCGCATTGTGTCCGCATTGCCAGATTGATGCGGTTGTGCCGCGACAGCTTGATATGCCGACGTTGGAAGCGCTCAATCTGCGGTGGTTTGGGAGCGTGCCAAAGATCTGATCCGACCGTGTCACGATTTACTGACATCTTATAAAAAAGGCGAACTACGATGGATTTCAAAGTCTTCAAGCAAGCAGTTGCGAAGCAATTCGAGTTGTTATCGCGCCATGAATTATTCCGCGTCGATGTCGAGAAAGACCTGTTATGGTCAACCTATATTGAATCATTTCCCGCTGGGACGAATCCGATTTTCCGAGAGCGACGGGAATACGATTGCTCGTGCTGTCGCCAATACATTCGCGCAATCGGTGATGTGGTCGCGATCATCGACGGACGGATCGTGAGCCTATGGGATGTGGTGATGGAAGAATCAGCCTATCAGACCGTCACGGATGCCTTGGCGAGAATCGTGAAAACGCGGCCGATCGCGAATGTATTTCTGCATACTGAGCCGGTCGCGGGTACGGATCGGAACTTCGAGCAGTTGACCGATCGGGTGGTCACCTATAATCATTTTTTCGCCAATCTACCGGCGAAATGCATTGTTCAGGGCATCGATATCGGTCCCAAATTATCGGAACGTCATGCCCAGCATGACGTACTGCTGCGGAGTCTGAAAGAATTGACGCTCGATTCAGTTGAGACCGTCCTGGATCTGATCCGACAGGGCTCGCTATATCGCGGGTCAGAGCATCATACGACACTCACGTTATTTCAGCGGTTGCAGCAGGAATTCGGCCAATTGACTGATGATGGCGCACGAGATGTTTTTGTCTGGTCGCGCCTGAAGGATCTTCCGGGCTCCGTGACCAAGATCCGCAATACTTCTATCGGGACGCTGCTGGTCGATCTATCTGAGGGGCTCGATCTGGAGGCTGCGGTACGCAAGTTCGAAATGGTCGTGGCACCGACTAATTACAAACGTCCGACTGCGCTGGTGACGCCAAAAATGATCGCTGCTGCAAAGCAGACATTGGAGGAATTAGGCCTGGTATCGGCATTGGAGCGCCGTTATGCGCGTCTTACCGATATCAATGTCAATAACATCCTTTTCGCCGACCGGTCGGCGCGGAAATCCCTAACGGGTGATGTATTCGATACTCTCGCCACGAGAGCGCTCAGCAGTAGGAGCTTTGAGCGCGTCGAGGAGGTACCCATTGAGACTTTCATCAGCGAGATCCTGCCGCGCGCTGAATCGGTTGAGATCATGGTGGAGAATCGGCATATCCAGAATTTGGTAAGTCTGGTGGCGCCAGCCGATCCCACCGCTAATCGGCTGTTCAAATGGGACAATGGCTTCTCCTGGTCCTATACGGGGGATGTGGCGGATTCGATCAAGGAGCGTGTGAAGCAAGCTGGCGGCACGGTGACCGGTGATTTGTGTTGTCGGTTGGCTTGGTCTAATTTCGATGATCTTGATTTCCATATGCGCGAGCCGACCGACTACGAGATTTACTTCGGTAACAAACGCACGCTATCAGCGTGTGGCGGCATGCTGGATGTCGATATGAACGCGGGGTCAGGTCATACTCGCGCTCCAGTGGAGAACATTTTCTACACTGATCGTTCGCGCATGAAGGAGGGCCTTTATCAACTTTTTGTGCGCCAGTACCGGCAGCGCGAAACGATCGATATTGGTTTCGAGGTGGAGTTAGATTATCTCGGAGCCATTCACCAGTTCGCTTATGAGAAGGCAGTACGCCAGGATACTGATGTGCTCGTAGCCAAATTAAATTATTCGCGCAAGAACGGCATCGAGATAATGGAATCGTTGCCATCGACACAGATCTCACAAACGGCATGGGGATTGAAAACCCAGCAGTTCCAGCGAGTCAATGTTGTAATGCTATCACCAAACTATTGGAGTGAGCATCCAATTGGCAACAAGCATTATTTCTTCATGTTGGATGGCTGCGCGAACGATGGACAGGCGCGCGGGTTCTATAACGAGTTTTTGAAAGAGGAATTGAATGCGCATCGCAAGGTTATTGAGATGGTCGGGGCCAAGATGCGCACTGAGGAATCGACGGAGCAATTGAGTGGGCTGGGATTTTCCAGCACGCAGCGAAATGAGGTGCTGGCCAAAATCAGTGGCTCGTTTACCCGAACAGTCAAGATTGTTTTTTAACAGGAGATCATGAGAATGTTTGATCAAGCTACGAGACAGAAACTTCGATTCACCTCCTCGCGTGGTGAGCTATCAGTGGAAGAGCTGTGGGATTTGCCATTGACCTCGATGGTCGGCAAACCCAATCTAGATGACATCGCCTTGAGTCTACATCGGGAATTGCGCAGCACCGCTGAGGTAGCATCATTCGTCGATGAGAAATCGAAGACTGATCCGACCGTCCAGCTGCGATTTGATATCGTGAAACATATCATCGACACGCGCAAGGAGGAGAATCAGAAGGAAGCCAAACGGCGCGAGAGTGCCGAGACGAAACAACGGCTGCTGGAGATTCTGGCGAAGAAGCAGGACGCGCATCTGGAGGCGTTGCCAATTGAGGAACTTCAGAAAAAGATCGCGGAACTCTAGGAAAGCCCTGGGCCGCAGGGACGCGGCCATTTGCGAACGGGATCAAACTATGAAAGCCCTTGAAATCGGCAGCGTTACCCTTGTTGGTGTCTATGGCGAACCTCCGCACGAGCACGGCAACTGCTTCGATGTGAAATGCGATGACGGACTCTGGCGTCGCGTCCTGAATTTCAATCATGAGAATCTGGAGGCACTGGAGAAGGTCGGGCTTACATGGCCGATCGAATGTGAGGTCCTGTCCGAGCGTACGGTGGTGATTATGGACCCGCGCATCGGAGAGCGCTGGTACCAGCAGTATTATTGCACCGTCTGCACGCCGCAGAATCTGCTGCCCATCACGCAGCGGCAGCGACAATTGCGGGATATCGCGCGGGGATTGCGCGTTGAGAGTACCGGTCTGGTCATCCTGCATTATCGTGATGACAATCCGCAGTCCAAGGTGCAATTCAAATAATTTCATGTTAACGTCCGCGCACTCTATCACGGAGACGCGCCATGAAATCCAAGCCTCTGTCGATCGACCTCGAGCGCATCAATCAGCGGTTCGCCATTCCCGCATTCGAGGTGCCGTGTGATGGCGTTCTCAGTTTCGCGGAATGGACGGTAATCTATTCACTCCTCAAGAAGCTCGCCTATCCGGATTTTGAAGCGCTGGAGACGGCGTATGGACCGCTCTATAATTCTGGCGTGGCATATGAGGCCGAATCGGTCGGGACGTTGGTACGCGATTTTACGCGGCTACCAAGGAGCGTTTGCAATGGATGATCGATTCGGCGGAATTCGAACGATGAAGCCGCGAAATCCCCTTCCTGCTCGCGGGCTCGGTCTGCTCATTCTCCTGAGCATGATTGCCGCATTATCAAAACTCTGTGGCGTTATTGATTGGTCCTGGTGGTGGATATTCGCGCCGTTCTGGAGTCTGGTTGCAGTGGGACTTTTCATTTGTCTGATAGTCGGGTTTGCCGCTGTTTTTGCCGTGCTCGTTGAAACCTATTGGAATCGAAAGTCGTGATGCCGCAGTTTCATATCGGAGAAATCGCGCGATTGGAGCCTTATGATAAGGCTGACTGGCATGATTCGAAATCGGATAGATATTTCGGCACAGATGTGACTGTGGATAGCCTGCCTACGCACTCTCTCGACTATGTCGGTGGCGTTGGATATTGGATTCGCACTTTCGATGGGCGCCGGTTTGATGTGGGAGCCGTTTGTCTGCGCAAGAAGCGGCCGCCGCAGGACTGGGTCAGATTCTGTCGACTCGACGATATACCGGTGGAGGAAACCGTATGAGACGCACTGTTGTTTGGATCGGATTCATGGTCGGACTGGTATTGGCTCACTACATTCCAATCGGTCATCCGGTACCGCTTGAGCGTGTTGTATGGTGTTTGATAGGAGGTACGTTGACGCTGTCGATCGACTGGGCATTCAGTCGTTTGGAAAAAGTACGGTACGAGGCACGCTATGGACGATGAAGTCAGCGCCTTGATTGAATCCTATTACGCGGTCGCGCGGGATCTGCAGCGCCAGGGAGAGCGATTGTTGGAAATGGCCAACACGATCGGGCTGTTCGCCGACAGAATGAGCGAACAGCGGATCAGGGAGAAGCAGAAAGCAGAGAAGAAATCATCATGAGCGCTCCCTTTACTCACGTCGATCCGCAATCGCTGCGCGTGATCCAAGTCGCCGAAGGTGAACATCAGATTGTCGGCGGCGATGACGGACAGTCCTGGGTGGCCACTTTCGCCGATGCGACTGAGGCAGCGCGGTGCGTGACGCGGTACATTACGTTGGATTTGTGGCCGGTCGGTATGCGCAGGGAGAAGAAAGTATGAGCATCTGGCCTTGGACCGAGCTCAAACGTCTGCGCCTCGAGGTCGAGACGCTGAAAATGCAGCTCGCGGCCGTGGATATGGCGGCAGTGGGCGAATTCCGGGGATGTCGGGAGGAGTGGCGGAGTCCGGCACTGGAGAATGTGTTGGAGTTGCGAAATATCGTGGAGAAAAAATGACCGAGTCAGAAGAAGAAGCCTATCTCTGCGGCGAGCGGCGTGTCTGGGTGAAGCTGCTCGAGCAGTGCGTCAAGGAGCTCGGCTACGATTCGGAAGAGGTCTCGCGAATGAGTTGGATCAGCGAGCGCGAGCGGACGGTGGCCATTCTGCGCCAGGTTT
>Ga0210390_10000726_pt1 | contig 34167 bp, 24 predicted proteins | sample IncBWH11OmetaG_FD_161050 | JGI IMG/M metagenome (GOLD analysis project Ga0210390, IMG submission 161050) | Forest soil microbial communities from Barre Woods Harvard Forest LTER site, Petersham, Massachusetts, United States - Inc-BW-H-11-O ...
TGGTCTACGACGAACTGCGCCGCGTGGCAAAGAAGAACCTCGCCGGCCAGCGCAGCGATCATACTTTGCAGGCAACCGCCCTCGTCCATGAGGCCTACCTGCGTCTGGTAAGCCGCAAGGCTGCCAACTGGCAAGGCCGAACCCACTTCTTTGCGCTGGCGGCGCAGATGATGCGGCAAATCCTCGTGGATCATGCCCGCATGCACAATGCCGAGAAACGAGGAGGCGGCGCGCTCACCCTGGTGCTGGAGGACGACGTAGCGGGCAAGCCCGAAATGAACCTTGACCTGATTGGGCTGGACCGCGCCATGAAGCAACTGGCCTCCCTGGACGCGCGGCAATCGCAAATCGTCGAACTCCGTTTCTTCGGCGGACTCTCGATTGAAGAGGCCGCCCGTGTGGTCGACATCTCGCCGGCAACCGCAAAAAGGGAGTGGGCGACGGCACGGGTGTGGCTGCATCACGCCATGGAAACCGGTGTGGCAGAATGACGCCGGAAAGATGGCAGCACGTGAAGCAAGTGCTGGCGGCGGCGTTGGAGCTTTCTCCTGCGGAACGCATAGCCTACCTCGACCGCAGCTATGCCACCGACCCATCCTTGCGAGACGACCTCGAGCCCTTGCTCGACTCACAACAGCGGCTTAAGGATCAATTTCTCGACCAAGCCAATCTAGCGACAGCGGCCGCTACGCTGGTTTCCCCCGATGAAAACTTCTGGGTGGGACGCCGCGTCGGCCCCTACCAGGTCGTCGAGCAAATCGGGGTAGGCGGAATGGGCGAAGTGTATCGAGCCTTCCGGGCCGACGATCAGTACAAAAAGGTGGTTGCGCTGAAGTTTGTACGCGCCGGGCAGTATTCCAGCGAAGTGTTCTCGCGATTCAAGAATGAACGGCAGATTCTGGCCGGCCTCGATCACTCCAATCTGGCAAAGCTTCTCGATGGCGGCACGAGCGACGAGGGCATGCCGTACTTCGTGATGGAGTTGATTGAAGGTCGACCGATCACGGAGTACTGCGACGAGCGCGGACTCTCAACTCGCGAACGCTTGAGTTTATTTCTGCAAGTCTGTGCAGGTGTGCACTATGCGCACCAGCGGCTCATTATTCATCGCGACATTAAACCTGGAAATATCCTGGTCACCGCCGATGGCATCCCCAAGCTGCTCGATTTCGGGATCGCCAAGATCGTTGAATCCAGCCCCGAAGCGGAGACGCCCGTGACCATGACAGGTTTCAGGGTGCTGACGCCACGCTATGCCAGTCCCGAGCAGATCCAGGGCGAGGCCATGACCATCGCTACGGACGTGTACTCGCTGGGGGTGGTTCTCTACGAGTTGCTGACCGGGCGAAGTCCCTACGAGTTAGTGAACGGGTCGACCCGGGAATTTGCGCGGGAGGTTTGTGAGAAAGAGCCGCAGAAGCTCAGCTCCGTGGTGCTTCGTTCACAGGGCGCAAGCGAGGGAAATCCTCAAACCCGGGCTGGTACCGTTCCCAAGATTTCATCGGAAAAACTACGCAAGCGGCTCAGGGGCGACATTGACAACATTGTCCTCATGGCTCTGCGGAAAGAGCCTTCTCGCCGCTATGCATCAGCGAACGATCTAGGCGAGGACATCCGCCGGCATCTGGAGAGCGTGCCCGTGCGCGCGCGCAACGACAGCGTCTGGTATCGGACAACGAAATTCGTGGCCCGGCACAAAGCCGCGGTGGCGGCTTCCGTCTTCATGGTGATCGCCATGATGGCAGGGTTGATCGTTACTTTGCACGAAGCCCGCGTCGCCCGCGTCGAACGAGCCCGGGCTGAGCGCCGCTTTAACGACGTCCGCAAACTGGCGAACTCGCTCATGTTCGAAGTGCACGATTCCATCCGCGACCTCCCCGGAGCGCTGCCCGCAAGAAAGCTGCTGGTAAATCGTGCCCTGGAATATTTAGACAGTCTGTCTCAGGAAGCCAGCGGCGACACCGACCTGCAGCGCGAACTGGCAGCCGCTTACGACAGGGTCGGAGACCTTCTGGGATACTCGGGTGCGGCCAATCTCGGCGATTACGCCGGAGCGCTGAAGAGCTACGAGAAGGCGCTAGCCATACGGGAAGCATCTGCCACCGCGCATCCTGCCGATCGCCAGATGCAACTCGCTCTGCTCAATGACTACTTCCGTTTGAGCTTCGCACTCCAGGGCACCGGAGATTACACGCGCGCGTTGACCCACCTGCAAAAGGGCATCGTGCTCGCGCAACGGATCGTTGAAACCCATTCTGAGCCCGAATTCAAAGATTTTCTGGCGGGATTCTACTGGCAAGCGGGCAATGTTTCCACGCAAACCGGGGACTTTGCACATGCCGTGGAGAATTACCGGCAGGGTGCTTCCATTCGAGAAACTATCGCCACCGATGGGAACGCGAATTCCCTGGTCCGCACACATCTGGCCGCCGACTACGTTTGTCTGGGCAGGGCGTTAGGCACGACTGGCGACCTGGTCCACGCCGTCGATGCCGCGCAAAAGGGGACTGCGATTCTGGAGCAGTTGACTCGATCCGACCTGAACAACGCGACTCTGCAGGAATATCTGGGGGAGGCGTACGCCGTGGTCGCCGCAATCTCCATGAGACGGAATGACCTTCAGCAGATGTTGGATTATTACACCAGGGCCCGGCAGGTTTTTTCCAAGTTGAGCAAGGCTGACCCTACCAATGCCATGGCCCGGGACAATAGTCTGCTCATGCAGCTCGGCATCGCAGACGCGCTGCTAGAACAAGGTAAGGCTACCCAGTCCATAGTGCAGATTCGCGACACGATTTCTGAGTTTGAGAAAATTGAACACAAGAATCGCTATCAGATCGCCGGCCAGGCGGCGGCATATGCGGCGCTGGGCAGGGCATTGTTCAGTCTGGCTGGGCAGAGCGCCCCGCCCCGCAAGCTGGCGCTCCTACGCGAGTCCCACTCCTGGTACGAGAAGAGTCTCTCCGTATTGCGGCAAGCACCGGGGCAGGCGTCGGGGGATCCCCTCGGTGGCGACACTACCGAGGAATCCGTCAAACATGGACTGAGCAACTGTGAGGAAGCGCTGGCAAAGCTGACCGTGCGCTGAAAACATCAGACCTCAGCCTTCGCCTCCCGCATCGTCGACATGGAACGGCCTTTAAGGCGTAACCGTGAATACTGTCGGGTTGGAAGCTGTGCCGCCCGGAGTTGTCGCGACTATTCTCCCGGTTTTGGCGCCTGCAGGCACCCGAATGGTCACTTGCTGGTCGGAGTTCACGGTGAAGCTCGTCACTGGCACTCCACCCAGTGTAATTTTCTCGGCTTGAATTAAGCCGGTGCCTGTGAGCACTACCGAACTGCCAACCGCGCCACTGGTTGGAGTAATGGTCTTCAAGACCGGAGTGACCTTGAATATCTTGCCGCTCACCAAATCTCCCGAGGCCGTTTTTACGCGGACGAATCCGGTTTCGCCCGCCGGAACCGTGACGGTGAGATAAGTATCGGAGAGCACATGGAAGCTGGCCGGCGTGCCGTTGAATTCAACGCTGCTAGCTCCGGTAAAGCCCTGGCCAAGAATTCCTACGGACTTTCCCACCGGCCCCAAGGTGGAGGGTAGCAGGATGAACGGAGGAAGGCCAGCCTCGAAACTGTAGATGCCGCCGTCGCCCTTTACTCCTCCCCGCTTATTAAGGCCGAAGATTGTGCCGTTGGTGTGCTGCATGGGTGTGGAATAAGCGCCATCTGTCAGAGCCTCTATGAAGCTGGAGAGCGGGGTATAAGCGCCGCCGGTGGTCATCTGGAAGATTACGCCGTCGCCGTTGTTGCCGCCCCATATCGTGGGGCCGTACAGGTTTCCATCGCTCCCCGCTACCAGGCCGGCAAAAGCCTGGTAGCCATTGAGCGTGTGAACGTTGTCGAAGTTCACCAGCACCGTCAAGGCTCCCGCTGTCGTGATCTTGTAGATGACGCCGGCATTCGTGCTGCCTCCGGCGGTCGTGGTGCCGTAAAGGTAGCCGTCCGCCCCCTGCACCACTCCGCCGGTCGGGTACGAGCCGTGCGGGCCGTCAAAGCTATAAAGCGTTGTGACCTTGTTGCCGGCGATCTTGTAGACGGTGCCGGCGGAGTACGTGCCTGCGAATTCCGTCACACCGTAGAAATTGCCGTCGCTGGCCTGGAGCAACGCCCCATACGTCGTGGTGGGAATCTTGTTGATGATCGTGAACTTCCCAGCGGGCGTCATTTTGAACGCAACTCCCGGGTACGATGTGCCGTAGAAGAGTCCGTTCGCGGCCAGCGTCAGAGGCGCGACCGGATAACCGCCGTCCGCATTTCCAGTGAAGCTGTAGATCACGGTCAATACTCCCGCCGGCGTGATCTTGAAGATATTGCCAAAGCTGTTGGCACCGCCCAGTTGGGTAGTACCGTAGAAATTGCCGTCGACGCCCAGCACTAACCCGCCGTTGGGAGTGCTTCCATGGGTGGTATCGAACTGATAGAGGATGGTTTGGTTGCCCGACGGCGTCAATTTGAAGACGATGCCTACGTTGTTCAGCCCGCCAGTCGGAGTCGTGCCATAGAGGTTGCCATCCCGCCCCTGCGCCATCATCGCCGGATACTGCGGACAGCAGCCGTTGCTCCCAACAAAGGCGACGAGGTTCTGGTACGTTTGGGCGTTAGCGACAGCTGTGCAAACCAGGAACAAGCCGAGGAGAAGTACGAAGTGGCTACCCACTGATTCACGGCAAAGGAATTTGTTTTTCTTTACTCTGCCCTGCCTCGGCGCACAAGTTCGTTCCGTAGTGGTTGTGAGCATGGTCTTGGTCTGGTCTGCGAGATTCCTCATGGTTCCTCCCTGGAAGCGTACGGAATGATCTCGACGTCAAGTTCACTCGGTGTCGAAAATCCGCCTTACTCTATAAAACGCAATTGCCCAGAAAAGGGGCTCACGATGAAGTGGTGGAACGGCGGTGCGAGCCATCTGTGTAAGGTAAGCCGTTTCGTTTCGGAGACTTCTGAGTGACGTGCTCAATTCCGCAAGAAACGAGGGTTCCAGGGTTGGCTCCGACCGCAGAGCCAAAGCCCTAGCTGTCGCCAAATCGCCACAGGATCCCCTTCGCCGCCTGTAGAAAAATGCAGCGCAAAAACTGTCGCAACTGGAGTGGCAAGAAATCCACATACCGTTCATACTTGGGGCATGGACAGGAAGACGGTTCGTGATGCTCGCTAACCCAATCAAATCTCGACGGAGACTGAAAATGAAGATGAATCAGGTAGTCCGCATATCCATCGCACTCCTTCTGTCAAGCACCTTGGGCTGGGCCGCAGGGGACGTGGTCAGTGCCGTGCACGGAACCGTGACCAAGCTCGACTCCGCGACCAGGACCATGGTCGTGAAGACCAAGGACGGTACCGAGCACACAATCCAGTTCGTCGACAAAACCACCGTCCACGGAGCCAAGTCAAGCGCCGAAGCGACGACCGCAGGGGCCAAAGACTTCGCTCACGGGCTCAAGGAAGGCTCGGAAGTAGTGGCGCACTACACCGCCGATGGCGCTAAAAAAACAGCAGTCGAGGTCGATGACGTTGGAAAAAGCGGAATCAAGTCAGTGGACGGAGCCATCACACAGATCGACCGCGCCGGCAAAACGGTGGCCGTCAAAACCGCGGACGGCACAGAAGAAACGTTCAAGCTATCAGGCCACGCCGCCGCCGACGCCGGCAAAGACATAGCCAAAGGAACAGAGAAGACGACCAAGGTCACGGTCTACTACACCGAAGATGCCGGCAAGAAGACCGCCCACTTCTTCGAGAAACTCTAGTTGAGGGCTCCTTGGGCTGAAGGAGTGAGCAGCGCACTGCGCGAGGGGCACAATACAATCGAAGCAACATAGAAACACGACGTGGACCCCCGTGAAGTCACCACGGGCTAACGGCGTAGAAAGCATGGCAGGCGGAGCGGCGCTCGTCGGCGCTGCCGGGATTTCTGCGAGCCGGTTTCTGGAAAACTTCCGGTTAGCCGATAGTCCGGATGTCCGCCGATCGCCGCAAAGCGTTTTTGCTAATCCGGATCGGCCTCCATTCTGCACTATGCTTCGGCGCTTGCTTTTCAACGAGTGCGCTCATAACCTCTTCGTGGACCCATGAAGCCTCAACGCACGATCACATTCAGACCTTCCATCGCGCTGCTTGTTCTCGTATCAACCTCACTTTCTTTGTCTGCCCAGGACCGTTCCTACGGACGCTCCGTCGTCGCCACGCAGTACGGCATGGTTGCCACCAGTCAGGTAGCGGCCTCACAAGCCGGGGCGCTAGTCCTCGAACGGGGCGGCTCTGCCATCGATGCCGCAATCGCTGCCAACGCTGTGCTTGGCGTCACCGAACCCACTTCCAACGGTATGGGGGGCGATCTTTTTGCCATTTATTGGGAGGCGAAGACAGGCAAGATCTATGGCCTCAACGCCAGCGGCTGGGCGCCGAAGGCTCTCACCATTGAGCATCTCCGCGAAAAAGGCATCACAGAGATGCCGCAGTTCGGTATTGATTCCGTGACTGTTCCGGGGGTGGTCGACGGATGGGCTAAGTTGCATGGTCGCTGGGGAAAACTGCCCTGGCGCGACCTCTTTCAACCCGCGATCTTTTATGCCGACCATGGATTCCCGGTGGCCGAGATCATTCACGCTTGGTGGGATGGCGACCACGATGGCTTGCTGACGAATACAGAAAGCAGCCGTATATTTCTTCCCGGCGGCAAAGTCCCTGAGACCGGCGAGATCTTTCGCAATCCGGATGTGGCACGCGCACTCACGCTCGTGGCCAACCAAGGCGAGACAGCCTTCTACCGGGGAGAAATCGCCAAGGCCATTCTCAAAACCTCCAACGAGCTGGGGGGAACCATGACCGCCGACGATCTCGCGTCGTACTCGGCTGAGTGGGTCGAGCCGATTTCTACGAAGTACCGCGATTGGACTGTTTACGAACTCCCGCCCAACGGCGACGGCATCGCAGCGCTTGAGATGCTCAATATTATGGAGCAATTCAAACCAGATCCCGCCGGTCCACATGGTCCGGGTGAACTGCACACCCGCATCGAAGCTATGAAGCTTGCGTATGCCGACGTCAAGGCGTATGACGGCGATCCGCGCTTCAGCAAAATTCCGGTCGATCAGCTTCTGTCAAAAGATTACGCCGCAAAACGCGCCTCACTCATCAACCCAACTCAAGCCAATTGCACGGTCGCGCCAGGGGCGTTGGGCACCAGCGACACCACCTACTTCACCGTCGTCGATCGAGAAGGCAATATTCTTTCCGTGATCCAGAGCAACTATAACAACTTTGGATCGAATGTAACTGTCTTGAACATGGGATTCGTCCTACAGGATCGCGGAGGCCTTTTCTCGCTTGACCTCGCATCTCCGAATGCGCTTGCCGGCCGCAAGCGCCCGTTCCACACCATCATTCCCGGCTTCATGCAGCGAGGGGACGAGCACATCGGTTTCGGCATCATGGGCGGCCTGAATCAGCCGTTGGCTCACGCCCAATTCGTTTCCAATGTCGTCGACTACAACATGAACATTCAGGCCGCGATGGAAGAACCGCGTTTCACCGATCGCCAGCAACTCGGCTGCAAGATCGTAATCGAATCACGCGTCACGCCCGATACGCTTGAAGCACTGGGCAGGATGGGCCATGTGCTGCAAGTGCACACGGACTACACGTCACTGATGGGGCGTGGCCAGGCAATCCTTCACAACAGCAAAACCGGTTTGAATCTCGGTGCGTCCGATCCACGCGCCGACGGTGCTGCAATCCCGGAGCAGCCGAAATTCTTTGGCACATCGGCCAAGCCCTTGGCCAAGCCCTAAGATTTTCGCTACCCTCAGTGACCGCAATTTCACCACCGTGATCCACCGCGATTTAGTGCTGATAAGTCGGCCACGAGGAGATCATCCCTTGGCGGAGACCATCATTGTTCCCCCTCAGATTCAATCGCGAGGCACGATTAGTTCCCAGAAGCTTGAAACTCAGAATTCGTAGCGCAATGCGAACTGCATGACCCGCGGGTTAGTCATCAGATGCGTATAGTTGCCGAAGTTCGGGACTGCAATGGAATTGTTGCTTTCCGCCGCGCTGGAGGAATTCTGGTCGTTGAAGTCGAAGCGGGTCGAATTCGTCACATTGAACACTTCCCAACGTAAAGCCACATTTTGGTTTTCATTCCAAGGCATCTTCCAGCGTTTCGAGAGCCCGAGGTCGAGACCGAAGAAACCGTCGCCTCGCACGAAGTTACGCACGCCGACCTGACCGGGCAAAGCTGGATTGAACAAATTCTGGGCCGTAGCGGGGTCGGGAAACAGGTTCACGTTGCCGTTCGCCTGGTGATAAGCCCCACTTTTCACGTGCGCCACGGTCGGCACTGCGGCACCTTCCCAATACCAGTCTGTTGGGTAGTCGGCCGGGTTGTTGTAGATGGTGTAGGGGAACCCACTCGTCCAGCGGAACAGGCCGGAAAGCTGCCAGCCCCCGATCAAGGCATCGACAGCGCGATTCACTTGGGCGGCGATAGCGCGCTTTCGGCCGAAAGGCAAATCGACGATCCAGTTTGCATTCAACTGATGAGTGGTATCGAAATCGGAAACGGCGCGGAAAAGATTCGGCGACCAGGCATTGAACATCTGGCAACCGCCGCTGAAGTTGAGAGAGCCGGTGTTCCCCAGGCGCTCGGCACCCGAGCAAAGATCGATCGACTTCGAATAGGTGTAATTCAAATCGAACTGAACGCCGTGGCTCATCTGGTGCCTAAGCGTGGCTTGCAGGGCGTTGTAATTCGAGAACCCGATCGAACGCAAGGCGAACAATGACACATACTGCGGGTTGTAAAAAGAGTTCGGCCCCGGAGACGGATAGTATTGGCAAAGTGGGTGTCCAGTCTGGCCGCAGTTGGGATCACCGGTAGCGTCCGGTATGCCGCCGTTTCCGAATCCGGATACAAAAGGTACATCGAGAGCCTGAAGGGCGGTAGTCTCAACACCGGATACTCCGCAGAAAAGATCGAAGACAGCCAGAAGAGGATCGGTGGTCGAGGCAGGGAAGTTTGGACCACAGCCTCCAGTCTGCGCGCCCAGCGCATAAGAGCCGCCATTGATCGGCGCCTGGAGCATGTTAGTCCAATACTGACCCACGGCCGGGCTGACCACGGAATCATTAAAGGTGGCGTCCGTCACACCCTGCAATTCATAAAGATTTGCAAGCGGCTGGATGGCCGAGAAGTAATCCAGGCCGGATTGTTTGTCCCTGAGATCGAGCGGCTGAGCGACATCCTGTGAACTCAGAAGGCGATGCGAGAGTCTTCCCACGTAGGCAAGATCTAGTGAAAATCCTGCGCCGAGATCGCGCTCCACGGAAAAGTCCAGGTCGTAGGAATAAGGAGTCTTCAGCGAAGTATCGAGGCTGCTGCCAAAGTTGGACGCACCGAGCGACTGCATGGTTGGTATCGTCTCTGGGAAACTCGGGGCCCCAGGAGTGGGCTGCAGAAGGCTTGGCGGAATGACATTGACGCTCGTTAACCGAGGCAAACTGTTGAGCGGCTGGATTGGGTTGCTGAGACTTGTCGTCAGACCGAACGAGTTCCCACTGAACTCATCGACAATGCCCTGCCCGAAACGGTCATAAACCATCCCGAATCCGCCACGTATCGACGACTTATTGCCGCTGCCTAGAAGCTTGCTCAGGAAACCTTCGGTTTTATTGGGCGCCCAGGCGAAGGCGATGCGGGGGCCAACGTTGCCGAAATCCCAGTTCCAATATCCCTTTTTCCCGTTGGCAGGACCGCACCAGTCGATTTGCAAGGGGACATCTTGGCTCGAAGGAGTACCACTGGCGCCGGCACTTGCCCTCGCGGAAAACCACTGCCCTAGACTGGGGCTGGGACAAACCTGCAAACCACTGGTCTCCCACACCGGAGAGAAGAGCGAATAACGCAAGCCCAGAGTCAGTGTGAGGTTGGGGGTGACCTTCCAGGTGTCCTGCACGTAGGGCTCGAAGCTGTCTTGCGCATAGCGACGCGAGACAGCGGAGTTGGGCGGAAGCAACTGGAGTTGCCGGTTGTAGTTGAAAACGGTAGTGGCTTGCGTGACCATTCCCAAAAGGTCCGTGATCGGATAGTCATAACTCACGGCGAAACTCGGATCCACGCTGGGATAACCGTTGCTCGCCGGGTTCAAGGGACTGTTTTTGTCAGCGAAACCGGAGGTAGTCGTGAAGGACGAATTCGTGCTTCCGCTGTCAAACGAAGAAGTAAAGTTGGACCGGGGGTTGCGCATGAACAAAAGATATCCGCCAAACTGCATCGTGTGCTTCCCGTGAATCCACGACAAATCTTCTGAAAAATTGTGCATCGGGCGCTGGAAATTTTGGGTTCGAGTGATGCTTTGAGTGAAATTGAAGGTGACCCACGGCTGATACGAGTTGCCGATTGTTCCAAAACTCTCTCGAACAAATCCGTAGTGGAAATTGCTCATCAGGTTTGGACGAATCACCGCGGAGTAGCCTACGACGAGCCCTTTGTTATGGTAGACAGTCTGCCCTTGCGGAGGCTGACCGGGGAAATATGGCTGGCATCCCCCGCATGCATCACTGGAATCATTTCTCAGCGCTCCCATCAGGGAAAGACGCTGCTTGCTGTCTTGGGTGAGGTTGTAGTCGGCGCGGGTAATGTAGACGTTCTGCGTCTCATGCGTCGGAGCCGCGAAAACAAATCCCTGGTAGTTGTAGCCATCGCCCGTCACATTGCTATTCGGGGTGGGCAGAGTTTGAAAGTATGCCATCGCGGCGGCGTCGGGCCCGGCCTGGATGGGATCGAGCTGCGTCAATTGCTGAAAACCGAGGGCCATATATCCGGGTGCCGGAGTGTAAGTCTGACCACTTTTGCCTTGCACACTGGAACTGGACCCGCCCGGACATTGCGTCGTGTTGAGACTGCCGTCCGAATTCAGAGTGCATAGATACTGCAGAACACCATCGCGCATCGCCAAGCTGGGAACTTCCTCCCCGGAACTTACGGTTTGCTCGGCGCGCCGCGTCCCCTCATAATTCATGAAAAGAAACGCGCGATCCTTTTTTATGGGTCCGCCGAGGGAAGCGCCAAAGATGTTGCGGATGAGCTTGGGAGGGGTATTGCAGTCATTCGGATTGGGGAGGGTGCAACCTTGCAGCTGTGTGAGTTTGTTGAAGTAATCGTTCGCGCTAGTGTAGGTGTTGCGAAGGTACTCGTAGACTGAGCCGTGATAATTATTGGTGCCGCTTTTGGTCACCAGAGCGACCTGGGCGCCGCTGGTTCCTCCTTCGTCTGCGTTGGCATTGGAGGTGGTCACACGAAACTCCTGCACGGAATCGAGCGTCACCGGCAAAACGGACGTAAAGGCGTGGCCGCCCTCGTCATTCACGCGTATGCCATCGACACTGATGTTGCCCTGGTCGCTGCGCGCGCCATTCACTGCGCCGCTGCGAGTATCGTCGGTGCTTGTGTCTGCTCGATTGCCCGTATAGGCAACTCCGGGCTGCAGCGTGAGCAGGTCAGGCACGTTGCGCCCCTCCAGTGGCAGTTCCCTAACCTGATTCTCGCCGAACGCTATGCCCATGGTCGCGTCTTCGGTGTTGATTACTGGAGCTTGCCCCGAAACTTCGATCTGAGTAGTAGAGGCCCCGACCTCAAGGACAACGTTCGCACTGGTCGGTACGTTGACAAGCAGCTGGAGGTTGGTCTGCTCGTATTTCGTGAAGCCAGCCTTTTCCACGATCAGTACATAGGCACCGGGAGGGAGCGCGAGAAATTCGAATTCGCCGGTGGATGGAGTCGTCGCTTTCCGGCTGAACCCCTGCGTTCGGTTAGCGAGTGTGACGCTGGCCCCCTCCACCACCGCCCGAGTACTGTCCACAACTTTGCCGTGCAAGGAGGTTGTGCCGGTCTGCGCCCAAGCGGAGGAAATCGACAGCACGAAGAAAACCGGAAACAAGAAAAGCCTCTTCTGAATGGAAGACTTCATCGTTGCCCCCTCTGTACTATTGTTTGCGCAGGAATTAAGCGACGGAACCCGAGGCCCAAAGGAGAACTCTGAAGTCGAGTCTTCCGCAAAGACCGACAAAACTTTCAGGTCACGTTTTGTGCTGAAAACATTAGTGTGACGGTGTATGGGAAGTCAAGAAAACAAAGCGCGCTGTAGTCCGCGTACAGCGGAAATTCTGATTGGAGAGTCTGGAGGAACCTTGATGCCGAAGTCCCGTCTCAACAACGTTAATGTGTTTTCTATTTGTATATTTCCTGTTTGTGCATTTTTTGTTTGTCTAGTCCTCGCGAGTTCGGTATGTGCTCAAACCAAACCTCGGGCGCGGGAACTGGGTGTTCCTTTCGATGGCGTACCCGGACCGCTAAATGCCATTACTGACGTCCGCGGTCTGGAAGTTGGCCACACCACGCTGATTTCCGGTGATGCGGCGACATCGGCGGGCGCGGCGCCGGTGCGAACGGGGGTGACCGCGATTCTACCCCGCGGCAAAGACTCCAATGATCCGGTCTTCGCCGGATGGTTCACAGAAAACGGCAACGGTGAGATGACCGGGACAACCTGGGTCGAAGAGTCGGGTTTTCTCGAGGGCCCGGTCATGATCACGAATACGCACAGCGTGGGCATCGTGCGGGACGCGGTGATCGCCTGGCGCCTGAAACATCACGGGGTCGACAAAGATGGGTACGCGTGGTCTTTGCCGATTGTGGCTGAGACCTGGGACGGTTATTTGAATGACATCAACGGATTCCACGTGAAAGCCGAGGATGCTTTTCACGCTCTCGACAGCGCGCATAGCGGGCCTGTAGCAGAAGGAAACGTGGGCGGTGGCACCGGAATGATCTGTAACGAGTTCAAGGGCGGAATCGGCACGGCGTCACGCAAACTTGAGGCAAAGTATGGAGGCTACACGGTCGGCGTGCTGGTGCAATGCAACTATGGGCAGCGCGATCAGTTGCGGATTGCCGGTGTGCCAGTCGGACGTGAGATTGCCGGCCCGAAAGTCTGGGATGACGATGTCGGTTCCATTATCGTAGTAGTCGCCACCGATGCTCCGCTGATTCCGACCCAATTGAAGCGCGTCGCAAAGCGCGTACCCCTCGGACTGGGACGAGACGGAAGCTACTCGGGCGATGGATCGGGCGACATCTTCATTGCGTTTTCCACCGCGAATGCGGGAGCCGATTCTTCCACGGGTATTCGCCCACTGAGCATGCTGCCTAACGATCAGATCAACCCCATTTTCCTGGCCACGGTGCAAGCCACGGAAGAAGCGGTCGTTAACGCCCTGATCGCCGCTGACACCATGACCGGTTTAAAGGGACATACAGTGATCGCTCTACCTCATGACCGATTGCGCGAGCTTCTAAAGAAATACAACCGGCTTGCCCAATGAACCTCTCCCGGCTGCAAGGAGCCAAATCGGTGCTGCAGGCCCGACCAACGCGCCGATAAGGAGTGACCTTTGGATATACGCGGCGATAGCGTTCGATGGCTTTAGGTAGTGTGGTCAGCAGGCTAAGGAAACGATTGCCAGAGCCATCGTCGATGTCAACGCTTTCAATCGACCTTAACCTACGCAGAAATGGAGAACGACCATGAGGCGAGTTTTATTTACCTCAGATTTGGCGCGTCGAGCACTTGGCGTAGCCGGCATCGTCGGATTTGTCGCACTCGCTTTGTGTTCCAACGCGAATGTAGTCACGAAGTTTCACGTTATGAGTACCGCCAAAGCGGAAGGCAGTTTGTTCGGAGCGTTACGCCGCGGATTTCAACCTTCACTCGGCGACGAAGGCGCCATGCCTGAGTTGGACGGTGCCATCGGTTGGCTCAATTCAGCTCCCTTGAGCCGTCAGTCGCTTCGTGGAAGGGTGGTGCTGGTCAATTTCTGGACCTACACCTGCATCAACTCTCTGCGGCCCCTGCCCTATGTGAAGAGCTGGGCCGCGAAATATAAGGACGCAGGCCTAGTCGTCATCGGCGTCCACACGCCGGAGTTTTCGTTTGAGCACGAATCGATGAACGTGGAGAATGCCGCGCGCACTTTGAACGTTACCTTTCCAGTCGCCATCGACAGCAAGACCAGGATCTGGCAATCGTTTAACAATCAAGCATGGCCCGCCCAATATCTCGTCGACGCCAAAGGCCGAATTCGATACCACCACTTTGGGGAAGGCGATTATGGCGAAATCGAGCGCGCCATTCAGGAACTTCTGAAGGAAAACGGAGCAGCCGGACTGGCTTCCGGCACGACCAGCGTTTCCGGTGTTGGAATCGAGGCGGCTCCTGACTGGGCGGATGAGCAGTCTCCGGAAACCTATATCGGGTATCGCCAGACACAGAATTTCACTTCACAAGAAAAAGTGAACAGAGACTCAATTCAGACTTTCAGTGCGCCCGGAAAACTCTCATTAAATCATTGGGGATTAAGCGGGCTGTGGAACGTCAATGCCGAGAGCGCCGTGCTGCAGGAAGTGCCTGGCAAGATCGTGTTCCGATTCCACAGCCGCGACCTGAACCTGGTGCTGGCTCCTGCGAAGGACGGCAAGCCCGTGCGGTTTGTCGTGAGATTGGATGGCGCCGCTCCCAGCGGCAACTGCGGCGTGGACACGGCCCCGGACGGCTCCGGCGAAATTCGAGAGCCCCGACTCTATCAGCTCATCCGGCAAAAAGGTCCAATCGTAGACCGAACCTTCGAGATCGAGTTCCTCGATCTTGGCGTTCAGACACTTGATTTCACGTTTGGATAAAGACTAACAAGCCCAGCGCAAGGGCGACGCAAGCGTTACAAAGCGCAAGCTGAGCGTAGTCCCGGGTGCATAGGGACGTCTGCTGATGCGCGCGGGCCTCCAGACAACCCTTGACGACGCGCAACTCTGATAGCAGAGTTCTGGACGGCTGTCTGCGCTATTCAACGCGCAGAGCCTGGACGGGGTTGATGGATGCAGCGCGGCGAGCCGGGATCATCCCCGCAACGCAAGCGGCGACGACGAGAATGACGACGGCCAGTCCCATGACACCTAAGTCGACACTCGCGATCTCGTAGAGCTGCGCCTTGATATAGCGGACGCAGAGCATGGCGATTGGTGCACCAACAATGAGGCCGAGGATCGCCTGCGTCATCGCGCCGCGCATCACCATGCCGATGACGCGGGTGCGTTCAGCACCGAGGGCCATCCGGATGCCGATTTCCGAGGTGCGACGAACCACGGTATACGAAGTCACGCCGTAGAGTCCGATCGTGGCCAGCAGAAGCGCCAGTCCGCCGAACAGCGAAGTCAGCTGTGCGATCATCCGGTTGTCGTTGAATCGGTCGGCGATCTGCTGGTCGAAGTTCTGAAACTTAACGATCGTCAGGTTTGGATTAATCCCAGAGAGCGTGCGCTGCGCAACCTTCTCCATTTCGTACATCGGGCGATCGGCCGCGATGACGATGGCGCCGGCATAGAGCGAGATATCGGACTCGACCGGCGTCTTCTCGCTGGCCGCACGCTGCGTGATGGGCACGAAGAACATGGCGTGATCTTTCCACTGAACTGCCGTATACGTGGTGTCATCGACCACGCCGACGATCTCAAAATCTCCTGCACTCTGCGGACCCGGCGAACCAATCCGGTGACCGATGGGGTTCTCGTCTGGCTTGAAGAACTGCTTCACGAATTCCTTGTTGACCACGGCCACCGGGGACGCAGAAAGCAGATCCTGCGGCAGGAATCCACGCCCCATCAGCACACGCGTGCCGACCGAGTCGAAGTACTCGGAATTGCCTTTGACAAAAGACGCGCCTTTGTTCGGATCGGGCTTGCCCTGCACCTGGACGCTGGTGCTCCAGTTGTTGTCTTCCATGGGCGTGTAAGTCGCGATCCCCACTTTCTTGACGCCCGGAATATCGTGGAACCGGGCCTCCATGGTGCGATAAAGCTGCTCAACTTCCGTGGTGGCGTATCCGGCGGCCTGCGGGTTGATGTGAATGATGTAACGGTTCTTCGAGTCGAGGCGCATGTCGGAGTTCTCAAGCTTGTTGAGACTCTGCGCGAACAAGCCGGCGCCGACCAGCAGCACCAGGGAAAGCGATGCCTGAACGACGACGAGACCGCGCTGCAAGAGAGATGCTCCCGAGGCGACGGTGCGCGAACCCGAGCGCAGCACTTCGGCGGGTTGCGCCTGCGCGGCGATCCAGGCAGGCGCTACGCCGAACAGGATGCCGGTGAGGAATGAAAGGGCAAAAGCAAACCCGATTACCAGGGGCGAGGGAGCCGCATTAATTGGAATGTTCTGCGCTCCCGGGAAGGCCATCGCCAGTAGCATGCGCGCTCCGGCATAGGCCACAGCCAAGCCGACGATTCCCCCGAGCCCGGCGAGAAGAACGCTTTCTGTAAGCAACTGGCGGATGATGTGACTGCGTTGCGCTCCTAAAGCAGTGCGCACGCACATCTCTCCTCGCCGGCTCATGCTGCGTACGAGTTGCAGATTGGCGATGTTGGCGCAGGCAACGAGAAGAACCAGAGCGGCGATCCAGCTGAGGAGATGCAGTTGCGACTTGGCGTTCTCTTGTAACTGCTGAATGCCGGCACCTCCTGGTGTAAGGACAACATGAGTGCGACCAAGAAATGTCTTGGCACGTTCGTTCGAAAACACCTTGAAGGTAGAGAACTGCTGGAGAAGCAATGTGCTGGCCTTCGCTTGAACGGCGGAGAGCGAGACGCCCGGCTTGACCCGACCGACAATGTCGACCCATTCAACTTCAGGATCGTGCAGGTAGGGAACGCCAAAGATCACGGCCATCGACTCGATCGGCAAATAGAACTGCGGTGGGTTGCTGGTAAGCCGGTCGCCGAAGTAACCCTTCGGCGCGATGCCGAGAATAGTGACTGGCTGAGTATTGACCAGGAAAGTGCTGCCGACAATGCCGGGATCGGAGCCGTAGTCATGAGCCCACGTGTCGTAGCTCATGACGGCGGTAAAGGCGGCGCCCTTAGCGTCGTCCGCGTCGGTGAAGAAGTGCCCAGCGGCGGGCTGAAGTCCAAAGGTCCGGAAGTAGTTGCCCGAGACAAATTCGCCCATCACCGATTTCGCGACGGTCTGCGGGCCTTCGCGACGCGCCGTCAGCGGGCGATAATCGAATCCGGATTCCATCGCTGCCAGTTCGTCAAACTCCGGCAGGTTCTTTTTGAACAGGAGATACGACTCGGTCGAAAACAGAGAGTAGTCGCCATTGTCGTTGTAGCCAGAGTTGACGCAGCAATCGTTCGTGTCGCCGATGCGGACGAGAGTCTTGGGATCGGCCACGGGCAGATTGCGCAGGAGGACGGCGTTCACCAGCGTGAAGATGGCCGCATTGGCGCCGATGCCGAGTGCCAGGGTAAGAATGACGGTGATGGTGAAACCCGGCGTCTTGCGCAACTGGCGAAATGCGTAGGTGAGATCCTGGATCAGAACCGTCATGCAGCCTCCTTAGAGAGCAGACAATAGATAGTAGAGAATGGCGTACTTCATCGCCAACGCGATCCATGCCGTCTGACGATCAATTTAACATGATTGACTGCCGATATATTCCGCTTTCCCCGGCAGCGACTCCCTATGACAAAAACGGCTGTTCCAGATCTGGATCTTGCTGAAGGGCAAGGTTGGGAGGCTACGGAATCGATGATCTCGAAAGCAGAAAGTGGAGGGACGATGAAAACGGATTTTCTACGATTCAACGGGGCTGTCGAGCGCGATCCCGCCATCGATGCATGGATGAAAGAGCATGCCGGCGGATTGGGAGACATCGCGCATCAGTGGTTTGAGGAGATGCGAAAATGCGGGGACGAAGTTCGGGAGCTTTTGCACGACGGCTGCCCAGTCGCATGTTTGGGAGATGCGCCCTTCGGCTACGTCAATGCATTCACTTCGCACGTAAACGTGGGGTTCTTTCACGGCGCATCATTGCCAGATCCGGCACGCTTGTTACAGGGCACCGGCAGGTTCATGCGCCACGTCAAACTGAGGCCCGGAACCGCCACAAACACGGCAGCGCTGAGCAGGCTCATCGATGCGGCATACTCGGATATAAAGGCGCGAGTGGAACATGGCTAGCTCGGGGAAACACCATGGGAGGGCGAGGCGGATGTGAACCGCCAGACTGGTAACGCTATGTCGCATAGTGTTTGCTGATCGTGAGCGGATGACGGGCTATGCGGAAGTTATGACTCGGCACAGACTCTTCAGCAACGCAAGTGGGAAAGCCGGTTGCCCGGCGCGAATCGCCGCGTACCAGCGTTCACCCTAAGTCTTCAACTCGTGAATGGCATCGCCAGCTCCGCTGAGGTCGGCGAGCCGCATCTCGGAATACTTGCGCGACAGGATCACGCCGGGTGCACCAGCGCGGAGAGCGGCAAGGACGGCTCCCTTCACGCTTTGCGGCGAGCACTTGCTGTTGTTGGCTTCGGTGGGAATATCGATATCAATGCCGGGCCAAATCAGGGTGTCGGTGCCGGCAACGCCCTCGAGCGCGCGCTTCGTCTCGCGAAAAACATAGTCAGGGGAGAGTCCGGTGTGAGGAATCTGGTCGTAGCCGCCTTCTTTCAATCCCATGACGGCGTAGTTGAAGTCGAGAAGGCTCTGTTTTGAGAGATCGGCATACAGAGTCGATCCGGCGTTATCTACGTATAACGCCATGCGCTCGCCGCCACAGTTGCTGTACATCACGACCTTTATGAAATCGGAGTAGTTCGAGAGCTCATGAAGGTCCTGCTCGGCGCGGTAGATCGGATTGAAGGAATTGTTGTGCCAGATGTGCCAACCCACCGGCACCGCCGGCTTCGCTGTCTTTACCGTCTTGTAGATTGCGGCGTAGGTTTCGCGAAGACTGTCGGTCCACAACATCTCCCATGCCGCCAGTTCGGGATAGCGCAACAGCAGACGCCAGAATTGAACATAGTAGCCGTCCACGGGGCGTTTCCCGATGCGTGAAGAGCGAACGAATTTTTCCAGCTCAAGAAATCCCTGGCGTGCGCGGTCGACATTGATTCCGCGGGTTTTGGCTTTGGTCTGACAAAAATTGCAAAAGCAAGTGACGTTGCCCGGATCGACCGGTGGCGTGTCATGCGTGGCGCCTAAGCTATCGCAAAGCGCACCTTGCCGCTCCGATCCCCACATGATTCCGTCGATGTCGTAGGAACGAGCATAATCCTCGACCAGGCCGGTCAGGAAATTCCGGTAGTCGGGGTTGTTGACGCACAGCGTATCGGCGTTTCGTCCGTAGAGATCGCGCTCCTGCAATTTCTCGATGTTCGGCAGATCGGTGCGGAATACGTCCTCGAGCCAGCAGACGACCTTCATGCCGCGCTTCTTTGCTGCAGGTAGAACTTCGGCCAGGATGTCGAGGCCGCCGTGGTCGGGCGCGCGCGTGTCTTTGAGAACAGTATTTTTGTAGTACTCAGGATGAGGAGTGGCGAAATTTCCGCCGTGAAAATTGAGGTCGTATTCCTGCTTGCCATGATCGGGCAACGGTTGGCCCGGAATCTGTCTTCCAGCAATGCCGCGACCGTAGGTGAAGACCGCGAGAAATAGCGTATTCACGCTAGCACGTTCCTGAAGCACATCGAGGACTTTTTCGGTTCCTTCGTCGACAAACGAAACTGCTCCGGCCTGAATGCCGATCATTTTGGATGAAGCGGCAGGCTGTCCTGACGTTGGTATTGCCATAGCGGCGCCCGCCCCGGCTGAAATCCTCAGAAATTCGCGGCGATTCAAGTCCGATCCCAGCATGGACCACTCCTATTTTCTTTGGTAGCAGCCGATGTCAATCTTCCCAGATGTGACGCGGGGTGAGCCGTCAAGATCCAGTTGTCCCGTCGGCACTCCGTCAGCCGTGCCTGCAGCGATTGCGGCAGAATCGGATTGCAGGTGATAGTTGTTCGCGGCAGCATCAACGAAATGCGGATCGAGAAAGCGCGAATTACGGTCATTCCCCGTGGACTCGACATATTTGTCGTATCCCGTCACTGCGCCGGATGCGCCTGCCCAAGCGCTCGCGTTCGCTCCAGAAGCGCAATAGTAAAGGTTGTGATCGATCACCGCAGGCGGTCGGGCGTTGTCAACCTGTGATCGGTTCAGCGTGATTAGGCAGCGCTGCCCCGCATAAACGATGTTGTTCTCAAAAATATTGTCCGACATATTCCACTGCATCTGGAACTCGCCGGACCCCGTCGCCGACGTATCATTTTCGTAGAGAGTGTTGTTCACGACATTCGAATGCTCGGTGTGCCCTCGCTCTGGCGCATAGCCTCCGATGGAAACTCCCGCGGTATGGCAGTGATAGATGAGGTTGTTTCGAGCGGTGATGTAACTGGTGGCGCGATCTTTATGCTCGCTTGCCAACTCGATTCCGAAGTCCACATCATGCATGACATTCTGTTCAATCAGGATCCGGGTTCCACCATCCACATAAATGCCATCAGAATTTTCATCGTTGCCGTATGCCGGGTTACCGCGCGACGTGATGTTGTAAACGACATTCCCCCGGACGATCCCGTCGCGAGCCTGATCAACAGCGGGATCGGGCGCCGTGCGCTCGAAACCGATGACGTCGATTCCGATGTTGTTGTTGTCGTGAACAACATTGTGCGTGATGCGGAAGTTCGTGACGTTCCCGTTCACTACTAATGACTCGCTTGAACCGGTTTTGAGGTTGTGCACTTCATTTCCGTCGATAACCAAATCAGTGATGGGCGTCTTGGCGTCGGTACCGTATACGGCAATGCCAAAGCCGTTGCCGCCACTCCCGGGGGCATCGCGGCCGCCAAAATTGTTCTCAATGTGATGGACGTTGTTGTTCAGGAGTTCGATATGGGAACCGGACCCAATCACGTTTATACCCAACGGGGCGAGCCGATGTTCGGCCGTGCGAAAGTTCCGGATTTCAAAGCCCTCGATTCTCACATAGCTCTTGTTCTGAATCGTGACTACACCGGTTCTGCTGGTGGGAGTGAAATGCGCTGCGTCGATCACCGCCGTTTCGCCCGGATAGCTTCGAAAAGTAATGAATCCATCGCCGGCGTTGCCGGAGGCGTTGAGGCTCACCAGTTCTTCGTAGACTCCGGCCCGAACATAGACCGTACTGCCTGCCCGCGCCGTATCTGCGGCGTGTTGGATGGTGCGCCAAGGCGCGGCCTGAGTGCCGGGATTCGAATCATTTCCCGTCGCCCCCACATAGAAGGAGGAGTTTGTCTGGCCAAACGCCGCGGAGGCGCAGGTGAGCAATGCGAAGAGGATTGAAAGCTTCATGTTTATCGCTCCACGGCGCCGACTGGCGCCTTATGTCGGATGATCGATACTGTTTTCTTCTGTTCGTCCAGCACGAGGCCCGCGCCTTGCACCAGAGCCGATGCGGAAATAGTACATCAGAATCGAAACAACACGAAAGCGTAAGAAATAATTCGTAATCGCCCCTTCTAGCCGATGGGGGCAATACCAAACTTCGCTGTGTTTTCGGGGATCGCAACGACAAGTGTGATCATCTTCAGGGTGTGATGGCGATGACCCGCAGAGGGCTGCCGGAGCCGCCGACGATTTTCAGCGGCGCGGCGACGACGATGGCGCCGGTCGGCGGAAGCTGATCAAGGTTAGAGAGACTAGCTAACCCAAACTTGCCGCTGCCGTGCATAAGATAGTGGTTCGGGAAGGGTGGATCAAAGCTCGCGGCCTGACCGGCATCGGTCCCGACCGTTTCCACGCCAACACCTAGCACATCCCGCTCCTCGGCAAGGAAGGCGGAACTTTCCTTGGCTAGTCCGGGAGTGTGGGGTCCATTCTCCTTTAGGTTGATGTAGTCCTTCGGGTCGGTCCGCTTCGACCAGTCCGTACGCAGCAGAACCCACGCGCCCACCGGGATGCGTCCGTGTTGTTCTTCCCACTGCCGGATTCGCTCTGGCGTCAGCAGATAGTTTGGGTTGCTCGCTACCTCCGCACTGATGTCGATTACACAGGCAGGTCCGACGAATTTTTTCGGCGGGATGCAATCCACGGTGTTGTCTGGAAGGTCTTTGCCCGAGACCCAGTGGACCGGAGCATCAAAATGAGTGCCGGTATGCTCGCCGGTCTCGAAACCATTCCAGTACCAGGCGGGGCCGCGTTCATCGTACCGCGACAACTCCCAGATTTTGAACGCAGGCGTGTTGTTCCACTGCGTTGGCAGAGGCAGCAAAGGAGTCTGCGGAGTTAAGGGCTGGGTCAGATCCACAACCCGCAGCCGGCCAGAAGCAAGTTCGTCGAGCAGTGTGGCCAAGACAAGTGACATTGGGGTTCCTCATCAATATTTTCGTCCGACAGCCGTGTTCGCTTGAGCGCAATCCGAAATGGCGCCGCATCAGCTTGTTTTCAGGGACTGAATATGCCGGCGGAATTGAAACCGATTCTCAAGCAACGACAGGTCCGTGACATAAGCGGTGGGTCCCTTGGCTTCGACCTTGGCAACGATGGTTGTGAGTTCGTTGCCGCGCATGGCGTCACTGACGGCAGTCTTGAAACTCTCCACACTACGGACTGTGGCCACTCGGGGAATGCCCGAGGAGCGTGCAATACCTTCCAGATCCGTGCCTGTACTGGTCGCTGTTGGAAAGCCGCCGACCGAGAGCAAACTTTCGTTGTCGAAAACAACATGGACCAATTTCCTGGGGCGATAGCGCGCCATGGTGCTAAGACTGCCAAGGTTCATCAAAAGCGAACCGTCGCCATCGAATACGAGCACGGTTTGTTCCGGCAGGCAAAGCGCGAGGCCCAACCCCGTCGAAGAGGCCAGTCCCATCGCGTGTTGCAGGTAAAAGAAATTCGGACGGTGACCCAGGGAGTGCAGTTCAGCCGCGACCGCTCCCATGATCGTGACGACGAGGCAGTTTTCCAGTTCCGGATAAACCGACCGAAGACAATCCAGGCGGAGCATTACAGCTCCTCCCACATCAAGTCGCGCGTCAGGAGAAGGGCGACCGGCTGCAAACTGCTTTCGGCGAGAGTCTGCGCCTGCCGAATACGCTTCTTGACAGTGTCGATCGCGTCGAGAAAAAAGTAAGGGATCCGCAACGCTTGCAAAAGCGGCTCGGTAACATTTCCGCCCTGCGTTTGCCACGGGTCGCGCTCCCCCAAGGAACCGCGGTAGCTGATGAGCATCAAGAGAGGGATCTTGTACAGATGTGAAAACGAAACGATACCGTTAATCGATGCCAAAAATCCGTGGTTCTGCATCAGCATGGCCGACCTAACGCCGGCGAAGTGAGCTCCGGCCGAGATGCCGACCCCTTCTTCCTCCTTTGCCAATCGCACTAAAATCATCTCTGGGTCATCGTCCGCCAACCGGATGAGATGCACCAACCAGGTCTCTGGCAGAGCTGAAACCAGGTGGATGTCGCACTCCTTCAAAGCGTCGTAGATCACCTTTGAATTGGTCGCAGATACCGGCATGAGTTTGCTCTCAGGGTTGACGAGTTGTTGCAGCGGAGTATAGGTTTGGCGCTGGTTGTTTTGCAAGATTGTAAAACTAACTTTTTAAATAAGGGAGCAAGTTTTGCAGGCCGAATCACGAAGTGTTCTCAACCCCGAAGTTCCCTCCGCGTCGAATGCGGCCTTTCCTATTGAAACCGTTCGTGCCGCCTTTCCCGCGCTGACTCGGCCTCCGGGCTTCATCTTTTTTGACAATGCAGCGGGTGCTCAGGTTCCACAGGTCGTGCTGGACGCGGTGAATCATCATCTCCTCGAGTGCAACGTGCAGCGAGGCGGACGCTACGCGAAAAGCCGCGAAGTGGACGCGATGGTTTTGCGTGCGCGGCACAGCGTCGCTGATCTGGTGAATGCCCGTGACGCAAGTGAAATAGCGTTTGGCATGAACGCCACTTCCTTTATTCGTTTGGTGAGTCTGGCGATCGGACAAACGCTCGATAAGCGGAATGAGATCGTCGTAACCGACATGGATCACGAGGCGAACGTCGCCACCTGGCTCGCGCTGGAACGGAATGGAGCGAAGTTCTCCTGGTGGAAGATGAGGGACGATGGGAATCTGCATGTGGACGACCTCATCCCGCTCGTTGGTTCGACGACGCGCCTGGTGGCGTGCACGCTTGCTTCGAATGCCATCGGCTCGATTGTCGATGTCGCGGCGGCAGCGAGAGTGGCCCACGCGTCCGGGGCCGAAATCTTTCTCGATTCGGTGCATTACGGCCCTCACGGATTGATCGATGTGCAAGCTTTCGATTGCGATTACCTGGTGTGTTCGGGCTACAAGATCTTCGGACCGCACATGGGGTTTCTGTGGGGACGGCGTGAACTACTGGAAAAGCTCCCGACCTTCCGTGAGGATTTCATACCCGACGAGCCGCCGGAAAAAATTGAGGCGGGCACCTTTGTATACGAAAATGTGGCCGGAATGGAAGCCGCGGTAGGCTACCTGGAAACTCTGGGCCGAACCCTGGCCGCGAACGATGGAATGGAGAGGACCGAATCCAGGCGATCCGCCCTGTACCGGGCGCTCGAGGCAATCCGAGCCTACGAAGAATCGCTTTCCCTCGAAATGTTTCGCGTGCTCAACGACACTGGCGCGGTTGTCTATGGCGTAACGGAAAGAGATCGGATCGGTCAACGAGTGCCGACCCTGTGCTTCAACCTGCCGAACATCGCACCGGCAAGAGTCACCGAGGAACTCGCAAAACAAAATATCGGCGTGCGCGACGGCCACATGTATACGCCGCGTCTGATGAAGCGACTTGGACTTTCCAAAGAGAGTGGCGCCGTCAGAGCGTCATTGGTCCACTACAATACCGTCGAAGAGGTGCGCAGATTCGGAAGCGCGCTCGCCGAGATCAACAACTGATGCTGACCGACAAGCAAATCACTGACGCGCAGATCAAGGAGATTCGTTCTCGTTTCAAAATCTTCAAACACAAAATCTATCTCAACAGTTGCTCCCAGGGGCCGTTGTCAGACGCGGTGCAGGCTGGCATGGAGGAGTTCATGGCGAGTTGGCACGAGCAAGGCTCGCCCTGGGAACTTTGGGTGAATCGCTATGAGGAGGCGAGATCCGCCTTTGCACGATTCATCAACGCCAGCCCGGATGAAGTTGCTATTGTGACCAGCGTGTCCGCAGGCATCAATGGCATCGCCAGCGCGCTGACTTTTCAAGAACGGAAGAAAGTTGTCATGGGTGAGTTCGAGTTCCCCACGATGGGCCATGTGTGGCTCGCGCAACGGAGTCGCGGCGCTGACGTGCAATTTGTGGCCGCAGAAGGCAACTGCATCCCGGCTGCGAATTACGAAAAGCTGGTAGACCACAACACGCTGATCGTGCCGCTCACCCATGTTTGTTTCAAGAACGGATTTCGTTCCGAGGTAAACGCCATCACACAGATCGCCCACCGCTCGGGCGCTCTCGTAATGCTCGATGATTACCAGGACTGCGGAACCCGCCCCATCGACGTCAAAGCCATGGATCTGGACTTTTTCGTAACCGGGACTCTCAAATACCTGCTCGGCCCTCCTGGCCTGGCTTTCATGTACGTGCGCAAAGAGCTCATTTCATCGTTGGTTCCAACCGTGACGGGATGGTTTGCGCAAGCCAATCCGTTTGCCTACGATCCCAAACTCTTCGATTTATCTCCCACGGCCCGAAGATTCGAGTCAGGTTCTCCACCCGTGCCCAACGTGTATGCAGCACTGCCCGGATTCCAACTGCTGCAAGAAATTGGAATGGAGAATGTTGCAGGCCACGTCAGGAATCTCGCGCAGTCACTGTTGAGATGCACCCACGATCTGGGAATTTGCATCAAAACGCCCGCTGACAGCACGGGGCCACTGGTGGTGTTGCAATCCAAAGATTCAAGCCTGCTGGTGCAGAAGCTCGCCGAAGACAACATCGTCGCATCGAATCGCCACGACGGATTGCGGATATCGTTCCACGTGTACAACACGATGGACGACGTGCAGGCGGTCGTGGAAGTTCTCAAAAAGAACATCGACCTTATGGTTCTTCACTCTGCCAGCGTTGGCAGCTATGACTGATCAACAAGGCTCAGCTCAACATCGCTTAGCCCGACAGGTCTCAGCGCCAGAGGGTGCCCTTGCCCGCGAGGCGCTTCCGATGCAGGAAGTGGAAGGTCTCCACCGCCGGTTGAGCCAAAGGCAGCTCACTATGATGGCCATCGGCGGCGCCATCGGTGTGGGTTTGTTCTTGGGAAGCAGCGTCACCATTCGCCTCGCTGGACCCGCCGTGATTCTTTCTTATCTCCTGGGCGCGGGCATCGCTCTGATCATGTCGTACGCGCTGGCGGAGATGGCGGTCGTCCATCCGGTTGCTGGGGCCTTCGGAGTGTACGCGGAGAGATATCTCAACCCCTGGGCCGGTTTTTCGGTTCGAGCCACTTACGGAGTTGCACAGATCATTGCCATCGGAGCGGAAGTCACGGCCGCCGGCATCTATATTTCTTTTTGGTTTCCGAATGTTCCGCAATGGATTTGGGTCGTGCTGGTTTCAGCCGCTCTGGTCGCGCTCAATTCCATGCAGGTCAACCGCCTCGGTGAGTTTGAATATTGGTTCGCCATGATCAAAGTGTCAGCCATCGTTGGCTTCATCATCGTGGGACTATCCTTGATTCTCGGCGTTGGCTCCCGCGGGGCAATTGGCGTAGCCAATTTAACGCAGCATGGAGGATTTCTGCCTACAGGATGGAAAGGAGTGTGGCTTTCGCTCACCATCACAGTCACCAGTTACATGGGAGTAGAAATCATCGCTGTCACCGCGGGAGAAGCAGAGCATCCGGACGTAACGATTCCGCACGCCATGCGAAGCATTGTCTGGCGACTCATTTTGTTCTATGTGCTGGCCATCGCGATTATGGTGACAATGGTTCCGTGGAACCAGACCGCGGGTTCATCCACTCTTTCCGGCAGCCCTTTTGTCACAGCATTCGCTGCCGCGCATATTCCCTTCGCCGCGGCGATCATGAACTTCGTTGTACTTACAGCAGCACTGTCGAGCGTAAACACGAACCTTTACCTTTCCACTCGAATGCTTTTTTCTCTAGGCAGGGGCGGGTATGCTCCGGAGTGGATGGGCAAAGTGAGCCGCAACGGTGTACCGCATCGTGCGCTGCTGGCATCAACCGCAGGCATTGTCGCCGCTATTCTGCTCGCCATCTTCGCTCCCAGGAATGCTTTCCTCACGCTCTATGGGACTGCCGTTGCCGGAATGCTTTTTGTGTGGCTCGTGATTCTCAACACGCACCTCCGTTTTCGCAAGACCATTACACGCGAGCGCCTGTTGAGCTTGCCCATGCGCCTGTGGGCTCATCCTTTGTTCACTGTTGTCGGCATTCTGCTACTTCTTGCGATCTCAGTCACAACTTTCTTTGTTGACGGGCTGCAATGGTCGGTTCCGGCGTTTTCTGTTTTCCTGGGTCTTATATCACTCTTGTACCTGCGCAGCCGGCGACGCCAGACCATTTAGAAACGCCGATCTCGTGGTTTACAAGAACGCTCTGCAAGGAAAGTACGCAATGGTTGAAGCCAGCGAAGAAGTCTACTCATCACTGAGTCGCCGATTCCGCGGTGACTTGCTGCGCCCCAGTCATAGCGGCTACGAAGACGCGCGAACTATCTGGAACGGAATGGTAGCTCGCACGCCAGGCCTTATCGCGCGGTGTGCGAATGTGAGCGATGTGCAAAGCGCGGTCCGGGCCGCATCCGAGACCGGGATTCTTACAGCTGTCCGCTGTGGAGGGCATAGCCTGGCTGGTTTTAGTACGTGCGACGGAGGCTTGGTTATCGATCTAACCAGAATGCGCCAGGTGACGGTTGATCCCGAGACGCGCCGGGCAAAGATCGCCGGAGGTTGCCTGTTAGGCTCAATCGATCGTGCAACGCAGAAAGCCGGGCTTGTCTTCCCCTCCGGCGTCGTGTCTCACACCGGAGCTTCCGGACTGATCCTGGGCGGAGGCACGGGATGGCTCACGCGGCGATTTGGATTGTCATGCGATAACGTCGAGGGGTTCACTCTCGTGACTGCAGACAGTTCCGTCGTCCGGGCCAACGCGAAAGAGAATTCCGAGTTATTTTGGGCGTTACGTGGAGGCGGCGGCAATTTCGGAGTGGTGACCGAATTCGAAGTGAAACTCCATCCCTTGAAGTCAGTGGTCCTCGCTGGAGGGCTGACTCCAGAGCCCGAAATTCGCGGGCTACTTGAATGCTGGAGAGACTTTATGGCCGATGCACCACTCGACTTCAAGTGGAATATCGACCTGCGCCTTGCGCCCCAGTCAAACAAGGTCCCACTTGAACTCCGCGGACGGCCGGTCGCCGGCAGTTCCTTGATCTGGACGGGCGATCCCGAATCAGGGCGTCCCTATCTGCAGCGCGCGCTTGCCATGTGCAGCCCGGAGTCTGTCAACAGCAAGGTTGTACCGTTCCTCGACCTACAAACCATGGCAGATTCCGATTTTCCGCATGGCCGTCGCTATTACACGAAGTCGGGTTATTTCAGTCATCTCAGCGACGGCACTATCGACCACCTGGTGGAGGTAGTCGTCACAATTCCATCTCCCGAAACCCAGATTGAGTTGGCGTATCTTGGCGGCGCCGCGGCGCGGGTCGGCGCGGACGAGACCGCATTCGGTGATCGCAGTTCTCCGTTCATCCTGAATTTGCTGGCCAACTGGTCGGAACCGTCCTCTGACGCCGACAACATCGCCTGGATTCGCGGAGTCTTCAACAAAGTTCGTCCCGCCATGAAGCCGGGGGTCTACATAAATTTCATGAGCGGCGATGAGCAGGATCGCGTGCCTGAGGCTTATCACCAGAGATGGGACCGGATAGTAGCAGTCAAGTCCCACTACGACCCCAACAACTTCTTCCGGCTAAATCAGAACGTTCCACCAAGAAAGCTCGCATCAAAAATCTCATAGCCTGCCCCGCAGTCCAAAAGCAAGCCGACAACATATTGCAGCATAGCAACGGGAGTTGGTCTTCGAGGGATTTGAGGGATTTGAAAACTGGCGGAGAGAGTGGGACCATACACCAACCCTCGTATTTAGAGGCTCCGACCATCCGGCTACTCCGTCCGCTACTTCGTAATCCCTGATGTCTCAATTGGCCTCGGTATTGAACACTGAGGAACAATATGAGAAGCAGAGTCGGCATCTACATCCGGGAGTCCGAAGAACCCCGGCGCTACCTGACACCCCACACCAAAAACAGCTATGCCATCATCGACGGCCAGCCCGTCTATGTCCGACGCGGCACCTACCATCTCCGATACCGCAAGGGTGGGAAGCAGGTCTGGGAGCGCGTACCCGGCGACTACAAGGTCGCGAAGTTCCTACAGCGGAAGAGAGAGGCAGAGTTTCTCACAGGGGTGATAGGTGGGCCGGAGCCAGAGACGTCCTCTGAGGCAAACTCTCCGCTGGAGAGCACCATTCTAATCTACCTCGCCAAGCTGAAAGATCGGGACAAGTCTCTGTCCACACAGGTTGGTTAATCGCGTCAATGGCCTCGGCTAATTCGCCAGCAGTGGAATCACCGGGATACGGTGATACACGAATCTTCATGAGACATTCGTGCAGAGCTTCCGAGGCGCGGTGAGCGCGGCCTGTGAGAGTCTCTGTCTCTGACTTCGGCTGGAGGCAGCCGGGATATGTGTTGGGGTTAGTTCCTGCTGAGTTGAGGGACATTCGAATAGGTCTCCGAAGTCCCTAATACTGTGGAGAGAGCCTTTACCTGATTCCTTGCCGCCATCCGTAGATTGAAAACATGACGACCATCTACATCGCAATCGTGCCGGAGATCGCGGCCTACCTGCTTATGTATGCGGCGCTCGTCGCGCTGTGCCCCAAGGCGAGGGTTACACGGTCAGCCCGATAGTGTGGTTTACGGAGCCACCACGACCGCGCTATGGTAGCGGCGGTGGACGGTTACTTCCCGGCTACTTGAGATGGGATTTGAGGAGGGATTTACAATCCCAACGAGACTGGTAAAACGGGTATACGACCGAAATCACACCACCAGCTTAGGCCAGAGAAATCAGTGGGTTGCGGTTGGAGCAATTGGACTTAGGATAAATATGGCGGAGAGAGTGGGATTCGAACCCACGTTAGAGTTTCCCCTAAACACGCTTTCCAAGCGTGCGCCTTCAGCCACTCGGCCATCTCTCCGGCTTGAATCGGATGGAAGGAACGACTCTTACGGAAGCTTCCTGCGCGGCCGCAAGAATCTTCACGATTCCTCCGCCGTTGGTGCTGCTCAATTCTATGGGTGAAGTCGTCGAAACCGCAACTTGAAAGGATCGTGTAGCGCAGAAGTCGAGAGCTTACGAGGGAAGTTTCCCGGCAGAATCCGGGCCCGCGGGAACTACGGAACCGGGCGCTGAAGGCGCGCTCGAGGCCGACATACCGGCCGCGGCAGCGCTCGCGGCGCTCCCGTTTCCGTTGCCGTTTCCATTCGCACTGCCGTTTCCGTTCGAAGCCGGCAGCGGTGGAACCTTCGTATTGTCGACCACATGATGATTCAAACAGTACAATGCCAGTTCAAGTCGGTCGGCCACTCCAAGCTTGTCGTAGACTTTGCGCAGATAGTTTTTCACCACTTGCTCTGTGGTGCCCACGCGCAGCGCGATCTCTTTATTCTTCATTCCCTGAGTCACGCAGGAGACGATCAGTGTTTCTTTGGGAGTGAGCTGCACCTTCGGGCGCGATCCCGATGGCCGGCTATTCTGGTTGCGGTACGCTTCCATCACCCAGCGCACGGCGTGACTGTCGAGCCAGGTATCACCTGCCACGACTTTGCGCAGACACTCGACCAATAATTCAGGTTCAACCTCCCGCGACACAATGCCGTGTGCTCCGCGGCGGAACAATTCCAACGTCAAATCTTCATCGGCATTCGGAGTCACGACTACGACCCGCACCTGCGGATGCTGGCGAAGCAACTCGCCGACCGCGTCTACGGGATTCGGCGTCAAAGCCGCTTCGAAAATCAAAACATCCGCGGTAAATTTCGCCACAGCCGATTGCGTTTGCGCCAGAGTCTCGGCCTGGCCCACCACGCGAATGTCATCTTCGAGCGCGAACACTTTGCGCAAACCGGCGCGGAAGATGGCCTGTGTATCGGCCACAATCACTCGGACGAACTGGCCCTTGCCGCCGTCTTCGAATGCTCCGAGATTTTCTTCCACGCTCACCGGAATGGTAGCCATTCAGTTTCCCTGCGCCTACGCTCGTTCAAAATGGTATTCGTCGATCACTACTCCCACACCGCGCCGGCCCCGATCTTCGAAGCTGCGCACAACCCGGCCGCGGCAGTCGATCTGCACGTCGCGCCGCGCACCCACAACAGCAGCCGGCAACAGAATCGTGAAGTCGACCATCGAGCCCACCGGAACGTCGCGGTCCATCGCAAACAGCACTCCGTTGGCTGAGATGTTTTCGGTCTCCGCCGAATACGCGCTGCCCTGAGTCGTAACCGAAGCGGACAGATGCAGCGGAAAGCGCGGCGCACTTTGCATGTCCTCGTAGTGACCCGCCGTTGTCGCCTGCGCCTCGGTCATCGGTGCCTTGCCTTCTGCTGCCACGCTGAGAAGACCCTTCCTTCCGGGAGCGCCGTTCCTGCTCTCCGGACTCTCTTTCAACTCAAGGGCAGCGTACACCCACAAATGGGGCAAACAAAGTTACCGAAGTCATGGAACAAATGGGGTGTAACTTATTTTATTTGAATGACTTAGAGGAGATTCAGCGAGGCACATTTGGCTCCAAAACAGCCTGCCGGAACCCATCAATTTCGGGTCAAATCCCGGTCAACTTCCGGCGATTTCCGGACAGAAAACGGAGGGAAAAACGGAGCGAAACCCGGACCCGGAAGTTGCCCGAATCGCCGATTGCGGCTGACCTAGAACTTGGTCACTTCAGTGAAGTTGAAGTCTCTAACCTTCATCGCCGGAACCACCATGTCCATCGACTCTTCTCCGCTCGCCCGGACGGGCACGCTCATGGCTTCCACACTCGACAGCATATGAATCAAGCTCTCATTGAAGCGGAAATTTCTCACGCCGCCCTGCACGCGCCCATTCTCGATCAGGAACGTGCCATCGCGCGTCATTCCAGTCAGCATCTTTTCGAAGGGTTCGACCTCGCGGATGTACCACAGCCGCGTCACCAGCACACCGCGTTCGGTGGACGCAATCATCTGCTCGACCGTCTGCGGATTGGACACCGGAGCGAAGACAATATTCTGCGGCATCTCTCCCACTTCGTTGGGCAGCGCGAAGCCGTGGCCGGTGGCTTCGATGGGGCCAACTTTGTCTTTGTATTCTGAGCGCTTCATTCGCTCCGCAGTCGCTCGCGCGTAGACAACCCGTTTGACAATTCCGTTTTCGACCAGCGCCAGCCGCTGCCGTGGCACGCCTTCGCCATCAAACGGAGAGCCGGTTTGCAGAGGATGAGCCACATCGTCCCAGATCGTAATATTGTCGCCGAACAATTTCGTGCCGATTCGTCCCGTCAGAAACGAGCGCTGATCGAGAATCGCCATACCGGCGTAGTCCCAGAACATGAATCCGACAATGTCGAGCACGGCGGCGGGTTCCAGAATTACCGTGCACTTCCCTGCCGGAATTTCGCGCGGACGCGCCGAATCGAGGGCCTTGCGCGCCGCCGTTTCGGCCAGCCCCAGCGGATCAAGTTTCGCCACATCCGGTGAATTCGCTTTTTGCCAGCCGGACGAATCGTTCGCCAGCATGGTGATCGATACATCCGCCGATGTCTGCCGGTGCCAGTTGCTCAGCCCGCGCGAGTTAAATATTCCTTCCAAAGATTCGGCGCTGGAAAAAACTCCCGCGGCAGTGAGGCTGCGCTGTTGCGCCACGCCCACAATTTTCTTGACGCCCTCAGCGCGCAGTTCCGGAGTAACCGCAGCGGTAATTTCGAAATGCCGGGACGGAATGGTGGGTTTGGGGACAGGCGACTCGCCTCCCCAGCCCGCGAAGTGCGCGTCGGGCATTGGCAACAGGTCCGAATCAGGATGCTGAACTTTCGCCAGACTTTCTGCCGACTTGACGACCTGCCGCAAACTTTCATCGTCAAACTTGTTCGTAAAGGCCCGCGCCGTACGCCCCCCAAAGGCAGCCCGCACCGAGACCACATAGTTCTCTTCGGCCACGTTCTGGTGAATCGTATTGTTAGCAAAACGAGTGAGCGCGAACCGTCCCCCGGAGAAAAGCACCTCAACCTCATCCGCGGTCGAGAGCTTCTGGATGCGGTCAAAGACGTCCCCGGCTTGTTCCTTCGTCAGCATTCAGTAGTCAGCAATCGATCGTCTGCACTTCTCCGTGCCTCAGTGACGACGCGATGAACTAGTTTTAAGGCTAGCTCTTAAACGCGCTCCCCACTTTGATCCCCCGAAACCGCGACGGCGCCGCGCCATGCCCCGTTCCCATCACTTGCTGCGGCTGGCCTTTGCCGCAATTCGGAGTGCCCCACAGCGTCCACTCATCACGCGAGCAAATCGCATCCAGCGAATTCCAGAATTCGGTCGTAATCCCCGAATACGAAGGGTTCTTCACCATGCGCGCGCGCTTGCCATTCTTGATTTCCCATCCGATCTCGCAGCCAAACTGAAAGTTGTAGCGCTTGTCGTCAATCGACCACGAACGATTCGTCTGCATCAGGATTCCGTGATCGGTCGCCGCAATTAATTGTTCCAGGCTCAGCGGCTTTTCTGCGGGCAACAGACTGATGTTCGTCATGCGGATCATCGGCAGCCGATTCCAACTCTCGGCGCGCAACGTCCCGCCGGAGCGGCCCTCGCCGATGGTGTGCGCCGTCTCCCGCGAACTCAAATAGCCCGTGAACAGCCCATTGGTAATGATCGGAGTACATTGCGCCGCGACTCCTTCGTCATCAAAACCAAAAGTCCCCAGCCCCGGACCATGCTCCTGCCGCGCATCCGCGACCACATTCACGAGTTCGCTGCCATAGCGCAGCTTCCGCAGCTTGTCGATCGTCAGAAATGATGTTCCCGCAAAATTCGCCTCCATCCCCAGCACGCGATCCAGTTCAATCGGATGCCCGACCGACTCATGAATCTGCAGCCCGAGCTGCGAGCTGTCGAGAATAATGTC
>Ga0210390_10000729_pt1 | contig 34062 bp, 50 predicted proteins | sample IncBWH11OmetaG_FD_161050 | JGI IMG/M metagenome (GOLD analysis project Ga0210390, IMG submission 161050) | Forest soil microbial communities from Barre Woods Harvard Forest LTER site, Petersham, Massachusetts, United States - Inc-BW-H-11-O ...
ATGGATAGAGGCGGTCATGTCTCGGCGATCGGGCGATACTGCTTCGCCGTCTCGAAGCCAAACGTCCACGCAACCGCATCATCGGCCCGGCTAATGGTTGGCGGAACGCGCAGGAAGTAAATACGCCCGGTCGACGGATCTGTAACCCGTACGGCGCGCAATACGCCCTCCGGATCGTCTTTTGGCAGATCGATCGAAAAAAGATCTCCCATCGCATGTTTATGGATCTCGCTCGCGCCGGCTTCGACGAGGAAACGCTCCATGCCCATGCGCTCGATCATCACGCGACGCACTTCGACGTTTTCCTCGGAAAGAACGTGCTTCGAGGTGATCCACTCCGGCTTCACTACTACGAAAGCCGGCACATACACGCCGTGCCAGAAGTAGAGATTCTCGAGATCCGATTCAAGCGCAGCATAGCCTTCGTTGTGCAATCGTCGGATGTTTTCGTTTCTCTCGACGTGTACCGTTGGCTTCGCTACCCAAAAGAGCGTGTCCTCGGTCCAGTGCAGGATCCAGGCGCCGGCGAGAAACGCTTCATAAATCGGTTCAGCCCACGCTTGGACTATAGGTTTGTTAAGTTGAACTGCACCTAGATACGTACTAGCCGTCCAAGAGATCTCAGATAGCGCTCCCCACCACCAGGAGCGGTGGATGCACCACGAAGTAAATCGATGTAGAGCTGCATCCGCCAAGCCATGAGAGCTCACGCTCTCATGGCTCTTGCTCGCTTCCGCGAGCGCGCGAGCGTCGAGAGCGGCGCGAGCGGCGCGAGCGTCGAGAGCGTCGAGAGCGTCGCGAGCGTCGAGAGCGTCGCGAGCGTCGCGAGCGGCGCGAGCGTCGCGAGCGTCGCGAGCGTCGAGAGCGTCGAGAGCGTCGCGAGCGTCGAGAGCGTCGCGAGCGTCGAGAGCGTCGCGAGCGTCGAGAGCGGCGAGAGCGGCGAGAGCGGCGCGAGCGTCGAGAGCGTCGAGAGCGTCGAGAGCGTCGAGAGCGTCGCGAGCGGCGCGAGGCTTCCAGCCACTACGTTTTGCAAAATCATCCAGAACAGCGTTCGCGTACCGGGATAGGGATACACTTCCCTCCACTGTCCACCCCTGGCGGATCCTCTCTACCTTTTTGTCGATAGAGAGGATCGCCAAGTACCGCTTGAGATGGGACTCCACCCGAGCCTCATCGAAGACGCCTGGATAGTTGCAGGCTTCGGTGTAGGCTCGGAGCAGTTCTTCTCTCGACCGCGACTCTCGCTCAGTCTTGAACATTGCGGATTTCTTCCGGCGAATACTCCCGTTGCCGAACGATTTCGTAGTTACCCGCCGGCAGCACTAGCGTGTGGTGGTCTTCGTGTACGATCGAAACGCCGCCTTCGGCCGACACCGATAGGAAGAGATCCGCACCGCACTCGAGGAGCTCAGCTTCGGCAAGCTGCGCCTCGGCTACTTTGTGGATGTGCCCGGTCACTTCCCCTTCCAGAATGTGGCCGGATACGCGCAGCTTGCCACCTTTAGGAATGGTCTTCACTTCCTTGAACAAAACATCTCCCTGCCTGTAAATCTTCATCGTTCCTCCCTTTCGATTTGTACTGCAGAAACCTAAGATCTCATCTTTTTGCTGTCAGCAACAATCAAGAGACAGAGCCCGATGGCGGTTACAAATAACGTGAGCGCTGGAAGAAAGATCACCGCGCGTACCTCAGATCAAACGCTGCGGCGCCGGCGCGTTCGCGGCGCTTGCGTGCTTCTTTCTTCGAAACTACCGTTACGCCGCTCTTCCGCGCTTCCCATGCAGCGTAAGAATTGGGAGCCTCATACGGAACAGATGGACTCCCTTCGACAAACGCGCCCTTGTCGATGAGCGGTTCCGTTCGGATCGTCTCTAGCCGCGCCGGTGCTCGGTGAGGCATGTCCTGAGATTTCTCGGTATCCCGCGTTCTAGATGCCGCTAGTGATCGGGCTTCTTCACGGCTAGAGATCTCTTCGCGCAGCGCCACTTCCCTGGCGTGGAGCCGATCGTCGGCGACGTCGACCAGCTTCCGCAGCCAGCGGAGAATGAAGCGGCGGAGTGCGAGTTTCGTGGCGAGGCTCATCGGATCCCCTGCTCGCGCCACATTTCTTCGGCTTCTCGGCGCTCAAGATCACACTGGCAATCAACATGCCCACAGCCGGCGCATTCAATGCCTTGCTCTTTGAGTTGATCAGTGAGCTCGAGCGCGCCGGCAACATCGAACTTCTCCCAAGTGGAAATACAGTGCGCGCAAAGCGTGACTTTTAATCCGTAAGCCTCGATCTGCGCGTGTGGCGGATTAGAACAATCCGCGTTTGGATGGCAACACTCGAATTCGCAGTTACAACGGCGGTCCATCATGCCAGTCTCCCTTCCCTGATGGCTTTGCCGCACGGCTGGCAGAGGAACACTACGCTGTTCATATCGCCGCGAACTACGGATTCCGTCTCTTTGCCGCATTCGATGCAAGGGCCGCTGATGATGATTTCTCCCGTGGCGATCGGCGTATACTTGCCAGATCGAGCGTCAAACACTTCCCACTCAGGAGCGGTATTTCGATTCTTTTCGACCATAAAGCGTCCTCCCATCCGAGTAACCCCAATTCGTGAATTTCACCCTTGCCGGCGAACAGATCCATCTGTGCCGGCTTCTTCTTCGTCTGGCTCATTCCGTTCACCACTGGCGGCCGCTTTGCCGTCGATCGCGGCCGGCGGCGCCGGCAGGAAGCGTTCGATCCATTGCGCGATGTAGTCATGGTGCTTATCCCACACAGGAAGCCCCTGCAGGGCTTTCTGTAAGGTTTCCCACGAACATCCTAGGGCCATCGCCAATCGTAGCTGTGGCAGGCTGTAGCCGTGCTGGGCGCCATCGTGCGGCGCGCGCTTGAACGTTTCAAGCCGTGAGATTTGATCGGGCCGTAGCTTTCGGGTTTGTCTGCCTCTTGCCATCTTTTGTATGTCCTTTACAGTGCGTACCGCACTATCAGTACATTACGCTCTTAAAGCGCTATTGTCAAGAACTATTTTCTGTTTTCTTCGCCTTTGAGAGAGAAGAAAGAAAAGAAAATAGGTTCAACTATATATCTCCACACTGCCGGAAAAACCTTGCACCAACTGCGTCAAATTTGACACAACACGAAACAGGTGCGCCTGGAGGGGGAGAGAGGCGCACCTATTTCGCCAAAACGTGGTTAAGTGCTGTGCTGTCTATAAGATTAAATTGGTGCGATAAATAGGTGCGGGGCCTAAATAGGTGCGTTGGGTGCGCACCTATTTAATGTAGTTGATACATAAGGACTTAGGTGCTAAAAAACGATATAGGTGCGCGCCTCCCCCCCTCTCCAGAGAAAATAGTGGTTCATGCGTCTCAGAATGATACATACATTCCTGAGACAGAGCGCACCTATTTAGGGGTCGTGAAAAACACGTTGAAAGTGAAGCGTTGGCGACTGTTTTTCTGTAGTGGAAGTTTGCCTATGAAACCCTGGTAGAGCCATCCACGCACGTACCAGCAGGCGTGGGAGTTCATTCTGCCCCTACAAACTTGTACCGAGCGAGCCCACCGGCGCGGCCACGCTTGCCGCCGGAAACCTTCTCCACAATACCCGCGGCCATCAGCTTCTTTAGCCGGCGCGTGGCATTTGTCTTGTGGACGTTCATGGCTTCGGCCAGATCGCGCACCGTCCAATCGCTGCCGAGCGCGTCCCTGAGCTCCTGGACGCCGCTGGTGTCTTCGACGTTCTCTAGCCGTACCGGCGTCTCGCTCTTGAGATCCAGCACCATGCGCATCGGCTCGGGGCTCTGCGCCAGCTTGTTATCGACCTCAATCTCCACGTGCGAGACGCCATTCTCCTCGCGCTTCCGCTTGAACTGGATCATCACGTTTGCCCAACCAGGCAGGTTGTAGCTGCCGGCGCTGGCGTACATGATATCGGCCTCTTTCCTGTTTTCGTGGTGCACCAGCATCAGGTGCGGCTGCGAGGTGCAGTAGCGGAAGCCGTCCATCTGCTCGAGGAAAAGCGCCGAATCTTTCGGAGAATTCAGATCGATGTTCACGATCCGGCGCAGCACGTCGAAGATCACCAGGTTCGGGCCAAACCATTCGAACTCGCGTTTGAGGATTGCGGCGCTTTGCGCATTTGGCAGCGTGACGTCGATCTTGTTTCCGTTGTGATCTGTTCGGGGAAGGATCGTGATATTTGCGGGATCGATATCCATGTACGGCGCGAGCTGGCGAATCCGCCATTGAAGCTGGCCGGGAAAATCTTCCATCTGGACGAGGTACGTACGTACCGGCTTTTTCACCAGCAGCTTTCCGAACTTGATTCCCGGTGTGGTGCAGGCGAGCGCGAGCGACGTGGTGAACCAACTTTTGAGATTATGAGGCATCGAGAAAACCATCGAGGAAGAATTGGAAGGCAAGAGCCCCGCGATCGATTCGCCTTTGTCGTTGGCGATCTCAACCAGATGCTCCGGATCCGGGAACTTCGCGCCAAGAAACTCCATCAAGCCGTAACCCAGATGGCCATTCGCACCGATCGTGTTAATCGGCGGATCGGTCGCAGACATTTCGCGCATGCGCCCCTGCAGTGCGGTCAAGTCGGCGCCGCTGGTAAGCGCGTCCTTCATCAGCTTTTCACCGAATCGCGCTATGCGGCGAAGCGCGGCGGCGCGGCGTACGATCCCTGCGTAGTGCTCGACGTTGACAACTTTAGGCAGTCCGTCGCCGAGTTGTGCCATATAGGCGATTTGCTGCGGATCGCGCAGTTCGTTGGTGGCAGCCAGCGCATCATTGAGCGTAATGAGATCGATGGGATTTCCGGATTCCGCCATCTGAATCATGCGGCGAAAAACGACTTGGTTAATGCTCGAGAAAAAATCTCCGGAAGAGATTTGCTTGAGCGCAACGCCGAGTGCTTTGTTATCTATCAGGACGGCGCCGAGGATCGCCTGTTCGGCATCGGCATTTTGCGGCGGCGGGTTTTCGGTGCTAGTTCGTGAGCGATTGTCGGATGGCATTTGGGGGTGACTACTGTCGAAAGAAGGGAAGTGCCGGACGCTCAGTCACCCAAACCTAACGCCCGGCACCAAACCCTCTGACCGACAGGGACGCGGAGGAAGGTACGCCCGATGCAGCGAACCTGTCAAGCACACAATCGAGGAATGTGTCTGTTCAATACTGTACGCGCACAAAGATTAAGCTGATTACGCGGGCTGTGCGGGCGCGGCGGCGCGGAGTCGTGCTTCGGCGGCTTCGGCTTCGGTAGCCGCAACAATGAATTTATCGAGGAACTCAGAAAGCCGCGGCGGATTCGTAAGGCACGGCTTCAAAGGGGGCTCAACGCTAAAGAGTTGCATTAGACCATCTTTCCCTGGTTTTAGACGGGGATCGATCGACGGCGGATTGAGTAACGCCGGCACCAGGCGAGCGTCTGTGTCATAGAGGAATTCGAGAACTTTGTCGACCGCTTCATCGGTAGAGAATTCCGCGTTTGAAACGATCTTCGCGATGTGACTTTCGATCTGCGGAAACGTGAGCGCCGGCGTAGCCGGAGGGGGCGGCGGTTGCGGGGCGGGCGGCGTCACTGCGGGCAACTGCGTTACCGTCGCCGGCGGATTCGGTTGCGCAGCGTGTACCGGCTGTGGCGGTGGCATGGCGCTGCGCTGTATCTCTGTGATGCGGGCGTCGGCTTCTCTCGACAAACGATATTCGTGCATGACTGTCCCCAGCACTGGAATAAATTCGCGGCCGATATCGAGCAGCGTCGTGCGGCCAGTGATCGCCGGCGCTGGATTTAAAATCTTGTCGACGGCAGCGCCGAGGATCTTTTCCATCATCGTGCCGGCGGCGCCGCCCGTGTCGCCCATCAAAGTTTTAAACCTGACAAACATTTCGAAAGGATCCGGCGGGTTCAGAAGTCGGTTGATCATCGCCGCTTTTAACTGACGATCAAAATCATCTACAGGCGCCGCGACGGGAGCGGTGGGCGGCTGCGCCGTTCGCATCACAATGTCAGAGGCGCTGCGGAGTACTTCCATCGCGAGGCGCATGGCGTCCGGTTGCTGATTCGCCATTGCGTCGATCGCTTTCGAAGCCACGCTCGCATCCGTCGACGGCGCCGCACCAGGAAGCGGATGTTGTGCGTACTGCGGCGTTGTGTCCGGATATTTCGGCTGCGCTTCCGTGCTAAATGTTGCTTCTGTCAATCGTTCGGATCCTCTTTTGAGAATCATGCGAAAGACACGGCCGCCGAATTTATCTTTGATCGCTTGCTGAATTGTTCCGGCGTCGTTCATCGGCACGGAATATCCTGGACGCACTTCGATCTCGCCCACGTACTTATCGAGATACGCCGGCGGCGCGCCGGGATAGGTGGTTGTCTTCGGCTCCTGCCGGTACAAATAGACAATGTGGTTTTGGCTCGTCCATTGCTCAGGCTTGAGTCCTTCGATGTACTCCCAGAAGTCCGGGACGCGGGAAGTTTTTTCGTTTTCTAGTTCTGTTGCAGGAATGACACGCTTTCGGCTGACTGTTTCAATGGTAGGGCCAGATGTAGACACTAAATTTTGCCTCTGGATGGGCAGTCTATGGCCATATAAGGCCCGCTGTCAACCGCAGGTGTGGTGAGTAAGCCACAGTGTGTGGTATTTTTACCACAGGTATAGTACCTACAGTATTGACATATTTGTTGTAAAAAAGAGACAGTTGCGCCCGTGCCCATCGTTTCAGGTTCCACGGCTGTTTACCGCACACCGCTAGCCGGCGGCGACGCCGGCGTCTCCCAAACCGTTGACCAGATGCGCAATTTAGTGAACGAAGCGATCACCGATCCTTCGATCATTCGCCTGGCGAAAGATATCGTGCGCGGCGTTCCCGCTTTTGATGACACTTCGGAAGCGCAAGCGCTCTACAACTGGGTTCGGCAAAACATCCGTTTCACAAAAGATCCCGTCAACAAAGAAACTCTTTACCCGCCCACGGAACTCCTGCAGATCAAAGCCGGCGATTGCGACGATATCTCGATGCTCCTCGGTACACTGCTCATGGCGATCGGCTATCCCGCGCGGCTGATGACGGTGGCAGCGAACGGCGACGAGTTTTCACACGTTTACGTCGAGGGGCAGATCAACGGGCAATGGATTCCGATGGATCCGGCGCGAAGCGATTCGCAGTTCGGCGTTGCGCCGCCGTCTTACACCCGAGCGCGCTGGTGGTCGCTTTCGGATTCTTCGCAAGGCGATCTGCCGGGCACGCTCGGACACTATCAACGCTACAAATCTTTTGTGAGCGGCATGGGCACGTATGGCGCGCGGCCGCATCGGACTGTGCGTCACCGCACGATGGCTTTCATGGGCACGCCGCCGCAGCAGGAAGCCGTCAATGATCTCACCAATAACGGCTACAACCCAGCGACAGTAAATCAGTTGATCGCGATGGGCGCCACAAACGAACAGCTTCAGGCGCTGCCGTTTCCTACCGATCCCACCAGCATGCAAAACGCGGTCAATGCGCTTGTGGCGCAGCTCGGCGGCACGGCCGCTCCCGCCACTGTGGCGCCGGCGCCCACAGCCGCAGCGCCCGCTTCGGGAGCGATCACTTCGTCTACGATTGCAACCGTTGATCAAGGGATTGCGGATATTATTCGCGCGTCTTCCGGCCAGCCCGCGAGCCCCTACAGTTACACTTCCGGTCCCTATGCTTCTTTTCAAACGGCGCTTTCGCCAGGACTGATTACTGCGGGTTATCCCGCGGCGGCCGCTGCGCCGAGCGTTGCGATAACGGGCAGCTCCGATTGGCTTTTGATCGCTGGGATTGGCCTTGTCGCGCTGATGCTAATGAGGCACAAATGATCGGAGCGTATCAGGGCGTTGTAGATTTTGCGTATCCTGGATGGCGGCTCACCGTTCCCGGCGGCCCCGCCGGCGGGCACTCGAAAGGTTTCACGCACACCGAAGCCACCGGCACTACCATCCTTCCCCAAGACGATTATGAACAAGATCGCGGCGATGGGATGTCCTCTCACGACGCGGTGCACGCTTCGCCGAGGAATCCTCGCGGCGTCTACCGCAGCTCGGCAGAAGTACCACCTCGGCCGAACGCTTCGGGTGCGGCGCACACTTATCACAGTTTTCAGACGAAGCGCCACGCGGGAACTTCGGTAGCGCCGGGATCTTTTCCCGCGGACTATAAAGAAACCGGCGAAGACGATTTTCTTTCGCTCGCGGAAAACGCGCCGCACTATTTTTCTCCTGCCAGCATCGCTACGAGTCTTCTAGGCCGCAGCATCACCGAAATGATGCCGTATACGCGGCCGTATCCAACCGGCGGGCCAATCATGTGGTCGGGCGGGCCTCTTACTTACGGGCCGCCGCCGAATACCGTGGCGAATCCAGCCCCCGCGCCGACAGCGGCGGCCACTCCGCCGCCCTCGACCGGAGCTACGAGCGTCGTAGCGCAACCGCCGGCTACGCTCGCCCCCGCGCCGATTGTTTCAACCGTCCCTGTTTATACCGCGCCGCCCGTTTCGCCAGCGCCGGCGCCCGTCGTTGCCACCAACGAAGTGGTGCCTCTCAACGATGGAAGCGGAAACTACGTGAACATTTCGACGGGCGCGATTGTCACGCCAGCGCAAGTTTCACAAAACCTCGCCACTATGCAGCTTACGACGGCGAGCGCTGTAGCCGGCCAGCTAGTCCTCCAAGCGAACGGCACTTATCTGAATCCGCAAACCGGCGCAATCATTCCCGCGGCCGCCATTTCGCAGAGCGCTGCGGCGGTTCCCGCTGCCACAGGCACCGATCCAGTGTCCGAAGCAATGGCGTGGCTTGAGGCGCCGAGCATCCTTTCTCCGTCTGTCCCGAATTGGGGGCTGGTCGCCGCCGCCGGCGTTGTCGCTTTCATGCTGATGGGGCACCGCCGATGAACAACGAATATATTTTCATCGACATCGCGCATTCGTTTTTACTGCTTGCGCTTTGCGCGTTTCCCATTGTCTACGACTGGATCGCGGAGAAGTGCCGATGATTGGCTACCATCCACACACGGTCGCCGCTTCGCCGATTCCGCTCTACCTGCAGGGGCTCGGGCAAGACGAAGATCCCACCATCTACGATCCATCAGGCGATTTGATTCCTCCGTCCTCGTTTTCGCCGATGCCCACGAATTTGCTGCCAGGTATTCCGGCGGTCACTCCGATCGACACTTCGATGATCGATGCCGGCGGCTCGCTCATCGCGCCGGTAACACCGCCCTCGCCCGCCGCTGCGCCTGCCATGCAGCCAGGTCTGTCTCCCGCGCAGTTGACACAGCTTTATCAAAGCGCAGGCGCCGCCGGCACGATGACGCCCGCGCAAGTTAACTCGGCGATTGCGCAGCTCGCTGCCGGCGCCGGCGCCGTTGCCACCGCGGCGGTTGGGCCAGCGCCTAAAGTTACGCTGCCGGCTGTGGTAGCCACCGCTCCGAATCCTCTTACCGCGGCGACAGTGATCCCGGGCGTACCGAACTATATTTTGCTGGCGGCCGCGGCGATCGCCGCAATGGCGATGGGGTCGAAGTGACTGCGGAGAGCGGGCAGAAAGAAAAAGTCTAATGGCATACATGGGCGCAGACACGGGCAACAAAGTGGGCTTTCGGCCGTACGGAAGCACGAATGCGCAATGCGCCGCTACACTTTCTGGACTTGGTGGCGGCCTCGGCCAGAATCATCCGTTTAAACCCGAAGCGTGGCGGCTGCACACAGACGGCCTCGGCGAATATGAATTCAACCGCCCTCTCGATCCGTGGGAACTTTTCCCGGAACATTCGGGGCTCCACGGGCTCGGCGATCTCGGCCAGGGCGTTCCTGAGTGCGTGTATCTGGCAGCGGACGGTGTAACCGTTGAGTCGGTAGATCCTAACAGCAACACCGCGGAATGTGCTGCGAACGGTGGCGTGTGGGAAATTCCTCCGGCCGCTGCAGCTCCCGCCGCTGCGGCTGCTGGCGTGCCTGCAGGATCTCGCCTCACATATACGGCGAGCCTCATTCAGTCGCCCTACACTGTCTCGAGTCCCGCCAGCGTGATTGCCGCTATTCAGAATAATCTCGCGAGCCAGTGGAACATTTCGGTAGTCAGTTCCAGTTATTCCGGCGGCGTAACGAGCCAGGCGACGATCACGCTGCAGCTTCAAACGAATGTTGCCTATGGCCTGCCTTCTGACGTCAAGAGCATCGTTGACGGCGCTTTTTATAACGTCGAAGGTTTGTCCGTACAAACTTCCACGATCACGCTGATCGGTTCGCCGCAAGCTCTGGTGCAGCAGCTGGCGACAGCGCAAGCCACCGGCGACACTGTCACGGCGAATACGATTTTGGCCGCGCTCAACGCCGGCGGAATCACAGGCGCAAGCGCAACGTCGATAGAGACGTGGATCGAAAACAACGCAATGTGGATCGGCCTCGGCGTTTTGGCGATGGTGGTGCTGCCGCCGCTGATCAAGAAATTCTGATGAAGGCGACTTATGGATCAATCGAAGTCAAAGGCGGCATCGCAGAAGAGGATTCCGAAACTCTTGAGAGTTTCGGAAAGGCGATGCTCACCGCGTGTCCTGATTGCGGACGCGCAGCACGACTGCCGATTCCGCCATTCACTTTTACTCGCGAGCCGCTTTCCATTGGTCCCGCGAGTGTCATATTTCCCTGCGGGTGGCATGGGTATCTAACGAACGGGATCTGGCAACGATCGCCAGATTCAAGATGTGGGCAGCCAGGACAGACGAGAGAGGGGCGCAAAGTGGCAAGAACAGATTTAAAGATCGGCGATCACGTCAGCTTTTTGCGGATGAGCAACAAAGCCGTGCGGATGACGGGCACCATCGTGGCGTTTAACGAAGACGGGAAGACGGTCGATATCGCGCTCGACCATCACGACGTCGACAGCATCGAAAACGCGCACCTGGACGATGTCACCGTTCTCGAGCCGGCGCCTGCGGAGGAAGTGAAACAGTAATGGCGCTGAAAGTCAAAGCCGACGTACTCAAAGTCCTGGACGATTGGAACTCCGGGAAACTCGTGCGCTCTGTCGAGCTCGGCCACGTCCACCGCATGAAAGAGTACCCCGGCGGCGCGCCGGTCATAGATCTGAGTGTGCGTCTGCGCAACGATCAAGAACGCGCGCACGCTTACTGCTTTTACCTGATCGGCAAAGGCGTTGCGGAAGGGTTGACAGAAAGCCACGAACAATTCCTGGCGGCGACGCTGCTCTATCGTTCCAACTTCGAAGATTTGACGGAAGAAGAAGCCATTGCCGCTGAGTCTCTAGCCTGGAAAGCGATCCTGATCGGCTGGAAGCGCGCGATCGATGGCCACAGCGAAGCACATTATATCGAAGTGCAGCGGCCGGAACCGGTGGCGGCGACATGAGCGCGCGTCAAAAATTCCGTCGAGGCGAGCGCGTTCGGTTGAAGCACCATTCGCAAGTGTTCCGGATCAGCAAATTTGTGCCGCATGCGGATTGTGAAGGGCACTACGAACTACACGGTACGCAGCTCACGCCGTGGCAGTCGCAACTGGTGAAAGCTTTTTCCAAATGAGCAGCCGATACAGACACGAAGACGTTTCCGCAGTGCCGAGCGGCTGGAAAGTCCGTACGGTAAAAGCGGGATCTCATCGTGTGCGCGTAGCTTTTCCACCTGGCCGGAAACAAAAAGGTTCCGGGCGCCTCGTGAGCGTCCTGCATCCTCTCTTTGGCGGGAACCCTTGTGCAAATGCGTGCTCTATGCGCGCGGCAAACCCCGCCGAACTGATGGTGATGAGTGCCAACCATCCGCCGCGGCGGCGCAACCCTGAAGCGAAAGCGGAAAAGCTTCGCGCCCATCTCTTGAAATACGCGGAACGCGAAGAGCGGAAAGGCCATGCCGATATGGCGGAAGCGTATCGCGCGATCGCGCGGCAAAACCCCGCCGAACTCTTGATCATGGGCGCGAATCCAGGCGTGCGTGCACTGAAACGCCAGGCTCGCGAACGCGCCGAACGGATTCGCGCCGCGCGTATCCATCCGAATCCGCGCGTCGAAGTAGTAGCGGCGCCGAATCCGCCCACGGAAGAGATTGTCGAGGAGTTTACCGGCCGTGAAGTCGAATTCATGGACGTGTACAACGAACCGCACATGCCGCGCGGCCGCTACGCAAAACTCGGGCCTCTGGTGGCGCTCTACATCAAGCCGGCTAAGGGTGGACCGGTGCAGCGGATAGGGGCTTCAGAAGGCGTCGGCCACGATTATCCAAAGGCATGGGGCGGACGGCCGCCGCTTGTCGTTTGCGACTCGAGCGCAAAACAGATCTATTTTGTCGACGGCAACCAGGACATTTCTGGATCCCTCGACGCTTTCGTCGCCGCTGGAGATATGCAGGGAATCGTCAAACTCGGCCAGGCGCGACGCATCGACTACCAGTGCCGCAAAGAACACGTGGCAGCCCCCGACGAGGATCTGTGGAAGCACGATCACGGCGAAGAAAATGGCGAGCTGCCCACGGTTTTGTTTGATACGCGCACCAAACGGATCCTTTACGAAGGCGGCGCCTACCGCATCGAAGGACCGTGGATAAGAAACTGATGAAACGCAAACACGCCATCGGAGACAGGTTGCAAATCGTTGCCGATAATGGCGACAAGTGGCAGGTAGTTGTCACGGACATTCGTGATGATCGAATGATCGTCAGAGTGGACGATCCATCCACCGGCGAAGACGATGGCACCTACGTAACCCTAGCGAGGCAACAATAGAGATGGGCACAGCAACACACACACCGAATCGAAGCGCATCGATCATCACCGGGTCGCCCTTTACGCTTACGGATCGGCTTCGCATCCAGCAGGAACACATTCGCCGCGGCGACTACGCGAAAATCGGCAAACTCACGTGCGTCGTGTGGGAAGGCCAGAAAGATACCCGGGGGCTTTCTCAGGATAAAAGTATCGGCCGCGGCATGATGGCTGGCTTCGGCCAGTTCAAACGGAAACTATGGAACGGTACGACGCTCGACTGGCTGAACCATACGAACGCCCCGATCCTCGCTGTGTCCCGCGATCGCAACGATCTCTTGCTGCCGTTCAAGATGGACGCGCTTCCGGACATTCCGGATCCGCGCTGGAACGGTTTCCCGACAGCTCCGGCTCCGGACTGCAAGAAACCGGAAATTCCGCGCATTCCGCAACTCTTTGCTGGCTGCCCTGTCGTGGGCGATCGCGCGTGCGGCACGATTAAAGACCGTGTTAGCGGGAAGACGTATTTGATTTTTCAGCCGTTGCTCGAGCTGCAGGTGATGTGCGGCAAAGGAAAAGATTCGGGTTTCGGCAGGATTCGCTGGATGACGTGCCCCGCGACGCATTTGCACGGCGCGCTACTGGTCGAGATCCATCCGGACAGCGAAGGCAAGTACGAAGCGTACTTCGTTGGCGGGTCATTTATAGCGGGATAGGCCGCTTACCGCGGCCGCATCGCGGGGTAGAGAGATGGCGAAGCGATCAAACGAAAGCTTGATGTGGTGGACGGTTGGCGGGCTGATTTTGTTTTGGTTGATTGCCATACCGGCGCTTGCCATGAGTAATCCTTTCAGCGGACTGCCGCCGGATAAAAGAGTTTCGTAATCAGTTTTTGCCGGAAGGGGGGTGAACAAAAAATGGCATATCACAGAAAGCATCATCGCAGTCGCCACCGGAAGAATCCTTTGGGTCTTTCGAGTGGGATTGTGAAAGAAGCGGCATTTGTTGCTGCGGGCGCAGTCGGCGCCGCCGCACTGCCGGGGATGATTGCACCGACTTTCAGCTCAGGCTGGGCCGGCGTAGCAGCTTCGGCGGCAGCGGCGATCGGCATGGGCTTCGCGGGAAAAATGGTGGGGGATCACGGTGGCGACATGCTGAAAGGCGGACTCGCTATCACGGTGCTAAAGGCTTTGAAACAGGCGGGTGTCAATACTCCTGGTTTGGGTCTGTACGTGCCGAGCTGGTTCGGCATTCCCACGGCTTCCAGCCAGTATCTCGTCGCAAGCCCGGGCAACATTCCGGTCAACCGCGGCGCAGGCACGCTGGTCGCAACTCCGTCCGGTCCTGTTTTGGTACCGGCGGCCCCAGGCGCAGCCGGAGCGGCGGGCAGCCACGTAAGTGGCCGGCTCGGGTATCACCGCTTCCGCAGCCGCTACGCAGGCAGCTACGGATGAGACTAGCCCCAGGTGTGGCATTTTTACCACACCTGGGCGGCGGGTGAAGGGTTAGGCGCACTCTAGGGTGCGATTCTACGTTCGGAAAGGGAGTGATTCAAAAATGAACGCAGCAAGAAACACATCACGGTACGAATCGCGTTACGCGCATTTGCCCGTGCTCGAAGAAAAGGAAGTGGGACGCCCCAAGTTTTATGGATTCCGCAAAAACCCGATCGTCGCAGGTCAGCTCGAGTACCTTGTCCAGCCGATCTATGACTTTTACGGTGTGGCGGTAGCCACGCAGGTGACGAAGCAGCAACTCTTCGCCACGGCGATCGGCACGTCGTACACCCCGGCGGGCGGCGCGGCTTTCACGAAAACGGAATACCACACGAACCTTGTCCAAAACGGGATGCTCGACGCACCGAAAAAGTTTCTGGTGAAGGCGCCAGCAACGATTTTGCGTTCGGACGTAGCACCGGCGGACGCCAACCTGTTCGTCGGCACGACGCAGTTTGACTTGTCGATTTCCGGGAAACTCTACTGGCAATCGCTTGTCAGTAAAACTCCGGCGGGTGCAGGCGTATTTGCGGGCGGCGCAGCGGTTACCACCGCCGTGGCCACCTCGCAAACGCTGATGTCCACCTCTAACGGGTGGCCAACGGCGCAAAACGTGGCAAGCATCACCGATCCCATGCCTCAGATTCCCGGCCTCGATCCAATGGAGCCGGTTCTTGGGCAACTGATCGAACAGAATCAGAACTTTTCCGTAATTCTGGATCCAACGATCTCGGGCGTCGCGGCGTTCACCACGATCGCAGCGCTCGCTGGAGCGGCCACCGGCGGCGTAGTCGGAACGGGCATCAACACCCACGTCTATCTAGAAGGCCTGCTGGCGCGGGCAATTCTCTAGTTCGAAGAGAATGCAGGGTATCAGGACTCGACTGCCATCGAATGATGGCGAGCGTGAGCATCGGTAGCGAGTCTTTTTTTAAAAGCGGATCAATCCCGCTTCGGAGATAGAAATGAATTCAGCTTTAGATGATCAATTCGAGCGGCAGTATTTCAGCTACGTATTGGATCGCACCGTTCCTGCGAACGCGACACAGGATCCAAACGCGCTGCAAATTCTCTCCGACGCGGATTTCGAGTGGTGGTGGACGCTGGCCAGCCGCACGTCTGGGCTCCTCAAGGTCTTGATGAAGGAACAAGCCACGGGCCGCGACTTTATCGGCACGTCGCCACAAGCGCAAGCCGGCGGTGCCATCTTCAACGGCATCAACATCGACAACTGGGCGGGGCTCGCAACGCTGAACGGCGCGTGGCCGCTGGCGGTGCCGTATGTGATGCCGGCAACGCGCGTGTATTCGCTGCTCTTCACGGATACCAGCGGCAACCCCAACGTCACGGAAATAGTTTTCAGCGGTTTTAAGTTGTGGCCGCGGCCGAGCGTGCAATGAAGAGATACGCGCCGAGCATTCTCGGCTTGATGGAGATGCGCGAGGATGCCGGCTACCAGGTGTCAAGCCGCGCAGGAACGCGAAGGCAGATCATGGGACGAATGAACATCAGCAAAGACGCACAGATTAAGGGACTGCGCAAAGCCATTAAGAATCGCCGAACGCCGCGGCAGTTTATCCCTGGTATGAAAAAGCGGTTAGCGAAGTTAACGAAGTAAGGGGCGCGAATGTACGGAAGCGATGGCAACGGCAGCAATGGGACCAACGGCAACTCGCAAGCCGCCGGCAACACACAGGCGCAGGCGGCTTCGCGCTCGGCGTCGTTTCACCGGCCGATGAATCCTGCGAAAGATCCGAACGTCCTGACCAACTATCTGGCGCGTATGCTGCCGCTGCACAACTGGCAGCACGCCGTCTATCGCCTCGGCGAAACACATCCACCTGGCTTTGAAGATGGCTTCTGTCCAAGCTGGGAAGTGGGCACGGCTCTGCTTCCCGCGCGGCAAACCACGCAGCTTCGTATCAACTTCCAGCGGGAGTTCCATCTGTTCGGTTTGACACAGAGCTCGACGCAGGCGGGCGGCTTCCGCATGCAAATCTACGACGCGAAAAAACGTTATTACACCTGGCAAGACGTTGGCCGGCGGATCGTGGGCGATCTGGCTGAGAAACCCGGCGTGCGTTTGGCGGGCCGCGGCGTACTCGCTGCACTGCAGTGCGGCGGCAGCGGAATCGCTCAGAGTTGCCAGCCGTTTTTTCTGCGCGAGCCGTACTGTTTTGGCGGGCCGAACTCGCAAGCGCTGATCATCATCCAGAATCAAGACACCAGCGCGAACAACAACGAATGCCAGGTGGCGCTCTTCGGCATGGTGCGACGGTTCAACTGGCCGGATTAGGAAAATGATCAGTCTCGAAACATCCATCGCCGCTCTTGTCACTTTCTTTTTGGGATTGGCAGCAGGATTGTGGGCTCTCAAACTCGGATTTAAATGGTGGGTCCATCACGCGATGCATTGTCGCCACTGCCGTGAGTTTTACACCAAAAAACTTGGCGAGCATGAGTCGCTGGATATTGCGTGCCCGCTTCAACCATTTCGAGAGAAGGAAAGCCATTGAGCGGCTGCGGATGCGATACCGGACAAGATTGCGGCTGCCACGGCGGCCACGCGGCAACCATGAGCCATTATCCTGGCGGCGGGCGCTCACTCGGTGTGTACCGCCGGCTGCGCGGCCTTGGCGCGATGGATCCTTCGACAGCCGCGGCGCAAGTGATCGGCTCGGACAAAAACGTCAACGCTGGCAGCAAATCCGCCATCGCCGCGAGCGCCGGCGCCCTGCAACTTCTCGACGCCAACGGCCAGCCTGCTTACATCCCCGGTCCAGAATGCGCCGCCGCTACCGGAGCTCCGAGCGGCGCGCAGAACGACATGAAACTCGCGTCTACTTCCGCCGGCCTGGCGCTTACGGGCGTGAATGTGGGGCTGATGGCCACCGGCACGGCGCTAGGGCCTCTCACCGCGGGGATTTCGATTGCGGTGTCGAGCATCATTGGACTGTTCAGCACGCTGATCAATCATCACGCGCAAGCGGTGGCGAAAGAACAGACGGTGCTCTGTTCGGCCGTCCCGGCAGCAAACAACTATCTGAATATCATTGCACAAGCCGTCTCGAGCGGCCTTTCGACTCCCGCGGACGGGATCAGCGCGCTCGAATCGCTCAAAGGCGATTTCCGCAGCGCTGTCGGCTCGATCTACAACGATTGCAACGCGGCTTGCGTGATGAACATGGAGCTCGATGCGGTCATCCTGGTTATGGAAAGCCAGTTTCAGGACATGATCAGCGCCGCAAGCGCGGCCGCCGCAACTCCCGCCGCCGCCCCCGCTGCAGCCCCGCCAACGGTGATCACCGCCGGCGGAGCTAATGTCACGGCGCCCGGGGGCGTTGTAGCGCCAGCCAGCAGTTACAGTTCGTTTTTCACGCCGGCCGCGACACCGGGCACAACGCTCACGCCTAACACGGTGGCCGCGCCTACGACTTCCGTGCCTTCGTTCACCACCGCCGCCACATCGCCAGTCACGGGGGCGGCGGCTGCAGCGGCGCCGGGAGTGTCTGGCGATTGGCTCCCGATCGCCGCTCTGGCTATCGGCGCAATTTTTCTTTTGAAGGGACTCTGATTATGTCGAGCATTCTTCACTTGCCGCGCAGCCGCCGATTCAATCCCCGCGTGCCTCTCTCACAAATCAGGCCACTTTCCGGTTTGGGAGATGACGGCGTAACCTGCACGGACCTCGATCAAGACCTTACGCAGTCCTACACCGAGCCGCCTGAAGCCGGCGCGGGTTCAGACGCTTCCGATCAGCCCGATCCGCCGCAAAACATGAAAATCGACGGAATCAACTACGTTACTTTCCCGCGTGGCATTCAGAATTGGGAAAACATCGATCAGGACAACTACGCGCTACTGCCAGCGATCGGCGCCTCCGTCGTGATCATTTCCTACGTAGTCCCTCCGGGCCGCAACGGCATCATTTACAAGGTTGCCAACAATTTTGTTGGCGGCGGATGGGTTGAAGGTACGGGCGACATCGTCTGGAGAATCCTGGTCGACGGATCCCCGCCGCCGGGCGCGGTGTCTTACGATAACATTCTGGCTTCGCTCGGCAATCCTGCCAGCCCTACGGAAATTGCCGGCTTCCGCATTTTTGAAAACCAGGTGCTGCAGCTCGTCGCGTTCAATAACCCCGCGGGGCCAGACGGCGGTGTGATCGTAGCCGGCCAGCGCGTAGGGGCTCGCTTCTGCGGCTGGAACTATCCAACGGACATCGAGGATTCGGATATCTGGTTGTAACCGTCGTGGAGACAAAATCTATGCTCAGAGTAAAACAGGTTCTATTCGGCGCACTCTTGTCTCTCGTCGGCCTCGTCTTCCCGCAAGCCGCCCGTGCGCAGTTCATCGGCGACGTTGGGCTGCAGACTGTCGGCCAAACGCTTACTGTCGGCACCACGTGCACGGGTGCCCCGCAAACTTACGTTGCTACAAACATCGGCGCGATTTCGCATCAGGCGACGGCTTTTTTTTCGAGCCTTACCGGCGCCGCCAGCGTGGTGATCGAGATTGACGGCCAGGACAGCGTTTCGACCTACAAAATATCGAGCCCGCAAATCTCTTTTGCGAATGCGCTCACCGGCGGCACGGATTACGTAGTCCAGGGTGCTGGCTACTACCCGAAAATCATCGTTTCGATCACGTGTACGATTGGCGGGATCTTCAATCTCAGCTATTCCGGCGCGCAGACGGCTTTCAGTCCTTTGGTTGGGCCGCCTGGCGGCACGGTACAAAACATCAACGGCGGAAACTTTTCGCAGGTTCAGGGGATCGTGGCGCAACTGGCTAGCGGCGGCGCGGTCGATCCCATCATCCTTGGCGGCCTCGAGCTCCCCGTAAACTCGAATTTCCTAACTGTCGGCATCGACAATTTCAATACGGCGAATGCGCCGATTTCTGCCGGCAGTTCCGGTCCTTTCCCGATCGTCTTTCCACCTACGCCGACAAAGGGCGGCGAATTCGCGGTGGCGTTTGAAGCCAATCTCTCGGATGCCGGATCGGGTACGTCGATCCTTGCGCCGTGGACGTGCGCGCCTGCACTTCCGGGCGCTTGCGGTGGCGGCTCTCCGCAGATGTCGATGGAGTATTTATCGAACGTCTCCGCGGGAAACGCGCTGGTGCGTACCTTCTCGAGCTCGACGCCCGGTGGGCAGGACATCGGATCGATCGTTCTCTTGGCAAATGCCTCGGGAGTGGCGGCAATCCGGCAAGACAACATCGCCGGCGGATCTCTCGCCGTTGCTTTCAGCGGGAACACGCTGGCCAATAGCACGCTACTCGCCGCGGTGCGCTGTGCCGGAACGCTTCCCTGTGTCGTAAGCGGCGTTACGGACACGCAAGGACACACCTGGCTTCCGGTGACGGGGATCAACTTCAACAATGGGAGCCAGGCAAGCGGGCTATTTGTTTGGGCGCCTACAACGCTTTCGACCGCCGCGGCGGATACCATTACGTTTACGCTTTCGGCTGGGACGGCTGCCGGCACAATGGCGGCGGAAGTTACCGGCACCACCACGTCGAGCATTACGCAGCCAGCGGTGTCGCTCGCGGCAAATCCGATCGGCTCGCTGGTTGTGACGCAGGACGCGCAGTTTCCGAATCAGTTTGTCTGCAGCGTCACGCTTTCGACAGCCACCACGACGCAGTGCCAGGCGCCGCCGACAGTGATCAATAACGTTGCCGTGCGCGCCTACGTGACAGATATCCAGGTGAACACCACGACGGCCGGCGCCGGATCGACGCTGCAGCTCATTACTGGAACTGGAACGAATTGCGGGACGGGAACAGCCAATCTCTCGGCGATCACGTATTCCGGCGGGACCGTTGGGCTGCAGTCTTTCCTCGACATGCGGACGCCTTTGTTCACGCCGCTGCAGAGCGCTGTGTGTGTCAAACAAACAGCGACGGCGAGCACCAGCGTTGTAGAGGTACATGGGTACTTTGCTCCATAGAGGATCAACGATGCGAAGACTATTCCTAATCGCTTGTCTTTTGTTAGGCGCCGCCTTGCCGGCGGCCGGCCAGGGCGGTTTTACCACGGTTAGCGGAACGATCGTAGGCGCTGTCGACGGGCTCACCTGGTCTTGCGGAACGATCACGGCGCAACTGATCACCGCCGGCGGCGTATCGCCAACTCTCAATGGCGGCGGATTCAGCACCAGTGTTTCTCCGGTCACGCTTGGCTGCCCGACATCTCCGGGCACGGGGGCTCCTGGTAGCTTCACGATGCGTTTGGCGGATAGCGGCCAGATCTCGCCTTCGACTACCACGTGGCAGTTTACGGTCAACATGACGCCCGGGATCGCGCCACCGGCCGGCACGGGGCCTCAGTCGTTCACCTACACGACAGCGATCAACTGCAGCACGAACACGCCGAGCACGTGTACCGCGAACGCGATGAGTATTTCCGCGCAGCTCTCCGCGCTTGCGCCGAAACTGAGTAACGCTAGCGGCAGCGGAAGCAGTTTTCCGGTAACAACGGCGGTGAATGTCAACTCTGGCGGATCGATCAACGTACAACCTGGTGGATCGATCTCAGCGGCGCCTGGCGGCACGGTCACGGCGACGAATGGAGTAGGTGCGACTGGCGCGCCTATTATGGGACTTTATCTGTCGAATTCTTGTCCTGTGGCGAACACCGGTCAGTGCTACTTTACATTCGCGGACACGCGACAAGATAACACTTGCTCATGGGTAAGCACCGGACCGACAGTCACCTGCACGGACGGCCCATTCCTTTCAACGGACTGCGTAGGCGGGTCTGGATGTACTGGAACAGGCACATCTAAATCCGCTATGGGTTGGCAAACTTGCGCCACCGATCAGCCCTCAACTAGTACAGGACAGGGACAAATCAGCAATACAGCGCTCGTTACTATCGCCAGCTTTATAAGCGCAACACAAGTGACGTTGTCTGCAAATCCCGGTGCTACGGCTACATTGCAAACCAGCTACCCACAGGGAGCATGTTTAATTTATGGGCACTTAGATGACACCGGAGCTAGCACTTTCGACAGTGGCCTTCAGGCCTCTCTTACTTGCCCACAAGGTATTTTCCCTTCTTCGTACTACTTTTTCACGACTCCTCATTTTTTTACCGATCCACCAGCGTGCTTAAACATCGGCCCTGGCATTGGAGCGAACTACGGAAACTTGATTATCCCTGCTGGTATGCACCTTGAGGGTAGGGGGCCAGGAGCAACAACATGGGAGTTGGCACCTTCCTTTCCGAACGGCAACCCCTGTACGAATACCGGAGGCTCTACAACAGGAACTCCCTCGGCCTGCTTCGCCGTAACTCTGCTCGGGCAGTGGGATGGCATTCGCCTAGATGGCGGTTCACAAGCGGCGATGACGCAGTTAAACTCTAAGAATCTGTTAGTCGCAAGCGTAGCGTCGCTGCGCGACGTAACCTTAACCAACCTTGGCGGCTACAATACATCCCAGATGGTCTGCGTTGAGTTGAACCACGATGTGCAACTGTGGCAGGTCAATCTTTCCGGTTGTGGCGAAGTCGGGTTCATCGTCGACACAAACACAGGCAACGATGTCTGCCATTCATGTGCGGTCGAGAATAATAGCCAATCCCTAAGAGTCATCGGCCCGAACGCCTTCAGCAGCACTTCCCCGCAATTTATTTGCTTCTACTGCAACTTTTTGCAGTTAAATCCTAACGTTGGGACAGCAAACATAAATAATCGTGGTGGGAGCATCCAGCTCTACGGGAGCTCCGTTAGGGTCTTTAGTGGAGGCGGTACGGGGGGACTTACGGGGTATTTATGTAACACAACTGCCGGTTGTACTCTAAGCCTTTTCGGGTCGAACATGCAATATCAATTCGGCGCAGGTGGCAACACGGCAATTAACTGCACTGTGACCTGCACGACTTTTTTTTCAAACAGCGCCCTTAATTCTTTCAGCGGCGGCTTCGATATAGAGGATGTTGCCGGGAGCAAGGAATTTGACCTTGGAGGGAATACCACCACCAATCGCTTCTCGATTTCTGGGAACGTCTACGGCGCAGCATCTATTACGGGTACTCAGCAAGTTACGACCAACATTGTGCTCTCTGGACTTGGGACAGGACTCACCGCTCCGTCTTCCGCCAGCGGAGATTCACTGAATGAAGTCTTCACGTACACTCTTGGGACTGCTCCAGGAGCGAATGGAACGGCCACAGTGACTTTCCCTACTCCCTTCTGGTCAGCAACAGGATTGAGTTGCTCGGCTCAGGTGATCGGTGGTACAACTCCCGCAATTCTGCCCATTGCTGTCGGAACGCCATCGGTAACGGCTGTGACGCTTACTTATTTAGGGACGTTCACCACGGGAACGGTGATCACGAGGCTAACGTGCGGATACTGAAAGGGATTCTGGCTGTTATTTTTATTTGTAGTTCTGGTGGATGCGCCGCGAGAAAAGCAGTTCCTATTCCAACCTGCAGCGCTCGGCTAGTAGTTCCGAAGGGATGCATCGCTCGGCCGTGGGGCAACGGCGTCGAAGTAGACTGCGGCAACGGGGCAAAGATCTACATTTGCCAGCCGATAAAGGAATCGCCGCGATGATAAGAATTCTGATTCTCGCGTTTCTGGGCTTTGCGTTCGCAGGCCCAACGCATGCGCAGATTGCGAAGCAATCCGTTTTACCAGCTCTCACGCCGGTCTATTGCCCTCGCACAGCGAACGGCGGCTTCCTTGGGACAACTTGCGGCTATCCCTACACGATACAAGGCACAACCGGAATCGTGATCGCGCGCTTTAGCCTCACCGGAATCAAGGATTCGCAAGCGAATCTATGGACGCGGGACCAGTGCACCGGCTATACAGTCAACTGCATCTACCACACGCAATTCGTTTTGCCAAACAACCAAGGTGATACGCTCATTTTTCCGCCGAATGAAGGCTTCGACGCGGTTCTGCTGATGTATGCGAACATCGGCAATACGATTTGGACTTTCGATCAAGGAAGCACAGGCGACTATTCTTTCAGCAATTCGTTTTTCCCTGGCGGAGTTTGTGTGAATGGCGGCAACTGCCCCTATTGGTGGGCGCCTCCCTTGGAAGTAAATGCCGGTGAACTCCTCATTGAAGACGGAGACAGCAACGCAAGCGGAGCTGGGATCATCATCCCCGGCATGGGATTCAACATGGAGTACACGAACGGCTCTTTCTGCGTGGCTGACATGCTCGCGCCGGTTTCGGGTGTCTACATAGGTTCGATGCAATCGAACAATATCGACGGTACGCAGGGCGGAGGAAGTCACTGGCTGCTAGGCATTGCTGCGTTTCAAAGGACGGTTGTCCAATGAAGAGGCTTTTACTCGCACTGCTTTTCCCGCTAGCGCTCTTCGCACAGACGCCGGTCGCGATTCAGAACGCGAACTTCCAGGCGGCCGTCACGTTCACGGCCTCCGACGCCGCCGGCGATCAGTGGGTGCCGAATACCGTCCCTGGCTGGACGATCGGGCCGGGGCCGGGAGTGCCAGGAACTCTTGCAGGGATCCAGAAACTCGTCTCCGCCTGTGGCGCAAACGCCATGCAGGGCATGTACACGAACGATCCGCGAACGCGGCATCGCCACCGTCCACTACAAAAAGCCTTTCACGAAAACGCCGGCATGCACCGTGTCCTCCGGATCCATCGGAAAACAGAGTGAGAAAATGTTCCAGATCCACCTCACCGGACAACTTGGCACTGTCGTAGCATGGAAGTGTGAGAAAAAGTGACGATGTGGCTACGTGGAAAGCATTGCTGTTCACGGGCAAACCGGAAGAAATAACCTGTATGAGCTGTCCCAGAAAGATCCTGATCGATCCTGCCTGGGAACTTCCGCTTCTGTTTAAATGTCAGGTGTGCGGCGCTGAGTGGTGTCAGATCCGTTGGGGAAAAGCTGTAGCCGTCAAAAAAGAGTAGACAGCCGATGAGCGAAGAACCTGCCAGTAAAGATTTTGTCGATCGCGCAATCAACGCCGCGACGCAGCTTACCGACGAAAAGTTCAAGTCGCGCGACGTGGCAATCACGCTCCTGCGTACAGAAAAGAAAGACAGCACTACCACGTACATCGCGATCGCGGGCGTCATCCTGGCGGCGTTCTCGACCATGCTCGCCGCGGTAGGGATCGCTGTGATGCTCCTGCGCGGTGGTGGGCATTGACAATTCCTAATATTGAGAATAGAACCCTAGGCATGTCCAAAGATCCCGAGCGCTGCTGCGTAGTCAAAGCCGGCGGTGAACGCTGCACCGGAAAGCCTATGTACAAGATCGGCCGCAAAGGCTTCTGCGAACAGCACAAACCTACCCAGAAACGGACACGCGAACTTACAGGTACGGGAACGGCGGCAACCGATCAACGCAACTACTGTGGATTTTAGGGAGTTTTTTCGATATGGCTATCGCGGTGTTCAGCTTCAAGATCGATCCCGACGGCAAAGTGCGTGTTCTGCACGTCTTCTTTGCCGAAACGAAAGCCGCGGCCGACGCCGAACTGAAACAACACGCTGCAGCCTGCCCGAAGTTCGGCCCCGCCTGGCATAAGAATGAAACCGTAGAGTTTGCGCGTACCATAGAAGAGATCCCGCCCACAGATGAAGACGAACTCGAAGAGTGGCTCGATACTTTTTTGTGTGAATTTGAAGACGCGGAAGACGATGTGCTCGAAGTGGAGCCGGAATAGTCTCTGTCAAACAAAATGGGAAACCTTACCCCCGCGCAGATCGCGCAGTATGCCGCCAATGCCGGATTTACCGGCAATGATCTCTTGACGGCTGTCGACATCGCACTCGCGGAATCGAGCGGCAATCCGCAGGCTTACAACCCCGAAACGGCGGCAGGAGCTCCCGCGGGACAGGGATCTTTCGGCCTCTGGCAGATCTTTCTCGCTATGCATCCGGAGTTTGCCGGCGAAAACCTTTACGATCCGCAAACAAACGCCAATGCCGCCTATTCGATCTACGCCATCGCCGGCGGGTTCACGCCGTGGAGCTCCTACACGAGCGGCGTCTACGGCATGTACGAATCCCCGGCCGTGCTCTCTGCAGTAGCTGCTTTCGGTGGTCCTCCCGCTCCCGCAGTATCTGTGCCCGCCGCGCCGCTTACGCTAGACGCCGCTACGGGCATACCAGTACAGACAGCGGCGATCCTTCCGGGAGTCTCCCCTTCCCTGCTCGCCGCCGAGCCGTCGCTTACCGACATTCTACTTTGGGGCGGCCTAGCCATCTTTGCGCTGTGGATCTACGCCGAAGCCGCTTGATGTTTACCATGACCGTTCCTCACGGCGAATCGCCTAAGCGCGGGGATCTTCTACATACGAATTGCGACACTCCCAAAGAACGAACGTGGTTGCTTTTGCGCGTCAGGAAGATTGCGCAGCGGACGGATGCTCCACTAGGCACTGTCAAGCCGCGATTCGAAGTCTGGCGGGTACGCTGGTGGGAACTTGAGCCAGAATTTCGCATGAGACTCTATCGCAGCGCAGAGCGTCATGGCGGACAATGGATCTGGAAGCCGGAACCTCCAACATTTGAGAATCTTAGAAAGGGCACACATCTTGCGCGTTATAAAAAACACATGCCGCAAAGAGCAAGGCGTAGTGGAACCGGGGAATAGCTGCCTGACTACACTAGGGACTTGCGAATCCTGCCCCAATTATTGGAAGAAACCTGCTGCTGTGCGTAAGCCGCACCCTAAACAGTCCTCTTGACACGCACGTTTTTTGGTGGTTGACTCTTCCCGAAATGCTAGATTCTTTCATCGATTGGCTGGAAGATTTTTGGCCGATGCTGATCGCCGTCACACTCACCGTTCTCTTACTTGTTGCCGCCGTGTACTTAGCGATACAGGATTCGCGCCGATGGGCGCACTATTCCGTAGAGCATCACTGCGTGGCAAAAGGCGTGAAAAAAGGCCAAGTAGTTACAAGCGTAGGTCCGTCGATGGGTGGAGACGGCGGAGTGGCGATCACTACAGGAGTTACTCCAGATCAAACCGTTTATGTTTGTGACGGCGGAGAGATCGTGATTCGATGACCGACACCGAACTCATGCAGTCGATCAAAGAGAAGTGGGGCGCTACGATCGCGGAAGCCTGCAGCACATCGAGCGTGCCGGCGGCGTTCCTGGCGGCGCTTGTAGCGAATGAGACAGGCGGAAACTCGAATGCCCAACGATTCGAAAAAGGCGTGCTTGCTTCTCTCTGGGAAGTTCTGCAGGGACGATCGCCGGCTTACGGCAGCATTCAGAGACTCAGCCTGGTCGGATACGTCACGGGTCTTGCAGTACCTCCCATCAACGTCCCAGCCAACCTACCGGCTGACGCCTTCCAGCGTGTTGACGCTTTGGCGACGAGCTGGGGTCTTACCCAGATAATGGGTTATCACATCCTCGAGAGTGGTGTAGCCGTCAAAACAATTCAGGGGTTACAGGATCCGCCGATGCATCTCGCGATGGCGCTGCGCATGCTCGCGGGATTTGCTTCGCACTTTCAGCTCGACGTCACAAAAGATTTCGAGCAGATGTTTCGCTGCTGGAATGGCGGCCACCCCACGGCTACCACGTTCGATCCTAACTACGTTCCTAACGGGCTTGCGCGCATGCAGGAGTGGGCTTCGCTGTGAACGACAAGTTTATGATCGCTCTCATCGCCGCGGTTCTCCTTTCCCGCCGCGAAGAGGTGAGCAACCCCGAAAAGGAACTCGCGATCGCGGACGCCTTCGATCTGGTCCAGGCAGCCCAAACGCGGATCGATAAAACAGAAAAAGACAGAGCGAGATTACGGCCCTGGGGCGAACGACGATGAGCGAATTTCTGCAGATGATGGACGCGGCCGCCTCGAGCCTGGCGGCCGATGTCGCGTTTGGTCTCGTAGTGCTCGGCTCATTCGCGATCGCGATCCTCTCTTTGATGTTTTTCCTGTTCGCGGTGCGAGGGGCCTGGCGATGGCTTATTCGCCGGACTTGGAACGATGTGATAGCCTCTACGGCAAGGAAAGCCCTTAAATAATATGGCCACTGAAAACGTTCTCGCCACACAAGTTACGATCGGGATGCTCGCTTCGGGCTTTCTGCAGTTTCTCAAAACGCGCGAGTGGCTGCCTTTCATCAACAAAAACTCTACGGGAATCAATCACGCCATTTTGCTGGCCACCTCTGCCGCCGGCGCCCTCGGGGTTAACTTTGCGTGGAACGCTTCAGCGCATTCCTTGACGATCACGGGCCTCAGCGCCGGCAGCATCGCGGTAGGCCTCTGGATCTGGGCAAAGCAATGGAGCGTACAGTTTCTGGTGCATCGCGGCGTGTTTGGCCCGGTGGCTGTCAACGGCGTAGCGCCGCATCCGATTGTGCCGGCACCAGCGGCCGCGCCGGTTCAGGAGACAAAACAGTGAAGATATTTAATGTGGCCGTCAGTGTGAGCATCCTCCAGATCGCCGAATTGCCGGATAATCCTCCGCCCGAAGCTACGCCGAAACCTTTCAACGACAACCCTCTAAAGCAAGCGGAAGCGCTCTTCGATCGTGCAGAAAGGATTATGGCGCCGCGGGCTCCCATGTTGCCGGGCTATGCCTATCCTGGCGAAAACGATGGCGCGAAGATGATCCAGAATGTCCGGATCCAAGCGGAAACTTACGAAGATCTGCAGGCGGTACTGAAAATGTTTGCCGACACTGTGAAGGCCATCCACAAAGTTCCAGATTCGATTTTGAAAGAAGCAATACCTACCGCACAGTCATTCGGTTTACCGTGAAATTTTTTCTCGAATTCCTGCTTGCTGTCCTGCTAGGCGCGCTGATCGGCGGCGTCTTCGAACTTGGCTTGTGGGCACATCACGAAGCTCCACTTATCCATGACGCGCTTTATAATTTTGCTTCCTCAAGCTACGACGTAAAGCAGAATTCCGGCCGCGAGCTCACGGAAACGAACAAGGTGCTCGCCGATGTTCACGATCTGGTAGCGCATACCGATATCACGCTGAACGGCCCGAAAGGCCATCCAGGACTGATTCCGCAAGCGACTGTCCTGGTCGAGAAGGCGCAGCCGGCCGTCGACAATCTCACTGCCGGCACAAAGCTGCTCAATGAAACAATCGGCCACGTCGACGTAGCCGTCCAGAACTTGAACGGGCTGCTTCTAAGCGGCACAGCGACGATGACGGAAGTGCAGGCTTCCGTGAACAGGGTAAACAACCTGGTGGTGGCATTGCAGGGGCAGGTGCAGGATCCATCGATCAAGATGGCGCTTGACAACCTGTCGCAATCGGCGAAAGCTATGGCCGACGGGATGCAGCAGCTAGCCGCAGCGTCTACCGATGTGCGGCAGATCGCCGATAAAGCCAGAGACACGTACCTCAAACCGGTCAACCTCTGGTGGGGCCTTGTGAAAGAACTTCTGCCGCTCGCCGGCAGCGCAGCACAGGTAGTGAAATAGATGGACGTAGAAAACACATATTTTGAAGGATGGGCGGTGGTGGAACTTTTTGGCCACGCGAAAGAAATTGGTTTCGTCTCGACGCGCTATTTCGGCAGCGCTTGTCTTTTCCAGATCGATGTGCCGGATCTCCCCGATCGCGAATACACTCTGCAGGCGCCGCAATGGCTCGAGCATGAGGGGCGCACCATACTTGTACCGGCAGGCTCGAAAGTAAAGCGTGCATCATCGCCTGGTCGCAGCCCCTTGGTGGGACCGTCGGCAATCTATAAACTCACGCCATGCACGCAGGAAACGGCATTTCTCGCGATCGAGCGGGCATCGCCGCGGCCGCTGATGATCCTGGAATTAGCCAAACAGCCGGATGCGCCGGCAGTCACCTGGCCAGAGGGTGCGCAAGACAGAACTTTCTCTTGCTGTGGCGGCAATCCGGAAGATGGGCACGAAGACGGATGCCCCACAGGCGAAGAGGAAGACGAAGAAACGACTCTCGAGAAAGAGCGCTAGTAGAGAATCCTTTAAAAAAACGTCAGAGGCGAACGGGGGACATGATCTGCCCACAGACTGTCCCCTTAGTAGCAGAAAAGAGAAAAACACAATGGGAACACCAGCGACACCAGTAGCAACGGCACCACCGGCGAAAGTTTCGTTTTGGAGTAAGGTTTGGCACGATGTGACAGTGGCAGAACACGCCGTGGCGAGTTTCATCACAGGCGCGGCCGCCAAAGTCCCCGAAGCGGAAGCGCTGATTGCGCAGTACGGCCCCGAAGCGGCCACGCTGCTCAATTCGGTGAGCGCCGGCGCCGGCAAATATGCCACGACGGCCTCGAACGCCGCGGCGACGATCGGGCAGCTCATTGAAGACGGCGGATCCGCTGTCGAAGGGAAGCTGCTGAACGTGGGCTTTGATCAGACGCTGATCAACGACATCAAGAACCTGTGGGCAAATCTGAAAGCGTCGACGCCCGCAGCGACTCCGCCGGCGACGGCCGCTCCTGCGCCCGCGGCAAAGACTTAAAGTTTTTCATCGGACTCACCGGCTGGGATAGGGAAAAATCCCGGCCACAATGCCCCCCAAACAAAAGGGAGACTCTCTCCGTCGAGTCTCCCTTTTTTAATGCTAGACTTCCACCAGACCACTTACACAGAAACGGGCAATCGCCTTCGGTGGTTCGACCATCGCGATTGCCCGTTTTTCTTTGGGAAAGAATTAGACTACCGGAAGAACACAGCCGGGATAGGTGGGCGGCATAAAGACGCACCACCACGGCGGACCAGGCTCAGGCGGCGGATACGGCAACGGATTCCCTTCCCCGAACACCGGCTTCGTGCCGAGCAGAAACACCATCGCAAGTACGGCTACCATCGCTCTTCGTTTCATACGTTCACCTCGTTTTTGGATTTAACTACCGAAGGAATTTTTCGCAGATAGCGCGCCAGCGCACACCCAAGCGGATACCGAAGATCCGGCCTTTTCGGATAAAGCGATTGTAGCGAGAGCCGCGGGGATGGCGATCCTGGAAGCGCAAGAGCGCCTGGTACACCGGGGATTCCGTGGGAACCTTTACTTTCATTGATGCGAGAACCAACGCAGCCAGAGATACCGGTCCCACAGCCAGCGCGAAGCAAAAACAATCAGGAGCTCGGCGACGGAACCAACCAGTACGCCGGCGATGAATTCCAGGTGCTGATGTAGCAGCTCAGCCATGCTTAGGCACCTCGCTTCTTTAACTCTTCGAAAAACTCATGGAGTTTGACCAGGACGCCGGCGGCATCGGAAAGCGTTTTTAGTTCGATGTGCTGTGTTTCAGAAAGTTCGAGCCCTGACGTGCCCATATGATCGGCTCGAATGTAGACCTGCACACGCATTTCGTATTTCATGGACGCTCCTATCTTCGCCCGGTAAGGGCGCATGGACAAATTCAGGCGGGGAGAATGGATCCTCTGGTGGCGCCAGAGGATAGCGGTAGTAGATTTTCTCCCCGCCTCTTCACGCTGCGGACGCGAAGCTCCTAGATACCTAACGACAACAGCCGAATCTCTTCGATCCGTTTGACTTCGGCGACCACCCAACTTCCGGAACAGTTTTTTACTTTGTCGAAGAATCCCATCAGATCGCGTAGCGCTTCGAGATAGATCGCGAGATCGTGCGCCGCCGCGCCGATGGACTTGCACAGGGCGGCGTCCGCCGTTTCTAATTCTGCGATGCGCGCTTCCAGGCGAGTGATCTTCTTTGCCTGCGCCTGCGCCTGCGCCTTGCTTTCCTGCAGCTTTTCTACCGCCGCGCGCGGGATGCGGATGGACGGCGACGTTTTAAAGGCATTGCGCTTCATTTATCCTCTTTAGCAGGAGCCTGCAGGGCTATCACGGCCATCACAGTACCGATCCGCACTTGCAATCCAACTTTGTCTCGGTTGACGCCTTCGCCAGAAAGAATTTCTATTTCGCAGCCATTTGAAGGCTGGTGCCGTAGCAACTGTGTGAGTGCTGCCGTTTCTGCAGGATTGAGGATTAACTTCACGATGGGATCTCGACTCTGGGTATTTGTTGACTCTGGAAGATTTGGAAATGCAGCGCTTTGTGGCAATGCGGGCAGAATAGATTAAGAATCGCAAAACCGCCAACGGTGTAGGCGAACAGTCCTAGTTCTGGCAACGCTTTTTCACAGTGCTGGCAGTTCGGCGGCAGTGGCGCTGGCGTATCGCTCATCGGTTGTACCTTCCTCCGAAACGGCCGCCACCCATATGTTTATCTGCAAGATCACGCAGCGCGTTGACGCGGATGCGTTCCCGCTCGTCGGCAACGCGCATCTTACGATCCCACTGGCGCTTGTCGATCCATGAGCGGATCCCGTAGTAGATCCACATAAACCAGGGAATATTTCGCGCTTGGATGATGTGCGCCGGGCGAACCGGTACCGGCTCAGGCGTGCGAACGTCGTGGTAAAGAATCGAATCGTATGCGTAGTAGGAATGCCGGCTACTAAACGTTCTGACAATCCGGTAACTGGTGTAGAGCTCACGAGACTCAACGATCAAATCGTAGTCGCCGGAACGGATCCGCATCCAGCCAAAACGGGCGTCGCCGCCGACAACGCGCTCGCGAATGCTCATTTCCCCGTCCATCGTGTGTAGGCCATGAAACCAGCGGCGACAGTGACCATCGTTTGGATCGCTACCATCGGCCAATTTCTGGTAGCCACGGCGATGAGCACAGATCCCCACGCAGCTACAAACAAAACGGTCCAGCCAATCGCAAGCGCTCTATTCATACGGCTTTCCTCCAATGCCCGATGCCACACTGTGGGCAGATCTTGACGTAGCGAGCATCTGTCACGGGGCAGACGCAGCGCTCTTTCGGCGCGATATCGTACTGATAGGCGCAGTTCTCTTGATGTTCCTGCGAGCGGATAACGTAGTCCGTGGGAGCGAACCGCAGCGTCGTTTTGCAGGGACACTCGAAACTCTGTTCCCATGACTGATGCTCGTACCAGGTAGTTCCCTGCTGCCCGCGCGGCGGCTTTACGACGCCCTTGAACCGCCGCAACCACCACATTTTTACGCCGGTGAGGAAGGTTTTCATGGGTGCGACGCCGCCATCCATACAGTGAACTGTTCGCGCTTGCACAATGGGCAGTTGATGATGAGCTGCTCAGAATCCCGGCGCTCAATCGTCAAGGTAATCGCCGGATGCGGACCAGTACAGAATCGGCAGTTAAATCGTAGCTCGAGCAGTTTCGGAGGATCATCGACAATCACAGGCATCACGCCTCCACGATGTTTATTTTCATTCCGGGAACAGCTTGGTACATGGTGCCCTCGCGGAGGAGAAAGCCCATCTCCGTGATCTTGGCCAGCGGCTTGAATAGCGCGGTGTTACTGGCCTTGGTGTCGAACCATCCGCGGCGTTTGAATTCTTTGTTGAGAGTGCCGCTATCCTGTGGCGTGTCAAAGAACTTCTGACTGATGAGTAGCGCGATGCGACCGTCGGTGGAATCGTCCGACATCTCGAGGACGTGCCTTTTCGCGTTGACGCGGATTTCCGGCAGTTCCCGCATAAGCTGGATAATCGCCGGATCTTTCCTCTCACGGATGCGCGTTAACAGCAGGTCTAGCAATTCGTTCATATCCTGCGGACTGTGCGGATTGAACTGGACACGATCGCCATTCTTTCGCCCGAACGCTGCGGCGTCGGCTTCTTTCACTTCCGCCTTCTGCAGCTCGTCGATCTGCGCCTGCAGGAAGTCGAAGTCTTTCTTCAGTGCTTCGTACTTTTCTTTCCACATGGCTTCCTCTTCCAGTCCCTTCTGCGCAGAAGCGGCGATAGACTCCATCAAAGCGTCATCGGCCTTTTTGGGCTTAACTACGGCAACTCGGCTCACGGGCTGTTCTTTATCGAATTCTTTCAAGATGTCGCGAGCCGACTCTACGTCTTCCTCGTCCCGCGCAATGGCTTCGGCGTGTGCCGCCGTCATCCACGCCGGCTGCACATACACTTTGTGCATTTCCTTTCCGAAGCACACATAGAACTGGCCTTTGCTCAGTGTCGCGATATCGGCCGGACGGGGGCGCTTTGCCGGAAGCCCTTCGGGCATATGCTCGAGCGCGCGCCAGATTTCCCTGGTAGCTCGCTGCACGCCGAAAAGCCAGACACCCACCTGGCGCATCAGGACGTCGGCAACGCCGGCTAGATCCTGCGAATCGATCCACAGAAAGTTTTTCATCGCCGCCGCTTCTCGAACATACTCTTCCGCAGCCAGGCGCACCGGCGATCCGCGAAACTTCGGGGCAAACTTCCACGCTTCCGGAATGATGTTGATCGTACCCTCGAGGTGCTGCCGGATCCGGTCAGTAACCGAGCGAATCACAAGCGCCTGCAGCGGGAATTCATAGTCGCGGAGATCCATCACGTTTAGCCCGGCGGCGAGCTCGAGCGCTGTCGTGTACGGCATTTCGGCGAGCTGCGGCATGATGTCATCCAGATATTTGTTTAGGACGTAGTAGACGTCGCCAGAAAGCCCGCGCGCGGGCTTCTGTGTCCACCGCTCTTTTGGCTCGGCAGCTTGCTTGCCGCGCTTTGGCTTTGCGGAGGGCAGCGGCGGCGCCTTCACGCCATCGAGAAACCGCTTGATATTCGCCTGTACGTCTTGAAGCGTTTTCGCCGCTTCGCTGGCTCGCATGATCCAGGACTGTTCGAACTTGAGTTTTGTTTCGGTGGACGCCTCGAGCAGCGATTGAACGAATTTCCAGTCGGCACGCTCCTGGAAGTAGGGCGGAATGGGATGCATAACGTGGAAGCTGGATTCGCCGCGTTTGGTGACATAGGCGACAGCTTGGAGTCCAGAGCGGGAGATCAGCCCCTCGAGCGTGGTCGTTTTGCCGGATTCCTGCGTTTGGCCGGTGACA
>Ga0210390_10000730_pt1 | contig 34050 bp, 33 predicted proteins | sample IncBWH11OmetaG_FD_161050 | JGI IMG/M metagenome (GOLD analysis project Ga0210390, IMG submission 161050) | Forest soil microbial communities from Barre Woods Harvard Forest LTER site, Petersham, Massachusetts, United States - Inc-BW-H-11-O ...
CTCATCTCGCCGCCGGCTTTGGCCATGCGTGCGCCGATCACGGCTTTGGTGTCCTGCGCTCGGCTTTTCAGCCGCCGTTCCAGCTCCTTCGCCGTCGGCGGCAGGATGAACACGCTGACCAGATCGTCGCGCGCTTTTTCGCGCAGCTGCTGCGTACCCTGCCAGTCGATATCGAACAGAACGTCGCGGCCGTCCTGCAGCGCCTTGGCCACCGGCCGGCGCGGCGTGCCATAACAATGGCCGAACACTTCGGCCCATTCCAAGAGCTCGTTCTTCTTCACCATGGCGTCGAACCTGGCGCGGTCGATGAAGCGGTAGTCGCGCCCGTCGACTTCACCGGGACGCTTCGGCCGCGTCGTCACCGAGATCGACAGCGCAATTTTGCGGTCGGCTTTGAGCAGGAGCCGCGACAGCGTCGTCTTCCCGGCTCCGGATGGCGACGACAACACGAACATCAGGCCGCGGCGCGCAACTTTTTTCTGATTTCGTCCGGCGCCAGCCATCGTCCCGCCCTGCTCCACTTATTCCACGTTCTGCACTTGCTCGCGGAATTGTTCGACCGCGACTTTAAGCTCGAGACCAATATTGGTCAGCTCGACGCCGTTCGCCTTGGCGCACATCGTATTGGCCTCGCGGTTGAACTCTTGCGCCAGGAAGTCGAGACGGCGGCCGATCGCGCCGCCCTGCCCGATCAGGTGCCGCGCTTGCGCCACGTGGGCGGCCAGACGGTCGAGCTCCTCGCGCACATCCGCCTTCGACGCCAGCATGATCGCTTCCTGGTGCAGGCGATCGGGATCAAAGCGCTCGGACTGATCGAGCAACGTCGCGATCTGTTCGGCGAGCCGGGCGCGGATCGCGTCGGGTTGACGGCCGGGCGATTTATCGGCGCGCTCGGCAAGCGCTGCAATTTCATCGAGCCGCGCCGACAGCACCCGGCCGAGAGCCGCACCTTCGTGGCGGCGCATTTCGCCGAGCGCGTCGATCACCGTGCCAAAGCCTTCGGTTGCCGCGGCCTCGGCGCTCTGCCGTTCGTCCTCGCGTTCCTCGGAATCGCTGACTTCGATCACGCCCTTGAGCGCGAGCAGCCCGTCGAGACTCGGCGGCGCGGCCTCCACTTTCGGCGCGAGCTGTTTCATCGTCGCCAGGACCGCGTCAAGCACGGCGGCATTGACCCGCACCACCGGCGCGGCGCCACTCCGCTCTACGGTCAGATTGGCCTGGACCGATCCCCGCGCCAGCGCTTGCGCGGCGCGCGCGCGCACCGGGACTTCGATGGCGTCCCAGCCGGGCGGCATGCGCAGCCGCAAATCCAGTCCCTTGCCGTTGACCGACTTGATCTCCCAAGCCCAGGCATAAGGACCGGACACGCCATGGCCGCGAGCGAATCCGGTCATGCTGGAAAGCGCCGTGGTTTGCGCCGCAGCTCGCGCCATGAAATCAGATCCCCCGGTTCGACGGCAATGACGGCAAATGAATCGATTGCGCGGCCGAACTTAACGGCCGCCCTAATTGGTCACAAGTGCCGGCTTATGAGGGCCGCCTGCGGTCAGCGCGTTGGAGCGGCAATAGACGGCGGCGCCGCGATCGGCGGGATCTGCGTTTGCGGCCGCGGTTTCACCGGCGCGCGCGGCACCGCCGTGGGCGCACCCGGCGCGGCCGCCTGCGTTCCCGCCGGCGCCGCAGTGAGCTGCGCATCGAGCGGCGCCTGATCTTTCTGATCGGTTTCCATCGCACGTAACCGCGCAACGTTTTTCTGGTGCTGCTCGTAAGTCTCGGCAAAAGCATGACCGCCGGTGCCGTCGGCGACGAAATAAAGCTCCCGCGTGCGCGCCGGATTGGCGGCGGCTTCGAGCGAGGCCCGGCCCGGATTGGTGATCGGCCCCGGCGGCAGTCCGGTAATGACATAAGTATTGTACGGCGTCGGCTGCTCGATTTCGCTCTTGGCGATCGGCCGGCCGAGCGTGCCCTTGCCACTGACCAGGCCATAAATGATCGTCGGATCGGATTGCAGCTTCATATTCTGCTTGAGCCGATTGACGAACACGGCAGCGACGCGCGTGCGCTCGTCGGGCTTGCCGGTTTCCTTCTCGACGATCGACGCCAGGACCACCAGCTGGTCGGGCGACTTGAGCGGCAGATCGGGTGAACGGTGATCCCAAACCTCTTTCACCACGCGCTGCTGCGCCTGTTGCATGCGCTGGATCAGTTGCTCGCGGCTGACGCCGCGCGTGAAGTCATAGGTATCGGGCAGCAACGTGCCCTCGCGCGGAATTTGCCGGACGTCGCCGATCAGAACGTTGTCGTCCGACAGGCGGGAGACGATTTGCTCGGAGGTCAGCCCCTCGGGCACGCTGACCTGATGCTCGACGACTTTGCCCTCGACCATCGTGGCAACGACGTCGCGCAGACTTGCATGCGCCTTGAACTGATACTCGCCGGCCTTGAGATCGTTGTGAGCTTTTAGGACGACAATGCCGCCGACGAAGACATAGGGCTGATCGATGACGCCTTGGCGCTGCAGGACATCAGCGATGTCGCGCATACCTAAACCTTTCGGAATATTGACCACAGTATCTTGCGCCAGCGGACCCGGCTGCTCAAAACGCTGCTTGCCGATAAAGAGCAGAACCGCCGACGCCACCGTAAGCAGCACGAAGAGGCTGATGATGGCGTTGCCGACGATGACCAGCGGATGGCGGGCGCTGACCGAGCGTCGCGCCGGCAGATCGACGGTATCCGGCTCGATCGCGGTGCGCGGGCTGCGCGGATTGATACGATTCATATTGTTCATATTGTTGGCGTCGATCGGCGCCAAGGCAATGCCCTTGGTGACGGAAATCGGCGGCACCGGATCGCCCGCACCGACAGCTTGCTTGGTCGGCTCGCGCGGCTTTGCCGGTGGTGCAGCTTGCGACGCCGTTTGCGACGCGGCTTGCGATGGAGCCTGCGCAACTCGCGGCGTGGCGGCGGGACGTCCTGACGCCGTAGCTGCGGCAGCAGCAGCCGAAGTGCGAACTGCGGCAACGGCAGGCGTAGCGGCCGCAGTTGTCGCCGCGCGTGCCGCAGTGGGCGCAGTCGTTGCCGGGCGCGCCGTCGACCCGGTCGTGGAAGTGGCAGCTCCATTCGCCGACCGCGGTGGCGTCGGCTTCAACAGATCGCCGACTATCTGGGAAGGTCGACGCGGATTTGCTGCCGGCCGTGGTACAGAGTTTGGCGCAGGATTTGGCACGGCGTTTGGCGTCGCACTCGGCAATGACGCCGGCGGCTTGGCCGCGGCACGCGGCATCGCCGATGCGCCCGCCGATGTCGGTGTCAGCAGATCGCCGATGCTCGACGTCGCCGGACGCGCCGATGGATTGATAGAAGGCCGCGATAATGGATTGGGCGACGGACGCGCCGCCGCACTCGATCCCGAACTTGCTGCAGGTCTTGTCGCCGGCTTTGCTGGCGCGCTTGGTACCGGACTCGGCGATTGCGCTGCCGGCTTGTCGGATACGCGCGCGGACGCCGGCCGTGATGCTGGCGCAGGTCGCTCGTTGTCGTCGGGCGGTGGATTGGATCCTGTCACCACCGAGTGTCCACTTTTACAAGCTGCATCATCGACTACGGAAGGAAGCCCGCCCAACAGAAAGCAATGTTCGCAGATTCTGCCCGGTCTGCCCAGTGTCGGGACGGTGGCAAAACATCTCAGTGGATCGCAGGCCAGTGAGGAGCAAATATGGCGGAACGGTGCTCCGTTGCCTATTGCTCGATGCGACGGAACACGAGTGAGGCATTGGTGCCGCCGAATCCGAACGAATTCGACAGCGCGATATTGATCGGACGCTTTTTCGCTTTGTGCGCCACGAGGTCGATTGTGGTGGTGACCGACGGGTTGTCGAGATTGATCGTCGGCGGCACAATCCCGTCGCGCATTGCAAGCAGACAGAAGATCGCCTCGACCGCGCCGGCGGCGCCGAGCAGATGGCCGATGCAGGATTTGGTCGACGACATCGCGATACCGCCCGCGGCATTGCCGACAACGCGTTCGACGGCCTTGAGCTCGATCTCGTCGCCGAGCGGCGTCGAAGTGCCGTGGGCATTGATATAATCGATGTCGCCCACCGAAATCCCGGCGCGCTTGATAGCCGCTATCATACAGCGATAGGCGCCGTCGCCGTCTTCGGAGGGCGACGTGATGTGATAGGCATCGCCGGACAGACCGTAGCCGACGAGCTCGGCATAGATGCGCGCGCCGCGCTTCTTGGCGTGCTCGTATTCTTCGAGCACCACGGCGCCGGCGCCCTCGCCCATCACAAATCCGTCGCGGTCGCGATCGTAAGGCCGCGAGGCTTTTTTCGGCGTGTCGTTGAAGCCGGTTGACAGCGCGCGGCACGCCGCGAAGCCGGCTAGCGAGATGCGATTGACCGGCGATTCCGTGCCGCCTGCCACCATCACATCGGCATCGCCGAGCGCAATCAATCGTCCGGCGTCGCCGATGGCATGCGCGCCGGTCGAGCACGCCGTGACCACGGCGTGGTTTGGCCCCTTGAGCCGATGCGTGATCGACACATAGCCCGAAGCGAGATTGATCAGCCGCCCGGGAATGAAGAACGGCGACACCCGGCGCGGGCCGCGGTCGCGCAGCAGCAGCGCCGTCTCGGCAATGCCTTCGACGCCGCCGATACCGGAGCCGATCAGAACGCCGCTTGTGGTTTGATCTTCGTAGGTCTGCGGATGCCAATCGGCATCATTGAGCGCCTGGGTCGCAGCGCCCATCGCATAGATGATAAAGTCGTCGACCTTGCGCTGCTCCTTCGGCTCCATCCAATCGTCCGGATTGAAAGTGCCGTTTGCGCCGTCGCCGCGCGGCACTTGGCCGGCGATCTTGCAGGTGATGTCGGACACGTCGAATTTATCGACGCGTACGATGCCGCTCTCACCTGCAGTAAGCCGCTGCCATGTCGGCTCGACGCCGCTGCCGAGCGGCGTCACTAAACCAAGACCTGTGACGACAACGCGTCTCATCGCATGGGCTCCGGCAAAGCCCCGCCGGCAAAAACGGTCGCGAGGCTACGCGTCCTGAATCCGTCTGCACGTCCGCCCGCGCCACGGTGTACGCGGTTGCCGCGGTATCGCGCCCAATTCATATAGGTGTTGGCAGCAAAGATACTTGCAGCAAAGACTTGCGGTCAGCTTTTCGCGTTCTTCTCGAGAAACTTGATCGCGTCGCCCACCGTCAAAATGGTTTCGGCCGCATCATCGGGAATCTCGCAGCCAAATTCTTCCTCGAATGCCATGACGAGCTCGACGGTGTCGAGGCTGTCGGCACCAAGATCGTCGATGAAGCTGGCGTTTTCAGTCACCTTGTCGGGTTCGACGCCGAGGTGCTCAACGACAATTTTCTTCACCCGCTCGCCAATGTCACTCATCGTTTCAACCTCATCTTTCAACGCGACCCAATAACGTGGCCTCGCAACCCAGTCTCGTTTGAGTACCAGCGCTCGCTATAAGTACAAGCTCTCGTTTGCGTACAAGCTTTTCAATGAACCTGCCGACGGGGGGCCGACAAGCTCAATTGGGTCGACGCCGATCAGAGGCGGATGATGTTGCCCCGCTCTCCGGCATTCCGGCTCCCCCAGCCCGATTTTGGTTCGGTTACCACACTTCATTCGCGTTGGCCAGCGCGGGCGCGGCCTCGTTGGCCATAGTCCTATCGTCTTCAAATCACGGCGCAAATCATGGATCAATTCACAGCGCTGACCACTACTTAAATCATGGCCATGCCGCCGTTTACATGCAACGTCTGGCCGGTCACATAGCCGGCTTCGTTCGAAGCCAGGAAGGCGACGGCGGCCGCGACGTCGTCGGTGGTTCCGGCACGGTTTGCTGGAATTTTCGCGACAATAACGTCGCGCTGCTTGTCATTGAGCTTATCGGTCATCGGCGTGACGATGAAGCCTGGCGCAACGCAGTTGGCGGTGACGCCGCGCTTGGCATATTCCTGCGCCATGGCCTTGATCATGCCGGTGATGCCGGCTTTGGCAGCGACATAATTGCCCTGCCCGGCATTTCCGGTCGCGCCCACCACCGAGGTGATGGCGATAACGCGCCCGAACCGCCGGCGCATCATGCCACGCACCGCGGCACGCGCCAGGCGGAACGTGGCGGTAAGATTGACGGCGATGACCTGATCCCAGTCTTCGTCGCGCAACTGCACGAGGAGATTGTCCTTGGTGATGCCGGCATTGGCGACGAGGATGTCGAGCTGGCCCATGACTTCTTCGGCGCGCGGCACCAGCGCTTCGGTTTCGGCCGGATCGGCGAGATTGCACGGCAATACATGCACGCGGCCGCCGAGCTCGGCGGCAAGCTTGTCGAGCGCATCGCGCCGGGTTCCGGAAATTGCAACCATGGCGCCCTGAGCGTGCAGCGTGCGGACGATGCTGCCGCCGATAGGGCCGGTAGCGCCGGTCACAAGCGCAGTCTTTCCGGTGAGATCGAACATCTGGCTTCCCTGCTCTGGCGCTTTAGGCCGCGCCGCGCGCCGCTTTGTACCGGCTGATGTCGTCGGGCACACCGATCGAAGCGGCGGTGGCCGCATCGGCAATGCGCTTGTTCAAGCCGGTGAGCACTTTGCCAGCGCCGACCTCGTAGAATGTCGTTACGCCGGCTTGTGCCATAAATTGAACGGACTCGCGCCAACGCACCGTGCCGGTCACCTGCGCGACGAGGCTCTTGACGATCTCTGCCGGATCGCTGATCGACCGCGCCAGCACATTGGCGACGAGCGGAACGACCGGCGGGCTGACTTTAACTTTCGCCAGCGCCTCCGCCATCGCCTCGGCCGCGGGCTGCATCAGACTGCAATGGAAGGGTGCGGAGACCGGCAGCAGCATCGCCCGTTTGGCGCCGCGCGCCTTGGCGACTTCGACAGCGCGTTCGACCGCAAGCTTCTCGCCCGACAACACGACCTGGCCGCCGCCATTATCGTTGGCCGCGGCGCAAATACCCGCACTGCCCGCCTCGGCGGCGATCGACTTCACGTCGCCGAGCTCAAGCCCGATCAGCGCCGCCATGGCGCCTTTGCCGACGGGTACTGCCTTCTGCATCGCCAGTCCGCGGATCCGCAGCAGCCGCGCGGCATCGGCAACGGACAGCGCCCGCGCCGCGGCCAGCGCCGAATATTCGCCAAGCGAATGCCCCGCGACGAAAGCCGCATCGCGCTTGAGGTCGACGCCGGCCTCGCTTTCGAGCACGCGCATCGTGGCAAGCGATACCGCCATCAAGGCTGGCTGCGCATTTTCCGTCAGCGTCAGCGTCTCGGCCGGACCGTTCCAGATAATGTCGCTGAGCCGTTCGCCGAGCGCCGCGTCGACGTCCTCGAACACAGCGCGTGCGCTTGGAAACGCATCGGCCAGGGCCTTGCCCATGCCGACGGTCTGGCTGCCCTGACCCGGAAAAACAAACGCCGTTGTCATCTAAATAGTGCCGCCCCGCCGAGAGGTCGCTTGCCAAGAAGGGGCGAAAGATACCGCGAAGGCACAGAAGTCAAGGGATGCCGGCAAGCCCGGCCCGAAGCAGACTGTGTGGCGGACAGTAGAGATTGGCTGGCCGCGTAACCAGACAAGTAACAAACCAACAACCCCGTCCTGATAAGGTCTGGAACTTGCAACAGATCGCCCCACAGGCCGCCTGCCGGGCCGCCATGCGCGGCCGCCCCGTCGGCTGCCGCTGGGCGCGTGCGCGAGACGCTTTGTGATGAGCACTTTTCCGGCAGTCACCGACAGCGACCTGGCGCGTGCGCGCTCGGATCCGGCGTTTCGCCAGAAGCTCCTGACCGAGAGCCTTGAAATGCTGCTGGCCACGATCAAGAGGCGGCGGAAAACGAGCCAGTCTGCGCCCTCGCCCGACGATACGAAGCTGCGCGAGGGGGTGGAACTTGCCGTCCGGCTGGCCGAATTGATTCAGAGCGCCGACACCCGCCAAAGCCGTTCTTAAAGGCCGCCCTGAGCCCGACCTTCCGGCGGCTTGCGGCTTGCCTTTCTGCGCAAGCCGCGTATAAGGCCGCCTTCCGCTCGACCCCGGCCGGGGGCTGAACGGACGGCCGCTACGGCGCAAATTCCGGAAAATTGGTTAACGATTTTTCGGAACGGACGGCGCCAAGCTTAGCGGTAAGACCCGAAAATTCGACTGTTCGAATGGTTTGGGTCTGGCGTCCGGTGTCCCCGCCTTCAGAGCATTCGAGCCTTTCCCGAAGGGTTCGAGGGGCTTCGCGCCCGGGCGAGCACGACGCAAGAGGAAAGGGCAGCCATGCCGTTCTATGAACACGTCTATCTTGCGCGCCAGGACGCCAGCGCGCAGCAGGTCGAGGAATTGACCGCGCAATTGAAGGGCGTCATCGAAGGTCTCGGCGGAACGATCAAAAAGACCGAGTATTGGGGGGTCAAATCCCTCTCCTACCGGCTGCGCAAGAACCGCAAGGCCCATTACACGCTGATGGACCTCGACGCCCCGCCGGCGGCGATCAACGAAATCGAGCGTCTGGAACGCCTCAACGAAGACGTCCTGCGCTACCTCACCATCAGAGTGGAAGCACTGGAAGAAGGCCCGTCCGCAATGATGCGGCGCGCCGAGCGCGATCGCGACCGCGACGACCGTCGCGGCGATCGCTTCGATCGTGGCGACCGTTTTGGTGGCGGCGACCGCTTTGATCGCGGCGACCGCGGTGGTGGGGATCGTGGTGGTGACCGCGGGCGCGGGCGCGGACGCGACACCACCGAAGAAACCACAACCGGTACGGGGGAATAAACATGGCAATGTCACCGCAAGGCGCGGGCGGCCGCCGTCCGTTCTTCCGCCGCCGCAAGAGCTGCCCGTTCTCGGGCGCCAATGCGCCGAAGATCGACTACAAGGACGTCAAGCTGTTGCAGCGTTTCGTGTCCGAGCGCGGCAAGATCGTGCCGAGCCGCATCACCGCGGTTTCGGCGAAGAAGCAGCGCGAACTCGCGCAGGCGATCAAGCGAGCGCGCTTCCTGGGCTTGTTGCCCTATGTGATCCGCTAAAGGAGGCCGCTATGGAAGTCATCCTCCTCGAACGTATCTCGCGGCTCGGCCAGATGGGCGACGTCGTGCGCGTCAAAGACGGCTTTGCCCGCAATTTCCTGCTGCCACGCGGCAAGGCGCTGCGCGCCACCGACGAAAATCGCACCCGCTTCGAAGGCATGAAGTCCGATCTGCAGGCGCGCTCCGCTGCGGCCAAGGCCGATGCGACGCAAGTCGCCGAAAAGATCGACGGCAAGACCTTCACGGTGTTGCGCCAGGCTTCGGAATCCGGCCAGCTGTTCGGCTCGGTGTCGCCGCGCGATATCGGTGCTTTGATCGGCGCGTCCGGCTTTCAGGTGACGCGCAATCAGATCGAGCTGAATTCGCCGATCAAGACGATCGGCCAGCACAAAGTGCCGCTGTTGTTGCATCCCGAAATCGAGTCCTCGATCACGGTCATCGTCGCCCGTAACGAGGACGAGGCCGCGCGCATTGCTCGCGGCGAAGACGTGGCGCAATTGCGCGAACCGACCGAGCAGGAAGCCGCGGTCGCGGCTGCGGAGTCGTTCTTCGAGCCCGGCGCCGGCGAAGCGGCAAAGGCGGAAGACAGCGAACCCGAGGAAGCGGCCGAGGCCGCGTCCAGCGCCGACACCAAGTAATCGGGTCGGCGCAGACCTTTTAACTCAGTCAGGAATATCGTCGCGCGGGACCGGTGCGCTGTCGCTTGGCGACGCCTCGGCCGGCGCGGCGGCACTGGCGGACGAAGTCGCTTCCGCGTTCGGCGCAGCGGCGTTCGGCGCCTGCCCAGAATCCGGAACGGCGTTCGGCGCGGCGGCGGTCGCTGGCAAGGCTGGTTGCGACAAGGCCGGCTGCGGCACGGCCGGCTGCGGCACGGCTGGAGCTGACGCCTCCGAATTAGAAGGTTCTGGATTGGCCGGTTCGGACGCGGCGGGCGCCGTCGCGACCGGCGCCGGCACGGTTTCAGGTGCAACTATCGGCGCTGCCTGCGGCGCGGGCGGCGGAGCTTCCGGCCCCTGCTTTGACCCACGGCTTGCGGTGACTGCCCGCGGCTCATGTTTCCCGGCGGCGGGCTTACGCGCCGGTCCCGCAGGAGCCGGTTCGGCCGCGGCGGGCTCCGCCTCGATCTTGGTATCTTGATCGGGCTGCTGCAGTTTTGCGCTCTCACCGGCTTCCGGTCGGCCAGAGTGGGCAGCCGTCTTATCGCCCGGCTTCGCCTCGCCGGGCTTTGCTTCGCCGGTCTTCTGCTCCCCGCCCGTCCCCGGCTTTAGACCGGCCGAAGGTGCAGGTCCCGAGCCGGCGCCGAGGACGTAAGCCGCAAGCGAAGCGGCTTGCTGGGCGCTGGACGTATAGTGCTCGCGCAGAAAGCCCGCGAGCGCGCCGGCATTTCTGCCGTTCGCCAGCCCCTTCGCGGTCTTATGGCAGGTCCCGCAATCGCCGGAAAAAATCTCGGCGGTCGATTTGCCCTGGTCGATATTGACCTGTGCCCGCGCCGGACCGGCCGCAACGACTATTCCCCACACGGCCACAAGGCCGATCATCGGCACAAGACGGCGGAACACACGGACCTCCCGGGACTTGGTCAATTCAGCGATCATAGTGGACCCAAAAACGCGGGATGCGAGGGCGGCATTACGGCGAAACAGACATACCTTTGCGGCATTGCTGGTCGACGAGGATTTTGTTTTAATGACGGCAACCAACATCACCCCGGGGACGCGATAAGCCGATCGAGCGGCAAAATCGCCGCAAAAACGGAACGTAGCGCCATTCGTCGCATGTTGCGCAAGGGGAGTATGGTGGTGTGTGGAGGCGGCCGTGGATCGGTTGCTGCTCATATTTTTACGTAAGCTCATTCGCCGCGGCTCTTTTAAAGTCACTTTGGCGAATGGCGCCACCCACATTTTCGGCGACGGCTCCGGCCCACCGGTTGCAGTGCGCTTTACCACGTCGGCGGCTCAACGCGCCGTCCTTCTTGATCCCGAACTCAAGCTCGGCGAGGCCTATATGGACGGCACATTCGTCGTCCAGCAAGGCTCGATTGCCGACGTTCTGGCCATGCTGCTCAGCCAAGAGCGGGTTGGCGGAGCGAATTGGCCCTGGCTGCTACGGCCGTTCCGCCACCTGTTCCGCCGCTTGCAACAGTACAATCCGCGGTCGCGGTCGCGCCAGAACGTGGCGCACCACTACGATCTCGACGGCGGACTCTATTCGCTCTTCCTCGATGGCGACCGGCAATATAGCTGCGCCTATTTCGAGACACCCGACCAGTCGCTCGATGATGCGCAGCTTGCCAAGAAGCGTCATCTCGCGGCCAAGCTGAAGCCACAACCGGGCGCCAAAGTGCTTGACATCGGCTGCGGCTGGGGCGGGCTTTCGCTCTATCTCGCGGAAATCGTCGGCGCCAACGTCACCGGCATTACGCTCTCGCGGGAGCAGTTCCAGATCGCGCAGAATCGGGCGCTCGAGCGCGGCCTCACCGAGGACGCCAATTTCCGCCTCATCGATTACCGTGATGTCGAGGGCCAATTCGACCGCATCGTCTCGGTCGGCATGTTCGAACATGTCGGGGTCGGGTTCTACGACACCTTCTTCGGCAAATGTGGCCAGCTTCTCGCCGATGACGGCTTGGCGCTGTTGCACTCGATCGGCCGCTCCAGCCCGCCCGGCATCACCAATCCCTGGATCGCCAAATACATCTTCCCAGGCGGCTATATCCCGGCTTTGTCCGAAGTCCTGCCGGCGATCGAGCGCGCCGGATTGATCGTGACCGATGTCGAAGTGCTGCAACTGCATTACGCGAAAACGCTCAAGGCTTGGCGTGAGCGCTTCCTGGCGCATCGCGACGAAGTGGTGCGGCTCTACGACCAGCGCTTCGTGCGGATGTGGGAATTCTACCTCGCGTGCTCGGAAATGGCGTTCCGCGAAGGCGATATGGTCGTGTTCCAGATCCAGATCGCCAAACGCAAGGGCGTTGCGCCGCAGACGCGGGATTACGTCGCGCGCGAGGAAGCCCGCTTGCGCGGGCTCGAGGCCCGCCATGCGGTGCCGTTGCGGCTCGCGGGCGAATAATTTGCCTGCGCGTAACTTGCAGGCGCCGCATTTGCGCCCTCCCCTCGCCGCAGGCTCGCGTCAAGCTTAAAGCGAAATCTGCTGAGCGCTCACCGCCCCGACAGTGGGTAGTGGGGACAGAGGCAATGAGCATTTCCAATCGCGGGGCCACTGGACTATCGAGAACGTCCCTGTTCCGTGTTTGCGTGCGTCTTCACTTGGTGAGCTGCGTCCTTGGCTTTCGTTGAGTGACCCGCGATGTTGAGTAACCACGACAATTTCGCTAAGCGCCGCCCTGCGGCCATAGCCTTCGATTCCTTTGACCGGGACCATGCCAGCATTCGATTCGACAGCACGCAAACAGGCTCCGCCGGAACCGCTGTTCCGTACTGCGCCGCACAATATCGAGGCCGAGCAGGCGTTGCTTGGGGCTATTCTCGTCAATAACGAGGCGTTCTATCGCGTCTCCGACTTCCTCGAGCCGAAGCACTTCTTCGAACCGATCCATCAGCGCATCTACGAGCTTGCCAGCGGACTGGTGCGGGCCAACAAGCTTGCAACGCCGGTGACGCTGAAGACATTCCTGCCCGGCGACGTCGATATTGCCGGCCTGTCGGTCAACCAATATCTGGCGCGGCTCGCTGCGGAAGCGACCACCATCATCAATGCGCAGGATTACGGCCGCACTATTTACGACCTGTCGATCCGCCGCGATCTGATCCTCATCGGCGAGGACATGGTCAATCTGGCCTATGACGCGCCAGTCGAGTCGACGCCGATGCATCACATCGAGGATGCCGAGCGGAAGCTCTACGAGATCGCCGAGACCGGTCGCTACGATTCCGGCTTTCAGCGTTTCGCTCAGGCGCTTACCACCGCCGTCGACATGGCGGCGCGCGCCTATCAGCGCGACGGCAGCCTGTCAGGGCTCGCCACCGGTCTGACCGATCTCGACGGGCGGATGGGCGGCCTGCAGCAATCCGATCTGATCATCCTCGCCGGCCGCCCCGGCATGGGAAAAACCGCGCTCGCCACCAATATCGCCTACAACGTGGCCAAGGCTTACGTGCCCGAAACGCGCGCGGACGGCCAAACGGTAGCAGCCAATGGCGGCATCGTCGGCTTCTTCTCGCTCGAAATGTCGGCCGAGCAACTTGCCACCCGCATCATTGCCGAACAGACCGGCATTCCATCGAATAAGATCCGCCGCGGCGGCATCGACGAAGGCGACTTCGAGAAGATCAAAGACGTCTCAATCGAATTGCAGAGCTTGCCATTCTTTGTCGACGAGACCGGCGGCCTGTCGATCGGGCAATTGGCGGCGCGCGCACGCCGCCTCAAGCGCCAACGCGGGCTCGATCTTCTGGTCATCGACTACGTGCAGCTTCTGACCGGCTCGTCGCGCCGCTCCAGCGAGAACCGGGTGCAGGAAATCACCGAGATCACGACGCGGCTGAAAGCGCTCGCCAAGGAGCTCAACATTCCGATCCTGGCGCTGTCGCAATTGTCGCGCCAGGTCGAAAGCCGCGACGACAAGCGCCCACAGCTGTCGGACCTGCGTGAATCAGGGTCGATCGAACAGGACGCCGACGTCGTGATGTTCGTGTTCCGCGAAGAATATTATCACCAGATGCGCAAGCCGACCGAAGCGAACCGGGAAAAGTTCAACGAGTGGCTCGCCGAAGGCGAGCGCGTCGAAGGCAAAGCGGAAGTCATTATCGGCAAACAGCGCCACGGACCGACAGGCACGGTCGAATTGCAGTTCGATGCGGCGGTCACGCGCTTTGCCAATCTCGACACGACACATCGGCCGAGCTTCTAGAGGATGAGCCGCTTTACCCCCGCCGCGGCAGCAGCCATATAGCAATACATGGCGCTCGCGATTCCAGTTTCAGAGTCGGCCCCCGCCCCAGCCGCGCCGGAAACCGGCGGTACGCTGACCATCGATCTTGCCGCGATCGAGGCCAATTGGCGTACATTGGTGCGCGAACTCCTGACCGTCGAATGCGCGGCTGTGGTCAAAGCCAATGCCTATGGCCTTGGGCTTGAGCTCGTGACCGCGACGCTGGCGAAGGCCGGCTGCAAGACATTCTTTGTCGCCGATATCGCCGAGGCGCGCGCGGTGCGCTCACGCGTCGCCGAAGCCGCCATCTATGTGCTCAACGGTTTCGCCGTGGATTGGGGCGATGCCCTCATCGAGATCAACGCGCGGCCGGTGATCAATTCGACCACGGAGCTCGCCGAATGGGACGCTTTCGTCAGCGCCCATTCCTGGCGCGGCGGCGCGGCGCTGCATATCGATACCGGCATGCACCGGCTCGGCATTTCGCCTGACGAGGCAGCAGCGCTCGCTCCGCGCGCGCAAACCGAAAATCACGGCATTGCGCTCGTCATGAGCCACCTCGCCTGCGCCGACACGCCCGATCATCCGCTCAATGCCGCGCAGATCAAACTGTTTCGCGAATTGCGCATGCTTTATTCCGGGATTCCGGCTTCGCTCGCCAATTCGTCCGGTATCTTTCTCGGCGACACGGCGCATTACGATTTGGCGCGGCCTGGCGCGGCCCTCTATGGCGTCAATCCGACACCGGGCAAGCCCAATCCGATGCAGAGCGTCGTCGAATTGACCGGCCGCATCTTGCAGATCCGCAATGTCGAGCGGGATGCCACCGTCGGCTACGGCGCCACCTGGACGGCGAAGCGGCCGACCCGCATCGCCGTGGTCGCGCTCGGCTACGCAGATGGCCTCGTGCGCGCCGGCGGCGGCTCCGACGAGCGCCCAGGCGGCGCGGCCATCATCGCCGGACATCGCTGTCCCATTGTCGGGCGGATTTCGATGGATCTGCTCTGCGCCGACATCACCGATATCCCGGCCGGCACGGTTCATCGCGGCGACCATGCCACGCTGATCGGCGGCGATATCGGCGTCGACGAGGTCGCGGCGGCGGCCGGCACCATCGGCTATGAAATTCTCACGCGGGTCGGCCCGCGCTGCCATCTCGTCTATCGCGGCGCATAACTTGGACGCACAATTGGACGCATAACATGGCCGCGCGCGCTCACACCTTTGTCTGCCAGAACTGCGGTGCGGTCACGGCGCGCTGGGCCGGCAAATGCGAGTCGTGCGGCGGATGGAATACGATCGTCGAGGAAAATGCCGAGGGTCCGCGCCGTTCGTCGCGCAAGGGGCGCGCCTTCGCCATTGAACCGCTCAAGGGCGGCGCCAGCCAGGAAGCGCCGCGGCTGCCGTCGGGCATAGCCGAATTCGATCGCGTCACCGGCGGCGGCCTGGTGCGCGGCTCGGTTCTTCTGCTCGGCGGCGATCCGGGCATCGGCAAGTCGACCTTGCTCCTTGAAGTCGCGGCCGCCTTCGCGCGCAACCGCCACCGCGCGGTTTATATTTCCGGCGAAGAGGCGGTGGCGCAGGTGCGGCTGCGCGCCGACCGGCTCGGGCTTGCCGAAGCCGACGTCGAGGTGGCGGCGGAGACCTCGGTCGAAGATATCGTCGCCACCTTGTCGCAGGGCGCGACGCCGCAACTTCTGGTCATCGATTCGATTCAAACCATGTGGACGCAGACCGTCGAGTCGTCGCCCGGCACGGTGACGCAAGTCCGCGGCTCGGCCGGCGAACTGATTCGCTTCGCCAAGCGCACCGGCGCGGCCGTCATCCTGGTCGGCCATGTCACCAAGGACGGCCAGATCGCCGGCCCCCGCGTCGTCGAGCACATGGTCGACGCGGTGATGTCGTTCGAGGGCGAAGGCTCGCAGCAATTCCGCATTCTGCGCGCCATGAAGAATCGATTCGGCCCGACCGACGAAATCGGCGTGTTCGAGATGACGGGCGCGGGGCTGCGCGAAGTCGCCAATCCCTCCGAGCTGTTTCTGTCCGAGCGCGATCTCGGCAGTCCCGGCACCGCGGTCTTTGCCGGTATCGAGGGGACGCGGCCGCTTCTGGTCGAAATCCAGGCGCTGGTGGCCCCGACCTCGCTCGGCACGCCGCGGCGCGCCGTGGTCGGCTGGGATCAGAGCCGGCTGTCGATGGTGCTGGCGGTGCTCGAGGCGCATTGCGGCGTCCGCCTGTCCGGTCATGACGTCTATCTCAATGTCGCCGGCGGCATGCGCATCCAGGAGCCGGCAGCCGATCTCGCCGCGGCGGCGGCGCTGGTGTCCTCGCTCGCGCGCGCGCCGCTTCCCGCCGATGCGGTCTATTTCGGCGAGATTTCGCTCTCAGGCGCGGTGCGGCCGGTGGCGCAGACCGCGTCACGCCTAAAGGAGGCGCAAAAGCTCGGCTTCACCAAAGCCGTCGTCCCGGAGGCCGCCCGCAACGAAGCCCCGGACGGGGTGGCGCTGTCCGCCATCGGCATGCTTGCCAATCTTGTGGCCGATATCGCCCGCGACGGGACCCACACCCCCCGTCGCATCGGGGGCCGCGATGGTTAATCGGGCGACCGCCTGTTGACCACGCGAGAAGACGGGTGACGGCGTGCCGGAGCTTGGCTATACACGCGGCGGACGGGCGGACCGACGTCAAGCACCGTGGAATCGAGGCTCCGGAAACCTTGCGGCAACCACGAACGGGAACGTCGGACCGGAAAATTGCACCTGGATCATAGAGTTGCTGGTGTCTCCTGGGATTCCGAGATACGCATGAGGCCGTGCCGCAGGCACCTGCGCATTGAGGAATCAGGACACGAGCGGGCGGGCTTTTAACCGATGCCGATTTCGCTGCTCGATATCATCCTGATCGTGGTGATGTTGATTTCCGGGCTGCTCGCCATGGTGCGCGGCTTCATGCGCGAAGTCCTCTCCATCACCGCCTGGGTGCTCGCCGCCGGCGCCACGCTTTACTCCTACGGCAAGCTCCTGCCGCTCGCCAAACAGTACTTCAACAACGATATCGTCGCCGCAGTCGCCGTGGTCGGCGGCGTGTTTCTGTTGACGCTGCTCGTCGTCTCGGTCCTGACCATCCGGGTGTCCGACATGGTGCTCGACAGCAGGGTCGGCGCGCTCGACCGTACGCTCGGCTTTCTGTTCGGGCTCGGCCGCGGCCTGATCATCGTGGTCATCGCTTTCCAGTTCTTCACCTGGCTGGTGCCCGACCGCAGCCAGCCGGAATGGGTGAAAAACGCCAAATCAAAGGTTGTGCTCGCCGGGACCGGACAATGGCTGATGTCGATGTTGCCGGATGACCCCGAAAGCACCATCTTAAACAAGCTGAAAAAACAGCACCCGGAGGATAGCGACACTCCGGGCGCGACGCCGGATCAGCACAGCTAGCGCGACGAGGGTCCTAAAATCATGACCGAACCTTCAGTCTTCGATCCGGATGCGGACCGGCTGCGCGAAGAGTGCGGCGTCTTTGGCATATTCGGCCATCCCGACGCTGCAGCCATCACCGCGCTCGGACTGCATGCGCTTCAGCACCGCGGCCAGGAAGCCGCCGGCATCGTCTCCTTCGACGGCAAGCGCTTCCACTCCGAACGCCGCCTCGGTCTGGTCGGCGACACCTTCTCGCGGCGCGAAGTCATCGACCGCCTGCCCGGCACCACTGCCGTCGGCCATGTCCGTTATTCGACGACTGGCGAGACCATTCTGCGCAATGTGCAGCCGCTCTTCGCCGAATTGAATGCCGGCGGCTTTGCCGTAGGCCACAACGGCAATCTCACCAACGGGCTGACTTTGCGCCGCCAGCTGGTGCGCGAAGGCGCCATGATGCAGTCGACCACCGACACTGAAGTGATCCTGCATCTGGTGGCGCGTTCCAGCCGCAACCGTTTCGTCGACCGCCTGATCGAAGGCCTGCGGATGCTTGAAGGCTCCTATGCCTTTGTCGGCCTCACCAACAAGAAACTCGTCGGCGCGCGCGATCCGCTCGGCATCCGCCCGCTGGTCCTCGGCAAGCTCGACGGCTGCCCGATCCTGACTTCGGAGACCTGCGCGCTCGACATCATCGGCGCGCAATATGTGCGTGACGTCGACAACGGCGAAGTTCTGATTTTCGACGAAGAGGGCGCGCATTCCTACAAGCCGTTCCCGGCGATGGCGCCACGCCCCTGCATCTTCGAATATATCTATTTCGCCCGTCCGGATTCGATCATCGGTGGCCGCAGCGTCTATGATGTGCGCAAAGCGAGCGGCGCCGAGCTTGCCCGCGAGGCGCCGACCGCGGCCGATGTGGTCGTGCCGGTGCCGGACTCCGGCGTGCCGGCTGCGATCGGCTATGCCCAGGAATCCAAAATTCCCTACGAACTCGGCATCATCCGCAACCACTATGTTGGCCGCACCTTCATCGAGCCGACCCAGCAGATCCGCCAGCTCGGCGTCCGCCTCAAGCACAGCGCCAATCGCGCCGTGGTTTCCGGCAAACGCATCGTTCTGATCGACGACTCGATCGTGCGCGGCACAACGTCGGTAAAGATCGTGAAAATGATGCGCGATGCCGGCGCGCGCGAGGTGCATTTCCGCATCGCGTCGCCGCCGATCACCCATCCGGATTATTACGGTATCGACACGCCGGAGCAGGACAAGCTCCTCGCCGCGACGCATAGCCTCGAAGAGATGCGCAAATTCATCGGCGCGGACTCGCTGGACTTCCTGTCGATCAACGGCGTCTACCGCGCCATGGGCGAGAAGAGCCGCAATTCCGACCGGCCGCAATTCACCGACCATTGCTTCACCGGAGAATATCCGACCCCCCTCACCGACCGCACGGCGCAAGACGCAGCGCCGCGCCAGCTCTCGCTGCTCGCCGAAGCGAGCTAGCGCAGCGACGCCAAGACCGACGCCCAGAGAAAGATCAACACCGCGGCAAAGCCGAGCGCAGTGCGGACGGCATGCAGCGCCGCCCATGTCTCGATGAGCTTTCGTGTATCGGCGCGAGCGGCGGCGGGATCGGTCGCCATCAGCCGGTTATTCGTCGGCATAATCACAAGCAGCGTGTAGGGCCAATTCGCAATCATGATGACCGCGCCTAACAACCACAGCCACGCGCCCGTTTGCCACCACGCCAACAGTCCGAACACGAAACCGGCGACAGCCAGCGGGGCCTGCATGGCAAAGCCGCGTTTATATGACGGCTGCCATTGGCGCAGCAGCGCCTGGTCGTCGAGAAGAAGCCGGGCCGGCTGCTCGGCGATATTGACGTAGAGGGCGGCACCGGCAAAAACGGCGGCAACAATCAGTGCGAGCTGTCCGGCAAACATGATGTGTTCCTGTCGCGCGGCTTCCTGCGCCATACCGCGCCCACAATAGAAGATTGGATCGGACCGCCCCTATGTCAAAGCCCCTCGCTGATCGTATCGCGCTCGTCACCGGCGCCTCGCGCGGCATCGGCCGCGCCACAGCCCTCGCGCTGGCGCGCGAGGGCGCGCATGTCGTCGCCGTGGCGCGCACGGTCGGCGGTCTCGAGGAAGTCGACGACGCGGCACGTGCGGCCGGCAGTTCGGCGACATTGGTGCCGCTCGACATGCGCGATTACGGCGGGCTCTACCGGCTCGCTGCGGCGCTCAACGAACGCTATCAGCATCTCGATATTCTGATCGGAAATGCCGCGATCGGGGGCCAGCGCTCGCCGCTCGATCACATCGAGCCGCAAGCCTGGGACGAGGCTTTTGCCGTCAACGTCACCGCGAACTGGCATCTGATCCGCGCCATGGATGCGCTCCTTAAGCGCGCACCGGCCGGCCGCGCCGTGTTTCTGACATCGGGCGCGGCGACCAATGCCCGCGCCTATGCCGGCCCCTATTCGGCGTCGAAGGCGGCGCTCGACGCGCTGGCGCGAACCTATGCCGCGGAAACGAGCTCGACACCGCTGCGCGTCAATCTGTTCAATCCGGGCCCGACGCGCACCCGCATGCGCGCGCAAGTCATGCCGGGCGAAGATCCGATGACGCTACCGACCGCGGAAGAGGTCGCGGAAAAGATCGTCGCACTATGCCTGCCGAGCTTTTCGGAAACCGGCAAGCTTTACGACTTCCCGCAGCGCAAGCTTCTGCAGTTCATGCCGCCGGCATAAACTGCCGCTCGCAACTGCCATTACGTCTATGCGGGCACTCGCTTTCGTCTTGCCGCTTGAATGTCTAAAGCGCCGCCTACGTGCGATTATCGTTGCCGCCGCCTCTTCTTGGCGTAGGGATTGGCCTTGGCCCGCAGCGCGAGCCGGATCGGCGTGCCCGGCAGGTCGAAATTCTCGCGCAGTCCATTGATCAGATAACGACGATAGGTTTCCGGCAGCGCTTCGGCGCGCGCGCAGAACAGCACGAAGGTCGGCGGCCGCGATTTCGGCTGCGTGATGTAATCGAGCCGGAATCTGCGGCCGCTGATCGCGGGTGGCGGATTGGTCGAGATCGCGTCCTGCAGAAAGCGATTGAGCGCGGCCGTCGGCAAGCGGCGGTTCCACACCGCATAGGACTTCATCACTGCGGCCATCAGCTTGTCGAGACCGTCGCCGGTCTTTGCCGATAGAACGGCGACGGGCACGCCTTTGATCTGCGGCAGCATGCGATCGACGGAAGCGCGCAGCCGCGACAGCGCGCCGGGCTCGGCCTCGACCGTGTCCCATTTGTTGATGGCAACGACGATCGCGCGCCCTTCCCGCTCCACAAGGTCGGCGATACGGGTGTCCTGCTCTTCGAACGGCGCCTGCGCGTCGATCAAGACGATTACCACTTCGGCGAAGCGGATGGCGTTGAGCGTGTCGGCGACTGAAAGCTTTTCGAGCTTCTCGTCGATGCGCGAGCGGCGGCGCAGGCCCGCGGTGTCGTGGATACGAAACGGCTTGCCGTTCCAGGTGAGATCGACGGCGATAGCATCGCGCGTGATGCCGGCCTCCGGGCCGGTCAACAGCCGCTCCTCACCGAGCAGATGGTTGATCAGCGTCGATTTTCCGGTATTGGGCCGGCCGACAATGGCGATGCGAATGGGCTGCTCGCCGCGCGCGGCAACGATGGCATCTTCATCTTCCGGCTCCGCCGTCGCTTCCGGGAGCGCGGCGCGCAGCGCGTCGTAGAGATCGGCCAAGCCCTCGCCGTGCTCGGCGCTGACCGGGACCGGATCGCCGAGCCCGAGCGTATAGGCGTCGAACGCGCCCTCCGCGCCGGCACGGCCTTCGCTTTTATTGGCGACGACAATGGCGGGCTTGCCGGATTTGCGCACGACATCGGCAAAGGCGCGATCGGACGGCGTAACGCCGGCGCGCGCATCGACGACAAAGAGCACGGCATCGGCTTGCGTCACCGCCGCGGCCGTCTGCGCCTGCATGCGTGCCGACAGGCTTTCGCGTTCGGCATCTTCGAGGCCCGCGGTATCGATCGCCTTGAATTCAAGATCGCCAAGCCTGGCGTCGCCCTCGCGCCGGTCGCGCGTCACGCCCGGCAGGTCGTCGACCAGCGCCAGCCGGCGTCCGACCAGCCGGTTGAACAAGGTCGACTTGCCGACATTGGGACGGCCGACAATGGCGATAGTGAAGGACATGGCGGAAAATACGCTTTGCGAGGAATTGATTTCGTCAGTCTAGCAGACGACGCGGCGGTGCGCGGTATCGGCATCGCGCGGCGCCGCGGCGGTAACGTGGAGACTACTGTGCCGTCGCGGGCGGGTTCGGCCAGACCGATTGCGACGGCTGCGCTGTCTTTTGCGCCGGCGCCGCGCCGGTCGGCGACGGCCAGTTGGTTTGCACTTGCTGTGCCGGCGTCGGCGTCGGCCAGTTGGCCTGCGAGGCCGCGCCTTGATCTTGGACGCCGTTCTGCGCGGGCGCCGCGGGTTTGGCGCCGACATTGATGCGCGTCGGCCCGCTTGTCGCGGGTCCCGCCCGGCCCTGATTCCAGACCGGATCCTGGCCTTGCGCCGGAGTGCTCGCGAGTTTCGGCTTCGGCTTGAGTTTCGGCTTGGGCTTCGCCTCGGCGGTAGCGACCGGCGCTGCCGCGCGTGCCGCCCCAGCCGCTGGCTGACCGGACGCTGGCTGACCCGGCGCCGGCGGACCGCCGGCAGCCGTTTGCGCAGCATCGGCGTCGGCAGGATCGGGCGGCGGCTGATAGCCTTTGACGAGGTCGGCTGGAACGCCCGTGGTCGTGCCGGGAACGCCGCCCGGGAATACAACCTGGCGCTGGCCCGAAAGCTTCTTCTTGCTGTCGAACACGTCGGAATTGAACACTTCGGTCGGATCGAATTGCCCGCCTTTGGTGCAGGCGCCAAGCGCAAGCACAACGGCCAGGGCCGACCCGAGACGAAGCAATGACCGACTGCGCTCCACTCGCATCGCGTCAGCCCTTGCTGCTCGCGGCTGTAATCAGCTCGCTCAAAACCTCGGCACGGCTGCGGGTGCCCGACGGCGTCTGCGGATCGGTGATGATCAAATCGGTCCACTGCCGCGCCGCAGCGAGATCGCCGGACTTCCACGCCGACAGCGCCAGAATCTCACGCGCACTGTGTCGGAAGGTCCGGTCTGCCGCTGTCAGCGGCTCAAGCCGCGCGCGCATTTCGGCGTAAGGCGCGCCGTCGACCAAAAGGAAGCCGGCGCGGACCGCCGCCAAATCCTGGATCGCCTGGCCGGCATTTTTATCGGCGGTGATCTGATCGTAAGCAGCGACGGCAGCCTTGGGATCGGTGCGCGCCAGTTCGGCGGCCTGGCGCAAGCCCGCCAGGACGCGATAGCCGGCCGTGCCGTCGGTGGCGAGCTTGGCGAAGGCGGATTCCGCCTCCTCATGCTTGCCCGCTTCGACAAGGGCCGCGGCCTGCTCGAAAGCGGCGCCCGCTTGGGCTGCCTGCTTGGCTTCCCACCATTGATAGCCGCGCCAGCCCGCGACGCCCACGACGATGAGCACGCACAGGGCGATGAGATATGTGCCGTATTGTTCCCACAGCTTCTTGAGCTGTTCGCGACGAACTTCCTCGTCGACTTCGTTGAAAATATCGCTCACTGAACCTGTCCCAACCCCACTCGCCCCGACGCTCGCTCATAACCGCGACAACCTGTCCCGGTCAGGCCCCGAATTGGAAACCGGCTGTTGCAAACCTGCTGTTGCGCACCGGAAACGAAAATCGAGAGTTTTGGCCCCCAGTTTTGGGCCCCTCTGACGCCTGCGGTGCCCAAAGCCAGCCCGCAAAACCAAGCCAGCAAGCCAGCTGTAAAGCCAGCCCATAAAGCGTTGCCGGACCTAGTCTAATGATATGGCGCGAGCAAGGCAAAATAGGACTTTACGCCTGCGCTGCCGCGCGCAACCTTCGCATATGGTTGAGACGGAAGCGGCGCAAAATCAGCTTTAAGCGCGGGAAGGTCCCTTGCCGCGCTCGGGCAGTTTGGTGACGCCACCTGTGACCTGTGTCGGCCGCATCGGATAGACGTGCTCGGCTCCCGGAAAGGTGCGCGCCCGCACTTCGTCGGCATAGCTTTTCACCGCCTGTTCGATCGAAGGCCCGAGCTCACCGAAACGTTTGACGAATTTCGGCACCCGCGGCGACAGGCCGAGCATGTCTTCGAGCACCAGGACCTGGCCGTCGCAGGCGGCGCTGGCGCCGATACCGATGGTCGGGATCGGAATCTGAGCCGTGATACGGCGGCCGAGCGGCTCGGCAATCGCCTCGAGCACGACCGAGAAGGCGCCGGCGTCGGCAACGGCGCGCGCGTCGGCCTCGATCGGCGCCCAGTCGCTTTCCTCACGGCCTTGCGCCCTGAATGAACCGATCGTGTTGATGGCCTGTGGCGTCAGTCCGACATGCGCCATCACCGGAACGCCGCGCTCGGACAGAAAGGCGATGGTCTCCGCCATGCGCCGGCCGCCTTCGATCTTGATCGCGCCGCAGCCGGTTTCCTTCATCACCCTCGCCGCCGACGCGAAGGCCTGTTCCTTGGACGCTTCATAGCTGCCGAACGGCAGATCGACGGTCACCAGCGCGCGCTTGGAGCCGCGCATCACCGCATGACCTTGCAAGATCATCATGTCGAGCGTCACCGGCACGGTGGTCTCGAGCCCATGCATCACCATGCCGAGCGAGTCGCCGACCAGGATGACATCGCAATGCGCGTCAACGATGCGCGCGGTATGCGCATGATAAGAGGTCAGGCAGACAATCGGTTCGCCGCCCTTGCGGGCGCGAATATCGGGCGCGGTGAGGCGGCGCATTTCGTTTTGTGCGGACATGACGCGCTACCAACTCAGCTCTTATTTGTTACGATCCAAATTTGTTACGACCCGAAGGCCGCGGTGCCGAAGGCCGGCAGACCGATCACGATGGGATGGAATACCAGACCAAGCGCCAGATAGATAATGGTGCCGACGATAACGGCAATGACGTCGTTTCGCGTGCCGCCGTCGGGGATCGTCAGGCCGCCGGGATCGGTGCGGTGTTTCAATGAAATGCGGTCGTAAACCGCCCAGGCCAGCACTGAGCCGAATAGGATCATGCCGCCGAGATCGCCATTGGCGCACAGATGCGCGAAGGCCCAGGTCTTCACCGCCACCAAGAGCGGATGCTTGAGCACACGTTTGATGTTTCCCGGAATATAGGCGGCCGCGACCATGATGCTCGCCGGCCACATCAGCGCGATGACGATGTGACGCGTCCACAGCGGCGGCGACCAGATTGGGATGAGGCCCGTGGCGCGATAATGCGCGAAGCCATAGGCGGTGAGCCCGATGCCGATGATCGCCACCAGCGAGAACAGGCCGCGATAGGGCCACTCGCCGATCTTTGCCACCAAAGCGGCGCGCTCGTTGCGCCGGGTGACGAACACATGCGCACCGAGAAAAATCACAAGGCCCAAGATTTCGACGGCAAGTCCCATAACGCCTGCCCCACCCCCAAACGATCGCCCATTTCTATAGCAGCCGGGATGATGGCGAGTGCGATTGCCTTGTCAACGGCTTGCGCCGGCTTTGGCAAATGCCGCGGCAGGTGCGGATAAAAAACGCGGCTTTGACGCGGGATCAGCGCGCTCAGTTGCCGAATTTGAAATTCAGCCCCGCTTTGACTTCCTGAACATTCAAACTCGCGGTCGGCGTGACGGAGCCGAGGAGCGGCGTCGTGAAATTCAGCGGTTTCGAGCCAAAGCCGAGATAATCGTATTCAACACGCACCGACCAGTTGCGGTTGAGCGCATATTCGAGGCCGGCGCCGGCGGTCCAGCCGGTGCGCGTCAACGTCGTGCTCGATGTGTTCGGCGCCAGATCGGTCAAGCTGTCCTGCTCGCGGGCGATGGCAAGACCGCCCTTGCCGTAGACCAGGAGCCGGTCGAAGGCGGCGCCGATGCGTCCGGTGACCGTCGACGTCCATTGCGTGTTGGCGGTGAGAGCGTCGCCGAGCGAATCCGTGCCATGGCTCTTGATTCCGGTCCAGCTGAAATCGCCTTCGAGGCCGAGCACGAGCCAGTCGAATTGGGTGTTGAACCCGATCTGACCGCCGCCGAGAAAGCCGCCTTTGTTGAAATTATTGGAGCCGCCGGTGAACGGATCGTTCCACGAGGAATCGGCAAAGCCGCCACCGACATGGCCGCCGACGTAAAAGCCGCTCCAGTTATAAACCGGTGGTGCATAGGCGACAGGAGCGAGCGGCGCGGGTCGCGGCGCCGCCGGCAGATCGGCGGCCTGTGCGCTCAAGGCGCCGGCCAGAGCGGCCATGGCGAGCGTGGCACCGCCGGTGAGCGAGCGCGAAATCGCACGGATATTCAGCTTCATCCCCGACTGCTGTCCCTTTGGCGCTTGTGCCGCGCATGGCCCGAAACGGCCGGCACACCCCTGCGCCGGCTGCGCCAAACAAGCCGAGCTCTTCGGACAAAGCGTGGTCGATCAGTGGCGGCAGATGGTTGATTGGTGGCGAGAAGATGGCCGCGTACCGCGCCGACGCGCCGGCAAAGGCGGAGCGCGCGAGCAGTCCAGATTTTTGATTCTAGTGCGTCCCGATCTCCGACGCGTAGACGTCCGGCTTGAAGCCGACCAGCAATTTGCCGCCGCCGAGATCAAGAACCGGGCGCTTGATCATGGAGGGCTGCTCGAGCATCAGCGCGATCGCCTTCTTGGCATCAAGCCCGCTCTTGTCCTTGTCAGGCAGCTTGCGAAACGTCGTGCCGGCCTGATTGAGCAAGGTCTCCCAGCCGACTTTCTTGCTCCAGGCTTCGAGCCGCTCGCGTTCGATGCCTGCGGTCTTGTAGTCGTGAAACGCGTAATCGACGCCGTGCTTGTCGAGCCAGGCGCGCGCCTTCTTCATCGTGTCGCAGTTTTTGATGCCGTAGATCGTAAGCGTCTTAGACTTTGCCATTGCGCGCGGCCCCCGGAGCAAATCTCCGCGCAACGATACGACAGATTGCGCCAGTCCGGGAGCGTTTTCAGGCTTGGTCAGGCGCGCGGCTCTCGATCGGCCGGGCAAAGACGGCGAGCGCCACCAACGTGCCCACCGCGCCCGACAACAGATAGCCGCCCGACGACATCAGGCCGAAGCGGCTCGACATGTAGAGCGCGAGGAAGGGCGCGAAGGCGGCGCCGACCAGCCAGGCCAGATCCGAGGTCATGGCAGAGGCCGTGTAACGATAGCCTTTGGAGAAGCTCGATGCGACAGCGCCGGATGCCTGGCCGAAGGACAGACCGAGCAGGATGAAGCCAAGCACGACGAAGATCGATTCACCGACATCGCCGCCGTCGAGCAATTGCGGGGCAAAGCCGCTGAAGGCCGCGATCGCGCCGGCAGTCACGCTCAGCAACATGCGCCGGCCGTAACGGTCCGCGAGCAGGCCCGAGGCGATGATCGCCACGACGCCGACCGCGGCGCCGACCGACTGAATGATCAGAAAGCGCGCCGGCGATTGCGGCGTGAACAGAAACACCCAGGACAACGGGAACACCGTCACCATGTGGAACAGCGCGAAGCTCGCGAGCGGCGTGAAGGCGCCGATGACGATATTGCGCCCTTCCGCCTTCACGGTGTCAGCTACCGGCGCCGGCTCGAGATCGCGGCTCTCGAATTGCCGCTCATATTCCGGCGTGACGACGATGCGCAGCCGCGCGAACAGCGCCACCACGTTGATGGCGAAGGCGACGAAGAAGGCGTAGCGCCAGCCCCACTCGAAGAAATCATCCGCCGAGAGATTGGCGACGAAATAAGCAAACAGTCCGCTCGCCACCATGAGACCGAGCGGCGCGCCGAGCTGCGGGATCATCGCATACCAGCCGCGCTGCCGCTCCGGCGCACTCATCGCCAGAAGCGATGCCAAGCCGTCCCAGGCGCCGCCGAGCGCGAGCCCCTGCCCGACCCGGAACAGTCCAAGCAGCACCGCGGAGCCGGCGCCGATGTCGGCGTAGCCCGGCAGGAACGCCATGGCGACGGTCGAGCTGCCGAGCAGGAACAGCGCGACGGTCAATTTCACGCCGCGGCCATAGGTGCGGTCGATCGCCGTGAAAATGACGGTGCCGATCGGACGGGCGACGAAAGCGAGCGCAAAGATCGCGAACGAATAGAGCGTGCCGCGCAGCGCATCGACCTCGGGGAAAACGAGCCGCGGAAACACCAGCACCGAGGCGATCGCATAAACGAAGAAGTCGAAGAACTCCGACGTTCGGCCAATGATGACGCCGATCGCGATCTCACCCGGATGAAGCTCGTCGTGGCCGGTATTCACAAATCCTGGATCCCGTTCGACCACCGTAGATGACGCCAATGTACCCTCCGAAAGCATGCCCCGATCGTTCGTGTTTTGGACGAGCGAAGGCCAGTGTCGCCTGCACCGCGCGCCTGCCGATGAGCCGGTGCCGACTCATTGAAAGGCCTTACACCGCATATGCACAATAACTGCTTTGCTGCAACGCAGCTAGAAATTGCGGCACTATGCCGTATAATTAGCATTGCATTGCAGAATATCAGCCATACCATCAATGCTGCACTGCAGCTAGACATTAATATTGCAGTGCATTAAAGCGGCTGAGTTTGGGGGCGGCCAGACGCGAAACCAAGCGCGGAACGTGCAACCCCCGCATCGTTAACAGGACCTGTCTTGAAGCGCCTTCGTACCCTCGCTCCGGCCCTCGCTTTGCTGCCTGTTTTTGCCCTGCTGGGCGGCTGCAATCTGGTGGTTCTGGACCCTTCCGGCGACGTCGCCGCCCGCCAGCGCGACCTTCTGATCGAATCCACCGGGCTGATGCTGCTCATCATCGTGCCGGTGATCGCGCTGACGCTGCTCTTCGCCTGGCGCTATCGCGCGTCCAACAAGGCTGCGACATACGCGCCGGACTGGGACCACTCGACACAGCTCGAGCTCGTGATCTGGGGCGCGCCGCTGCTCATCATCATCTGCCTCGGTGCGATGACCTGGATGGGCACGCATCTGCTCGATCCGTATCGGCCGATCGACCGGCTCGCCTCGGGACGTTCGCTCGGCGGCGCGAATGCGCGGCTCGAAGTCGATGTCGTCGCACTCGATTGGAAATGGCTGTTCATCTATCCGCAATTGGGCATCGCCACCGTCAATCAGCTCGCCGCACCGGTGAACCGCACCGTCGATTTCCGCATCACCTCGTCATCGGTGATGAATTCGTTTTCCATTCCCGCGCTTGCCGGCCAGATCTATGCGATGCCGGGCATGGAGACGACGCTCTACGCGGTGATGAATCAGCCCGGAACCTACGACGGCTTCTCCGCCAATTACAGCGGCGCAGGCTTTTCCGGCATGCACTTCCCGTTTCAGAGTCTCACCGCCGACGACTTCGACAAGTGGGTCGCACAGATCAAGGCCGGCGGCGGCGCGCTCGGCCGCAGCGATTATCTCGAGCTCGAAAAACCGAGCGAGAACGTGCCGGCGCGCGGCTATGCCAGCGTCGCGCCAGGTCTTTACAACGCGATCGTCAATGAATGCGTCGAGCCCGGCAAGATGTGCCTCAACCAGATGGCCGAGATCGACCGCAAGGGCGGGCTCGGACTTAAGGGCATCAACAACGTTCTGCCGCTCGCTTACGACAAATTCGCCCGGCGCGGCGCGCTGGGGCCGGAGGCGACCTATGTCGCGAGCCTTTGCGATCCTGAGCATCCGATGGGTGTGACCGCCGCTGCAGTTTCTCCCAGCGCCGCGACGCAAGCTTCGTCTGCTGCCGCCGCAGCACCTGCCGACGCGTCGCCGCTGCGCGGCGCCGGATTGCCGCGGCCGCCCTTTGCGACGTTCCTCGGCTCGCCGACGCCGCAACGGCCGACATCAACTTCGCTGCCGACGCCACCGCCGGAGACACCGACGCCGAGCCGGCCGTCCAACACCTGACATCGCGCGCACTATGCTTGAAAACAACTCAACGCTCCTGAAATTCATCTTCGGCCGCTTCACGCTCGACGCGCTTCCGATCCACGAGCCGATCCTGGTCGTCACGTTCATCATGGTGGCGCTCGGCGGCACGGCGGTGCTCGGCGCGCTGACCTATTTCCGGCTCTGGGGCTATCTGTGGCGCGAGTGGTTCACCTCGATCGATCATAAGCGCATCGGCATCATGTATATGGTGCTCGGCATCATCATGCTGCTGCGCGGCTTTGCCGACGCGCTGATGATGCGGGCGCAGCAGGCGCTCGCCTTCGGCGGCTCGGAAGGCTTTCTGCCAGCGCATCACTACGACCAGGTCTTCACCGCCCATGGCGTGATCATGATCTTCTTCGTGGCGATGCCGATGATCGTCGGCCTGATCAATATCGTCGTGCCGCTGCAGATCGGCGCCCGCGACGTGTCGTTCCCGTTCCTCAATAATTTCAGCTTCTGGATGACGGTCGCCGGCGCGATCATCGTCATGATCTCGCTGTTCGTCGGCGTGTTCGCGCGCACCGGCTGGCTCGCTTATCCGCCGCTATCGGAATACGCCTACAGTCCCGATGTCGGCGTCGACTATTACATCTGGGGCCTGCAGGTCGCGGGTCTCGGCACGCTGCTCTCCGGCGTGAATTTCGTCTGCACCATCGTCAAGCTGCGCGCGCCCGGCATGACGATCATGAAGATGCCGATTTTCACCTGGACCGCGCTCTGCACCAACATTCTGATCGTCGCCGCCTTCCCGATCCTGACCGCGGTTCTGGCACTGCTCACGCTCGACCGTTACGTCGGCACCGATTTCTTCACCAACGATTTCGGTGGCAATCCGATGATGTATGTGAACCTGATCTGGATCTGGGGCCATCCGGAAGTTTACATCCTCATCCTGCCGGCCTTCGGCGTGTTCTCCGAAGTCACCGCGACCTTCTGCGGCAAGCGGCTGTTCGGCTACACCTCGATGGTCTACGCCACCGTCGTCATCACCATCCTGTCCTATCTGGTCTGGCTCCATCACTTCTTCACGATGGGCTCGGGCGCCAGCGTCAATTCGTTCTTCGGGATCACCACGATGATCATTTCGATCCCGACCGGCGCCAAGATGTTCAACTGGCTGTTCACGATGTATCGCGGCCGCATCCGCTTCGAACTGCCGATGATGTGGACGATCGCCTTCATGATCACCTTTGTCATCGGCGGCATGACCGGCGTGCTTCTCGCCGTGCCGCCCGCCGACTTCGAGCTGCACAACAGCCTGTTCCTGATCGCGCATTTCCACAACGTCATCATCGGCGGCGTGCTGTTCGGCATGTTCGCCGGCATCAACTACTGGTTCCCCAAAGCGTTCGGCTTCAGGCTCGATCCGTTCTGGGGCAAGCTGTCGTTCTGGTTCTGGGTGGTCGGTTTCTATTTCGCCTTTATGCCGCTTTATGTGCTCGGCCTGATGGGCGTAACGCGCCGGTTGCGCGTGTTCGACATCCCCTCGCTCCATATCTGGTTCATCATCGCCGCCTTCGGCGCGCTGTTGATCGCCGCCGGCATCGGCTGCTTCCTGGTCCAGATCGGCGTCAGCGTGCTCAAGCGCGAAGAGCTGCGCGACACGACCGGCGATCCGTGGAACGGCCGCACGCTGGAATGGTCGACGTCCTCGCCGCCGCCGGCTTACAACTTCGCCTTTACGCCGATCGTCTACAGCGCCGACGCGTGGTGGGACATGAAGGAGCGCGGCTATCACCGCCCGCTCACCGGCTTCAGGCCCATTCCAATGCCGCGCAACACGCCGACCGGAATCATTCTCGGCGGGCTTTCCGTCGCCTTCTCCTTCGGCATGATCTGGTACATCTGGTGGCTCGCGGCGCTCGGCTTCATCGGCGCCATCGCCGTCGGCATCGCCCATACCTTCAACTACAAGCGCGAATATGACTTCTCTGCGGACGACATCGCCCGCACCGAAGCTGCGCGGACGCACCTCCTCGGGGCCAAGGCCTGACATGACAACACTCGCCACGACAGGCGACGCCTTCGTCGCCACCCGGGATACCGCGGCCGACAGCCACGGCGCCGCGGCGGCGTCGCAAAGGACCGCGGCGACTCCGCAATTCTACGTGCTCGACGAGCATCCGCATCCGGCAGGCTACAGCACCCCGCTGGGCTTCTGGCTCTACATTATGAGCGACTGCCTGCTCTTCTCGGTGCTATTCGCGACCTATGGTGTGCTGGGCGGTAACTACGCTGCCGGGCCCTCGCCGCGCGATCTGTTCGATCTGCCGCTGGTCGCCGTCAACACGACGATGCTGCTGCTGTCATCGATCACTTACGGCTTCGCAATGCTGGCCATGCAGGACAATCGCGCCGGCCGCGTGCAGATGTGGCTTGCGGTGACCGCCTTCTTCGGCCTCTGCTTCATCGGCATCGAGCTCTACGAATTTGCCGACTTCATCCGCCAGGGCGCGACCCCGCAGCGCAGCGCGTTTCTCTCCTCTTTCTTCACGCTGGTCGGCACCCACGGCTTGCACGTCACCACCGGCCTCGTCTGGATGGTGACGCTGATGACTCAGGTGGCGCGCTACGGCCTGATCGAGGCCAATCGCCGCCGGCTGATGTGCCTCTCGATGTTCTGGCACTTCCTCGACGTCGTCTGGATCGGCGTCTTCACCTTCGTCTATCTGATGGGAATGCTCCGATGAACGACGCGCATGCGGCTCACGACGCCGGCCACGGTGGTCATAGTGCAGATCATAGCGACGGTCACGGGCTTCACCTCACGCTCGATGGCTATCTGATCGGCTTTGGGCTGTCAGTGATCCTCACCGCCATCCCGTTCGGACTCGTGATGTCGGGCGTTCTTGAAAGCAAAAACGCGACGGCCTTTGCCATCACCATCCTCGCGGTGGTGCAGATCGTCGTCCACATGGTCTATTTTCTGCACTTGGATGCGAGGTCAGAAGCCGGCTGGAACATGATGGCGCTGATCTTCACCGCCGTCATTTTGATCATCGCGCTCACCGGCTCGCTGTGGATCATGTACCACCTGCAGCAGAACATGGCGCCGATGAATATGAGCACGCTGCCTTAAGGCTGCTGCTCGCTCGCCGGCGCTTTAGCGCGCGCTTCGTCCGGCCGTTCATCTTTCGGTAAACTCGCGAGCCATTTTGCGCGGAGCACCGACGGCCGGTTCGGATAGCGTTCCTCAAGAAAAGTTGCGCCGGCGATACGGTCGATCCGGAAATGGCGAAAATCCCGGCGCAGCTCGCACCAGCCGATCAACAACCGAACGGCCTCGTGATAGCCGACGACGATCGGCCAGATGATGCGCTCGGTCTTGCGGTTCTCGGCGTCAAGATAGGTGAGCGCGATCTTGCGGCCCAAGCGAATCCAGGAGCGGGCTTGCGCCACATCAAGCCCATCGGGCGGAATTTTCCAGCCCGGCGGCGTGCGTGCGCCGGCATCGATGACCAGCGGCCGCAAGTTTTCCGGGATGGTCGCCGCGACCTTGGCCATCAGGTCGCGCGCGGCGCGCGCCAGCGCCACATCACCGTGGCCCGCGACCCATTGCGCGCCGAGCACGGCCGCCTCGACCTCCTCCGTGGTCAGCATCAAGGGCGGCAGGTCGAAGCCGCCTTCGAGCACATAGCCGAAACCGGCCTCGCCGCGGATCGGCACCCGCTGCCCGATCAGGGCTGAAATATCGCGATAAATCGAGCGTTTCGAGGTCTCTAGCTCCTCGGCAAGATCGGCCGCCGTCACCGGCCGGGTGGAACGGCGCAGAATCTGGATGATCTGGAACAGGCGGTCGGCGCGGCGCATGAGGGAAGTATAACGGTGGCATGCTGACAGCATGGTGGCAACAGGCTGTCAGTAGCTTCCGGGCCGATAAACTCCCTGGCCAGAGCCAATTCGGAGCCTGAACGATGCTGAAGACCTATCACGGCAGCTGCCATTGCGGCGCCATCCGTTACGAGGCCGATATCGATCTCGAAAAGGGCACCGGCAAATGCAATTGCTCGATGTGCGGCAAGACCCGCAAGTGGAGCGTCATGATCAAGCCAGAGGCCTTTCGGCTGGTTTCCGGCCTGCATGATGTCGGCGACTATCAGTTCGGCACCGGCAGCGTGCATTACTTGTTCTGCAAGCATTGCGGCGTGCGTTCCTTCGCGCGCGGCCACATCCCGGAAATCGGCGGCGACTTCGTCGCGGTTCAATTGGCGACGCTCGACGACGTGACGCCGGAAGAACTTTTCGCCGCGCCGGTGCGCTACAGCGACGGCAAAAACAATAACTGGTGGAGTGCGCCGGAGGAGACGCGGCATCTTTGATCGCGACAGCGTTGCCACTTCAGGAAACGCTGACTTTCACCAAGCTCCAGCCCCTTGGGCGGCGGACATTCGCCACTGCCTTCTGCATATGCTAAGCGGCTTTACATCCGTCGGCCGCCATTGCCGTCGAAAATTCCGCAGCAGGAGGCGAGCATGGAACGGCAGCGCACGGGTGGAATGACCGCGATAGCTGTCCTCAACATCATTTTCGGCGGCGTTGAGATCCTCAACGGGCTGTACCTGGTTCTCGGTGCCTCCGCCCTGATGTACGAGTTATCGCGGTTGGACGTTTTCCAGATCCCCGTAGCCCGCTTGGCGTACGCGCTTCTGATTTTGGCAACGGGCATCGTCGGGCTCATCGCAGGTATCGGAATATTCGCAC